>WNFI01668977.1_pt1 | contig 11229 bp, 10 predicted proteins | sample 5400471 | NCBI WGS metagenome assembly WNFI01 (sample SAMN13153348, study PRJNA577476) | soil metagenome | isolation source: 100 cm saprolite on Douglas fir-dominated hillslope | place: USA:California | collected 2013-09-17
GCTGCTGCGCATTCCGAGCGTCAGCGCCAAAAGCGAGCACAAACCCGATATCGAGCGGCTCGGGGGGCTGCACGTCGGAGTGGCCGTAGAAAAGGATGGTGGGCTTGCCCGGGGCTTCCAAGGATTCCGCGTAGACGAGCGGGTGGAGATTTGTCGGGACGATCTCCACGTGTTTGAATCCCGCGGCACGCAGATGGTCGGCGACCCAGCGCGCGCCGCGCTCGATATCGGGTTTGTGCTCGCTTTTGGCGCTGACGCTCGGAATGCGCAGCAGCTCGCAGAGCTCCGCGAGATGCTGGTCGCGCTGACCTTCGATAAATTCAGCAAGGTTCATAAGAGGCCCTCAGGCAACAGTAGTCCTTTCGAATTATGGATACGCAAAGCTTCAAGCGCATGTTTGCGGCAGCGGAATGAACATTGAGCTGCTGATGACCTGCCGCGTCCGCTTGTCTATTTTAGGGCCGCCACAGCTTTGCGCACAAGCAAGCGGGTTGCTTGTGCTGGGTCATTTTCTGAGATGCCGGATTAATAGCCATGTGAACCAATCGAGGGTAACTTCCCAGCTCCGGACTTCTGGGGAGTCATCGGTACTTGTCCGGTTAGCGCATTAGAGGGCCAGGTGAGCGACGCCGGTCGCGTCAAGTCGAGTTCGGATTCTGTCAATCCGGGCGTGACGCTAATCGACGCGCTGAGCTCGATCGATAAGAGCGGGAAGTCTCAAGAGTGATGATGGGCTGCCCTCGGGGACTGTAACATCTGGGGCGATCTATTCCGGATCATCTCCAAGAGGGCGGCCCGGTCAGGTTTAAGAAGCTCGTCAACAACTTGCCTGTTCACGTTCGCGACGATGATTTGCCCCACTTCCGTGTTCACGTCCGAGAAAATCCCCATACTCTTCATCCTCTGTGTTTGGGACTCGTTGTCCTCGGTCGGAGTGAGGTAGTGCACAGCGCTAGCTTTGTAGCGGTGGATCAGAAACAGTTGGACGAGCGTCATCAATCGCTTCTTGCGCAGCGGCTCGACCGTGTTCTGGTCGCGAACCGAGAGAATGTTCCGGCCGCGACGGTCCTGGACCGTGGCGAAGATGATGTTTGCGAGCTTTTTACCACTGGGCTCATCGAACAGGCTCAGTTCCAACAGTTCCGAGCCAGCCGTGTGGGGGCGCAGCTCTACCCGAATCTTCGCCGGATGCTGCCAAAGCTTCCCCCACTCCGCGAGCCACTCCTCCAGCAGCTTTGGGGGAACCTCGGTCTGAACCAGGTGTTGGTAGTGTGTCGATCCCTTACCCATCGCCTTCGTTGCCGCAGTACGTCCCGACGAAGCCATCAATGCGCCGTCCAGCCGTGGTCCTCCCACCAGCGTCTGCGGCGTCCGATAGGGAGATTGCAACAGCCTGAACTTGCGCTGCAGGCGCGCTAGCGCCAGCATTCCGTCCTCCTTCAACGCGGTCGCGAACTCCTCCGCGGCCAAACCATCAATCTGGTGTCCACCGTAAGTGACGAAGTTGAAGACGAATCCGAGCTTTCCAAGCTCATCCGGAAACCGCTTCATCTCCTCGTCGTTCATGCCGGTGGTGTCCCAGTTGAACGACGGCGACAAATTGTAAGCCAGCATCTTGTCGGGATATTCCGCGTGGATTGCTTGCGCGAACATTCTGGCGTCCTGCAGGTCCGCCGTCTTGGTCTCCATCCACAGTATGTCGGCAAAGGGCGCCACAGCCAGCGATCTGGCGATGGCATAATCGATTCCGCTTTGGATTTGATAGAAACCTTCCGGGGTCTTGGACAGCTCGCAATCCCAAACGACCTGGATACCCATGGACTTCGCCCGCTGGCGCACTTCGTAGAAGGAAGCACGTTTCGAGAACGCCTGCCATTCCTCGACGCTCATGTCGAAACGTTCGCCCTCGTCCGTGCGGGACTTCATCACGTCGGCGACCGCCTGACCATAGGTCTTCAGCCCAGCTTCTGTCAGCCAAATTTCCATATAGCGCGTGCCGATCTTCTCCAGCGCAGCGTCGAGCTCCGTTTCCGACACATGCTTGAGGCCCTGGGCAGTCTCCGTGATCATAGACATGAGGCCGGCCTGCTCAAGCCAAGCAAAGGCCGCCCGGTACTCGGTGTCTGACACCGCGAACAGGAGGTGTCCACGAGCCTCGACCCCCAGTTCGAATAGCTTTCTCAGAATAGCTAGATAGCCCACCCGGTAGCTTGGCAGGTCGGTGTTGATTGCGCCGAGAATGAAGGGCTGGCCTCGCTCGTCGCTACGATTGTCGAGAAATGTTGCCGCTTCGGCATCGGTTCGTGCCACAAGGATGCCAGGGACCCGCATGATGTCGAGCTGCAGGCGAGCCGCGTTTAGACGCCTGATCTGCTCGTCCTCGGCGACGAGCACCTTACCGGCCTGGTGGCCGCACTTCTTCGCCCCGGGCTTCTGGTCTTCGATGTGGTAGCCCGGAACCCCGGCCTCTACAAAGCGGCGGATCAGGTTGCGCACGTGCGCGTCCCCACCGTGGCCCGTGTCAGCATCGGCGATGATAAAGGGTCGATAATCGACTGCCGGAGTCACCTCGCGCTCTTCTTTGCTCATCCGGATGCGAGCGAAGTGTTGGTTCTTGTCGGCCGTGAGAAGTGCGCGGACCAGCCCGGCTGCCTCGTCTGGCACCTGGCTCAACGGGTAGCTTGCCAGGTCCGGTCCTGGATCCTCTGCGAGCGAACCCCTGGCGGAGGTCGCCCAGCCACCAAGGTAAATGCCCTCTATCCCCATCCGTTTCAGCGTAACCGCCTGGCCCGGCGAATAGGGGCCGAAAGTGGTGATGTGCTTGCGCTGCTCGAACAGCTCGCGCAGGCGCGCATAGAACTCTTCAGCTGTGCGTCGCGCGACCGTGTAGTCGCTGGAAATCGTACCCTGTTGCTCGGCTACCTCACGCGTAGAGTAGAGGCGGATGATGCCTGTGAACCGGGGACTCGCGAACCATTGCTTGGCGGCCGCAACCTGCTGGTCGAATGTGGTCATACCGTCTCCTCTCTTTTGGCGTGATGAATTCAAGATCTCGTTCTTGAGTTCGAAAACGGCGTGTATTGTACACTAGCTCACTGCGAATTCACTGGTCGGCGGCACGCAGATTGTCCGCGACCCAGCGCGCGCCGCGTTCGATATCCGGCTTGTGCTCGCTCTTGGCGCTGACGCTGGGGATGCGCAAGAATTCGCACCCCCTGCCAACTATTCTATGACTGCCTACTCGCCCAGTACAAGTGAACGAGATATCCGCGGATTGTTCCAAAATGAGAATGGCCATCAAGAGAAGGGAATTGATTGGACTGACGACCTTAGTCCCCGGAAGGTGGACGCCGGTGAGAAGCCACAATACGCTGGGATCGTTTGCGAGTTGGCGACCATCCGGAAGTTATCGCGTTATGTCTCGAATTGAAATACTGCGCTGAAACTTACAGTAATCCTCCGGCCCTAGGAAATCTCACCGATGAGGCGCAACCCCCATCCGCGATCACAAGGTCTACTGGCACCGCTATCGGGACGCGCTTTTCAATCCTTCCGTCCAGAGGCCTAGGACCAGGACTTTTTTCGGAGCTATGTTTTTCGGGAGCCCACGCCGGAGTTTGCCGTTCAGGAGTTGACATTCCAAGATTTCTGATGGGTTCGTTTTTGTTCATACATGGCCTCGTCCGCTTGCGTCATAAGTTCACCGAGCGAGATGGCACTCTGCGGATCAAACCGCGCTACACCAACGCTGAGAGACAGCTCGTAACGAGATTCACTTGCATTCGACTTCTTGAGATTCTTTTCCAATCGGCGAAGAACGACTTCCTGCGTTTGATTCGATGCCTCCAATGCCAACACTACAAACTCATCGCCGCCGAGACGAGCCACAATGTCGGAACCTCGGAACGTCTGTTCCAGAGCGTCTGCTGTCCTGACAAGGGCGAGATCCCCTTCGCGATGACCGTAAGTGTCATTTATCTTCTTTAGGTTGTCGACGTCGCAGAACAACAGCAGGAGGTTCTGCGCATTTCGTTGCGCCAATTTGAGTTGCTGAGTCGCTGCCGCGAAAAAACCGCGCCGGTTGAACAAGCAGGTTAGATCGTCGGTGAGTGCAAGATAACGCAGCTCTCGATCCAGGAGGGCCTGCTTAACAGCGCACCAGACTGCAGGGTGGGCCGCAACCCTCATGTTCTGCGTGTCGGGGTGGTCTGACTTCAAGAGCCTAGAGATCTCGTCCACTTCATTCAAGATCTGACCAAACTCGGTATCCGCAGCTCGCAAAGCAGAGGATAGATTCTCTGTTAGGCCCTTTTCTGCCGGACGGTTCTTTCGGGCAATGGAAAGAATCCGGCGCCTGGATCTCAGTGCGGGGAGATCAGTCTTGAGGCTGCCAGTCTGAGCGCCCGTATTGCCTTGCAATTCGTGCAATGGCATAGCTCCTCCTGCCAACAATAGTGAAAAACTCTTCTCACCGGAGTGTCCATCGTTCCATTGACCGTGATGGCCGACAATCAGGTGAGACCCGCATTATTTGTACAGGTGATTCCACTAGTACGTCCAAGCTGTGAGCTATTTGTGGTTCCCCCGGAACAGGACCAACTCGGTCAGCACGGAAAGGAGGCTGCTGAGCAACTCAGGTGTTTACCTGAGCCTTCTTGCAGGGATTTCCTTGTTTGAAATAGCAGGTAAGTCATGGTATCCGTGTTCCACTCTGCACGCGTCCAGCAGCTAAGCGGCACAATTTCTTGGCATTTGGTGCGAGGGAGAAACGATATGGCCAAACGGGAGAGCAGTTTACAAGACTCGGCAAGTGGGAACAACCAGGGTGTGAATCTTGCGCGGACTGAAGCATCGTCAGAGCTGCTTCGCGAACTCGTTGCCCACCTCCGGCAGAACCGGACACAACTTCGCGAAGAATGGGTGAGTCGCATTGCTGAAACGCGTCTGCTCACGGCCATGACAAAAGAGGAGATCTTCGCGGAAGCAACCTCGGTGTACGACAGTTACGTGGAAGCTCTGGAGACCGAAACCTTCGAGGCGCTGCAAGCGTACGCCCGAAATCTATCGGAACGCATCATTCCGCGAGGCGTCGAGACCCACGAAGTCGTAGGCATCGTTCTACTGCTTCGCGACGTCCTGGCGCGCTCTTTATTCGCGAAGTACCAAACGGATTTCAAAAAACTGAACCGAATCCTCGACGCGTATGAGCCGGCGGCAAACCGCATCGCGAACACGGTGGCGGTAGGCTTCGTCCAGGAACGTGAGCGCGTCATCCGCCAGCAACAGGAAGCAATCCGGGAACTCTCCACTCCTGTGTTGCAGGTTCGCGAGCGCCTCCTGATTCTTCCGATCATCGGCGTCATCGATCCACAACGCGCCAGGCAATTGACAGAGCAGCTCCTCCGCGGAATTCGCACCAATCGGGCCAAAGTCGTGGTCATTGATATCACCGGTGTGGCGGCCATGGACGTCACGGTGGCTAACCACCTCGTGCAAACGGTGGAGGCCTCCCGGCTCCTGGGCGCGACATCCATCGTCACTGGCCTATCGCCGGAGATCGCGCAGACGCTGGTAACCATCGGCGTGGACCTCGGCAAAATGAATACCGTGGGTGACTTGCAGGGCGGCATTGAGCAAGCAGAAAGACTGTTGGGATACAAAGTGGAAGCCTTGGCGGAGCCACGCTAGACGAAGCGGAGAAAAGCCCACGTGGAAGTCCCGATTCTCAAACAGGGAGCGTTCCTTATCGCGACTTTCCAGGCCGCTCTGTCGGACGCGGACCTCAAGCACTTGCGCATGGGTTTAGTGCAGCAAGTGGTTCGGTTTCGCTCCCGAGCGGTTATCGTCGATGTTACCGCAATGGACGTGATGGACTCGTTTGCGTCACGGACGCTGCGTGAGATCGCTCAAATGATTCGGCTGCGCGGCGCGGAGACGGTCATCGTAGGAATCCAGCCCGAAGTGGCTTTTGCAATGGTGCAGCTAGGCTTAACGCTGGAAGACGTAGCAACTGCGCTAGACTTGGAAGAAGGACTGGCCTACTTGAACGAAAAGTTCAAAACGGCGAACTGAGAGTGAGCCACAGTGTCAGCTGGAGAAATCCGGGTGGCCATCAATTCCGACCAGGATATCGTATCAGCGCGCCAAAAAGGCCGGGCGATGGCTGCTGAACTGGGGTTCTCCACAGGGGATGCCACTCTGATCGCGGCAGCAATCTCAGAACTCGCCCGCAACATCGTCTCCTATGCTCGCAAAGGCCAAATCACGCTAAAGACGGTGAATGGCTTGAAGCGTCAAGGCTTTGCGGTCATCGCTAGCGATGATGGCCCCGGGATCCCCGATGTTCAGCAAGCCCTGCGGGATGGCTTTTCCACTTCCGGGAGCCTGGGACTGGGATTGCCCGGAGTGCGCCGTTTGATGGACGAATTTGAGATTACTTCCCAACCCGGACGGGGAACGACAGTGACGGTGAAGAAATGGAGACAATAAGAGAGCCGATAAGACAGCCGATAGTCGAATATGGTGTTGCAAAATTCGTCCTTCCGGGCCAGGGTGAATCGGGCGACCACCACCTCGTCTGCTGCAATCGAAACGGAATTCTGATTGCAGCGATTGACGGCATAGGGCACGGCGAAGAAGCTGCCAACGTATCAAAGACTGCGGCTGCGCTTCTCAGAAATTCTGCCGACGAACCAGTTATTTCTCTCGTGGAACGATGCCATGAGAACCTCCGGGGAACTCGAGGGATTGTGTTGAGCCTTGCATTCATTGACTATGAACATCGCATGATGACATGGCTCGGTGTCGGCAATGTGCAAGGAGTCTCGAGCGGTATCGCACCGGAAATGACGACGCGCTTGTTCTAGTCACGCGGTTAACGGGAATTAATCCATGAGGATCGCAATTCGACGCAAGACCAAGCCGCAGGCAGGTTTTGAAGACGAGTACCGCGCTTCGTTGCGGGAATATACGGTCGGCGGAGGCGAACCCGCACTGGGGCAGGCGTATGAACTCGGTCGTCGAGCGCTCACCGAGCAAAAGAGTCTGGTGGAGATAGCTTCCCTGCATCATCAAGCTGTACTTGCTTTGGTTTGCGATGTGAAAAGTGGAAAACGACGGGAGGAATTGCTCCGGGCGAGCAGCGATTTTCTTGCGGAATGCTTGTCTCCTTACGAGATGGCACTCCGTGGGTTTCAGGATGCGGTGAAAGCCCTGCGACAATTGAACGAAACGCTCGAGGAGGAGATCAAGCGCATCGCGTATGCCGTGCATGACGAGGCTGGACAGCTCCTGGTGGCCGTGCACCTTGCGCTAGCGGATTTGTCGCGGGAATTGCCGAAGCCTCAGCAAGATCAGGTCGGGAAGATCGGAGGATTGCTGAACCAAGTTGAAGATCACTTGAGAAGGTATTCCCACGAGCTTCGACCGACGATTCTGGATGATCTCGGGTGGATTCCCGCGATTCGCTTTCTGGCGGAAGGGATTTCGAAACGCGCCAATTTGGCAGTCCATGTGAGTTCGACCGTTTCTGGTCGACTAGCCGACGTCGTTGAAACCGCGCTCTATCGCATTGTTCAAGAAGCGCTGACCAATGCCGTTAAACACGCGAAGGCGCGCAATGTCTGGATCCATGCATGGAGTGAAACTCGCATAGTGTGCTGCTCCATTCGGGACGACGGCTCGGGTTTTGACCCCACCAGGCACAGACGGCATCGGGCCGGAAGGGGCTAGGGCTGATCGCCATGCAGGAGCGGGTGAGCACAATCGGTGGAACACTGTTCATCGAGTCCACTCCTGGAAGAGGAACAAAGCTATTGATTCGGCTTTCGCGGGAGAATGGTCATGGCGATTCGCGTCGTTCTCGCGGATGACCACGTCCTCGTGCGTCAAGGCTTGAAGTCCTTGCTCGAGCGCGAAGGTCTTCACGTCGTGGGGGAAGCCTCCGATGGGCAAGAGGTTCTTCGCCATGTGGAGTCACTTCAACCGGATATCGTCGTCATGGATATCAGGATGCCGATCTTGAACGGGCTGCATGCCGCCAGGGAATTGATGCAGTCTTTCCCCAAAACCAAAACCATCCTCCTCACACAGCACGACGAGGATCAGTACGTCTCCGAGGCGCTGGAGGCAGGCGTGAAGGGGTATGTCCTGAAAAGCCAGGTATCAAGCGATTTATTGGAAGCGATCCGGCAGGTTTCGCGGGGGCAAGTGTATCTGAGCCCGGGTGTTTCTCGAGCCGTGATGGAGGCCTATCGCTCCAGGTCTGAGAAATCCAGAGACCGTTTGACACTCCGTGAGAGGCAAGTGCTTCAATTGATTGCGGAAGGAAAATCCACTAAAGACATCGCATCTTTGCTGGGTATCAGCGTGAAAACTGCCGAATCTCATCGCACGAGACTCATGCAGAAGCTGGACATTCACGAAACAGCTAGCCTAGTCCGCTACGCGGTTCGTCGGGGCATCGTTGAGCCCTGATGTTTCCCACCGAAAAGTAGTTTCTTCTGCGGATACGGCGCATCCTCAAAATCGTAGCGGGTGGGCGCTTGTCCATTTTCCGGAAAACCAGTCCTGACAACTCATAGAGTGGCACAATTGAGGTCTGCAATGCATCTGAGCTTGAGAGGAGCGTGAAAGATCATGTCGATGGTCCGAGCTACAAAGGCTTTGCAGTGTCTTGCCCAGTCGCTGCTAATCGGTGCTGCCTTACTTTACGGTCCGAGGCCAGCGTTGGCCCAGACGCAACAAGAACAGTCCCCAGATGGTGCCGTGGCTCCATCAACACAAGAGCACGAACCCTCGACTAAGCCGCAAGCCACCGACGTCGCTCCGACACCGCCCGTTTTGCCAAAGGACAATTCGGAGGGTAAGCAACCCAAGCGCATCCTTTGGATTATCCCAAACTATCGCTCTGTCAGCGCCAACACGCAGCTTCCTCCCCTGGCGCTCAAGGATAAGTTTTGGCTCGCCACGCAGGACAGCTTTGATTATTCCTCGTTTATTGTTGCGGGCATGCTGGCCGGCAGTGCCCAGGCGAAAAATTCGACACCCGAATTCCGTCAAGGGGCCGCGGGATACGGCCGCTACTATTGGCACTCGTTCGCTGATCAAGCGGTCGGAAACTACTTTACGGAAGCCATCGTACCAGCCGCTACGCGCCAAGACCCGCGCTACTACACCCTGGGCCACGGAGGGTTCTTCCGCCGGACCGGCTATGCGGTAAGTCGTCTCATCATTACGAGAACCGATTCGGGCGGCAGAGGCTTCAATTTCTCCGAAATTATCGGGAACGGGGCGGGAGCCGGCGTCTCCGATCTTTATTACCCCGCAAGGGAACGCACGTGGACCAAAACCGGGCAAAAATGGCTGACGCAAGTCGCCCTTGACGGCGTCTTCAACATCCTCAAGGAGTTTTGGCCGGACATCGACCACGCGGTTTTCCGAGGGCACTATGGATCACGCCCAGTCCATTAGGAACCGAAGTGTGGACCAATGGGCAGTATGCGGGGGCACGAACGTGTGTCCGCACCCACAGTTTCCATTAAGCCGAATGCCTGTCTGGCTGAGCACTAGCCGGGCATTATTTTGAACACGTAGCGAGTTGAGCAGGAGTTTCCATCAACGGCCTTCCGCCAGGTTGCGGCTGCGGAACACCTGTACGGAGGGACAGATTGACGGTGTAGCCGGGGCGTTCGAAGATGAGGCTATGAGCGAAGTCACTGCAGCCTCGCCCCGGCGAAGTTTGCGCGCCTTTCATAAGATGCGGGTGGAGGCGCAGGGCCGCGGCCACAACGGCAAAAAGTTCCGCGAAACGTGCGAGACCGTGGTGGTCAACGGCCAAGGTGGCCTGTTGCTGCTAAAGCACGAGATCGACAACGGCGAGATGCTGGTGATAACCAACCCGGAGACGCTGGAAGAGCAGGAATGCCTGGTGGTTTATCTGGGCGAACCCGGGGACAAGGGGCAGCGGGTTGGAGTGGAATTTCTAACGCCTGCGCCGCGTTTCTGGGGCCTGGAATTCAGCGACACGCCGCCAGCAGCGGATTCTTCAGCCGTTCACTGAGACGTGTGGAGCCGCCATGCGCGCGGGCGCGGCGCTCCTTCTCTTGGCAAACCAATCAAGCAGTCTCCAGAGCAGAAGGATTCCGACCAGCGCTCCGTAAAAGAGCGGCTTGCGCACATCGGACTTGACCAGCCAGTAGTAATGAATCACGCCGAAGACAGCAGCAAAATAGATAGAACGATGGAGCGCTTGCCAGCGCTTGCCGCCGAGGCGGCGAATCCAGCCCGTCGTGGACGTGATCGCCAGAGGGATCAGCAGAACAAAGGCCGTAAAGCCGACGGTCATGAAGGGGCGCTTGGCAACGTCTTTCCACATTCCAGATAGATCGAAGGACTGGTCCGGGCCGAGATAGGTGAGAAAGTGCAACCCGACGTAGAAAAAAGCGAAGAGTCCCAGCATGCGGCGGAAGCGGATGAGGTCAGGGAGCTTGAAGAGCTTGCGGAACGGAGTGATGCAAAGAGTGAAGACGAGGAAACGCAGCGTCCAATCGCCGGTGGCATGCTGCACAAACTCAACAGGATTCGCGCCGAGCTCGCTATTGAGGATGCGCCAGACTAGATCGCCGAACGGTATCAGACAGAGAAGAAAAACTGCTACTTTGGTCCACTTGCTGACGAGAAGTGCGCGCACGCGGAGGTCCGGGCCTAGAAATTTTTCTTCAGGTCCATGCCGTTGTACATGCTGGCAACCTGATCGCCGTAGCCATTGAACATCAGCGTGGGACGCCTGAAGAATTCGCCGAGGCGGCGCTCCTTGGCCTGGGTCCAGCGCGGGTGGTCCACACCGGGATTCACGTTGGAGTTGAAACCGTATTCATTCGGAGCGAGACGATTCCAGGTGGCCGGCGGCATGGTTGATTGGAATCTGATTTTGACGAGCGACTTGATGCTCTTAAATCCGTATTTCCACGGAAGAACCATGCGGACGGGAGCGCCGTCCTGATTGGGCAAGGTCTCGCCATACATGCCGACGCACAAGAGAGCGAGCGGGTTCAGGGCTTCATCCAGGCGCAGGCCTTCGACATAGGGAAAGTCAACGCCCGCGTATTTTGCCTCTGGCATCTGCTGGTTATCGAAGTAGCTTTGGAAGGCCACGAATTGCGCTTTTGGCGTGGGCTCGACGAGGTTGATCAGTTTGCTGAAAGAAAATCCAATCCAGGGAACGACGAT
>WNFI01431526.1_pt1 | contig 11227 bp, 15 predicted proteins | sample 5400471 | NCBI WGS metagenome assembly WNFI01 (sample SAMN13153348, study PRJNA577476) | soil metagenome | isolation source: 100 cm saprolite on Douglas fir-dominated hillslope | place: USA:California | collected 2013-09-17
CTCGTTCAACTCCCAGCTTCGGCGGTACATGCGCCGGTTACCTATACTTTCTCATTTTATCCTGTATGTAAGACCTGCGCGAGCTTTGGCAGATGTGATAGGTACACGATCGGTCCCATGGCAGATAAAGCCGGTCAGCTAGTGCCAAGCAGATCCACATGAGATCGGTCGAGCAAGCCCTCCTATCGACAGAATCGGGGAGATCATGCTCAGCACTAATCGAAATACCCGGACTCCTGAGCTCGATTATGTAAAGCGGAAGAGCATGTCCGTGGTTGCGATCATTGACCTATTACAATATCACGGCCTTCACTAATCTGTGCGGCAGGCAGATGAGCTCCAGAAGAACAATTCAAGTCGTAGGCGCTCATAGATAAATGAGAGGATCTATGCGTTTTGGAGCGAGGGTTTTCAGGTGTGATGCTTTTAAACACGATCGAAGTGGTATGAAGCATGAAAGACGCATCAGATGTCAGTAATGTCCTACGTTATCGAACTAGCGCGTAATCCCCTCACGTACCGTCTGGACAGGGCTCTGATGGGAGAATTTGAGGCACACAAGACTGTGGGCAGATGTCTATTAAATAATTGAAATGGGACGCATACTGCTGACATCTCACACCACTTATTGCTGACATCAAGCAATTGCTCTTAGATGCGATCAAGAGGGGGTCAATCCTTTCGGAATATAGTTCAAAGGGCTCACATCAATGGTGGAACAGGATACATCTTGGCCGATTCCTGCTAGTGTATATTGGATGAGTTCATTGTAATATTCATAATCATTCTGGGAAAATACCACAAGAGGCGGTACATACACCCTCTTGGACAAGGTCCTCTCACAGATCAGTGACTCCACCGCGCTTACTTCCAATCAGACCTCTCCACAACTGCTGCTTTCCAATTGGGTTGTTTCGCAAAGGACTCTTTTAGTCCTGTGAATGGGTTCGTTGGATGCTTTCATCATTGCCTGGACCTTGATTGTGGCCACTGCCACCGTCATCGACCCAATCGACCCAAGGGATAGGTAAAGGGATAGCTCGATCCGCGCACAGTGGCCAGAAACCACGCACTCGCATTTCATGAAAAAGAAATGCGCCATGAAATGGCAATCGATCATCGCCTTTGTGGAAGTTTATCGCTCGGCCATGATAGGTTTCCAGATCCCCCGATCGAGAATGGTTAATCAAAACAAAGCGACTTTCCTACAGGTAATAGGGGCGGGGAAGAATAGGCGTGGCTTAACCATGTTGCTTCATTGTCTTCCAGTGTCCCATGATCAATTTCCGATACGGTAAAAAACAGTAAAGCATAACGTACAGTGTCGTGTTCTTCCTTGGGGATTATATGGCAAAACTTCAAAACTCGTTGGCCCTGAAGACCACAAACGACACACTTTTCCGCATCTCGTGTCTTGATCCCTGTTTCGAAGGCTTCCGTTCCTGATATAGAAGGAATGGTATGGTCCGAGTATTCGAAGGGATTACCATTTGACAGTTTGAACGGGCTTGGAGTCCACGAAATACGGCTAGAAGTGGGAAAGAGTTCAAGATCACCACGACGGCAACTTGCGATATTGAGCCATGTGATTTTGAACATTTTCGTCAGAAAATCTCGATTAGTCCAGCTCATTACGGGCCAACTTTGCTGATGAAGGCTTCCAACCGAGTCTATGATTTGGATGTGACTCGGAAGAGTGCCTGCCAAGGCACCCCGAAACGAAGCTACCGTCAATATAGGAACGGGCAGGCACATTTCTACCAACACCTCCTATATTGATTAATGTATTTCCGTGAAAGGTAAGCATATATGATAACAAGGTTTACCGACATGCCCGAGGATGTTCCATTTTGGATCAACTTGGCCGCACGCAACATCCGCCTTTACCTGGCCGCTAGCAGTGTACAGAAACCCACCTCGGAATCGGAAGGGACGCAAATCTCAATCTTCACTTTATTTATCGCTGCTAACCGCGTAGGCAGGTTACCAGCTATCCATTTGGATAATAGACTTAACCATGCATCTATCTACATTAATTGATCTTTTACAATCTTGGAAACATTTTCCTCCCGTCTCTCTTATGTTTATTATAAATATCAGAGAACCGAAATAACCCGAGTACGATCTCGAGCCGCACCGCGGGGCAACCTACGTCTTATTGCCATATATGTCCAAGTACGGTTAGATGTTTTATTCGTGAGAAAAAAAAAGGCGCTCATCCTGGGTTGGACCGAGCTGAGTTTGGCAATGGCTTCTCACAAGGTGTCATACTGCCGAAAGCCTACGGCCTGGTACACACGTGCGCAGAGAGGTCCAAGGGATGGTCCTTCGTATATTCAACAAGAAGCAAACCCTTCTTAATTGAATGAAGCCTGTTTTTACATCCCTATATGTCCGATGTCTCCGGAGTTTGATAGCGCTGGCATCGACATGTAGGGTTGACAGTGCCGCGGGGGATGGATGAGTAAGTGTTGCGTGTTGTGTTGCATAATCGTTGTCGACGTGTCAATTGTCAGATCTTGAGTTGATATATGCTGCGCCTTCTCGGGATGTCCCAGCCGCTGCTGTACGTAAGTACATAATAATAGCATTGGAGTGGCTGCTCACGCAGGCTCACGCCCGGTGAGCAAACACCGTCCACAACACCGTCGTTCCACCAAACCCAGTCGACGTTGGTTACGTACATCCGTCCTTGGCGGTCATCTCGGATGCAACATCCAACGGTCGTGCCTGACGTAATTCGAAAATCCCAAAATTTGAATTTAAAGATCTTCTAACACAATGGATTCAATACAAACACCTATATAAAATCCATCTCTCAAGGCCCAGAGGTCGTTATACGTTCTCGTTGTCTTCAAATTTGCCTTACCGACCATGTCCTCCCTCTCCGCTTCCTCCTCCTCGTCTGAGCCCATCATCTACAAGTCCCTCCTCCCTCCCATCAAGCTCCAGTACACCAGCATCTACTCCTATCTCTTCCAACATGAACCACTAGATGACTTTCCAGCCTGCATAGACGCCGTCTCTGGCATCACCCTCACTAGAGCCCAAATCTACCAACAAAGTCTCCGCGTCGCGTACGGCATTCAGGGTCGTGGACTCAAACGAGGTGATGCTGCCTTGATCTTCAGGTAAAGTCTCCCTCCTGTAATTACTTCGTGAAGACGTCAAAAACTGATGGCAACATACACACACTCTCTTGACCTCAAACCCGTTCGCAAAAATAATAAATAATATCCATAACAACAAAATAACCAGTCCCAACTCCCTCGCGTGGTCCTTTGTTTTCCCTGGAATTATCGCAGCTGGCGTCCGAGCCACGTTTGCCAATAGCGCTTATCTCCCTTCCGAACTCACTCATCAATACCGAGATTCCAATGCCCGACTCATCTTCGTTCATCCCACTCTTCTCTCCACACTCGAGAAGACATTCCAATCGTTCAACATGACAACCGAAGAAATACGTAAACGAGTGGTCATCATGAGTTGGACGCCTCAGGATGAAGTCGCAGAAGTCAAAGCGGGTGTGGGGAAGGAATGGACGAGATTGAAGGATTTTTTGGCCGAGGGTCAATTGGGTGGTGAGGAGAAGTTTGAAGGTGCGGATAGTCATGATACTGCATTGTTGTGTTATTCTTCGGGTATATTTTTTTTTCTTCCTCGTCGTTAAGGAGACGAGACCTAACTTTATCCCTTATTGAAAGGTACGACGGGCGTGAGTAAGGCAGTTGAGGTGTGTTAAAATACAATTTTTTTTCCACGACCATTTTTTTAAGCGCGCTAGATGATCCTGATCTCGCTTTCCAAATAGAACTCTCACCATAATATCGTCACTGCTTTGGAGTTGTTCCAGTCGACTTTCCCCAAGACTCATTATAGGAAGGATGTCAGTGGCGCTGTTCTACCCTTCTATCATATCTAGTAAGTCAAAGTTTGTATTTGTGTCAATTTGGATAATGACCGAAGCGCTTTTTTTGTTATTCAGTGGGTATGTAGTCATCTTTTTGGACGAGTCTTGAATTTTCATCTTGAGGCTCATGGTCGCATTTATTTAACCAAGGGCCGTCTTGATTCTTCTCTACGGTATTCGCTCTCGCGTTCCCACGGTCATCCTACCTCATTTCGAACCTGAGCTATTCCTCTCGTCTATTCAAAAGTACCGCATCACTGTAAGTTGTGTCACTCATGACTGATGTGAACTCAACGATAACTCATCATCATCACACTCTCTGATAGGTCTTCATGATAGTCCCCCCGATCGTCTTATTCTTAGCTACTCATCCCCTCGTAGATCAATATGATCTTTCCACCCTCCGTCACACCATGTGTGGTGCCGCTCCTCTCGGTGCAGGCCTCACCCAAAAATTCCTTGATCGTCTCCACTCCAGAGGCGCCAAGAACGTCCCTCTCGCACAAGCCTACGGACTGACTGAAACGAGTACAACCACTCATCTCCTTCCTGTCCCTTGGAGTGCGAAGAAAGTAGGCAGCTGTGGATGGCTTTTGCCTAATATGGAGGCGAGGATTGTTGATGATGATGGACAAGATGTGATTCGACCGCGAGATTCGGAGAATCCGTTTTTCAACCCTGGGAAAGCGGGCGGTGGTAGTAGTTCTTCTGGGCAGGATGGACGTGGGGAGATTTGGATGCGGGGACCGTTGGTGATGAAGGGGTATTTGAATAATCCTGTTGCAACGGCGAACTCGTTCTCGGAGGATGGATGGCTTAAGTCTGGGGATGTGGGGATCCGGGATGATGATGGGTTTTATTATATTGTGGATCGGAAGAAGGAACTTATCAAGTATAAGGGATTCCAAGGTGGATTTCTTCTTTTTTTTTTCTCTTGTACCGATGGCTGAGTGATCTCTACTTTAGTTCCTCCGGCCGAGTTGGAGGCTGTTTTGCTCACGAAGGAGGATATACTTGATGTGGGCGTTATCGGTGTCCGACCTGTGGAAGATTCAACGGAGATACCGCGCGCGTATGTCGTTTCGAAGCGGAATGGGGAATTGCTCAAGAGTAGGGCGGCGCAGAAGGCGTATGAGGTTGAGGTTCAGGAATGGTTGAAGCCTAGAGTGGCGAAGCATAAATGGTTGAGAGGTGGGGTGGTGATTGTTGACAGTATTCCGAAGAGGTGAGGAAGTTTTTTTTTTCCAACGGGTTTTAATATTGATTGACATATTTCATTTTATTTTTTTAGTTTGTCTGGGAAGATTTTGAGGAGGCATTTGAGAGAGAAGGCGAAGAGGGAGGAAGAGGAGGTGGAGGTGAAGGCAAAGTTGTGATTTCTGACGTTGCTTTCTTTTTGTGACCTTGATTCATTTTCTACGCACACTCTTTCTTTCTCTGTTTTCCTCTCGTCCGTGTCTGGTTCTTTCCTTTAACTCTCGTCTCTGATTTGACATTTTATTTATTTCGCTGGGTAAGTATTTATATCTAGATGCAACTAGGGAGAAGGTGGGGTAGATGGGTCGATGGACAACCACGTAATTATTCACATAGTTAGATGAATTCGTTCTTGTTATTGCGGTGTTGCAGTTGAGCTAAGTAGGTCATTAGGCCAGAGTGATTCATGGTTAGGCTATTAATGGCGTCATTGAATGGCCTCAAGTTTCATTCTGAACAAGGAAGATATTGTTGCAGTTTGTTGAGCGTGCTGATGCATACATCGGTGCGCGAACCATTCAGATAATTCGTATCGAATTGAAGGAATTAGCGAACCGCTGTGACCGTGACAGTGGGCGTGTGAATATACTCGATGGGGGCCTTAGTGGAAAACAACAATGCTTTCGAGCCAACTCAGCACGACATCCATTACTTCTGAAGTCGTTGATCTCGACAGTAGCGATACCGACGATGATGACGTCGCGCTTCTCTCCTCTTCGCAAGTTGTTACCGAAACATCCAATATTGCATCTAACTCCATCTACGCGTCGCTCCCATCTCAGTCTCAGCAGCGAACTTTGTCTACTCGTATGAATTCGGTCTTATCTTCATCAGATGATGTCCTCTTGGATGATGAAGAGGAAGAAGGGGAAGAAGAAGAAGAGGATGATGATGACATAGATGTTATATTGAAGGGTAGAATGTCTCAATCTCAACCGAGTACTAGCAGCACCTCGACGCGGACGGTCAATTCACGATCTCGAATCCCTAGCCAGAAATCGAGTCTCCTCGAATCAATTGACGCGATTATGGATTTCACCCCTTCTTCTTCTATACCCCCTACTCATAACGACACCAACATCATCACTCCGACGCAGCAGCAACAACAGCAGCAGAAAGGCACGAAAAGAAAAAGTGATCAAGGATTATTATTAGATGATTCTGGAAATGGTGATGATGGTTGTGGTGGTGGTGAAAAGAAAAAGAGAGCCACAACAAAGCAGAGGAAAAAACAAATTGTGCGGGGTGTTTATTTTTCCCTTTTGGGGAACCACTTTGGAACCGTCGCCTTGTTTTAAATGGGTTCTAATTTTGTGTGGGGTATTTAGGAAAATCTCCAGGCTGAAAAAGAAGCTAATAAGAAGCGTGAAAGGGAAGCCGAGAAGGCCGCAAAAAAGGTACGCCAAGGAAAACAAAACAATAGTCTATTCAGTTTCCTTACATCCCCTCTTTTTTTTGGGCGGCGTTCTAATACGATAGAAACGCATTGAGGAAGAGAAGGTCGCCAAAAAGGCATTCCAAACTACCAATAAACTCGTCTCGCGTAAACAAGACCTCATCAAAGACTTCACGCTTCATGTCTCTTCCTCTCTCCGCCAGAGCGATTTGATGCATGTCGTTTCTAATCGCCTAGCAGAGCACGGTTGCCCAGTAACATACCTGGATTCTACTCATTTTTCCAACCTTTTCCGCTGGGAACGACGCATCAGAGCTAAATACGACGAACGTCATCGGGAATGGACCCCTGTTCCGGAATATAAGCGATTCGAGGCCCTTCATATGTTGTATTTTGAGGCCACCTCTCTCATATCACAGGCGAATGGCATTCAAGCTCTAAACCAAACGGTTGACAATTTGAGGGATGAATACGACCTTACGCCGAAACATCAGATCTTCATTATGATCAATGATCTCGAGATGTACTACCGGAAGAAGGGTAAAGGGAGTAGGGCGGCCAATGCGACTGCCCGAAATGAGGGGCGTGTGTTGGTGAATAAGACCGACGTGGAACGTACACTTGCCTCCTTGCAAGTTGCACAGAAATGTTTCATTGTCCACGTTGAAGGAATCACAGATGCAGCTGAGTGGTTGTATAATATGACTGGAGGTAAGGTTTTGCAGTTAAATTTGCTCTTCTTTCAGTCGTTTGATTTATGTTTGTTCCCCTTCGTCAGATTTGGGTGTTAAACCCCACAAGTGAGGAATATATTCTTGACGATGTTAGCAATCCCCTATCCATGCTAACGTGGCTTTTTTTGAGGTTGATTGAACGCTCTCACCTTCCATTCTGTCCTGTGATGAACATCAAAGCGGGAACGGACCCCGAGGACACGTATATGAAAATGCTGACCCAGCTGAGCAAAGTCACTGGGAATATTGCGGATGCCGTCATGGAGCGCGCTCCTACCTTGAGGTCTTTATTCGAATCCTATCAAAATGAGCCTGATCATCATCGTAGAAACGCTTTGCTCTCCAACGTTGTGGTTTGTATTTCTTGACTTGGATCATTCATTCTCAGTCTAAGCACCGATCCACAGGTTAAGTACAATTTAGATGGAACAAAATCAGGAAGATTGCTGAACATCGCGCTGTCTACCAAGATTGCTACTGCATTTTGGAATCAGGATTCTTTGGTTGCTTTAACTTGACCATTTTTATCCTCACTATTATTTCGCAGCATATCCTTACAATCTACGCTTTTGGATTAATGGAATCTTCCGAATACACTCACACTCAGCATTCCTGTCATTCTCTATTACCCCGTAATATATGGATAATTATGAATCGTGACGATCAACATCAATCAGTCGTAAAACATCTATCGAGAGCCGGTCCCATCATCAACGACGCGCCGGGACAACGCCCAGCGCTCGACGCTGCTTGTTAGGCCCCGGACTCATGGGTCTTCCATTTGTCGAACCTGAGCCCATAGTTGCGCTTGAATTCGCGGATGACGCTCGTTTCGGATTCAAAGGGGAAAGTGCAATCGAGTGACTTGCACCCTGAAGCTTTATATTTGTCGTGGGAGGCTCCACTCCTGTCGCCTTACGCCGTAGAGCGGGCCGTAATGGTGGTAATGCTGAGGAGGCAGGAGAGACAGGAGAGGCAGGGGGGAAGGCATTTACGCTCTCGGAATCTGAGGATGATGGAAACACCGACTCTCCTCTACGTGCTTTTTCATGTTTCATTTGTATCGTCCTGAAGTGCGATAAAAGTTCCAACCACCGAATGGTATCATCCCGGCCACCGAGTTTAGAGCGGATCGTGGACGTGGTTGACGGTGCAGGCCTAAGGGAGAATTATAAGATCTAAGTATTCGTGGCGAGACGTTTGAATATCATACGTTTTTGGGGTCGTGTGGACGAATCCGAGCGAGCTCACGGAGTTCAGACGGTTTCGTAACGAAATGAATGCACTGCTCTGCGGCAACAGCATCAGAAGTCCATAAAGGCATTTGAAGAGGAAAGGGTATTTCTCCGGCTCTAGTAGCTGAAGGCGTAGGTCTAAGGGATTTTATCAATGGAAAAATCATGCACTATTTCCAGGACCAGACACGGACATGTGAACACCGGGGACTCTAGGAGTTGGACCAACTTATCAATCTGCACCAAAAGCTGAACGGTGATCTCCATCTCGGCCCTAGAACAGGATCGTCAGGATGGTGGAGCAGATTCGTGAGAAAGGAATTCACAGAATTGGGAGAAGATTTGACGCATGCTCGTACGCCTGAGCAAGCAAACATAACGAGAAGACTGCGACTGGGTTATGGCACCATGACCGATAGAGAGCAGAGAACAATGCCTGGTTATCCTGGCACCAGGATTTCATCATCCGCAACGCCACAGGATGCAAGAGGCACCAACCTTCGAATCAAGATTCCTTAGCCGTCTTCTGAATTCTCCCAACTCGTGAGAGGTTATCAAAATGACATTCAAACGCTGAACCATAGTGCTGGCAAATTCCAGGTCTTCTTCCTGTTCCAGTATCTCGGCAAACGTCCGATATATCCGGTCGGTATTAAGACTCAGGCATAATTGCCTGATAATAAGACTTCCTCTGGTCTCTAGGAGTCGCAGGTCTGTGCTAAATAATTTCAATAGGTTGATCATGAACGATTTGAAATATCCCTCTTCTGACGTTGACGATATTTGCGCTAGCAGTTGCAAATCGTACTTGATAACCTAGAAATGGGTCATCAAAGCCTAGTCAAAGAATATGTCCAGCAGATGTCTAACCTCTTCCGAAGGGTCTGAAAGCGTCTTCAGGAGAGCGAAAAAAGTCCCATCATCAATTGCTAGGATCTATACATCACAGGTGAACCAATGACGCTTCGTGATAAAAATTTCTTTCTTACGAACCTTCTTAGGCGCCTTGGAATGAAGCATTATGAGCCATTTCAAAGCTGCAACTCTTGTTTCCTCGTATTCACTGATGAACTGTATGGTCAGTTCGCCAACGGTCGCCTGATAGTCGAACGGATCAGCTCCATCTGGTGACCCAGTATCGTCTGGTATCGAGTCGGGATGCCGTAATGGTGGTTGGGACTGTTGTTGCGTTACTTGGGGAGTTTGCAAACGGGATGCAAGGGAGGGTACCGTCTGACCGGTCCCATTGGGAGGGGACTGAGGTCGGGCATTCTCTGGGAGATCCGTATTACCATCCCCGGACTGGGTGCTGGCTCGGGACTTTCTCCCGCTTGCTATTTCATGTGCACGGGTTGAATCAGGCAGTATTGGTGCCTCTGTAGCGGATGGGGAGGCAGGGATAGTCCGCATAGAGGAGGATGAAGAGCTGCGTGGAATTAGAAATTTTGACGGGGGCGCACGAAGATTTTGAATGACTGAGAATAGATTAAGGTTTGCTTGTTGAGCGGCGGACTGCATGGCCGCAATATGAACAGCAAGGTTTGGTAGGATGGCAGGAATGAGACGAGGAGTGAAAGGGACCATAACATCTTGTGCGAAGTCAAGGAACTCGGCGATCCATCTCAGTGCTGTTGATTGTTGAATCTCGTCATCTAATGAAGGTCGGCTGGTGCAAGTGAAAGATAGAGAATCACGCACTAGAAACATCTAACTTCTGGATTAGGATTTCAACAATTGCTGAGTGATGAACAGTAACTCCTTGGCCTCGAGTCCACGCTGAAATTACATGTTAACTGATGATGAAATGACAAAGGAACACAACGCACCGCCATCTCTGCTGTCATCTGTACGGTGACTTGAATGTATTGGCTCATCATCATTGAGGACGATCTGACCATCAAAAGCAGGCATAAAACTTCCTCGCTCGGGTGAGGCGCTTAAAGATAAAGATTGGTCATGATTAGGGAGGTTCACGTCTCTGGATCCATCCGATGATTCATTTTGTTCATTGGCTTTTCGCTCTTTTTCCCGCCTCTGACGGTTGGCAATCGCAATTCCACGGATTTCGCGCAAGAAGTCGGCCATCAGATTTTCGGTTGCCACTTGCACATCTTCTGTTGGGTCTGAGAGGTACTTGCTGATCATTTCATTCAGCATGAACCCAAGGGTATTAAATTGAATCACTCACAATAGACCGTCCAGGAAATCTGGGAGAAATGACACGAGCTCAAGATCCGGAACGGAATCTAGCACAGTGATCCACGACACCAGATAGCTCCGGGTGAAAGGATTGATAACATATATCCGTTCGGATAACAAGGGTATGAAGTGCGCCAGAGAAAAGGCTTTCTTCGGAACCGGCTTCTCGCTATTGAGACCGTCTTCAACTGGAACCATAATATCCAATCCGTATACATCCTGGTCCTGCTTTTGATTCCTTATGCGCACTGTCTCGGGATACTGGGGGAAGTAGACGGGGGCTGATTCCGCCACGATGTCCTTAAGCAGTCGGTCGAGTAGTTCCGCGCCATTTTTGACGGATAGTTCGGAGTCGGCGGCTAGCTATGGCAAGGTTTAGGATAGATATGTTCGGCATCAAAGTGTTCATGCTCACCTTGCTCAAGGCATCGAAGACTTGGTTAAAGTAGACCAGTATCTCCCCTTTGGACACTTTGGCGATATTATACATACTCTC
>WNFI01146806.1_pt1 | contig 11226 bp, 9 predicted proteins | sample 5400471 | NCBI WGS metagenome assembly WNFI01 (sample SAMN13153348, study PRJNA577476) | soil metagenome | isolation source: 100 cm saprolite on Douglas fir-dominated hillslope | place: USA:California | collected 2013-09-17
ATCCTGCGCCGCTCTCCGGTGCGAATCCATCGGAAGTAGTCGCGCAGGATCTCGCCGTGGTCGAAGCAGAGCTCCCTCCAGGGAATCTCGCTCTCGGCAAACCAGCGCGCGTCCTTGGCGTCGTCGTCGGCATTGGGTTGCGCGCCCGCCCCCACCCTGCAGGCATAGACCGTCGAGATGGTGTGTTTGCGCGCGTCGCGCTTCGGGTCCGAGTAGGTGAACAACTGCGCGACCAGCTCCACTTCGAGGCCCGTCTCCTCGCGCGCCTCGCGCCGGCAGGCGGCCCCCAGCTCCTCGCCGTAGTCGACGAACCCGCCGGGCAGCGCCCAGCCGTGCGGCTCGTTCTTGCGCAGGATGAGGACGATCCGCCCATCGGGACCGGCGATGATCGCGTCGGTGGTGGGGAAGGGATTGCGCCGCTCGGGGCTCATGGCGTGATCAGCGTTCCCGCGGCCGGCGCGGGCGACTTGGCAGCGGGTCTCTCCAGGCGCTCCGCGAGCGCGTGCGTGAAGAGCGCGCGGCAGAAATGGTTCATCGCGTCCTTCTCCAGCGCGCGCGACACCGCCAGCGCCGTCCGCGCCGCGTCGATGCGCCCTGCCGAGGCAAGCACGTGCGCCATCTCGTTGAGCCGCCGCGAGTAGATCGCGCGCCGCCGCGGGGTGAAGTACGCCAGCGCCGCCTCTTCAGCCGCTCGCTCGAAAGCCTGCCGCCGCTGGGCCTCGTCGATGAAGAGCTGGCTCACCGCGATCTCGTCCACCTTCAAAGCGAACGACCGCAGCGCGTCCTCCTCGGGGATCCAGGACATGAAGAGCGGGTCCTCGAAGAGCGCCGCGCCGGCGAGCTGGTGCGGCAACTCCCCGTCAGGCCCCAGATCGACGCCGTCGCCGGGCCGCGGCGGCGGCGGGGCCGGCGCGGGCCCCAGGATCCGCAGCGCTTCGGCGTAGGCCGGGGGCGGCGAGAAGCCGTTGCGCGTGCCTTCCGCCTCGGCCTCGGCGATGAGCTGGCGCGCGTGGTCGCGCGGGATTTCCGCCGTGGTGACGACGTTCTGTCGAGGGAGCCGCTTGACGAACTCGCGGTACGATCGGCGCGAGAGCGCGAGCGCATCGGCGGCGATGATGCCCTTCAGGTCCGACGCCACCACCTGCACCACCTCCACGCCTTGCCGCGCTGGCCGGGCCCACCAGACCGCGCGCTCTCCGTATGCGTCGATCGAGCTGGCGTAGCTCGAGGGCGCTTCCGCCTCGGGCAGGGGCCTGAGCACCGCCTCGCCCTGCGGCCGGATCGCCTCCACCTGCACGCCCTTCTGCTTGAGGCGTTGCAGCTCGCGCTTCGACTCCTTGGCGAGGTTCTTCTGCGGCGCGACGGCCAATTCGCGCAGGACCTCCTGGCGGGAGGCGCGGCCGGCGGCATGGACCAGCGCGAGCGCAATCATCTCGGGGAGCGAGGCGATCTCGGAGGCGACGGCCTTCGCATCCAACCCTTCGGCCGGCAGCTTGCCAAGGAGATCGCGCGCGCGCTCGACGTCCTTGGGTTGCGGGCGGGGGACGCCGGCGCATTCCATCTCCTCGGCGATGCTGTCCGGCTTGAGCGACGGATCGCGCAAAAGCGCCAGCAGCTCGTCGACGGAAAGGTTGTGCGGACCGGACATGGGGGCTGCGCACTCTAGGGGGCGTCCCCTGGAGGCGTCAACGCTGCTAGCATGTGCCTTCCATGCGCGTGACGGTCCTCTACTTTGCGGCGGCGCGGGAGCGGGCGGGCATCTCCAGCGAGCCGCTCGATCTACCCGAGGGAGCGACGGCCGCGCATGCGCTCGAGCTGGCGTGCGAAAAGCACCCCGCGCTGGTGCCCCTGGCGGAGCGGCTGCGCATCGCGGTCGACGAGGATTTCTGCGCGCCCGACCGCAAATTGCGCGAGGGGGCGCAGGTGGCGCTCATCCCTCCCGTCTCGGGCGGGGCCGGCGCACACGCCGTGACCGGCGACCCGCTCTCGGTCGACGCCCCCGTGGGGGCCGTCGCGGGGACCGACTGCGGCGCGGTAGTCACGTTCGTCGGCAACGTGCGCTCGAGCAACCACGGCAAGGCCGTGGTGCGGCTCGAGTACGAGGCGTACCGGCCGATGGCCCTGCGCGTGTTCGAGCACATCGCCGCCGAGACGCGCGAGCGCTGGGGAGCGCGCCTCTGCATCCATCACCGCGTCGGGGCGCTCGATCCGGGCGAACTGTCGGTGGTCATCGCGGCGGCCGCGCCCCACCGAGCCGACGCGTTCGAAGCCTGCCGTCACGCCATCGAATCGCTCAAGAGAGACGCGCCCATCTGGAAGCGAGAGATCTACCCCGACGGCTCGAGTTGGGTGGGCCTCGGCTCGTAATCGGGCTCGTGCTAGGCTGGCATGGCAATGTCCATCTCCGTCCTGCTGGCCGGCGATCGGGAATTCCGCGCCGCACTGGCCGAGGCGCTGGGGGGCGATTACGGACTCGTCGAGGTGGACTCGGTCCTCGCCGCCGCCGACGCGCTGCTCGCCTCGCGGGCCTACGTCGCGTTCGTCGACATGCGCGGCGGGAGCCCGGTCGGCGTGGCCATCTGCCGGCGCATCAGGGGCGCCGCCTCCACACGCCTGTTGCCGGTGGTGGCTTGCGCCGACGTCGGCCTGGACGCGACGGTCGCAGCGCTCGACTCCGGCGCCGACCACGTCATCGGATTTCCGCCTCCTGCTGCCGAGCTGAAGGCGCGGGTGAGGGCCGCGCTGCGCACGCGCGTGGCGACCGAGCGCCTGGAGGACAGCTCGCAAGTCATCTTCGCGCTGGCCAACGCCGTCGAGGCCAAGGACGCGTACACCGAGGGGCACACCGAGCGCGTGGGCGCGCTGGCGGTCGAGGCGGGTCGGCTCGCCGGGCTCGACGACGACACGCAGGAGGCGCTCCGCCAGGGCGGCGTGCTGCACGACATCGGCAAGATCGGGATCCCCAACGAGATCATCAACAAGGCCGGCCGGCTCACCGATAAAGAGCGCATCGTGATGAACAAGCACCCCATGATCGGCGAGCGCATCTGCGAGCCTTTGAAAAGCCTGCGCCATCTGTTGCCCATCATCCGCTGGCACCACGAGAGGCTCGACGGTACGGGATATCCCGACGGCCTCAAGGGCAACGCGTTTCCCGTGCCGGCGCAGATCCTCCAGCTGGCGGACATCTACGACGCCATCACCACCGATCGGCCGTACCACCGCGCAAGGACGCGGGCCAACGCGGTGGAGTTCCTGCACGGCGAGGCGAACAAGGGCTGGCGCGACCACGAGCTGGTCCGCCTCATCGGCATCGCGGCGGAAAGCCTCAACCTCGGCCGCACCCGCGACGAGGACATCCCCCCGCCGCCCGCCCCGATGGGGCAATGGCGCACCGAGTAACGTCCATTCTTCGAGTGTGAAGCCTTGCGGCGCGGAGGGCGGCCTGGCGGGGCAATGGTACATGTCGAGGAAGAGCGTCACGCTCTTCTCCGGACAGCGGACTTCGAAAGCATCGACGATGTGCAGGTCGGGCTCGCCCGGCTGGAGCGGCCGCGCCGGATCCATCTGCAAGAGAGCGCGCGGGTCGTCCGGGTCGGCGAGCTCAGAGCGCGCCCCCACGCTCCCCAGGCGCTTCGCCTCGGCTCGCTGCCCGCCCGGACAGCGCAGCGCCTTCAAGAAAGCCAGCTCCCCCGGCGGCAGGCACACCTCGATCGCCTCCGCCCGGGCGAGCCCATACCCCGGCGGCGCGCGCGGCCCCGCATGCGCGCACGCGAACAGCGCCAGGAGCAATGCGCGCCTCATCCGCGCAGCGTAGCAGTCCCTTGACGACTTCCGCTAAAGGGCGCGATACCACGCGCCCATGCTCCCCATCGATCTGAAGGGAAAACGCGCTCTCGTCGCCGGCGTGGCCGATGACGGCGGGTTTGGCTTCGCCATCGCCAAGGCGCTCGCCGAGGCGGGGGCCAGCATCTGCCTCGGCACCTGGCCGCCCGCGCTGAACATCTTCGAGACGCTCTTGCGGCGCGGGAAGATGGACGAGTCGCGCAAGATGAGCGACGGCCGCATGCTCGAGTTCGAGAAGGTCTACCCGCTCGACGCCGCCTTCGACACCATGGCCGACGTGCCGGAAGAGGTGAAGACCAACAAGCGCTACGCCGACCGCGGCGACTTTTCCGTCCAGGGGATGGCCGACGCGCTCCGCAAGGACTTCGGCGAAAAATCGATCGACGTGGTGGTTCACTCGCTCGCCAACGGGCCCGAAGTGAAAAAACCGCTGCTCGAGACGTCGCGCGCGGGGTACCTGGCGGCCATCGGCGTGAGCGCCTACTCGCTCATCGCCTTGCTGCAGAAGCTGGGTCCATTGATGCGGCCGGGGGGCGCGGCCGTCTCGCTGACGTACCTCGCTGGCGAGCGCGTCATCCCCGGCTACGGCGGCGGCATGTCGTCGGCCAAGGCGGCGCTGGAGAGCGACACGCGGCTGCTTGCGTACGAGGCGGGGCGCAAGCACGGCATCCGCATCAACACCATCTCCGCCGGGCCGCTGGCGTCGCGGGCGGCGAGCGCCATCGGTGTCATCGAGAGGATGGTGAAGCACTACGCCGAGCACTCGCCGCTGCCGCAAGAGCTGGAGGCGCGCGAGGTGGCCAACGTGGCCGCCTTCCTCTGCAGCCCGCTCGCGACCGGCATCACCGGCACCACCGTCTACGTCGACAAGGGCTACCACGCGATGGGCGTCACGGAGGCGTCAGCGCCCTAGCGCGCTGTCGAGGGCCGCCCGCAGCTTGCCTTCGTGCGCCGGGGTCAGTGCGCCGACGTGGCTCCAGGCGACCTTCCCCTCGCGGTCGAGCACCAGCATCGTCGGCAAGCTGGCGATGGCGAACGCCCGCTCTGCGCTGCCGTCGTCGAGCACCACCGGGAAAGAGAGGCCGTTCTGCAGGAGGAACTCGCGCACTTGCGGCTCGCGATCCGGCGACTCGTTGTCGGTATCCACCGAATAGAGCTCGACCCCGCTCGATTTATACTCCGTATACACCTGCTGCACGCGCGGCATCGAAGCGCGGCAGGGCGCGCACCAGGTGGCCCAGAAGTCGACCACCGTGACCTTGCCCTGCCGGATCGACGACCGCCCGCCGCCGAGCAGCGGCAGCGCCAACTGCGGCGCGGACTTGCCGGCGAGGTGCGCCTCGGATCGGTGGCCCTGCACCACCGCGAGCCCGACCACGCTCACCATCCTGCTCTTTGCGCTGCTCTGCGCCGCGCTCTTCCTGCCCGTCTCCGGACGCAGCTTCTGCGCGCGCGCGCAGGAGCACCGCATCCCCGCTGCTCTGGCGCGCGGGACGGCGCACGGACTGCGCGCGACCTGGGACTTCCTCACTTCGCTGGATCATCGGGCGGACCCCTCCGCAGCGCAGCCAACGCAGAAGCAGCCTGCGCACTCCCCGCGGCATCCGTCGCTCAAGGCGCAGGCGGCCGCCGCGCAGCCCGTGCACCGGGCCAGCCGCGAGGGCATCGTCGCCCAGCCGCCCAAGGAGAAGATCGAGGACAGGGATCGCGTGGCGCTCGACGCGCTCGTCGCGCACTCGCGCTGAGGGAAGGCCTGAGGCCTCGGGCTTCGGGCCTCGGGCCTCGGGCGCGGGCGAGAGGATCTCACTGGGCGTGAGCGACCAGTTCTTGCGCGGCAGGGTTGGCGGCGCGCGGCGGCTTCCTGCCGTCGAGCAGGACGCGAAACTGGTACTCGACCTGCGGCTTTTGCGGCGTCGAGCAGCGGACGTCGACGTCGCCTAGAAGCTGGCTGACGACCTTGCCGACGCATTGCGGATCGCCTTCGCCGCGCGCGGCCAGCGCGTCGAACACCGTCGTCCCGCCGGCTGGCTTCCAGGACATGGCCGAGGCGATGGCCTCCTTCGCGTCGCTCGCGTCGAAGCGCCCTTGCAGCCACGAAAGCGCGAACGCAAGCAGCGCCATCATCCCGATGGCGACCGGCCAGCGTCCGCGCGGAATCCCAAAAAATTCGCTCACGGGCCGCTTCATTACCACGAGCGCCGCGCGCCCAAGGTCCGGCGCCTGAAGCCCGAAGCCCGAGGCCCGAGGTCCGAAGCCCTACGCCTGCCTGTTCACCAGCGCGCATATCCCATTGCGGAAGGGGGCGGGCGTCCCCACGTTCGGACAACGATCCCTTCCACGACTTCCTCGAGCGCATGTACGGCCAGGGCGGCACGCCGGGCGAGACGCCGGTCCGCGGCATCGGCACCGGCTTCTTCATCCGCAGCGACGGCTTGATCGTCACCAACATGCACGTCGTCGAGGGCGCGACCGACATCGCCGTGCAGGTCGGCGAGGAGGAGCGCGTCTACCGCGGCAGGCTGGTGGGCTCGGACGACGCGACCGACCTCGCCCTGCTCAAGGTCGAGGGCAGCGCGCCCTTCCCGGTGCTGCCGCTGGGCGAGAGCGAGAAGCTGGAGGTCGGCGAGTGGGTGGTCGCGATCGGCAACCCCTTCGGGCTGTCGCGCTCGGTGACCACCGGCATCGTCTCCTTCAAGGGGCGCCGCGACGTCAACCCGAGCGGCCGGCCCGGCTACTACGACTTCATCCAGACCGACGCCGCCATCAACCCCGGCAACTCGGGCGGCCCGCTGCTCGACGCGCGCGGCGCCGTCATCGGCATCAACGCCGCCGTCAATCCATCGGGGCAGGGCATCGGCTTCGCCATTCCCATCGAGCAGATGAAAGAGGTGGGCCCGCAGCTCGCCGCCAACGGCCACGTGGTGCGCAGCTACATGGGCATCAGCGTCCAGGAGACGATGTCGCCGGAGCTGGCCGAGTCGTTCGGCGTGCCCGGCGGCAAGGGCGTCGTCATCACCGAGGTCGCCGAGGGAGGCCCCGGCGCGCACGCGGGCCTGCGGCCGGGCGACGTGGTCACGACCTACGACGGGGAGCCGCTGGTCGAGAGCTACCGCTTGCGGTGGCTGACCGCCAACACGGTGCCCGGCAGGAAGGTGAAGCTGGGCGTCTGGCGCAGCGGCAAGCTGCGCGAGGTGCCGGTGGTGGTGCAGGAGAAGCGCGGGGCGTCGTGGGAGCCTTCGCGAGCACCGATCGCGCTGCGGCACGATCAGGAGCCTTTCGGTTTCGCGGTGGACGAGCCGCCGGGCGACGACGGCGATCACGGGCGCGGCCTGCGGGTGTCCGCGGTCGACCTGCGCGGCCCCGCCTTCCGCGCAGGCGTGCGGCAGGGCGATCTGATCCTCGAAGTCGACGGCAACGGCGTCCCCGACAAGGCGGCCTATCATAAAGTGCTAGCGTCCATGCGTGCGGAGGCCGTCTCGCGGCTCTACGTCCGGCGCGGCGGCAAGTCGCTGTTCTTCGGGCTCCGGCGCGACACGCCGGCGGCGGCGCGGGCCGAGTCCGGCAGCGCCGGACACGCAGCAAAATAGGCGCCCGCCGCGGTCTTCCCGAAAACTTCATCCCCATCAAACCCCGCCTTCATGTAGCGCGTACACACTCGGGTCCGTAGATGGGCCTGGCTTGGACATCGGGGCGTTTGGCGACCGGTGAGCGGTTTGAGCGTTCTTGATTTGCGAGCCGAGCCAGAAAAGTTACGCTGTACCTGAAAGCGGAGGTCTACGGATGAGCTCGACCAGCAGGCTCCCGGGCTTCTACAAGATGAAGATGGCTGAGCGCCTGCGCCGGCTGGCCGCGGCACTGGAGGATCCGGACCTCGAGGGTCTCGGGGAGAGCGACACGCTCCCGCTCGCCAACGCCGACGCGATGATCGAGAACGCCGTCGGCGTGCTCGGCCTGCCGGTGGGCATCGGACTCAACTTCCAGATCAACGGCGAGGACGTGCTGGTTCCCATGGCGGTCGAGGAGCCGTCGGTGATCGCCGCGGTCTCGCTGGCCGCCAAGATTGCGCGCGAGGGCGGCGGCTTCAAGGTGGACGCGGACGAGCCGCGGATGATCGGGCAGGTGCAGGTCACCGAGCTGGCGAACCCGGCGGCGGCGCGCGCGGCCATCCTGCGCGAGAAGGAGCAGATCCTCGCCGTCGCCAATGCGCTGCACCCCGCGATGAAGGCACGCGGCGGCGGGGCAAAGGATCTGGAAGTGCGGCTGCTGCAAGTCGGCGCCGAGACCCACGCGGTGGTGCACCTGATCGTCGACACGCAGGAGGCGATGGGAGCGAACCTCATCAACACCATGTGCGAGGGCGTGGCGCCGCTCATCGAGCGCCTCTCCGGCGGCCGCGTGCGGCTGCGCATCCTCTCCAACCTCGCCGACCTGCGGCTGGCGCGCGCCTCCTGCCGCATCCCCTTCGAGGCGATGTCGGACTTCGGCTTTTCCGGTGCCGAGGTGGCGCACGGCATCGCCGAGGCGTCGCTCTTCGCCGATGCCGATCCTTACCGCGCTTGCACGCACAACAAGGGCGTGATGAATGGCGTCGACGCGGTGGCGCTGGCGACCGGCAACGACTGGCGCGCCATCGAGGCGGGCGCGCACGCCTTTTGCGCGCGCAACGGCAGGTACGAGCCGCTCACCAGGTGGTGGGTCGAGGCCGGAGCGCTGCACGGGAGCATCGAGATCCCCATCCAGGTCGGAACGGTGGGCGGCGCGGTGAAGGCCAATCCGCTCATTCCGGTGCTGCTCAGGATGATGGGCAATCCCGGCGCGCGGAGGCTGGCGGGCATCATGGCGGCGGTGGGGCTGGCGCAGAACATGGCCGCCTTGCGGGCGCTCGGGACGGTGGGAATCCAGAAGGGCCACATGGCGCTGCACGCGCGAAACCTGGCGGTGAGCGCGGGCGCCAAGGGCAAGGCCGTCGAGGAAGTGGCGCGGGCGCTGATCGCCGCAGGCGAGATCAAGCTTCACCGCGCGCAGGAGATCCTGGCGAAGATGGTGGGGACGGCGTCGGCGGAAGTGACATAAGATATCGGCTGATTTCTTCCGCTGATCTGTACAGAAGGGGCTCCCCGGCCCCGCCCGACTCCGATCGTAACACGCCGGTCTGACATTGAGCCTCGCCACGCCCGCCTTCCTCGCCGACTACGCTCGCCTGAGCGAGCCGCGCCTGCGCGCGTTCCTCGACGCAAAGACCGCGCAGCTCAATGCCCTCCCCGTCGATCTCGGCCCGGCCTTCGCGGTGCTGCGCGACTACCTGTTGCGCGGCGGCAAGCGGCTGCGCGGCGCGCTCGTCCTCCTCGGCCACGAAGCCGCCGGCGGCGCGCGGGAGGACGCGCTGGACGCGAGCATGGGGGTCGAGTTGCTGCACGCGTATCTGCTCATCCACGACGACTTCATGGACCGCGACGAGGTCCGCCGCGGCGGCCCCACCGTTCATGCCGCGCTCGCTCCGTCCCTGGGCGCGCACCTCGGCGGATCGATCGCGGTCCTGCTCGGCTCTTTGTGCGAGGCGTGGGCCTGCGAGCTGATCCTCGCAGCGCCCGTCGCGCCCGACCGCGCGCTCCTGGCCGCGCGCCAGCTCACCACCGCGCTGCAGGAAGTGATCGTCGGTCAGTCGCTGGACCTGCTCGCGCCCCAAGGCCCGGAGCTTGCGGCCCAGGGCGTGCTCGAGGTGCAGCGCCTCAAGACCGGCAGCTACACCTTCGAGCTTCCGCTGCTGCTCGGCGCGCTGCTCGCCGGCGCTGCGCCGCAAATGTTGGCCGCGCTGACCCGCTACGCCCGCCCGCTGGGGCAGGCCTTCCAGATCGCCGACGACCTGCTCGGCAGCTTCGGCTCGCCGGCGGCGACCGGGAAGACCAACGCCAGCGATCTGCGCGAGGGCAAGCGCACCCTGCTGGTGGCGCGCGCTCTGGAGGCGGCGTCGCCGGCGGATGCGGCGGCGCTGCGCGCGGGTCTGGGCAACCCGCAGGCGGACGTGGAGGAGCTGCGCGAGATCCTGCGGCGGACGGGCGCGGTGGACTCGGCGAGCGCGCAGGCCGCGCGGCTGCGCGACGAGGCGCTCGATGCGCTAGAGGATTCCGCCCTCCCAGCGCAGGTCGCGCGGACGTTGCGAGAGATCGCCGACTATACGGTCGGTCGCACCGCCTAGGTCGAAGCGCCTGCACGAGATGGTGCCGTCGCGAGTAGCAACCAGCGTCGAGGTCCTGCTCTCGGGCGAGCACGCTCTGCACGGCTTCACCAACCGCGACCTGCGCGACAAGCTCGCACGCACTCTGTTTCCTCTCTCGCCCGACTCCGACAAGCCCCCCGGCCAGGTCACCCGCATGCTCCGCCGACTGCACGCTCACCGCCTCATCGGCAAGATCCCCCGCTCGCGACGCTGGCGCGTCTCTCCCTCTCGGGGCGCAAGCTGATGGCCGCCGCAATCAAGCTCCGCGAGGTATCTTTTCCGAAGCTCTTCGCCGAGGCTGCCTGAACGAGAGGAACTCGTTTGCTCGGCGCAAAGAAGTGACGAAGGAAGAATCTATCGCCCCAGTCGGGAAGCCCAGGTAGTTTTCGATCCTCGAGCTGGACCCCGCCTGGCCACCGAACTTCCTCGTGTACCGGCCAAAGCACGGATAAGCGCGGTTCCGTCGCCTCCACCCTCTCCCTCACACCGTCCTCAGCTACCAGAACGCGGCGGGGGGGCTACACCCCGCCGCGCACGGGTCATCTGCCTTGGTTGGCGGCGGTGGCGCCGGGCGGCGCACGCTTGCCGCGCAGCTCGCGACCGCAACGAGCGCCGCGAGCAGCGCGGCCCGCGAGCAGGGGCGAAGACGCGAGCCTCCGGGTGATTTTCACCGCGGTTCCTCCGTGAGCTCAATTGGAGTAAATTGCTGCGGGGGTGTTGTTTGGGGGACAACAAAGCCTGGGGCAACCTCCGGCTGCCCTTCGAGATCAACAGGTCGAACGCGGTCACTGCCGAGGCCCTCAAGTCGCTCTATCTGACGAGCGAGCGCGGCCAGCAGGGCGCGTTCCCGCTAGGCGCGGCCGCATACTTCCACAGCGGCGCCGATCTGATGGTCGAGCGCAACAAGACCATCTGCTCCGTGGCCCACGGGGAGGTGGTGGCGGCGCGCATCGGGGTGGGGCCCGGCGAGCATCCGTGGGGCGACACCGGCTTCGTGCTGTTGCGCCATCCGCTCCAGGGCAACAAGTCGCTCTACAGCCTCTACGTCCATCTGCAGCGCGAGCCGCTCCATCCCGACCGCACTCAGGCGGGCTGGCTGCAGCGGCTGTTGCTCGACGGGATGGCGGCCGCCGGCAAGACGAGGTGGCGGGTGACGGCCGATG
>WNFI01703618.1_pt1 | contig 11225 bp, 10 predicted proteins | sample 5400471 | NCBI WGS metagenome assembly WNFI01 (sample SAMN13153348, study PRJNA577476) | soil metagenome | isolation source: 100 cm saprolite on Douglas fir-dominated hillslope | place: USA:California | collected 2013-09-17
TCAACATGTTCTTGAATAGAGAGAGCAGCATCCAGGAAACGCTCGACTTCAGCTTTGCCGTGATCGAACTCGTACTTGGCAATGCGCTCGGCATGAATGCTCACCTTATCGATCATACGCCGCGAAGTATGCTGGAAGTACGCATTGTTTTTGAAAAAGTCGGTATGGCCGAAGACGTGGGCAGCAACAAAGGTATTCTGAAGTAGATTATTCATCTCCATCAGGAAGGCATAGCTTGGATTGGTGTTGACCACCATCTCGTAGATTTTGCTCAAGCCGAAGTCATACTGCATCTTTTGCCGATAGTAGGATTTACCATGCGTCCAGTGGCTAAAGCGGCCGGGCAAACCATACGAGGCAAATTCGTACATGATGCTGGCAGGCACCAGTTCAAAGTGCGTGGGGAAGGGATCAAGCCCAAACTTGCTGGCCTCCTCCCAGGCACAATCTATCGAATCACGTAAACGTTCAATATCACTATCAACCATCAGAGGCTCCTTACATAGGGGTGCCTGAGTGTGGATCTAAGGGACACCCGACCGGGGACGGCCACAAAAGCAATCCCCTCCATTAACTCGTTGGAACAGAGTCGCGCAGGGCAAAGAATTTGCGGAGCGCAGGATAGACCTCTTTCTTATCCGAGATGGTGACGGCAGTAAACTTCTTATCGTTAATCTTGTTGTAGGCGCCCATCAAGGTGCTGGGCGAGCGGTAGTGGCCTTCGCGAATTTCGCCATAGCCAAAGATGTTACACTGTTCCATTAATTTAGTGACCAGCTGAACGCAGCGATCATTGTCCCAGGGCAGATTATCTCCATCAGAGAAATGGAAGGGATAGATGTTCCAATCGTCCGGATTGTAACGCTCTTTGATGATCTGCAAGGCCAGTTCATAAGCAGATGAAACCTGGGTACCGCCGCTCTCACCTTTGTGGAAGAACTCTTCCTCGGTGACCTCTTTCGCTTCGGTATGGTGGCTGATGAAAACGATCTGTACATTGTTGTACTTTGTACGCAGGAAGCGCACCATCCAGAAGTAGAAGCTGCGGGCAATATATTTCTCGAATTCACCCATTGAACCCGACACATCCATCATGCTGATTACCACAGCATTGGACTGGTAGCGAATGGTCGGTTCCCAGACCTTAAAGCGCAGGTCTTCTGATTTGATATCCTGGAACTTGGCCTCACCCTTGGCGGCGTTGCGCTTCATGTTCTCCATAATCGTACGCTTCTTGTCCAGGTTGGTCATGGGACCTTTTTTACGTACATCAGTGAAGCGCACAGCCTCGGTCTGGAGTTCCTGCTGGCGTTTCTGTTCAAGATTTGGTAGGCCAAGATCTTCAAAGATCATAGCGGCCAATTCTTCCATGGAGATTTCTGCTTCGTAGTAGTCCTGGCCAGCCTCTTTACCTGCCTCACCCTTCTTGCCCTTGCCAGGCCGGGGTTCTTGAGCTACCACATCACCAACTTTACTTTTACCGTTGCCTTGACCGGAATGTTGTTGGCGGCCTGGATCATAACGGAAACGATACTCGTCGAGGGAGCGAATGGGAACACGAACTCTCTTGGTGCCATCTGACAGGATTATGCTCTCTTCACTGACGATTTCACCCAGGTTTTTCTTGATCGCTTCGCGAATCTTCTCTTTGTGACGTTCCTGGTCGATCTGCCCCTTGCGGTGCAATGACCAATCATGCTGAGAGACAGACATAGAGCGACTCCTTTGTTATCACAATGCAGGAACGTAATAATGTACCTTGACAGATTAATCTGTATAGCCTGATTCATTTGTCAAAGTACATTAATTCGCCCTACATTATTATCATTACCGGTTGAGCAAACTTCCTGTATAGCGAAGAATTTCGTTAGCGCACACATGGCAGTAGCCGTGTTCCGACATGAGGCGGTTAACGACTTCATTGATTTTGCGCAACTGGTCCTTGTCTGGTGTACGTGTTGACGTGGTAATCTTCACGACGTCACGCAGGTCAGCAAAGAGTTTCTTCTCAATAGCCTCTTTCAAGCGCTCATGACTGGTATAGTCAAAGGTTAATCCCTTGCGGGCCAGCGATGAGATACGAATGAGAATTTCTTCGCGGAAGGTGCGCTTGGCATTCTCGGTGATGCCAATTTGCTCTTCAATGGAGCGCATCAATTGTTCGTCAGGCTCCATCTCCTCATCGGTGATGGGGTCACGCATCTTCGTTTTATTGCAATACGCTTCAACGTTATCAAGGTAGTTATTTAAGAGGGTACGCGCCGACTCTTCGTAGGAGTAGACAAAGGCGCGCTGCACTTCTTTGACGGCCATCAAATCGTATTCTTTACGCGCTTCGCTGATGAAGTTCAAGTAGTGTTCGCGCTCTTCGCGCGAGATGCTCGTATGCTGATCGAGTCCATCGCGCAGGGCTCGCAGGGCATCAATAGGATTGATACAGGTGACATTCTGCTTGATAAGCGCATTCGAGAGACGGTTGATGACATAGCGCGGCGAGATACCATCCATGCCTTCGCGCACCGCTTCTTCCTGTAGCTCCTTGATATCTTTCTGCTTGAAATCTTCGATATCTTCACCATCATAGAGGCGCATTTTCTTCATCAAGCTCATGCCGGCTTTCTTTGACTGCTCCAGGCGAGTCAGAACAGCAAATATGCTGGCAGTGCGTAATGTATAAGGAGCAATATGGACATTCTGCAAGGCGCTCTGCTTGAGGAGCTTCTCGTAGATCTTAATTTCATCGGAGACGCGCAAGTTGTAATGTTTTGTTCCTGGCTGAGTGTGAGCAGCACATAGAGGAACTTTTCATCCGTTTTGAGCATTTCAACAAATTCCATGATGCCGCGGTTGGCAATATTGAGTTCGCCATCGAAGCGATAGGCGCGCGGGTCACTTTCAACGCCAACTTCACCAATGGTAGAGAGGTCAATGCCTCCCACCAGCTCGCTGATATCCTGGCTTTTAGGATCTGAAGGGGTAAATGTTCCTACGCCAATACGATACTTTTCGCTAAAAGTAATACGCTTGACGGGTACAGCTTCAATCCGTCCTTGATAATGATTGTCGACCATATAGCGGCAATGAGGGCACAAGTCACCTTCAATATAAAGACCAAACTCTTTCTCGACATCTGGCCGCAGATCATTGGGGATGAGATGGAGAGGCTCTTCATGCATCGGGCAGTCTTTAATAGCGTAGATGGCACCCTCTTCAGTGCGACTATAGATCTCCAAGCCGCGCTTAATAAGGTACACAATCGTGGATTTACCACCACCGACGGGACCCATTAAGAGAAGCACTCGTTTGCGCACTTCCAGGCGTTGAGCAGCCGAGTGGAAGTAATCGACAATCTGCTGGAGCGGCTTTTCGATTCCGAATATTTCCTGGTTAAAAAATTTATAATGTTGTTCGCCTGTACGGGTTGTTTCAACCCCTGCATCCATAATCATATGGTAGATGCGCTCATGGGAAAGGCGGCTTACTTCAGGCGTTTTTGATGCTAACTCGAAGTACTGGGCGAAAGTGCCTTCCCACGAAAGTCCTCGCTCACGGTCGCGATATTCTTCTAACCGTTTCACCAGGTCCATATGGTTACCCTCTCTCTGTTATGTGCTGCTCAACCACCTGTGAAATGATGCTTCAACAAGGGAGATAAAACAGCGGGAAAACGCACTATATGATCGGGCTATATATTTAATGACGAATATGTGAAGCTTATGGCTTCATACTTGTATAGCTTCGCACGAACGCTTAAGATAGATACATGAGTCCAAAAAGGCTGGACTCTTTACTCGGAAACCGAGGGAAAGAACCAGCCCATTCCTACGTTGCTGAGGGTGTCTCGTTTTTAAATTGTGTGATGCACCGTCTTGATGCTCCTGCAATGTTTCAATCAGTCCTTTCAGTATCAATTCGTTTCATCCGAGATGCGAAACGAGCCACCCGATACCTCCCCAGAACGACGTCATCCACTACAAACCCACGTCTTCGTGACAAAGCTAAGCTTAAAACATTGCTGGTAATGTTAGCATACCGTACAGATAAGCACATGTCAAGAGTTGGACCATGCTTATTGGATATATGGTGTGAAGACACTGTGAAGATGGATTCTTCGTCTTACAAGGCCTTACTATCGGCTAGAGTAAGAATGGCGGGCGTACCCACACTCGCGCCGAGCACACGCGCAGCACTACCATTACGCACAGCAATACCTACAAAGCCAGAACTATCTGCAAAGATAAAAGGTCGGCTGCCCTCCTCACCCTGAGCAAAGAAGCGTCTGCGTTGATCTACAACAGCTTGAGAAGCGGGGAAATCCACGCGTGCGCTGGGACTATCGAACAACATGGGGACCATTGTCAGCGGGATGCTGGTGATAAGGTTACCAAAATGATCGACATGTATGATATGGCAAACGATGCGCGCCCCCTGCCGCTCAGGGGTGATTGCCGCTAAACGTTGAAGGGTGGCAGGATCTACCTGTTCACCAAGGTCGTGCAGGGGAACGCCCTGAGCCAGGTGAGCGCCCGTAGGAGCGAAAATATCACGGCCATGAAAAGTCGAGCTAACCTGTGGTAGGTGATAGGCAGGATTATTCAAGACCACGGCTTCATGTATGGGCTGCTCATGATAAATGTAGGTAAACAGGCCGTTATCCGGCCCGACAAAGAACCAGCTCCCGGCGTGTACGGCGATAGCTCCACGCGTACTGCCGACACCTGGATCAACCACACAGATAAAGACAGTGTCGGGAGGATAATAATGGTAACCAGAAGCAAGAATCCATGCTCCGGAAACTATGTTCTGGGGCGCTACTTCATGGGTCACATCAATAATATGTACATTGGGAGTAATACCGGCAATGACGCCTTTCATCACTCCCACGTCACCATCTTCAGAGCCAAAATCGGTCATGATTGCAACAATGGGGCGCTTCGTCGAAGGTGAATAGGGTTCGCTCATAAGATGTATTCCTTATATATATTTGCTCGTACCAGATTATATAAAATAATTACCTCGCTTTGTCAACATATATCAATGGTACCGTTAGCTATCACAGTGAAAGATTTGTATGCTATACTAGCGCAGTGATAATATGTGGAAAAGGGGCCATTGAGCCAACATATGCCCTCTACACACCTAACCGGTGATATCCATTGAAGGAGAGTTTGACACAAGAGTCAAGTACTGATACTTTTTAAGGGCAAATTGCTTTTATATATGGAGAAGAAGAAGATGGATTATACAGCAGGGTCAGGTAGACAATCTATCGATCAAGCTTCATCTGAGGCAAACCCGCTTTCGTCTGCCCCTGCGAACTCTATCAGAGCACGGGCGTTTGCCGCAAGCGGAGGGAATGTAGGGATGAACATCAGTGCAGGCGCACCTCACATTCTTCTTTTTGAACGAGATCAGCAACTTATGGGGTTGCTTACAAATGAATTACGACAAGCGGGGATAGAGTGCCATACCGCCCGTACGGCAGTCGAGGTCTTTGATGCAATTGCCCGCTATCCCATTCGTATGGTCCTGGTCAACCTGGCACAAGCAGCAACGGCACGGCGTGAATTCTGGGTGGCCCTGGATACGCAGCGCAGGGGACGCGGTATTCAGGTCTTTACATTCCACTGCACAAACCTGGCCGGTTATGGACCTGCCGTTGATGATGATGAGGAACGTTCCTCCTCAGTGATCGCCGATCTGGAAGTAGATGGCATGATGGGTGTAGTCAACCTGGTCAATGCCGTACACTCACGTTTGGCAGCATCAAATACGGGGGCTGCAGGAACAATGTCAAAAGCTGGAAACAATGCAGCTTCAACATCGACAATGGGAACACAGGGTACTGCACCTGCCTCCTCTATGCCAACGCAAAACGCTGGCCACACTATAAGGAGTATGGTCTCACCAAATCCTTCACAGGTACCCTCATCGCCTACCCCTGTAGAAGCTTCACGTTCGCTTGGCAATTATACGGACAAAATTCGCGCGGTCATCTATCCAAACCAGCGTTCCTGGAGCACATCCCCCGCACATGACAATAGCACTAATGATGGTCAGTATGCTTCGACCAGAGAACAACAACTGTCTATCCAGGAGCAGCAATGGGCTGGGCGCAACCCACAGAATTCGGACATGTCTACTTCTATGGCGGCCACTTCTACACCTATGAATATTACACCGCCTATGGTTGATCCCGCCAGCAGGCAAGGCAGGCGACCCATCAGTGATGCGGGTATTCCGAGGGAGTCCAGTTTAGCCCAACTATCGCGCATGTTACAGGAGCAGCGAACTCCGGCCCTGGAAGAGCTGGCCCAGCGCGGTAGCAGTGAACCAGTTAACTCTTTCCAGGAAGAGACTACTATCCACCAGCGTGTACGCCCCACAAGTGACACACCTATCAGTTCTATACCGCTGCGTGCATCACCTATTCAGGATATGCCCGTAGAACGCAGCTCGGGTGGGCAAAGTGACATCTCGGCGCAAGTGAACACGAGATGGCATGAAGAGCTGCCTGCAACTCAATATACGCAGGCTTCAGCTTCGCCGCCCCTGGCATCTTTAAGCATGCCTTCCACGCCACCAGCAGTTTCTACCACGGCACAACCACCAGCCTCATTTCAAACACCTGCATCTTCGGCTTCTTTCCAGGGACAAGCGCCAGCATCCGCTTATTTGCAAGCCCCTGGGCCTGCCCAGGCTCCCAATAGAGAAGAGAGAAGCCAATTTTCTGCACTCGTAGAGGAAGCACCAGTGTACTATGCACCTTTCGTGGCATCCGAAAAGCCGGAGCGAGAAGAGCAATATCAAGACACACCAGGAACTGAACAGAACAGCCACCACATCGAGCGCAACACCAGCACATCAACGGAGCAACAGCCCACCATGGCATTGCCAACTACACCAAGAACACCCGATAATGCGCTGCTGCTGGATATTATGCAGAGCTTGCCACCTATGACTTCACCGCCGCCGCAGCCGCAGACCCTTAATGGGCGAGCCACGCGCACGTTAGGAAATGTGCTGCTGGAAGGACACCTGGTTCCAGAAAGTCGCCTTGAGGTCGCCCAGGGTATTCAACGCATGCTGAGTGGCGTGGATATGAACTATCAGCTTGGGGAGATCCTGCTGATGTTCAAATTGCTCACGCCTGATCAGTTATTGGCTGCAAGTCTGGTAAGCTATGGGTTGATTACAACCACACAAATTAGCGCCCTGGGGCGCATTCGCCAGGAACTGCACGTGATCGGCCTGGAATATGATCTGGAGAGCCTGGTGATTCTCTTCCGCATCCTCACCTCTGAACAGTTGCGCGAGGTGCGCACAGCTTGGTCGTGATCATTAAGGCCAATATGTCTCAAATTGAGACATGTTATTTTTTGGATCAATGAATAAAACCAACAAAACTGCCTACCAGCAAAGCCGGTAGGCAGTTTTGTTGGTTTTATTCATTCTTGTATTTTGTTTGAACTAAACGCGGCTTTGCTGGTACTAACTGTTATGAGGAGGCAACGGACGGTTGGCAAAATTGGAGTCCTTCAAGTTACCTGGAGCAGTTTCTCAACGCATATCCCGCCAGGAGAACAGTGAGAACGTTTTGCTTGCACGCGTGGCAAGGAGAGAACGACCAGCACTGGCCGAGGTGTATGAGCGCTTCCAGCGACCCCTTTTCAGCTATCTCTTTCACCTGCTTGGTCAGAAAGAGCTGGCGGAAGATGTCTTGCAGGAAGTTATGCTCATCGTGTGGCAAAAAGCCAGCACCTTTAAAGGGTCGGGATCAGTTTCAGGATGGATCTTCGGTATTGCTCACCACCAGGCTTTCAAGGCGCTGCGCCGTGATGCGGGGAGAAACCTTATCGAGCTGGAAGCTGCTCTTGACATCCCTGATGAGGCGCTTACCCCGGAAGAGGGCGCGATACACCATGCAACAAATGCAGAAGTGGTCGCAGGTCTCGCTTGCCTGACGCCTGAGCACCGTGAAGTGCTGGAATTAGCCTTCATGCAAGACTTCTCCTGCAAAGAGATTGCTGCCATTATCGCTGTACCAGAAGGAACAGTGAAGAGCCGCTTAAGCTATGCGCGACGCGCTCTCAAGGCAGCTTTACTGCGCAATGGATGGGAGGTATAAACAGAAACACTATGCATGACAAAACATTCATGTCGCCATCACGTTCCGCCTGTCCCATAGAGCAGTTGGGCTGGTATGCTAACCAGGCACTCTCAGTAGAAGAACACGCGGAGGTTGAGGCACACCTCGCGCAGTGTGCAGCATGCCGCCGGGATGTGGCAGAGTGGTCCGGCGTGCGCGAGGCACTGGCTATAGTGCATATGTCTACGCCCCAGCCACGCGCTGATCTTTTCAGCCTGATCGAGCAACAAATCGCTAAGAGTGAGTCTCGCAGTATAGCGCAGCAGGTGCTTCACATCGCTAGCTTGCGAGTGATGATTGTATGCGAGCATTTCTGGGCACAACTGCGATTGATCCGGAGAGACCTGTGGTGGATGCCGTTGATACTTTTGCCTCTTACTGCATTGCTCGCGGCCACACCATATCATTGGCAGAGTCGCGCAGGCATCCTGGCATTCACAGGCGCATTGATTACGGCACTAAGCATGGCGTTTCTGTATGGGCAAGAGGCTGACCCGGCACGCGAGATGACGCTGGTTACACCCACGTCGCCACGCGTGATCCTGTGTACGCGTGGCTGTGTTGTGTTCGGCTATAACCTGCTCATCAACCTTACAGGCATACTGCCCATTATGCTGACGCATAGTGCGATTACGCCGATGTGGTTACTGGCAAACTGGCTCGCACCACTGTGCTGCCTGGCGGCTATTGCGCTACTCATCAGTACGCTGATCAACGCAGCCACAGCGGTCTTTACCTGCGCGCTGTTGTGGGTGCTGCGTGCCTTGAGCGATCCTCAAATGATCCATATTACGTTTTTGCCACAGCAATACGAGGACTTCTGGCATCAAGGACCACTCTTGTTGGCTATCGCGGCTATCGCTGTGAGCCTGACATTCATATGCCTCGAGCGAAGGGAGCGTTTTAACGTATGATCCAACCATCACTGGCAGTCCCAGGTAAAGGCCCTGCCGCAGTAACAGGACAACTCTGGGCGACTATGCGCGCCGAACTTCTGATGCAGTGGCGTCGCTGGGGATTATGGCTGGCCTTTGGAGCTGTGCTTGCGATCATGAGCCTGATATTCATTTCGAATGCAGCAAATATTAAGTACGAGCCTCATGCGAATGGCCCCTACAAAACATTAGATGAGTTTACGAATCTTTATCTCTTTGTTACCGTGAGATATTCAGTCACGCTGATGGCTATTATTGCCGCACTGTTGGTCGCTGACCGCATGGTACGCGACCAAAGATTGGGCATGGCCGAACTACAACGGGTAACAAGCGAGGGATACCCGGTGTATGTGTTGGGAAAGTTCATAGGAAACTTTGTGGCGATGCTTGTCCCGGCTTTCGTCGTCCTGATGTCCTGTGGTATAGCGCTGGTTGCTTTGGGTTTTCCTGTGCAGATGCTTCAATCGCTGGCGTGGGCTTTTGTGCTGGTGTTTATACCAGCATTTGCGGTCGTGATAGCCTTAACGCTGCTGCTGGCAAGTATGGTGCCGCTGCGGGTGGTGCAGATTGGCTTCCCGCTGCTCTGGCTGTACTCAACGATCTCGCCATTGGGCTGGCATACGCTGAACGATACCATCTTCAATCCAGTTGGACGTTATATCTATCCCGTGTTTTTCCCCGCGTTATGGGATAAAGTGCGTCCCGGGATGTACACGTTCCAATTAGCCATGCTCAATATCACGTTGTTGCTGGTGACGGCACTGGTCGAGCTGCTCCTATTGATGATAAGCCTGGCTGTGCAGACGCATAGAGAGGCCAGCAGATAATAAGGAATAACTTTGATTATGCATAATGTAATATCTCCCGCAGTGGAATATAGCGGTGTAACGGCCTCACCCAGGATATCCTGGCGCGAAGCTATACTGCTGGCAACATATCATATACGCCTGCTGAACTGGTGGTTGTTTTTGCTGATGGCGCTGGGATTTGTAGGATCATGTGGGGTGTTCTGGCTGACGGCACATACCGGTACACCGGTGGCGCTAGGGCGTGGCAATGAACTGAGCCGTTTCGTGTTAGAGTCAGGGGCGGGATTGGTGGCCAGTACGCTGACGAGTTTTTTGGTGGTAGGCGATCCAATGCTTGAAGTGATGATGACAACACATGCTGGTATCTATAAAGTGCTGGCATGGCGCTACCTGTTAACCTTGATGTTCTTGCTCATCTTTTCGACGGCTTACCTGGCCTGGAGCCTATGGTATGGAACAACATACACCACACACCAGACTGTCTTGTTCCTGCTGTTTACCTGGCTCGCTCCTGTGCTTGTTATGAGTATGCTGGGGTTGTTGGGTGCGCTCATGACGCGTAACGCTACCCTGGGAACAGTTATCGCTGCCTTGCCTTTGATGGCCGATCTGTTTCTGAAAGACGATCTGCTGCCAATCGCGCTATACCGCCCGTTTTTTATTCCTTTTACCATCTGGGAACATGATTCTTCAGACTGGTGGCTCAACCGTTTTGTGCTGCTTGGCTGTGGTCTCGCGCTGGCACTGTGCTGCTGGTGGTGGTTACGACGCGAAGAGCGCTTACTGGGCAATTTACGATAATCACGATGATAAGATAGCGGAAAAGGACAGATACACATGGAAATTCTAATTGAGAACTTGCACAAGAAATATGGTTCAGTACATGCCCTACGCGGTATCAACCTGCGAATCGAAGATGGCATGTATGGTCTGCTGGGGCCGAATGGAGCGGGGAAAACGACGCTGCTGCGCATCCTGGCAACGCTCATTCACCCCACGAGCGGGCGGGTTGTGATTGGTGCCTATGATTTAGCGCATGCCGCGCAGAAGAAAGCCGTACGAGCGCAGCTCGGCTACCTACCGCAAGAACTGGGCCTCTATCCAGACCTGAGTGGGCGCGAACTCCTCGATTACATGGGCCTGCTTAAACGGCTCTATGACCGGCACAGTCGTCGCAACCAGATGGAGTCACTGCTCGATATGGTCGGTCTGACGCAGGTGGCGGATCGCAAAATCAAGACCTATTCCGGGGGCATGAAACGACGCCTGGGAATTGCCCAGGCGCTGCTAGGTGATCCGCGCCTGCTAATTATCGATGAACCAACGGCAGGG
>WNFI01347274.1_pt1 | contig 11224 bp, 5 predicted proteins | sample 5400471 | NCBI WGS metagenome assembly WNFI01 (sample SAMN13153348, study PRJNA577476) | soil metagenome | isolation source: 100 cm saprolite on Douglas fir-dominated hillslope | place: USA:California | collected 2013-09-17
GCATCAAAAACGGGCAGCGTGTGGATGTTTCCGGCCAGATAGTTCGCGAGGATGGACAGATCGAGAACATTCGTAACCCCATCGAGATTGAGATCGCCGGGCGCGCGATCGATGGGATCGCTGTTGCCCGCAAGAATATTTGCCAGGAAGGTCAGGTCGAGAACGCTGATCACATTGTCAAATCCCAGGTCACCATAACGGAAGATCGCCAGCTTCTCCCCATTGGCGCTAACTCCGCCTGTGGCGCTGGTAACCGTAATTTGAGGAGGAGGACCGCTGGACAAGAGGTCTGTATCCAGGATCGTCGCCGTCAATTGACTGGGACTAATGAACCTGGTGACGCGGGGGCTGCCGCCGATCTGTACCACCGAGTCGCCGGGGAAAAAGCTGCCATTTACGATCAGTTTGAATGACGGATTGCCCACGACAACCCTTGACGGCGCAAGGCTGCCGATCAGAGGGATTGGGGCGCTGACGATCGTCAGTTGTAAAGGCGAAGTTTCAACGTTCGTCGGAGGCGGGTTGACCACGGTAATGCTGAGGCTCCCGATGTTCGCCACATCCGCGCTGGTCATAGCGGCCCGCAATTGTGTTGTATCGACAATGGTGGTTGGGCGAGCTATTCCGTTGACACGCATCACCGCGCCTCGGGCAAAGAAGCTGCCGTTCAATACCAGCGTAAAGTTTCCACTGCCGGCGGTTACAGTGGAAGGCGAGATGCTTGTAAGTCTCGGCGGCAGCAGCCCTGTCCCGCTCAGGCTGACTGTCTGCGGACTGTTGGCCGCACTATCGGTGATGGTCAGCGTACCGGATCGGCTTCCCGCAGAAGCGGGTGTGAAGGTAACGCTGATCGTGCACGCGCCATTGGCCGGCAGCGTGCTTCCGCAGGTGCTCGTCTGAGTGAACTCTGTATTGCCGGCCGTGATGCTGACGCCGATGTTCAACAGCGTGCCAGGGCCGGGATTGCTCAACGTGATGGTCTGCGCGGTGCCGGTCGTGCCCACGAGCTGACTTGCGAATCCCAGTGCGCCTGGCAGAGCCGCCCCCGTCAGGGCTATGCTCTGTGGGCTATTGGGAGCATTGTCAGCAATGGTGAGCACTCCCGTCCGTGTTCCGGCCACGCTTGGCGTGAACTTAATGCTGATCGTGCAGCTTGCACCGGGCGCCAGCGATGTTCCGCAGTCGCTGGTCTGAGCAAACTCAGTGCCGGCACTGCTAATGACAAGGTTCGTCAGCAAAGTAGGGCCGTTGCTCAACGTAATTGTCTGGACGGGACTGGTTGTGCCCACAACCTGCGGAGCAAAGCCCAGGCCGCCGGAAATTGCCGTTCCGGTCAGGGATACGATCTGAGGACTATTGGGGGCGCTGTCGGCAATATTGAGCGTGCCGGCTCTCGTTCCTGCCGCGCCGGGCGTAAAGGTAACGCTGATCGTGCAACTCGTATTGGCGGCCAGCGAGATTCCGCAGTTATTGGTCTGAATAAACTCATTTCCCGGAGACGTAGTGGCGATGGCAAGGTTCGACAGAGCTACGGCGCCGCTGCTCAGCGTGAAAGTCTGGGCGGGACTGGTCGTGCCCACGACCTGCGGGGGAAAACCCAGGCTGCCCGGGATTGCCGTTCCGTTCAGGGCCACGATCTGGGGACTGTTGGCGGCGCTATCGGCAATGTTCAGCGCGCCGGTTCTCGTTCCCACCGCGCCGGGCGTAAAGGTCACGGTGACCGTGCAACTCGTATTGGCGGCCAGTGAGGTTCCGCAGTTATTGGTCTGAACAAACTCGTTGCCCGAGGACGCAGCTGTGATGGAAAGACCCGACAGAGCCACCGGGCCGGCGCTCAACGTGAACGTCTGGGCCGGACTGGTCGTGCCCGCAACCTGCGGAGCAAAGCCGAGGTTGCCAGGAATTGCTGTGCCGGTCAGAATCATGACCTGGGGACTATTGGCGGCGTTATCCGCAACGATCAATGAGCCGAACCTCGTTCCTGCCGCTCCGGGGGTGAAAGTAACGCTGACCGTGCAACTCGCATTGGCGGGCAGCGAGATTCCGCAATCGCTGGTCGGAACAAACTCCCCGCCCGCGGCCGTGATGGAAAGATTCGACAATGCAACCGGGCCGTTGTTCAGCGTGAACGTCTGTGCCGGACTGGTCGTGCCCACAACCTGCGGAGCAAATCCGAGGCTGGCCGGAATCGCCGTTCCGGTCAGAACGGCTGTTTGCGGACTGTTGGCAGCATCGTCGGTAACCGTTATTGTACCGGGCCTCAAGCCCGTGGCCGCCGGAGCAAACTTTACCGTGATGGTGCAGGAAGCATTCCCGGCCAGAGAACTACCGCAGTCGTTCGTCTGAGTAAATTCAGAACTCGCGCCAACCATGATGTTCGACAGCGGGCCGGCGGTGATGTTGCGGAGTGTAAGCGTACCAGCGGGGCTGACTGTACCCACAATCTGCGGAGCAAATGTCAAGCCGGCGGGAGTCAGCGAAGCGTTTGGGGCAGGATTCACCGTAAGGCTGATCGTGGCGGTATGCGTGAGCGACCCCGATGTGCCGGTGATGGTCACCGTGGCAGGACCTGTGGTGGCAGTCGAGCCGGCGGTAAATGTGATAACGCTGGTTCCGGAGGTTGGGTTGGTACTGAAGACAGGGGTCACACCGAGAGGAAGTCCGGAGGCCGAAAGGGTTACGCTGCCGGTAAAGCCATTCACCGGAGTTACCGAAATCGTGCTGTTACCGCTGCCGGTCTGGGTGATCGTCAGGCCGGCCGGAGAAGCCACCAGCGAGAAATCCGGCGTCGCGCAGCCGGCGAACCTGAAGTTGGCGATGCGGGTGTTCCAGTTGAACGATCCGGTGGTCTTCATGTATTCGCTGGTAAACCAGAAGGTGCAATCGTCCACAGGATCAACAGTCATCGCGCTGTAATCGCCCCAGCGGGTAAGGGTGCCGGTCTGCGATCCGGTACCGGTGATCACCGTGGTTTCCGCCTGCATAGTGTTGGCGGGATCGGTGGCCAGGCGGCCCGTGACCGCGATCGATGGGTTGCTGGTGCTGCTGGAAACGCTGTAACCGAGACCCATGTTGCCGTTGTGGTCCATAGCAATGCTGCCCATCCAGCGAAATTTGGCATCCGGAGCGAAAGTGCTCTGCTGCGCCACAACCGGAGTTCCGCTGGGGTTGTCGATTTCATACCAGCGTATGCCACCACCGGCGCCAGCCACCACTGAGTGGCTGACAACCAGAGCTTCCCTGGTTCCGAGGTTGCGATAAGCAAGCCTAAACATGAGGCGGTCGGCCAGTGAATCCAACTGTGTGGTCGTTCCCGCCTGCGGAACGCATGTGCGGCCGCCGCAAAGCGCCGAAAAGGCCGCCACCGGAATGACCGTGGGACCGGTAAAGGTGGAAGCGGACGGTGTGGTGAAATCCACATGGAACTTGAAGAGATTCAGATTGTTAGCGCCGAAAAACAGCATGAAGTTCGGCTCACCCGCCGGCGGAGGGGTAGTACCGTCAAGATCTGCAGGCAGCAGGCCGCCGACGCCGCTGCCCTGCTGGAAGCAAACCTGGGTCGCAGCCGCGCCGGTGAGCATCCGGCTGCGATCATAGGCGCAGGCATCGGCGCCCACGAAGATGTTGCCGTTAAACATGTTAAAAGTCTCGTAATAGGCATCGGGCCATACACCCATCTTCGGATAGTCGTCGAAATTCGAGTACGGGAAGGAGTACACGTTGTAGGCTCCGGTGGCGTCGGAGGTGGTTGAAACCGCGATGCACTGCAGGAAAGGCCTGGTGGAAACCGAGAACTGGCTCAGTACCCAGCGGCCCGCCAGCTTGTCATACAACGCAACGGGATCGCCGTCGTTGTTGGTCGCGCAGCCATTGCCGAGCGCGGAAAATAATGTGTTGCCCGCGATGGGGCCGGAGACCAGCGCACCCGTGGTCTTGTTGAACACGGCGAAAGAAGAGTTGACCCACTGAACATACTGGGTGGCGCCCACGGCACCGTTGGTGTCGGGCGGAGCGCTGTTGACGGTGAAGCCCAGAGAAGCGTTGCCCAGACCATCTATGTTGACACCGGCCGCAGTGGGCGCGGCCAGCGTCGGGGCCAGCCCGGCGGTCGAGTGCTGGAGCACCGGATCTTCAAAATTGGGAATGTCGACTCCCGCGGGCAGCGGAATCCGGCGGGCAGGCTCCGCTTCTCTGGAGACGTGACCTCCGAGACTGTCTATTGTGGGCATGTCCCGGACAGCGATAGTTCGCGCATGATTGATTTCACCATTGACCTTGATGATGGGACCAATGCCGCTAACATCTGTATCGGCCGCGGCATTCGAGCTCTGACGTTCGGATTGTGAAATCTGCGCCGGTATCGGCAGGGTGGCACAAATTAAGAAGAGAATCGGAAACAACGCCGGACTTCGCAACAATCGAGACATAATTAACTCCCTGGCGTCCAATGGACACCCTTTACGCAACTGCTCAATCTGTCATTACTCTTATGACCCAAACCCGAAAAAACTTTCAGCGATACAGCGTTTTTTTTCGGGTTCATCGATTCGTGCGCGAAGGTCAACAGCCGTCGATCCGGGGCAGCATAGTCCCACATATCTTCAAATGCAGAAGGATGGGCCTGTAGACTTCCCGATCTGTGTTTGACAGTTCGAGCTCTTGAATCTCTGTCACCCTTATATGCCGAAAACGGGGAAAAACTTTCATGGGATGCGGCAATGGACAGAAATTTCACTCGCCGCGCGGTGGTCGCAAACCGGAAAGACCTTCAGACAATGGGAATGGACAGCCTGATTCCTCCCGATCCGAAAATGGCCGGGAAGGTCTACTCTCTTTCGACGTGGAAATAGTAGGTGCTGATTGTATCGGAGACGCCGGCAGCATTCCTGCCGCTGAGGATGACAAGGTAATCATGGTCGGTGAGGCGCAGGGCGGGAAGTTCGATCTTTACAACTTTATTGTGGCTGGTTCGGTGGGCTTTTAAACCGTCCTGGCTCCGGACGATTGCGCCTTCAACAGTTTGCAACTCGGCGCGATAGCTTTGGTATGGAGTGCCATCTTCCAGCTTCAGGCTCAATCGCAGGCGACGCACGCCGGAATGCAGCTTCGCCGTCGCAACGTGGTCCGCGGCCCGACTCATCCCGGGGATGAGAACCATCGCCATCAGATCCGCATCACCCGGGTGGGTGGAAGGTCCGGGCCCTGCCAGATCTTCCCGCAGCTTTGCCAATTGCTCTCGCTCCTGATCAAGCTGCCGACCCAGAGCCCGCGTCTGCTGCTCGGCCTGGGAAGCCTGCGCTCGATACTGCCCGGCCTGTTCCCGGAGTTGCCCGGTTGTCCGAAACATTGCGCCCAGGGTGGCCATCAAGGCGAGCACGGCGCCCAGAAGGACCACTTCCATCGCGACGCGCCATCGGGGAACGGCGACGGAATAAGGCAGGGCCGCCTGAGCACGGGTTAAAAGATATCGATTCAGAGCCTGCGCGAACTCAACATTTTCACGCCGCTCAGGATTGCTGAGAAAATGAGCTTCAAATCCCTCCCGCTCGGGTTCTTCCAGTTGTCCGCGTACGTACTCATCGGTCAGATCTTCTTCGGCCCGCAGGAGTTGAGGTAAACAAGCCTGATCGGTGAGTAGTCGGTCCTCAACCGTGCTCTGCTCGTCGATGGAGGAAAGACCCAGCAGGTATCGCCGTAGCAGAATCTCGTTCGCGGGCAGTTTCATTGGAATCATTGGTTCTCCCCGGGGTGGCCGACATGCTTGCGCCGCAGGCACTCGCCTGCGCATTTTTTCAGGCTCTCCCTGATGCGATGCACCCGTATCCACAGGGCATTGGATCCAATCCCCATTCGCTCCGACAGTTCTTTTCTGCCGCTGATCTTGCTTTGGGCATCGTCGTGGTGGCCATAATAAAAGATGATTAATTCACGGTTCTGAGCGGAAAGGTGGTCCATACATTCGTCCAGACATCGGTATCTGGCCTCGTTTTCATCCGGCGGTGATTTCTTTTGCGCGATATGGTCCGGCAGGGGTTCAAATTCAGTGGGCGTTCTTCTCAGATACTCCTGGTATATTTTGTGGGCGACGCCGCGAAAATACAACCCCGGATCGCCAACATAGCTTTCCGCAATCTGTGAAACTTTTCCGGCAACCCGGTTGATGGTTTCATCCGCCAGGTCTTCGGCTGCCGTGCATCCTCGGCAAACGAAAATCTTGATCAAACGTGTCCGTAGCTGCTCATACCGCTGACCCGCGCAATCGCGGTCCTTGTCCAGCCAGCCAAGCAGCTGCTCGAAGGCTTCAGGCGTTAAATCTTTTTTTCGTTTTCTGCCAGTCGATTCGTCCGCCGCGTTCAAACCGGGCCTTCTTTCTCATTTTGTCAGGCTTCGTAACCGTCCTGCGGTCATGCGAGACAATCCGGATCATCTCCAGTCGCCCTGTAGTACAAAGCCGGCCCAATAGTAGGGCGATCTCCATCGTTTTTGCTGCGACATCCATATCTGTGCGCTTCGCAGGGCCTGGGCCGGAGGCCGGCCATTTCTCAGCACATCCGTATAAAATCTTTTCATCAGCTCGGCCGTCGCCTCGTCGTCCACCTTCCATAGGCTGGCGATCACCTGGGGCGCGCCTGCGTACATAAAGCCGCGCGTCAGCCCCACCAGCCCTTCTTCATCAATCTGCTTTCCCAGAGCGGTCTGACAGGCGCTGAGCACAACCAGATCGGCGTTCAGATCAAGATTGTATATGTCGAGCAGGCGCAGGAATCCGTCCTGTGTCTTTCCCTGCCGATCGACCAGGGAGAACACCAGACCACTTAACTCAGGATGCTCACTATTGAGCAAACCGTGAGTTGCAAAGTGCACGATCCGGTAGTCTCGCAACTGCGGGCTCATAGCGGTGTTCCTGCTCGCATCGAAGTCCAGCGCTTCCGTCGCGTCCCCGTGCGGGGCGATCGAATAAATCGCATTCGCCTCACGCCGGCTGAATGGCAATCGGGGGAAAGCGCCACCACGGACAAGCCCCACTTCTCTGGCAGACCGGTCGAGCCCGGATTGCCGGCTTAGTTGCGATGAATCAGGCGGGTCGGACTTATCATCTTTGGCAGCAGGAAGCAGACGGTCGTCATGGACATCAAATACCGGATCGGCCAGCACTGCTACCGCCCTGGGCGCAGCTTTGCGCCCGGAACGTTGATGGCGCAAAACGGCGAGCACCGAAGCGGATGGCAGATTCACAATTTCGTGCTCCGCTAATAAAGATACTGATGGATCTTCCGGGGTAAGCAGTATGGCAAAGGGAATAAACTGGAGGGCTCCATCGCTTACCACCAGCAATCGTTTCCTGTTCAGCCGGCCGGCCACCGGGCCCAGCACCATCTGACTCAGCCTGGCCAACTCGAGCTTGTATTCGTCCGGGCCATTAGTTTGCCTCCTCGTCCTGGTTTCATTCCCTGCGGCTCGATCGGTCAGGAGACGATAGAGAGAGCGCGCCGAGGCTTCAACGTCGGCCCGCTTCGGCAATGGAAAGGCGGTAATGGAGTCCCGAGTGACCGCAAAAACATAACTTCGTCCCTCACCCAGAGCGTATTCCAGCAGAAGTGTGTCGCTATCGAGCAACTGCTGCTGAACTTCTCTGACGCTTAAGGGCCGGGGCTGGGTCAAGGCAGCGTAGCCAGGACTGATCTGGCGGATTTCTCCTTCGACCTCTTGATACTGCTTGAGAATCTCCTGGATCTCCTGATCAAGAGCGGCTGCCGGCGCTTCCATAGACTTGTCATTGAGTAAATGAATCCGACGGCTGGACTTACCGGTGAGCAATTCCCGCAGAGAGCGTTCCTTCTCGACCAGCCCCGGACTCACGCCCTTGCGAATATCGACACGTGCCGCCGCCAGTGTTTCCAACAACCCCTGCGCGCGAGAACGCTCCAGGACATGAAAAGCCAATTCCGGCTGTTTCTGCCGGACCAGCAAGTCGATATACGCTTTATAAACGTCGAGATGATTGGAGCGGAACCCGGCGCGAGTCTCTTCCGATCCACCGAACATCGTCATCTGTTTATCCAGAACATCCAACGCCTGCTCATAGAGTGTCGCAGCCTCGTCCATTTGTTCTTTGCGGTGCAGGACTTTGGCGACCGCCACAAGCGAGTCCGCATAATCGGCGCTTTGCGGAATCAGTTTCTGTCTGATAGCGAGTGCTTTACGGCAATATAGCTCGGCTTTCATCAAGTCTCCCTGCCGCTCTGCCACGCTGCCTAGCATGTCAAGGCCTTCGGCGAGCACCGGGCTTCCGGGGGCCATTTTCTGCTCAATCTCGAGCGCCTGGCGCATGTAGTCCTCGGCTTCTGCCAGATCTCCTCGTTGCGCCGCCACGTTCCCGAGATTGCCGAGGCTGGCCGCCAAATACAGACTTTCGGGGGCCATTTTCTGTTCGATCCTGAGCGCCTGGCGCAGATACTCTTCGGCTCTTGCCAGATCTCCTCGTTGCACCGCCACGTTCCCGAGATTGTTAAGGATGGCGGCACTATCCAGGCCTCCGGGTGCCACGTTCTGTCTGATACCCAGCGCCTCACTATAGTATTGTTCGGCTTTCGCCAAATCTCCGCGTTTCCTGGCCACTTCCCCGAGACTGTTAAGGATGTCGGCGTCGTCCGGGCTTCCAGGAGCCAGTCTCTGTCTGATCTCGAACGCCTGGCGCAGGTACTGTTCGGCCGTCGCCAAATCTCCGCGTTGTTTTGCCACAATCCCGAGATTGTTAAAGTTGATAGCAACCTCCAGGCCTCCTGGGGTCAATTTCTGTCTGATCTCAAGCGCCTGACGATAGTACCGCTCGGCCTTCGCCAAATCGCCGTGTTGCATTGCCACGATCCCAAGATTGTTAAGACTGGCGGCAACATCAGGGCTTCCAGGCGCCAGTTTATTTTTGATCTCGAGCGCCTGGCTGTGGTATTGCTCGGCCTTCGCCAAATCTCCGCGTTTCATGGCCACTTCCCCGAGATTGTTAAGGCTGGCAGCAACCTCCAGGCTTCCGGGGGCCAATTTCTGTCGGATTTCGAGCGCCTGGAGATAGTACTGCCCGGCCTTCTCCAGGTCGCCTCGTTGCTTCGCCACGATCCCAAGATTGTTGAGAGTGCCGGCAAACTCCGGGCTTCCAGGAGCCAGTTTCTGTCGGATTTCGAGCGATTGAAGATAATACTGCTCGGCTTTCTCCAGATCGCCTCGTTGCCCCGTCATGTTCCCGAGATAGAGAAGGCCGGCTGCAACAACCAGGCTTCCGGGAGCCAGTTTTTGTCTGATTTCGAGTGCCTGGAGATAGTACTCCTCGGCCTTCGCCATATCGCCACGCAACCTGGAAATCGTTCCAAGATCATCGAGCGTTGAAGCGATGTTCAGATTTTCCGCTCCCGCCTTCCGGTTTTCCGATATCGATTGTTGATAATATTTCTCAGCATTCACCCAGTCGCTTCGTTGCTTGTACGCATTGGCCCAGGCGCGCGACAGCCGTCCTTTGATTACCGGAAGACCTTCCCCAACCTGTTCTAAGGACTGCTGATAAACCTCATCCGCTTTCGTCCATTGACGCGCATGTGCGAACTCATCGGCAGCCTGAGAAAGCAGCCACAGACGGACCCCGATCGGGGTAGAGTCGTCCGGATGACTGGCAGCCGTCCGCCACTTCTCCGCAGCCTCAGTCCATTTTTCTGAACGGGCCAGCTTTTGGCCTTCCAGCCAGGACAACAAAAGACTCTGTGGAAGGATTGGCCGCGTTTTCAGGCCCCAGGAGCCCGGCTCGATTATCCACGTGTATTCTTCAGCCCCCCGCGATCCTTTGAGGGAAACCCTTCCCCTGGAGCCCTGCTCAATTGCAAGGATGGAAACATCGAAGGGCGACTCGATGCTGCCTGTGGCATCACCACGATTCCAGGTCAGCAAGACGTCACCTTCCTGGAAACCAGCTTTTTCGGCGGCAGAGTTCTTTGTAACCTTTTCCACCACAGCGCCTCGCTGAATTGATTCCGCCTTCTCGATGGTCGTGTTTTTTGGAGTGACTGTCTGGCTCAACATGAAACTTGATAAAGCCATCAGGAACAGTGTGAGCACAAATCTTTTCATTTTTTTCTTTCGTACAGGCAGTTAACTTTGAGGGTCTGTCCGCGTCGAAACGGCTTGACATGCCTCAATACGCGGATTGCATAACGCCTGCTCGTGTCGAGTGTTGTATGTCCGGTAGCTTTTGCAAGTGAAACAGGGTACACGGTTTTCCTGCCCCGGGCGAAGCGGATGACTGGAGCAAGACGGAGGAGAGCGTTCCAACACTCGGAATTTGAGTTTGCTCCACGGCCAATTCTCTGAAATTCTTAAACATCATCAGATCTCTGGATGCTTCGCTACACATTGTACGTCCGGGCACGGCGCTTCATCAGCCCCGTCCCGCAGTTTTGGGACGGGGCCGATAGATCGTGTACAGCACCGATTTACTGTCACTGCAGCGTCGCCTTCAGCACGATTCTCTGCACATTCCAGTTATCTCCGCCCATGCCGCCGCCGAAGCCGGTATGCAGCCGGACGCTTCTGACATCGCCACCGCGCAATCCGCCCGCGGGCAGCGGTATGTGCACGGTATGGTCGGTCCAGTTGCCGAGAGTACGGCCGCCGTTGACGTTGTTCACGGGAATCGATCGTCCGTTGTTCAGTTCGATGATCACGTCGCAGTTATCGCCCGCGTTGCCGCCGCCGCGCGGGTTCCGACGTGCCGCTCCCAATCGGAAAGCCGACCATGAGCGCCACCCGGTCGACATTCCAGTTATCGCCGCCGATGCCGCCGCCGAAATGGGTGGCGAGGGTGATGCTCTGGATATCCTGAACACGGGGAGCGGGCGATGGCAGTGTGAGCCGCGCGATGTGCGTCTGACCGTTGTCCCAATGGCGGCCGGTGTTGATGTTTCTGGTCAGGGTGTTGCCGCCGACGAAGGTGAGCGTGACGTCGGCATTGTCATTGCCGCCGCGAAGGTCGTCGCCGCCGGTCTGGATCCAGATCTGGACTTCCGTCGCCCGCGCGGCGGTCACCTGGCGACTGGCCGGCACGTTCAGTGTCAGCGTATGGACGTCGCCGGTAAAACGTATCCTCGGTCGGCCTTCGCCCATGATCCATGTCGTGGAAGTAGAGCCGGCGGGAAAATTGAGCGGCCAGCAGACGTTGTCATTGTCGGAGCGATAGCGCTGG
>WNFI01534891.1_pt1 | contig 11224 bp, 14 predicted proteins | sample 5400471 | NCBI WGS metagenome assembly WNFI01 (sample SAMN13153348, study PRJNA577476) | soil metagenome | isolation source: 100 cm saprolite on Douglas fir-dominated hillslope | place: USA:California | collected 2013-09-17
CGGGGCCGGGGCGGCCGAGGGCGCGATGGACGCGGGCAACATGCTCAAGCCGATGCTGGCCCGCGGCGAGCTGCACATGATCGGCGCGACGACCCTGGATGAGTACCGCAAGCAGATCGAGAAGGACGCGGCCCTCGAGCGCCGGTTCCAGCCGGTGCTCGTGGACGAGCCGTCGGTCGAGGATACGATCTCCATCCTGCGCGGCCTGCGGGATCGGCTCGAGGTGTTCCACGGTGTCGGGATCCAGGACAGCGCGCTGGTCACGGCGGCGACGCTGAGCCATCGTTACATTACCGACCGGTTCCTGCCCGACAAGGCAATCGACCTGGTCGACGAGGCCTGCGCGGTGGTCCGCACCGAGATCGACTCCATGCCCGCCGAGCTTGACGAGCTCACCCGCCGGGTGATGCGCCTGGAGATCGAGGAAGCCGCGCTGGCCAAGGAAAGCGACGCCGCCAGCAAGGCCCGCCTCGAGAACCTCCGCAAGGAGCTGGCGGACCTGCGCTCACAGTCCGACGCGCTGCGGGCCCAGTGGGAGGCCGAGCGCCAGGCGCTGCGCAAGGTCCAGGAACTGCGCGAGCAGATAGAACGGCTGCGCCAGGAGGCCGAGCAGGCCGAGCGCGACTACGACCTGAACCGGGCCGCGGAGCTGCGGCTCGGCAGGCTCCCCGAGCTCGAGCGGCGGCTGCGCGCCGAGGAGGAGCAGCTCGCGGCCAAGCAGGGCGGCGAGCGGCTGCTCCGCGAGGTCGTCACCGACGACGAGATCGCCCTGATCGTCTCGCGCTGGACCGGCATCCCGGTCAGCCGGCTGCAGGAAGGCGAGCGGGAGAAGCTGCTGCGCCTGGATACGATCCTGCACGAGCGGGTGGTGGGCCAGGACGAGGCCGTGCAGCTCGTCGCCGACGCCATCATCAGGGCCCGCTCGGGGGTCAAGGACCCGCGCCGGGTGCCCCGCCCGGGTACGTCGGCTATGAGGAAGGCGGGCAGCTGACCGAGGCGGTGCGGCGCAAGCCCTACTCGGTGGTGCTGTTCGACGAGATCGAGAAGGCGCACTCAGACGTCTTCAACACGCTGCTGCAGGTCCTCGACGACGGGAGGCTCACCGACGCGCAGGGGCGGACGGTCGACTTCCGCAACACGGTCATCATCATGACCTCCAACATTGGCTCGGAGTACCTGCTGGAGGGGGTGACGTCCGGCGGGGAGATCAAGCCGGACGCGCGCGAGGCAGTCATGGCGACGATGCGGTCCCGCTTCCGGCCCGAGTTCCTGAACCGCCTGGACGACATCGTGCTGTTCAAGCCGCTGACTCAGCCTGAGATCGAGCGGATCGTCGACCTGATGTTTGACGACCTGCGGTCCCGGCTGGCCGAGCGCCAGCTGACGCTCGAGGTGAGCGAGGACGCCCGGGCTTTCATCGCGCAGCAGGGCTTCGACCCCGTCTACGGAGCACGCCCGCTGCGCCGGTTCATCGCCCACGAGGTGGAGACCCGGATCGGGCGTGCGCTCCTGGCCGGCGATGTCGGTGATGGCGCCGTCATCCGCGTCGGGCTGGCCGACGGCGAGCTCTCCGTGACGTACGAGAACCGCGAACCAGGCCAGGTGGCCTGACATGGCGGCCGACCTGGTCACCTGCCCGAACTGCGGGCGCCGGAACCGGGTGCCCGCCGCGGCCACCGGCACCCCACGCTGCGGCAACTGCCACAAGCCGCTGCCGTGGATCGTCGATGCGGGCGACGACGACTTCGCCGAGGTCGCCGAGCGCGCGTCCGTTCCCGCGCTGATCGATCTCTGGGCCCCGTGGTGCGGCCCGTGCCGCATGGTGAGCCCGGCGCTCGAGCAGCTCGCCACGGAGATGGCGGGCCGGCTGAAGCTCGTTAAGGTCAATGTGGACGAGTCACCGAAGCTGCAGCAGCGCTTCGGCGTGCAGGCCATACCGACCCTGCTGGTGCTGCGCGGAGGCGCGGTGGCGGCGCGCCAGACCGGAGCCGCGCCCGCCGCCGCGCTGCGAGCCTGGCTCGAGCAGGCGCTGGCCTCCTGACGTTCCGTAACGACCCCGCTCGCGCCAGGCGGACTCGTGCCCCTGGCCGCCAGGTGCTGCCGTCGGCTACCGGAGTCCGGCCTGCCCGGCGCCTGCGTACTCCCGCTGGGCCGGGGTGACCTGCATGTGCGCCCGGACCACCAGGGTCTTGGCCGCGTGGTCACCGACGCGCTGGCGGTACCGCGAGCAGATGATGGTGATGAAGCCGACCAGGCCCCAGAAGAGGGTGTCGATGATCAGCAGGATCCCGCGGATGAGCAGCTGCATCATGGTCGCCCGGCGGCCGTTCAGGCTGATGATCCTGAGGCCGAGCATCTGCATGCCGAACGTCCGCCCGTCCGTCTGGTAGGGCCGGTACACCCAGTACCAGAAGTACCAGGCCGCCGACAGCAGGACGCCGACCACCAGCAGAACGGCGTTCACCGCGCCACTTCCCCGGTCCAGCGCCCAGATGATCACGGACGCGATGACCCCGGTGATGAGGTAGTCGATGATGTACTGGACGACTCGCCGCCCGGTGACCCTCGTCTCGATCTGGTTCACCGGAGTGATCGGGAGGCCCCGCATCGGGCTGCCCGGCTGCGGTGCGGTCCTGCCCCGCTGCAGGGGGAGGCCGTGCTTCTGCTGGCCCTGGCCGTCGCCCGTCCACTGCTGACCCGGCATTCCCCGGCTTGCCGGGCCGGGCTCGCCCTGGCTGGGTACTCCCCGCGGGCTGGGTACGCGCTGGCCGGGCATGCCACCCTGGCCAGGCATGCCACCCTGGCCAGGCATGCCACCCTGGCCAGGCATGCCACCCTGGCCGGGCGTACTGCCCGGCCGCTGCTGTTCGGGCTCGCCGATGTGCTGGCCGGCGTCCCACGGCTGGCCTGACTCGCCACCCTGAGGCATGCTCATGTGTCCCCCGATCCACTCAAGGCCGCTATGGCGGCTTGGCGGCTGCTGGCCCGCGTACTAGCGGCGCACGAGGGGTAAATACCCACAGTGACGCATTGGACACACTCTGGTCACGCATGGCGCTTGCGTTCCGCTGCTACCGCCTGTGTTTCGCGCTACGGGCCGTGTTCCGCAGCTACGCGGTGCCCGCGAAGGCCACGGCCACCTCGGCGGCCAGTGCCGCATTGTCGGCGATCAGCCGCTGGTTGACCTGCACGCTCCGGCCTTCGCTCAGCTCCTCGACCAGGGCGAGGACGGCGGGGGTCACGCCCTGCCCGGTCACCCCGTCGCGCCGCACACGCTGCACGGCCTCGGCCACGATCGGCTCGATGTCCAGCCCGGCGGCGGGCGGGCGGGCGAGCAGCAGGCCCGATGACGGGTTCAGCTGCCAGTGGACGAGCGCGATGCTGGCCGCCTCCTCGCTCGTGGACACCACCGCGGGTACCGGCGGGCCGCCCTCCGCGCTGTAGAACACCGGCAGCGTGGCCGTCTGCCAGCCTAGGACGGGCACCCCGAGAGTCTCCAGCAGCTCGGAGGTCGCGCTCACGTCCAGGATCGACTTGGCGCCCGAGGAGACCACCACAGCGGGGGTGCGGGCGATCTGCAGCAGGTCGCCCGATATATCCAGGCTGTCGGCGAAGCCGCGGTGCACGCCGCCGATGCCGCCCGTCCCGAGAAACCGGATGCCGAGCGCCCTGCACACCGCCAGCGTCCCGCCGACCGTCGTGGCTCCGAGCGCGCCCTGCACGACGCAGGGCGCGATATCGCGCGCGCCCACCTTGCGCGCGCCGCGGCCCGCCTCTGCGAAGCGCTCAAGCTCGGCGGCGCCGAGCCCGGCCCGCACCGCGCCGTCGAGGATGCCGATCGTGGCCGGAACGGCGCCGGCCGCGCGCACCCGCTGCTCGGCCGCCCGCGCGGCCGCGAGCCCTCGTCCGCCGGAGAAGCCGTGCGATACCAGCGTGGTCTCCAGCGCCACGACCGGATGGCCGCTCCGCAGGGCCTCGGCCACCTCGTCGGCCAGCACGGCGGAGGGTTGGTCGCCTCCCCGGACCGGCCAAGGCGCGAACGTCACCGAAGATCACTGGCAGAAGCGCCGCCCTTCAGGGCGAGGAAGCTTGTGCGGCAAGCCTCTTCCTTCAGGGAGAGGTTCATGACGGCATCGCTCCCATCGTGGCCACCGCCCGCGCCGCCGCTTCCAGGCCGAGCGCGATCCCGCCGACCAGGTAGCCGGCGGCGAATGCGTCGCCGGCCCCGGTCGAGTCCACCGGCCGCGTGGGCAGCGCGGGGAACACGGTCCCGGCCACGCGGACGCCGCGCGCGCCCAGCTTGACCACAAGCTCGGATCCGGGCAGGTCCCCCACCAGGGCCGCCTCGGCCTCCGTGCCGAGCACCACGTCGGGGTGCAGGCGCGCGATCAGCTCCCGGAACCGCGCGACCCCGTAGGCCCGCAGCGCCGCGGTCGAGGAGAGGTCAAGGCTGAGCCGCGGCGCCCGCTCCGCGGCAGCCAGCGCCGCGGCCTGCACCGGCTCGGCGACCAGGCTGTAGGCGGGCAGGTGCAGCCAGTCGCATCCCCGCAGCCAGTCCTCCCGCAGCAGGCCAGCCGCCAGCTGGGGGCCGATCCCGCGGTCGGTGAGCATCGACCGGGCGGCGCCATCGGTGAGCGACACGACGACGCCCGTCCGGCCCTCGACGACCGGCCCGGCTAGCTCCACCCCGCGGCGGGCCAGCTCGCCGGCGACGAGCTGGCCGGCCAGGTCAGTTCCGCGGGCCGCGATCAGCCGGGCCCGGCCGCCCAGGGCCACCACCCACGCGGCGACGTTGGCCGCCTGCCCCCCGACCCCGACCGACGTGCGCGCGGGGGTATCGGTGTCCTCGGCGACCGGCCCGCGGGCCGACACGACGACGTCGAGGTGGGCGTCGCCGAGCACGCAGATCACCCCGCCGCGCCCGCGACACGGCGCGTCCCGGCGCCGGCGCGCACCGCACCCGCACACATGGATGCAGCGTAGCCAAGGCAGCCCGAGTGCCTGCCGGCTGGAGTGCTACCGGCCGGAGCGCCGGCCCGCCGCGTGCGCCAGCTCCGGCACGAACCAGAGCGCGTTGACCGTGCCGACTCCCGACGCGAGGTCGTAGCCGGGCCGCGCCCGGAACCCGTGCACCGTGTGCAGCGTGCCGCCCTGGCTGAACGACACCGTGTTGTTGCCGGACACCACGTCCAGGATGCCGGGCGCGTGCTCCGCCGACAGCCGGTACAGGGAGGGGTTGATCACGCCGAGCGGGTGGCCGGCCACCTGGTCGGCGAGGGCCACGATCCCGGCGAACAGCGGCGTCGCCTCGCTGGTGCCGCAGGTCGGGTACCACCCGGCCGGCTGGCCGCTGAAGCTCTGGTACATGTCGGCCGCACCGTTGCAGGCCGCGCTCATCGAGATGTCGGGCACGCCGCGGCTGCCGCCCACGATCGTCCGCACCCCGTTCTGGTACCCGGGCCGGCCGAAGACCACCGACTCCCCGCCGCCGCCCGCCAGCGGGTTCGGCCCGCTGTTGCCGAAGATGAACTCGTTCGTGGGGACGTTGTAGGTGTCGTTCCAGACGGTGGGAGGCCTGACGTTGTCGCCGGCCGCGTTAAGGTGCAGCTGGTTTCCGCCGACCCCGGTGACCAGCGGGTCGCTGTCCGGCCACGACGTCACCGGGTGCAGGTAGTAGGTCGCCTGATTGAACCTGACGTCCGCCGCGCCGCTGTCACCTGAGGCCGCCAGCACGGTCACGCCCTTGCTCGCGGCGTCGATGTAGGCGCCGCGCAGGCTGAGCAGCGACTGCCGGGACGGGAAGGTCTCCTCGGTGGCGCTGAAGCTCTGGCTGATCACGCCGCCGAGGCCATGGTTGATCACGTACTTCTCGGCCGCGACGATCTGCGGGAACCCGGTCGTGCCCTCGTTCTCCGAGGTCGGGGTCTCGACCAGGAGGATGCTCGCGCCCGGGGCGATCGTGTGAGCGTACTCGACGTCCAGGTCGGTCTCGCCGGCCCAGCCCTCGCGGTTGGAGGTCGGCTGGTACGGCGGGACCTTCCCGGCAGGCTGGATGACCCTCAGCGACGGCGGCGCCGGCAGGCCCGCGGCCCGGTCGAACCTCCTCAGGTCGCGCTGGACGGTCGGAGACCCGAACGAGTCGACGATGATGATCGTCTGCCCGCGGCCGGTGACCCCGTGCCGGTACAGGCCCGGCAGGTTATAGGCCCGCTGGACCTGCCTGGGCAGGTAGCACGCGATGCCGTAATGCTTCTCGCAGAACACGGTGGTCGGCGGCGTGGCCGTGGCCCCGGTCAGCGCGTGCACGACCTCCGGCCGGATGGTCACGATGCCCGGGGAAGGGACGGGCGCCCGCGCCGAGAAGCCGGCCGCGGCGCCGGTCACGGCGGCGGAACTAGCCCCGCCCAGCGCGACGGCCAGCAGGAACGATCCGGCGGCGGCTCCCGCAGGCCGGGCGAGGCTCATGTGTCTCCCAGGGGCTCGGCAGGCAACCTCGTCCGGCGGACCCGCGGCGCTAGCGCGTTCCCGACGGCAACAGAAGGCCGCAAAGGCGTGGGGTATCTTGGTGCACCCTATCGTGCCTTTTCCCCCATCGCAGAGGTCCGGCGCGACGGGCACCCCTCCCCCGGCGGCCGACCTCCAGGCGCAGTTATCCCGCTGTCCAGGCGTACGGTGAGGGCATCGGCGGATCGGAGACAGCCGGGTGAAGCTCAAGCTCGACCTGCACGATATCTATAATCGCGGCCAGGACATCGACCAGGCGCTGCGCGACATCATTGACGAGGCGGTCCGGAAAAAAGCCCCGCTCGTCGAGATTATCCCCGGCAAGGGCTCGGGCCAGCTCAAGAAGCATGTGCTCAGGTTCCTGCAGCAGAAAGAGATCAAGGCGCTCTATCACCGCGTCGAGAAGGACTCCAAGAACTTCGGCCGGCTCTTCGTCCATTTCCGCTGGTAGCCGGATCCAGGCGCCTTGAGAGGTACCCCGGCCCGGGCGGGTGAGGCGTGGCCCGGGCCGCCCGCCCGCCTAGAACGCCCGCCGGTGGTCGGCCAGCGCGGGCCTGGTCACGACGATGGCCATCGCTCGGCGGGGCGCCCTGCGGGCCGCGACCACTGCGGCGTGAGCGAGGGCCGCGACGGCGTGCATGCGCCGGGGCCGCGGCTTGCGATGACGCGGCGAGGGGGGCGGATAGTCCTCCCATACCTCTGGCATTCCGAATTTCCTGACATTGGCAAGATCCCAGGCGAATCCCATCCCTGCTCCCCCGTAACCGCGGCCCGGTTGATGACTCGGACGCGGTGCTCGGTCCCCGCGCCGAATGCTTTCACGCCCTTATGCCGGTGTCCAGAGACCGGGCCGTTCGCAGAATAGGAGCCATTCGCAATTCGGCTGCAGTCACGTTCATTACGGCGATCCCGGAGCGGACGCGGGCAGCCACAGGCGATAGCGGCACCCAGGGGGCCGCGGCCCGCAAGATCCGGCATGTAACTGGCATCCCGGGCACCGTGGCAGGATGTGCGCATGAAGCTACTCATCAGGGTGCTGATCACCGCGGTAGCCCTGTTCGTGGCGACTGAGGTGGTCCCCGGCATCCAGCTACTCGCCAGCAGCACGCCGTCGAAGGTCACCACGCTGGTCGTCGTGGCGCTCATTTTCGGCGTGGCCAACGCGGTGCTCAAGCCGATCGTCAAGACGCTCGGCTGCGTGTTCTACGTCCTGACCCTCGGGCTGATCGGCCTGGTCGTCAACGCGCTGCTGCTGTGGCTCACCAGCTGGGTGGCGGGCAAGCTGTCAGAGCCGTTCCACATCACCGGCTTCTGGCCCGCGTTCTGGGGCGCGATCATCGTCGGCGTGGTGGGGTGGCTGCTGAGCATCACCCTGGGCGAGAACCGCCACGGCCGGGAACCCAGCTAACCACCCCAGACCCCGGCATCGGCTACCACCCGCTGTCGCAGCGCGTACTGGTACAACAATTGATATGCACCCGTTTGACGCGGACACTGCGGTTGCTGCCGTGGGGGAGAGCCGGTTCGCGGCCCAGGTGACCGGCCGCTGGATGACACCGGCCGGAACCGTGAACGGCGGCTACCTGCTGGCGCTATGTGTGCAGGCACTCGGCCAGGTGCTGCCGTTCCCCGACCCGCTCGCCGTTTCGGCCCACTTCCTGCGGCGGGCCCAGGCGGGGGAGCCGGCGCAGCTGGTGACCGAGCTTCTGCGGGCGGGCCGTGGGCATGCTACCGGGGAGGTCGCCCTGGAGCAGGGCGGCCAGGAAATCGTGCGGGCCATCGGCACCTACACCGAGCTGGACGGCCGCGGCCGCTCCAGCGTCGACGGGGGCCCGCCTCAGCTTCCGCCGCCCGGCGAGGTACCGGATGTTCTCCTTGGTATAGATCTTCCCGGCGTGACCATCGCGGAGCGAGTGGAGTTCCGCGCGCCGAAGCGCCCGGGGTGGCTGGATGGTGTACCGAGCGGCCGCGCCCACCTCGAGTTCTGGGTGCGCCTGAGGGGCGGGCGTGAGCCGGACCTCACGGCCCTGGCATTCCTGGTGGACGCTGCCGCGCCCGCGGTGCTGGAGCTGGGTGAGATGTCGTCCAGCACGATCGAGCTGACTGTGCACCTGCGCGCCCGCCCCGCGCCGGGCTGGCTGGCCGGCCGCATGTCCACCCGTTACGTCATCGGCGGCTATCACGAGGAGGACGTGGAGCTGTGGGATTCGGCGGGTCAGCTGGTGGCTCAGTCCCGGCAGCTGGCGCTACTGGCCTAAGGTGCTCGCCGCTAATTTCCCCGGGCCAGCCGGGACACGGCGTCGTCGATCAGAGCCGGTCTTGAGTTGTCTCGGCACCACATGAGTCGCCTTTCGTAACAACCGGACCTGGGCTTGGGATTCTGGGGTTTCGGGGCACCTCAGGTGCGCGGGCCGGTGCGGTGTGCAGGCGGTATGGGTGATCGTGGGTTGTATAACCGGTGTATAACCGGTCATTGACCGGTCGGACGGCGCCCGTGCCGACCACGCTGGCCCCGAAGTCCGTCAGGCCCAAGTCGGGATGGCCTGGCTGTTCCTTGGTGCCACTCCTGGGCTCGCCGGATCAGACCGCCGAGAGCTTGTGGTGGCCGCCACCCAGGCGCCCGCGCAGCTGCAATGACACTTCGGCTGACGTCCGGATCAGGATCTGGTCTTGCTGGCGAGCTGTGCCTGGTGGAGGACTGGTCGGTCGGTGTCGGGCTGCTGTTAGGAATCGGGGTGACTAAACGCTTTGGCTGTCGGCGACGACTATCTAGTGTCAGGCACGCCATTGATGCGCTGATCTGCCTGGAGGCAACGACGTGTTGCTGGAACTGCTGCGTGTGGCGTTGGGGGGCATGCCGTGGTGTCTGGGCCGGAGGGCTTGTTGACCCGGCACCGCGGGGGACTACAGGGCGCCGACGAGGCCGAGGAGTTCGGGGAGTTCTTCCGGGTGTCTTACCCGGCGACGCTCCGGCGCGCCTACCGAGTCAGCGGAGGGCGGACAGATTTGGCGCAGGACGCCGTCCAGGAGGCCTACATCAGGGCGCTAGAACGCTGGGGAACGCTGCGCCAGCTCGGCGGGAAGCAGCAGCGCGCCTGGCTAGGCCGGGCGGTTATCAACATCTTGATGGACGCCTGGCGGTCGCGCAGCCGGGCTCCGGTCGCCGCATGCCTGGCCGATGTCGACGCGGATCCGCGGGTCGTGGTGCCTCCGCCCGATGCTGACCAGGTGGTGCTGGTGCAGTGGTACCGGCAGGTGTGCGCGGCGGCGGCAGCTCACCTTACCGGGCGATGCCGGGAGGCGTTCGCGCTGCACTTCCTCGCCGGATACGAGGTCGGTGAGGTCGCGGCGATGCTCGGGATCAGCAGCACGACCGTCCGGGTCCACCTCAGTACCGCGCGCCGCAAGCTCATGGCCGACGCCCCGGCCCTCGCCGCCATCCGCGACGGCCTGCGGCAGGAGGGAGTCACGTGAAGGCGGCCCGCGACGGCATGCCCTGGCGCCACCGGGGCCCTCGCCTGCTGCGCGCTGTCAGCGACAGCCTTGCCGATCAGTGTCCGCTTCCGGACACGGAGACCGGCCTGATCCGGCTGCAGGTGGCAGCTCGCGACCGCGGGCTGCTCGGCGAGGGTGCCGCCTTGTCTGGCTTCACAGCCGCGTCAGGAGGAAAGCAGGCCCGGTCACCGCACGCTGACCCGGGCATGACCGTCATCCTGGCAGACCCGTCATCCTCCTGGCTGCGACGTCAGCGGCAGCGGGCACGGCCGATCGTCTCGCTGGCAGCGGCCACGGCGGTGGCCGTGATCGTCGTCTTGGCTGCCTTGCTGGGCTCACGCGGCCACCACCGCACAGTCACGGCGGTCCGCCCGCCTGTAGCATCCCCCGCGCCGTCCCCCTCCCGCTCCCTTGCCCCCCTCCGCCTGCGGGACATCGCCGGAACCTGGGCCGGCCAAGTCACGCAAAACTCGGCAGCAGGTCGAGAAGTGTTCAGCGTGAAACTCACAGTGCGCACAGGATCGAGGCGGGTCCGGATTTCCTATTACGGGTCCTTCCATTACGGGTCCTCCTTCAGCTGCTCGGGCAACCTGTTTCCGCTCTCGGCCAGCAGTAGCCATCTGCTACTGCGGCAGATAGTGACCATGGGACCTTGTAATACCGGCACCGTCACCCTCACCCCGGGGGCCAACGGATCCTTGGCGTTCCGCTTCCGCGGCCAGGGACCCCCCGCAGCTACCGGCACGCTGACCAGGAGAAAAGGATGAAATGCGACTCCGCCCGCGCTGGACCTGGGATGCCCTTTCCCGCGAGCTGGAATCCGTCCAGCGCTCGCCATGCCTGCTGCCAGTGTGATCGTGCCCCAAGCTTCCAGGGCCAGCTAAGGGCAACCGCGGCAGAAGACTCGTTCTATCTCCAGGCCGAGGCCTGCGGCAACCATCTCGGCGACATGGTCTGGGCACTCAAAAACTGCGCGCACCAGCGCGGTGCCACCCAGGCGCAATTGACCTTGCTGGCCATCGATCCCTCGTCGTCAGCAGGCGTAACCCTGCCCCGGAACACAGCAGCGGGGGGATTCGCCTTCAGCAGCATCGCGCTCATACCGTGACCGCTCCTTCCTTCACCTCCCGCACACAACCCCTGGCCAGCCAGGCCAGGAACTCCTGGGCCAAGCCGGTAATGGGTGTCCGCAGAGCTCATCAGTGCGGCCCGCCCCCGGGACGCT
>WNFI01007216.1_pt1 | contig 11223 bp, 9 predicted proteins | sample 5400471 | NCBI WGS metagenome assembly WNFI01 (sample SAMN13153348, study PRJNA577476) | soil metagenome | isolation source: 100 cm saprolite on Douglas fir-dominated hillslope | place: USA:California | collected 2013-09-17
GCCGCCGTCCCATCCGAGAAACTCGCTGTTGTGCCAGAAGAAAACGAGGGCCCCATGCCCGTCGGCGGAGGGGTTCCGAATTGCGGCCACCGCCGTTAGGGTTCCCCCTTGCCCATCCGAAACGGTCACCGGGGCGATGTCCGCGGGTGAGGACGGCGCGAACGACTCGCTCGGGTCGGCGGTCTCAACGGTGCGGCTCAGGATCTGAGAGATATCGGACCACATCGGAGGTCCCACTGCCATCGCCGTCGCGGACGGCCGCTGTGTATGTGGCGTCGCTGACGAGCTGCCCGCTGCCGGGGTCCTCGGCGGGCCGGTAGGGAAGACGGACGCCGGGCTGCTCGGCGGTGACGGGGCCAGCGCCGATGGCGGGGCGCCGTGCAGCCCGCTGGGGCTACTGGACGAACCACTGCAAGCCGCCGTCACAGCAAGAGTCACCGCGCAGGCTGCCAGGCCAACGACGCTTCGTCTCCGGCCGCTGCAGGCCTCCAGCATGTCAAGCACCCCAGATCAAGGACGGCGAACGCACCCCGCAGGTTGCCGAGCGAGTCCAGAATCCGCGCCGCCGCATACGAGACCCAGGGGGACGAGCAAGACGATGGCAGGACCGCGACGACCTTCTAAGAACTAATCAGTGCGGCAACCTCATCAGGCCGTTGGGTCTTCGTCGTTGTCGTCGGGCGTCCCGCTAGCTAGCGGCCACTCGCGGGAGTGGCCTCAGGCGCGGGCGGCGGGCTGACTGCCGTGCAGAACTTGCACCGGGTGGCCTTGGCGGGAATCAAGCTGAGGCACTCAGGGCACTCCCGCTCGGCCGCTTCCTTGTTGCGCTGGCTGAACGCGAGCAGCTTGCCCGCGGGAGCAACCAGGAGGAAGTACACGACCGCGGCGACGACGAGGAACGCGATCACCGCGTTGAGGAAGAGGCCGTAGCTGATCGCGGTGTGGCCGATGGTGAATTTCAGTGAGGCGAAATTGGGCTTTCCCCCGGCAGCCGCGATCAGCGGGGTGATGATGTCCTTGACCAGCGACTGCACAACCGCGTTGAACGCGACGCCCATCACGACTGCGACCGCGAGGTCAACCACGTTGCCGCGGAGCAGGAACGCCCTGAAGCCCTTCATGTCCATCCTCTCGGGATCGCTCGGCATGCCCGACGCTGAGGCTACATCGGCCGGCCTGGGGGGACACCCGCGCTGAAACTCGATTGCGGGTGCGCCGGCAGACCGGCCAGCATGAGCCATGGCATGGACCTTTACCGAAGACCTGGGCGCCTACGGCGCGGCCGCGGGCGGTCTGCTCAGATCAGAGCCTGAACGCCATACCGTACTGCTGTCCGTCCTAGCGACACTGACGAGCAGCGGCCCGACCGCATTCGGCGCCGCAGCCCCGCTGCTCGGATGGTGGTCTGACGGCGGGGCGGTCACCGCCGCCGTGCTCCAGACGCCGCCGCACCCGCTGCTCACGACGGGCTTCCCGCCCGACTCTGCCGCTGAACTCGCGATGGCGCTCGCCCGCGGCGGCACCATACTGCCCGGTATCAACGGCGCTGACCCGGACGCGGCCGCATTCGCCCTGGCCTGGCTGGACGTGACCGGCCAGCAGGGCCAGCCGCACCAGCGGCAGCGCCTCTACCGGCTCGGCAAGCTGATCCCGCCCGATCCGGCGCCCGCAGGCTCGGCCAGGGTCGCGAGCGCCGATGACACGGCGATAGCCCGGTCGTGGTACTCGGCGTTCGCGGCCGAGGCCGGCCAGGAAGATGCCCCGCCAGGCATGATCGAGAACCGGCTGGGCACTGGTCAGCTAATGCTCTGGGAGGCGGCTGGGGTGCCGACCTCGATGGCGGGCACGACCGGCGTAATCGCCGGAACCGCCAGGATAGGGCCGGTCTACACGCCGCCGGATTTGCGCGGCCGCGGCTACGGCGGCGGCATCACCGCGGCAATCACCGGGCTCGTCCGTGACCGGGGGGCCGAATCGGTAGTTCTCTTCACCGACCTGGCGAACCCGACAAGCAACTCGATCTACCTCAAGCTGGGTTATGAGCCAATCGAGGACCGCGTTCTGATCACGTTCGAAGGCTCACCCCGTGGGCCCGGTTACTAATACGCGTTTTGTAACTATTTAGGTAGCAGCACTCCTGATCGTTGTCCGTTTCCCGCTGACGTGGTACAACAGGCCGAATGACCGCCAGTACGGGTCCCGTGCAGTCTGCTACCGCTGAGCGAGACGGCGGCAGCTCTGCCGCCATCCGCGTGCGCGGCCTGCGCAAGAACTACGGCCCGGTTGTCGCGATCGACGGCGTCGACCTCGACATCATGCGCGGCGAGTTCTTCACGCTGCTGGGACCGTCGGGATCGGGCAAGACCACCCTGCTCCGCCTCATCGCCGGATTCGAGCATCCCGACGGCGGCACGATCGAGCTTGGCGGACGGGAGATCTCCCGGGTGCCGCCGTACGCACGGGACGTCAACACGGTCTTCCAGGACTACGCGCTGTTCCCGCACATGTCGGTCATGCAGAACATCGAGTACGGCATGCGGGTCCGGGGGGTCGGAAAGTCACAGCGGCGCAACCAGGCCCAGCGCGCGCTCGACATGGTGCGGCTAACCGGGCTCGGGGAACGCAAGCCAGCCCAGCTCTCCGGTGGCCAGCGGCAGCGGGTGGCGCTGGCCAGGGCGATCGTCAACGAGCCGCAGGTCCTGCTGCTCGACGAGCCGCTCGGCGCGCTCGACCTGAAGCTGCGCCAGGAGATGCAGCTCGAGCTTCAGCACACCCAGCGCGAGGTCGGCATCACGTTCGTTTACGTGACCCACGACCAGGAGGAAGCCCTGTCGATGAGCGACCGGATCGCGGTGCTGAACCGCGGCCTGATCGAGCAGGTCGGCGCGCCGCTTGAGGTCTACGAGCGGCCGCAGACCGATTTCGTCGCTGGCTTCATCGGGATTTCCAACCTGATCGAGCGCGACGGGAGGCACATGACCGTGCGGCCGGAGAAGATCCGTCTGCTCGGCGACGGCGAGGAACCGCCCGCCGGAGCCCATACTGAAACTGGGATCATCAGGGATGTTGTGTACGTCGGGGTGGTCACCAGGTACATCATCGACCTTGACGCCGGCGGCGAACTCGTGGTCGCCAGGCAGAACGAGCAGGCACCGGCAACGACGCACGGTGTGGGCGGCACCCCGGCGAGGCTCGCCTGGCTGCCCGACCAGACCAGCACGATTCCGTAACGGGAGGGGCGCGCGGCGGCGAAAACCGGGCCGCGCGGAAAGGGCAGGCAAGAACAATGTTTGGTCGATACAAGAACTACGGGCGCGCGGCGAGCGGCATCGCGCTGCTCGGGGCTGCGGTGCTGCTAGCCGCGTGCGGCAGCAGCGGTGGCGGCAGCACTGGCGGTAACGGCGGCAACGGCGGCGGGTCAGGCGGCGCGGCGGTCGGCGTCCCGACCGCGCACCTGCCGGTGCTGAAGAAGATCGGCAAGGGCGAGGGCCAGCTGAACCTGATCGCGTGGGCTGGCTATCTGCAGGCCCAATGGGTCAAGCCGTTCGAGCAGCAGACGGGCTGCCAGGTGAACGCCAAATACGCCAACACCTCCGATGAGATGGTGGCGCTGATGGCCAACGGCGGCGGCGGGCAGTACGACATGGTGTCCTCCTCCGGCGATGCCGACCTGCGGATCATCTACGGCGGCGACGCCCGCCCGGTCAATGTCAATCTCATCCCTGACTGGAAGAACTTCTTCCCGGCTTTCCAGTCGCCGCCGTTCAACACGGTCAACGGGGTGCACTACGGCGTGTCGCTGCAGTGGGGCCCGAACGTCCTGATGTATAGCAAGAAGGCCTTCAAGACGGCGCCGACGACCTGGAGCGTGATTTACAGTCCGAAGTACAAGGGGCAGATCACGGTGCCCGATAACCCGATCCAGATCGCTGACGCCGCCCTGTACCTCAAGACGCACGACACGAGCCTGGGCATCACCGACCCGTACGAGCTGACCCAGCCGCAGTTCCAGGCCGCGGTCAAGCTGCTGGCCAATCAGCGGCCGCTGCTCAAGTCGTACTGGCCATTGGCGAGCCAGGAGATCTCGGCGTTCAAGAACGGCGACGTCACCGTCGGCGCGGGCTGGCCGTACCAGGTGAGCGCCCTCAAGGCGGTGAAGTTCCCGATCGGGGCGACGATCCCGAGGCAGGCGGTCAGTTACGGCGAGACACCCGATAACAAGCTGGCCTGCGGCTACATGAACAAGCTGCAGGCGGGCTCGTGCGACCTCTACCACGCCAACGCGCCGCTCGCCTACTTCAAGTCGATCGCGCTGTGGAAGACACCGGTGCTCACCTGTGACAACGGCAAGCCGGACTGCGTGCCGTATTCCCAGTGGGTGACCGCGTGGAATACGCAGGTCAAGTGAGCCAGCGGTCAGGCGTGCCGGGCCATGGCCCGGCACGCCTGACCCCGAGTCGCGAGACGGGCGGCTCGTGACGCAGAACATCGCGGACCAGCGCGCCGGGAGCGAGGCACGGCCGAAGAGCGGGGCCTGGTCGAGGATCGGCGCAGCCCTGTGGCGGCGGCCTTGGGCACGTGCCACCTTGTTGCTGACCCCGCCGCTCGCCTGGTTCCTCGTGATCTACCTCGCCGCGCTCGTGGTGCTGCTGATCACGGCGTTCTGGGAGACCAACTCCTTCACCAACAACCTCGAACACATCTGGAACCTGCAGAACTTCGTCCAGATCTTCACCACCCCCGCCTACCTGCAGGTCATCGGGCGGACGGTGGGCGTGGCGGCCGGCGTCACGGTTGTCGACGGGCTCATCGCCTTTCCCTTCGCCTACTTCATGGCCAGGGTCGCCACCCGGCGGACCAGGACGATCCTCTACGTCGCGATCCTGCTCCCGCTGTGGGCCAGCTACCTGGCCAAGGTCTACGCCTGGCAGCTCGTCTTCACCAAGGACGGCCTGCTGAACTGGAGCCTGGGTAAGGTCGCGCTCGGCCCGCTGAACCTGATCAACACCAACTGGGCCGTATTCATCGCCTTCTGCTACATCTGGCTGCCCTACATGGTGATCCCGATCTACGCGGCGCTCGACCGGATCCCGGCCTCGATGATCGAGGCCTCGCAGGACCTCGGCGGCCGGACCTGGCGGACCACCCGCTCGGTGATCTTGCCGCTGGCCCTGCCCGGCGTAGTGGCCGGCTCGATCTTCACGTTCTCGCTGACGCTCGGCGACTACATCACCCCTGAGCTCCTCGGGGGCACGAACTCGGTCTTCATCGGATCGGTCGCCTACACCAGCTTCCTGTCCAGCAACGTGCCGCTCGGCGCGGCCATGGCGATCGTCCCGATCGCGATCATGATCGTTTACCTGCTCGGCGCCAGGGCGCTCGGCGCGTTCAGGGAGCTGTGATGGAGCCGGCTGGCGTCAGGGTGGCGCTGCGGATCTGGGTCGCGCTCGTGCTGCTGTTCCTGTTCGTGCCGATCCTGCTGATCGTGGTGTACGCGTTCGACCCGGCGACCGTGGAGAGCTGGCCGATCCAGGGCTTCACCCTGCACTGGTTCAGCGTGGCCTGGCACGACCCGGACGTCCGCGGCGCGTTCCTGCTCTCGGTCAAGGTCGGCCTGCTCGCGACCGGAATCGCACTGGTGCTCGGCTCCGCCGTCGCCTACGCCCTGTACCAGTTCCGCTTCTTCGGCCGCGACGCGATCTCGTTCCTGCTCGTGCTGCCAATCGCGCTGCCCGGCATCGTGACCGGGCTCGCGCTCAACTCCTTCTTCACCTTTGCGAGCGTGCAGCTGTCGCTGTGGACGATCGTGGTCGGTCACGCCACGTTCTGCATCGTGATGGTGTTCAACAATCTGATCGCCAGGCTGCGCAGGATGCCGGGCTCGCTCGCCGAGGCGTCGATGGACCTGGGCGCCCGCGGCTGGCAGACCCAGCTCTACGTGACGCTGCCGTCGGCGATCACCGCGCTGATCTCCGGCGCCCTGCTGGCGTTCGCGCTCTCGTTTGACGAGGTTGTCGTCACCGTCTTCACCTCGGGCGCGCAGAACACGCTGCCGATCTGGATCTTCGGCAAGCTGCGGCTCGGCCAGCAGCTGCCTGAGGTCAACGCGGTCGTGTCGATCGTCATCGTGCTCACGATCATTCCCGTGCTGCTGGCCGCCAGGATCGCGGGGGCCGGCGCTGTTACAAGGACGGCGCGGGCCGCCGCGGTGCAGGACACCCGCCGGACCTAGGGCCCATCCGGCGGGCACGCCCTAAGCTGGAGTCGTGCCGACCGTGCAGCCGTCCGCGGTACCGGTCGGCCTTTCGTCTTCCTGGCGACCGGCCGGCTTCTCAGCCGCCTGGCTGCGGACCGGCCTTTTCCGCCTCCTGGCTGCGGGCCAGCTGCCAGCTCCGGCGCTGGGACGATGCGGGTAAGGACCTTGAAGTCACGACACCGCCGTTCGACCACTTCAGGCCGCTGCTGACACGACTGCTCAGATCGGCTAGTTAGGGCGCGCTCGTGCCGGTCCGGCCGTATGCGTCCTCGAGCCTGACAACGTCCTCGCGCCAGCCTGGCGGCGCGGTGGAAGCCTCGGCGAACACGATGTCGCTGATCGCGGTCACGCGGTGTACCGCCCCGGCCGGAAGGTGGATCGTGTCTCCGGGACCGAACCGGCGCACGGTCAGCTCGCCCCCGAGGGCGCCGTACTGGATATCGGCCTCGCCTGAGATCACACAGATCGTCTCTTCCTTGTGCTGGTGATATTGCAGGCTGATCGAGTGCCCTGCGGTCACGTGGATGATCTTGCCCACGTACTTGCCCTCGACGGCGGCGAAGATCGTCTCATGCCCCCAGGGCTTGTGCTGTTCCTGCGCGCGGTAGATCGTGGCCTGCGAGTCAGAGTTCACGGGGCAAGGCTAGCCAAAGAGTGGGAACCGATCGGCGGCAGGTCCGAGACGCGCATCGTCCGAGCCATCCGGCGGCCATCGCTAGGAAAGCCCCGCAGCTGTATGCGCGGCGCCCTCTGGCGAAGAGCGACCTGCCACGGTGCCCTCAATCATGGCGGCGTCCCACTTCTCCTCGATCTGGCCGAACCGCCAGATCGCCAGCGCAGCCGCCCAGGTGAGCACGAAGACCCCGGCGATCACGAAGCCCGCTTTGTTGATGTCGAACGCCGCCATGAACGCCCAGAAGCCACCGGTGAGGTGGGCCTGCCGGCCGATCAGCCCGAGTACCTCGACGGTGCCGATGAAGAAGGCGACGAACACTGACAGGCCGGTGATCGTCAGGTTGTAGTAGACCTTCCGGACCGGGCGGGCGAAAGCCCAGTCGTAGGCGAAGTTCATGAAGCAGCCGTCCGCCGTGTCGAACAGGCTCATGCCCGCGGCGAACAGGAAGGGCAGCGAGAGCACCGCGTAGAAGGGCAGCCCGCTGATCACGGCGGTGCCCGCCAGCACGAGGAAGGCAACCTCGGTCGCCGTATCGAAGCCGAGCCCGAACAGCAGGCCGATCGGATACATCTTCCACGGCTGGTCGACCCGCTTGTTCAGCGGGCCGAGCAGCCTGTTCATCAGCCCGCGCTTGGCCAGCTGCTCCTCCAGCTCGGCCTCGCTGAACGAGCCGGCGCGCATCTCGCGGAAGAGCTTGATGATCCCGCCCAGGATGACCAGGTTGAGCGCGGCGATCAGGTACAGGAACGTGCCGGACACCGACACGCCGATCACGGTGGTGATGCCGTGCAGCGCCGAGCCGCCATGCCGGACCTGGATGTTCAGCGCGCGGATGCCGAAGTTCAGGGCGATGGCGAGCAGGAAGACAACGGACGAGTGCCCGAGCGAGAAGAAGAAACCGACCGACAGCGGCCGCTTGCCGTCCCCGACCAGCTTGCGGGTCGTGTTGTCGATGGCGGCGATGTGGTCGGCGTCGAAGGCGTGCCGCATGCCGAGGGTATAGGCGAGCACTCCGGTGCCCACGCCGAACGCCTTGCCCGCGCTGACCTGGTGGTTCCCGCCGACCACGGCCAATATCAGCAGTCCCCAGCCGACGACGTGCAGGCCAACCACCGCGGCGGCCATCGCGCCTACCCGGTGCCACTCGGCCGGCGTCAGTGCGGCCCTGATGGTGGCCAGGCGGCCGGTCCCGTCTGCCATGGCGACACCCTAGGCCACTTGCAAATTACTTGCAAGAACGCTGCTAAGGCAGGCGCGAATTGATGGCAGGGCATCCGCGGCTTACGATCGGCGAAGCGAAGCGCTCCGGAGGAGCTGGCGAGCGCTCTGAAGGAGGCAATCGGCCGTGCTCAGTTACCCCCCGACCGCGACGGGCTCCGACGCCGACGACTACCACGGCGAGATCGTTGCCGATCCCTACCGATGGCTCGAGAACACGACCGCGCCTGAAACGGCAGCCTGGATCGCCGCCCAGAACGCGCTGACCCGGACGGTGCTGGCCGGGGTCGGCGAGGCCGAGCGCGCGGCGCTGACCGTCCTGGTGACGAAGCTGGCCGACTACCCGAGGTACGGGGTGCCGTTCGAGCGCGGCGGCCGCTGGTTCCAGTTCCGCAACTCCGGGCTGCAGGATCAGCCCGTGCTGTACGTGCTGGATTCACCGGGCGACGCCGGGCAGCCGCTGCTCGACCCGAACACCCTGTCCCCCGACGGGACGGTGGCAGTCTCCGCCGCGGAGGTCAGTGAGGACGGCCGCCTGCTCGCGTACTCCACCAGCGAGGGCGGCTCGGACTGGCAGACCTGGCGGGTGCGCGACGTTGCCACCGGCCAGGACACCGACGACCTGGTCGAGTGGTCCAAATTCTCCGAGGCGGCGTGGCGCAAGGACGGCAGCGGCTTCTACTATGGCGCGCCTGACCGGCCCGAGACGGGCCGCGAGTACCTGGCCGCCGATGGCCTGCACCGGATCTTCTTCCACCGGATCGGGACGAACCAAGCCCTGGACGAGCTCGTGTTCGCCAGGCCTGACCAGCCCGACTGGATGCCATGGGCGCAGGTCAGCGACGACGGCCGGTACCTGATCATCTCCGTCAGCGCAGGGACGGCTCCCCAGGCGCAGCTGCACGCGATTGACCTGACCGAGCCGGGCGCGGCGCTGACCACGCTGATCGGTGACTTTGAGTCGAGCGCCGAGGTCGTCACGACGGTCGGCACCACGTTCTATCTGGTCACTGACTATCAGGCCGAACGTAAGCGGCTGGTGGCTGTCGCTGCCGAGGACCCGGCCAGGGAGCACTGGCGCGAGGTCATCTCCGAGGCCGGTGACACGATGCTGGATGCGCGGTACTACGGCGGCAAGCTCATCTGCCACTACCTGCACAACGCGCATTCGGTGCTCCGGGTGCATGAGCTCGACGGAAGCCTGGCAGCCGAGATCCCGCTGCCCGGGCTGGCCTCGATCGGGGATGCGTGCGGGAACGGGCCAGGGGTGTCCGGCCGGCCATCCAGCGACCTGATGCACTTCGGGGTGACCTCGTTCGCCGAGTCAGGCTCGCTCTGGTCCTACCGGATCTCTGCCGGGGAGGCAGCTGAAATGCGGGCGTCCACCGCTCGCATTGAGCCAGGGAAGTTCCTGACCGAGCAGGTGTTCGCCACCTCCGACGACGGCACGGCGATCTCGGTCTTCCTGACCAGGCGGACAGACCTGGAACCGACCGGGGACGTCCCCGTGCTGTTGTACGGCTACGGCGGATTCGATATCTCCATCACGCCGTCGTTCGACGTGCTGCACGCCGCCTGGCTCGAAGCTGGCGGCCTGCTCGCTGTCGCCAACCTGCGCGGCGGCGGGGAGTACGGCCGGACCTGGCACGAGGGCGGAATGCTGGCCGTCAAGCAGAACGTTTTTGACGACTTCTGCGCCTGCGCCCGCTGGCTAGCCGAGTCTGGCTGGTCCCGGGCCGACCGGATCGCGATCCAGGGCGGTTCCAATGGCGGCCTGCTGGTCGGCGCCTGCCTGACCCAGCATCCCGAGCTGTTCGGCGCCTGCATCGCGCATGTCGGCGTGCTTGACATGCTTCGATTCCACAAGTTCACCATCGGCCGGGCCTGGACCTCGGACTACGGCAGCCCCGACGATCCCGACCAGTACCGCTGGCTGCGCGCATACTCGCCGCTGCACAACCTGACGCGCGGCCGGGCATATCCAGCGACGCTGCTGCTGACCGGCGATCACGACGACCGGGTTGTTCCCGGGCATTCGTTCAAGTTCGCCGCGGCTCTGCAGGCGGCGCAGGGCGGCGACGCCCCGGCGCTGATCAGGATCGAGACCGCCGCCGGCCACGGCGCGGGCAAGCCGACGAGCAAGATCATCGCCGAATCCGCCGACATCCTCGCCTTCCTCCGCCTCGCCCTCGCCATCCCCGACCCAGTCGCCTAGCCCCATCGCAGGCGGGCGCCCGCGGCCGCCCGCGCCCCAAGCACCGTCTGCCGCGCAACGTGGGCGCAACGCTGCTGTTCCAGCGACAGCAAGGCGCCCGCGTTGTCAATGGGCGCGTTGAGGGAGCCGAGTGGCGGCGGGTTGGCTGGCCAACGGGGTGGCGGAATGGCGATCGCTAGCGGAGGTAGGAGGCGCCGTTGAGGTCGAGGATGGCGCCGCTGGCCCACTCAGCCTGATCCGAGGCTAGGTAGAGCACTGCGGCGGCGATCTCCTCGGGCTCGGCGACCCGGCCGAACGGGCTCTGCGCCCTGATCTCGTCGCCGCGCGGCGGCTTGAGGTGCTCGTTGGTCATGTCGGTGGCCACGAATCCCGGCGCTACGGCGGTGACCGCGATCCCGTGCGGGGCCAGCGCGCGGGCGAGCGACTGACTGAGGGCGTTGAGGCCGGCCTTGCTCGCTCCATAGGCTGGCGAGTTGGGCTCGCCGCGGAACGCGCCGCGCGATGAGACGTTGATGATCCGCCCGCCTCGGCCCTTCATGTGCTGCACCGCGCACCACGTCACGTTGGCCGCGCCGACCAGGTTGACCCCGAGGGTGGCCTCCCACTGCTGCTGCCACTGCTGATACGACACGTCCGTGATCGGGTGCGGTGTGAAGACGCCCGCGTTGTTGACCAGGATGTCCAGGCCGCCGAGCAAGCCGGCCGCGCTGTCCACCATGGCCTGCACCGCGCCTGGGTCGGCGAGGTCGGCCCGCACGACCACGTGCCCAGACCCGGGGAGCCCGGCGACCAGGTCGCCGGCGAGCTCAGCCGAGTCGCGGTGATGAACCGCGACCCGGTCACCTGCGGCGGCGAATT
>WNFI01526125.1_pt1 | contig 11223 bp, 5 predicted proteins | sample 5400471 | NCBI WGS metagenome assembly WNFI01 (sample SAMN13153348, study PRJNA577476) | soil metagenome | isolation source: 100 cm saprolite on Douglas fir-dominated hillslope | place: USA:California | collected 2013-09-17
CACCTCGCACCGGCCAGTTGCCGCGCCGAAGGTCTGGCGAACGAAGGCCTCGGCGCCCCGCAGGTCACGCGAGCCGAGGTTCGCACCGTGTCCAAAGGCGTCCGCGAGCTCTCCGTTGAAGGAAAGGCCTGTCCCGGTACGACCATCGAGATCTACGAGTCATTCATCACCGGCGAGCTGCGCCAGCCGATCGAGAGCGCCCGCCAGCCTCGCGACCTCCCCTCGGTGCGCGAGGCCATTCACCGGACGAGCATCGAGTCACGGGACAACGCGGGCGGCCAGGCGATCGACATCATCCCCTCGGTCGGTGAATTCAACTATGCGACGGCGATCAAGGCCGATGCCAACGGCATTTTCACGGCCGCCATCCCGATCGTAGACCAGGTCACCGACAACTCGATCAAGGTGCGCCCGAACCTTGGTGGGAACGACGTGGAGATGGACGTTCACGACATCTTCCACGGCCAGCGCACGTACGCCGTGGCCGCTGTGGCCATCGACGGAGCAGGCAACACTTCCGAGTTCAGCCGCCGGCGCATCGTGGGAGATCGCGGTGGCAGATGAGGCCGTTTACCGTCACGCCACTGACGTCGTTCTTCGCCGCGTCGGCGAGGAGGGAGTGCTCGTTCCTGTCCGGAACAACGTGGGCGATCTCGACTCCATCTTTACTCTCAACCAGTCAGCGATCACAATATGGGAGGCGCTTGATGGGAACACGGCGTTGTACCGCGTGATCGACCGTGTCTACACGGAGTATGAGGTCGACCGGGACACAGCCGCCGCCGACGCACGCGAGCTCATTGGACGACTGGCCGAGGCGGGTTTGATCGAGAAGGCGGACTAACGATGGAGCTCGAGAAGTACACCGATTTCACTGCCCGCGTGTACAACAGCGCGAACCCGCGGCGCGTACCGGTCAACGGCACGATCGAGATCAGCCACCGCTGTCCTCTGACCTGTTCTCATTGTTACAACAATCTGGCGATGAACGACCAAGGCGCGCGCTCACTCGAGATGACGTTCGAGGAACACTGCGCGTTCATCGACGAGATCGCCGAGGCCGGATGTCTTTTTCTCTTGTTCACCGGCGGCGAGATCTTCGCGCGGCGTGACTTCCTCGACATCTACGACCACGCCAAGAGGCGCGGATTCATCATTACGCTCTTCACCAACGGCATTCTGATCGACGAACGCATCGCCGATCATCTTGCGGCGCGGCCGCCCTTCGTCATCGAGATCACTCTGTACGGCGCGACGAAGGCGACGTACGAGAGATTGACCGGCATCCCCGGCTCGTACGACAAGTGCATGCGCGGCATCCATTTGCTGCTGGAGCGCAATCTGCCGTTGAAGCTCAAGACCGTCGGTACGTCGATCAACTACCACGAAGTGTTCGAGATGAAGCAGATGGCCGAGGATCTCGGCGTCGACTTTAAGTTCGACGCCATGATCAACCCTCGAATTGACTGCTCTTCCGCGCCTGCCGCGGTGAGGCTCACCCCGGAAGAGATCGTGATGCTCGACCTTCGCGACGGAGCGCGCATCGCCGAATGGCGCAGGCTGGCCGAAGACCTCCACGCCATGCCGCCAGAACCCGGACAGGCGCCGAAGCTCTATTCCTGTGGCGCCGGAGTCAATTCCTGGGCCATCGACCCCTACGGCAACATGTCGATGTGCGTGATCTCGCATGCCGAGCATTTCAATGTGCGCGGCAGGTCCTTCCGCGAAGGATGGGAGTTCCTCTCCAAGAACGTGCGGGAGCGAACGATCACCCGTCCTACGAAGTGCACGGAGTGCAAGCTCAGGTCGATGTGCGGCATGTGTCCGGCGAACGGTGAGCTCGAAAAAGGCGACGCCGAGGAGCCGGTCGAGTGGCTGTGCCACCTCGCACACCTCCGCGCCACGCTGTTCGACGTGAACATCACACCGCACGGCGACTGTGAGAACTGTACGGACGAGGCCCGCAAGCGAGAAAGGCTCCCATGAACGAGAAGAACGACGAAAGCAAGAAGCCGTACCTCAAGCCAGAAGCGCACCGCTTTCCATTGCGCCCCGAGGAAGCGGTCCTCGGATTCTGTAAGACCTCTACAGGACACGGTCCGAATGCGGGTGGCGCCGGGAACTGCCGCACGCCTGGGGCGTGCCTGACCGTCGGATCGTGATGGGCGAGACGCTCCGCCTCGGCGGCGTCGCAATCGCGATCCAGTGCCACGACTCCGCCATCGATTGCCGGGTCGCCGGATCGGAGCGCCTCTTCCTCACGGACGATTCAGCAACTCCCGACTTCACCGTCTCCGTGCGGCGGCTGGAGCACTATGAGCCCCCGCGAGGAGAATGCCTCTTCGACTCCGGTCTGGTTTGGAGTCTTCATGGCGACGGCGATGCCCTGCGCATCGAGTGCCGCTCGCCGTTGTTCGGCCCGACTCCTTACAAGATCGCCGTCATCGACCAGGCCTTCCGGCACGCCGACGTCTTTGTGAGCCATGCAGCGAACCCCCTGGAGTTTCCTCTCGGCGAGCTCCTGTTCAACACCCTCCTCACCCGTCGCGGCGCCATCGAGCTGCATGCCTGCGGCGTCATCGACAACGGTCAGGGACTCGTCTTCATCGGCAACTCCGGCCACGGCAAGACCACGACCGCCCGCCTTTGGCAGGCATCGAGCGGAGTCGAGATCGTCAGCGATGACCGCGTGATTCTTCGCTGTCATGGCGGCACCTGGTGGATGTATGGGACACCGTGGCACGGCGAGGCCGAGATTTGCTCGCCGTCGCGCGCTCCACTCAGCCGCATCTTCACGCTCGCAAAGGGGGCGGCCAACCACCTCACTCCCTTGTCGTCCGCGGAGGGAACGGCGCGCCTGCTCACCTGCGCCTTTCCACCCTTTCACGATATGGAGGGAATGCGGACCGTGACCGGAATCGCAGCGGCCCTCGCCACGGAGGTGCCGATGGCGCGCTTCTCCTTTCTCAATGAGCCGAGTGCCGTGGATTTCATCCGCTCACTCCCATCGGCGAGGGCGGCCTAACGTGTTCGAGCCGGCTCTCAGGGCCATCCTCGACGCCGGTCACACGGCGCGATTCGTGGCCCGCGGCGACTCCATGCATCCGGCGATTCGTGACGGCGAGGCTGTTTATGTAGAGCCATGTACGGCGCCACTCCTCGTCGGCGAGGTCGTGCTCGCCCGCGCAGCACGCGGGCTGACAGCCCACCGCATCGTGAGTCTCCGGCAGCGCCTCGGCGAGATCGAGATCGTTACGAGGGGCGACAACTGTCTCCGGAAGGATCCGCCCCTCACGAGGGACGAGGTGGTCGGACGAGTGGTGAGCGTGGAAAGAAACGGGTCTCATTTGCGGTTATTTGATAAAAGTTTGACGGGATTCAGACTCTCACTGAGTACATTGTTGATGTGCTGGACGGTGATCGTTCGCCGGTTCCAGCAGTAGTTTCAGCGCGGCTCGGGTCGCCGCGCGACGGTCCACGGAGAGAAAACAAATGTTGGATTCATCGAGGCCCTGCGCGGTAGCTGCGTCCGGTCCAAGCCGGTTTGTCCGCTCGGCCGTCCTTTCGCTTGCCGTCACCGCACTCCTGTCCATCGCCCCACATGCTCGCGCGCAGAACCCTCCGTACTATGGCACCGGTGTGGCGCCGTTTCCGAAGAACGGTGACGGCACGACGGCCATTGCGCCCCAACCGTGGCCAACCGACGCCCAGTGGATTCCTTATTCATGGGGAACGACCTACCCCGACCCTGTCGGAAGCAACTCGGTCAATGACCTGCGGAACGCGGATCCCTCTAACGGCGGCACCACGCCGCAGAACTACGTCAGCGTCACGTCCGGTTGCCCGGATGGAAGCCTTCCAAGCATCTACTTCTTCTACAACCCAGCCACAGGGATCATCTACTTCCGGTGGAGGGTGCAGCAGATCGCCAATACCTACGCCATCGGCCCCAGCCCGGGCGCGTTCTCAAGCACCGATCCATGGCACTCCGCTCTTTGGTCGGTGTTTCTCAGCCTGACCGGCACCGGGTATCGCGACTTCGCGGCCCATCTCGACGGATCGAGCGGCGCGCCAGCCACTCCGGTGGACATCCTCAGAACGATCTGGAGCCCGTTACAGAGCAACTCCCTCGACTACCTCGGCGATCCAACGAATATCCATAGCCTTTTCACGAATCCTACCGGTTTCGTTCAAGGGCAGAGCGGATCAACGAACAACCAGATCCTGCAGTTCGACGGATCCGGAAACCCGACCACCATCCAGTGGCCGAACGGAACGAGCGAGACCATCTGGGACTATGGGACGACGCGCTCGATCAATATCAGCACCTCGTCATGCATCGAATACTACGTCGACTACGAGATCCCTCTGGCGATGTTGAACGCATCGGCATCCGGCGGTCCGACGATGACGGTGAACACACCGTTCCAATTCCTCTTCGCGACGGCGAACAGCCTGAACAACCCCTTCCAGAAGGATGTCGTTTGGGAAGGGAGCTACGTTTGTAGCGCCACTGCCCCGGGGCCATTCGGTGATGCAGTCACCCTCGCCCTCGGCATTATCCCGCAGCCGATCTCGACCAAGTTTAGCGCCGGGAGTCCCAGCGGCTGCACCATCCCCGTGAGCGCGCAAATCATGGATGCGCTCACCGTTACGAACTGCCAAAGCATCAGTCAGCTCGTGCAGGCGCAATTCAAGTATTGGTACGACGCCAATGGCAATGGCCTCCCCGATGATCCCGGTGGAAGCTGGGTCAACATCGGCAATCCAACGACGCCCGTCGCGACGACGGTCACGGCAAACTGGGACATCTCCAACCTCGTCAAAGGGCAGTACCTGCTCGCGCTGGAGGTCACTGATACGACCGCTCGCGGACACACGACGCAGACGTGGTCGACCACCGGTGGCCCCCTCAACGTTTCCTGGGGAACGGACCTCAACGGTCCGGGCGGTTCGCTCAGGCACCTCTATACCAACGTTCCGAACCAGGGACTGACTTCGACGAGCCTCGGGATCAACTACGCGATCGTCAACGTAGGAGGTGCGTGCGGCGCTCCTCCGCCGACGATGACGAAGGTCCCGAACGTTACGCAGGTCCAGTCGAACGGCGCGATTACCTACACGCTCAATGTATCCAATACCTCCAGCACGACCGTGACCGTCTCATCGGTCAGCGACACCCTTCCCTCCGGCTTCACGTACCAGAGCACTGGTGCGGGGACGCTCGGCGCCCCCTCGACTTCGCCGAGCGTTGGCGCCACGGGAACGGTCACCTGGACCTTCCCGGGCGGAACGACCATTCCGGGGAGCTCGACGCGCACCTTCATCTACACCGTCGATGCCGGCACGTCGCAGGGAACGTTCTTCAATACGGCGACGATGTCGACGAGCATCGGCACGCTCAGCGCGACCGACACGACCGGCGTCACGGTCAAGACGGCCTCGCTGACTCTGTCGAAGAGCGCGGCCCTGGCCTCTTCACCGGCGACCCCAGTGAGCTTCTTCAACAAGAATGACGTCGTCCGCTTCACGATCACCTACGCCAACAACTCGCCAGTCACCACCACGAACGTGGTGATCACCGACCCGTTGCCGGCCAATTTTCTCTACCAGGCTTCGAGCCCCACGGCGACGACCCATCCGATTGTCGGAGCAAACGGCACGGTGACGTGGAATATCGGCACGGTCACGACGAACACGGGGCCTTTCACGGTGACGGTCGATGCCACTGCCTCACAAGCTGGCACGTTCACGAACACTGCCTCGATCACCTCGACCGAGGCCGCGACAGTGAATGCGTCGACGAACGTCTCCGTTGTGGGGCCTGTGCTGGCAATCTCAAAGAGCGCAACGACCAGCTCGATCGTTCCACCAACCAACCCCGCCAACATCGATTACACGATTGAATACGCGAATGTGGGCAATGCCAATGCCACTGTCACCACGCTGACCGATACCGTACCCGCTGGTTTCCTGCTCTTCAGCGGCGCGCCTACCACCGCCGGTTGCACGCAAGGTGGCGTCGGAACGCCGGTCACCTGCACGCTCAGCCCGACGACCCTGGCCGCCGGATCGACGGCCTCGGTGACACTGCGCTTCACCGTCAGTGTTGCTGCTCCCGCGACTTCGACGAACACGGCGACGGTCAACGCCAGCAACGCCACCTCAGTCTCGACGACGTTCACCGCGACCGTCGGCAGCAACACCTGCGTCTCGAGTAACTACTACTTCCACCCGACGCCGACGCTCGTTTCGGCCTCGTCCACGAACCTCGGAGTCGGCTACGTCAACGTCACCGCCGGCGGCACTGGTTATACCTCCCCGCCCATCATTTCCTTTACCGGCGGTGGTGGCGGCACGGGCGCGGCGGCGACGCCGCACGGCCTCGGCGGCGCGATCCTCGGCATCGATGTGACAGCCGCCGGCAGCGGCTTCACGTCCGCGGCGACGGTGGTCATTACGCCGAACCCTGGTGGCACCGGCGCAGGAGCGACGGCAGTGATGACCGACGCTCAACTGATCGCCAACACCACGAGCGGCAACACACCGACCCAGACGGCGGTCGTCACCGTGGGCCAGGTGGCGCAGGAGTTCATCCGCTTCTATTCAGATCCTCCTGATCCAAACCTCCCTTACGTCGTTCACAGCACTGGCACCAATACAACGGTGCAGCTCGGATGGGATAGAACCGCCGGGCACAAGACAGCCGATAGCGTTACGCTCAATGACTTCAACCCAGTCACGAATGCCGTCACGCTGATCTCGACCAGCGCGGCGGGTGGCATGTCGAGCACCGGTGTCAAAACGAACTTCACCGAAACTCTCGCGTTCACGTCGGTGTTCGACTACGTCCTTCCCGCGGGACATCGTCTTCTTTGGATCGTCTCGGTGAACGACACCGCGGGTGGGGCCAACACATCGACGTTGCAGTTCAACTACAACGGCAGTGCCACGTACACGGGGAGCGGGGGCACCGGCGCGGCGGGTTGCTACCAGAGCAACGGTCTCGTTTGCCTCATCCCCGTACGCGTCTCCCTCACTAAGCGTGCCGACAAGCTCGGGGCCGATCCGCTCGTCCCCGACTCGCTCACCTACACGCTCCAGGTGGACAACGTCTCGACCGTAGCGATCCCCAGCGTTGTCGTCACCGATCCGCTCCCCGCGGGGATGACGTTTACATCGTCGAACCCGGCTAACGGCGCCAGCGGCGTGGTCGACCCAGCCGCCGGCACGAACGGCACGATCACCTGGACCGTTCCTGGTGGCCTTGCCGCCAACACCAGCGCAACCCTTACAATTACCGCCGCGACCACGGCGGGAATGACCGCGGCGAGTGCGACGAATACCGCAACGATGACTGATTCCTACGGGCCGGTCATCACCGCCTCGACGACGACACTGCTGGCGCATCCAAATATTTTCATCTCCAAGACCGCCAGCGCCACAGCACTCGTGCCAGGCAACACCTTCAGCTACACCGTGAACGCGATCAACGCGGGCAACGGAAGGGGAACCGGCGTCGTAGTGACCGATACGCTGCCGAGCCATATCTCCTCGACTAACTACACCGGATCCACCAACACGGTGGCCGTTGTCAACATCACCGGCGGCGGCACCGGATACACCTCCGCACCGGCCGTGGGCTTCACGGGAGGCACGGGATCGGGCGCGGCGGCGACGGCAGTCATCTCCGGCGGCGCGGTCGTCAGCGTCGTGGTTACTAATGGGGGGAATTACAGCGTCGCGCCCACCGGCGTGACGTTCACGGGTGGCGGATTTACGACCACCGCGACCGCCACCTTGACTGCGGCGGGAGTCACCGTCAGCGGGCAAACGATCACGTTCAACATTGTCACTCTCCTGGCCGGCGCCTCGGCGTCATTCACCATCAATGCGCAGGTGGCTACGACCGGCGTTCCCGCCGGCACGACGACGCTGACGAATACAGCGTCCGTGGTCGACAACTACAACACCACGCCCCGCACGGCCACGGCGGACGTCAACGTTACCGCTACGCCGGTGCTGACGCTCAGCGAGACGGCAACGCCTTCCGCGCGTCATGTCGTCTTCATGAACGTGACGGCTGGCGGCAGCTACCCGACGCCGCCCACCATCACATTCAGCGGCGGCGGCTGCACTACCGAGCCTACGGCGGTCGTCAGTACTTCGCCGTCGGCGGGTTTGAGCAGCGGCTCGTACAGCGTGACGGGCGTAACGATAACCAACGGCGGAGTGGGCTGTACATCCGCTCCCACCTTCGCGTTCAGCGGTGCCGGCGGCGCCGCGGCGACCGAAACGTTCGGTCCCGCCCCGGGTGACACGATCACCTACGTGATGACGGCGAGCAACACCGGCACGGCCGATTCCACCGGCGTCGTCGTCACCGACTTCACCCCGGCGAATACGACCTGGCAGAGCGGCGGAACGTTCAGCGTCGATCACGTGAGCTCATCGTTGGGCACGATCACCCCGGGCAGCACGGCCACCCTGACGTACACGGTCCTGGTGAATTCGTCCCTGCCCTACAGCTATTCGAGTCCGTTTGGCGTGACCACACTCTCGACGAACGGCAGCGCCACTTCGACGAATACGGCCTCGCCAGCCGGGGTCACCACGACGCTCAGCACCGGCGCGTCACCGGCTTACACCATCACGGACAGCCCGAGCGGAGCGGTCGGGTTCCCGCTCACGACGGTTGCGAATAGCGTCACCAACTCGTCATTCATCACTGTTGCTTCTTCGTCCCTCGTCACGTTGGGCGGCTACATTGCTCTCTTCAACGGCACCTCGTACACGATTGCCCAGGTCACCGCGATCAGCGGGACCTCAGTCACGCTCAACACTCCCGTCACCGTTTCGTCGGGGACGAACGTCATTCCCGCGGTCCAGTACACGCTGAACTATGCCAACAACGGCAAGGCCAGCGGCAGCAATGTCGTCGTCAGCGATGTCCTGCCAGGTGGTCTCTTCTATGGTGGCGTCCCGGTGGGCGCGCCTGCGGTCACAAGCGCGCCGGCAGTTGGCAGCGCCGGCACGATCACATGGAATGTCGGGACGTTGACCAACGGCGGCTCCGGAACCTTCGAGTTCCTGGCCTTCCCGACCGCGGCAGGCGCCTACACGAACGTCGCGATCATCAGCGACGGATCGGCGCTCAACGACCGCAATGCCTACTCGAGCGCGACCACGACCTTCGGCGCGCTCAATCCGTCGAAGGTGACGACCACCGCACAAGTGGCGAGCGGTACTGGAGTCGCACACTACATCATCAGCGTGCAGAACCCGTTGCCGTCCACGGCGGCAACAGGCGTGTCGGTGACCGACAATCTCGCCAGCGGTTTCACGTACAACAGTGGCTCGACGGTCATCAACGGCTCCCCGGCTGCAAATCCGGGCGGGACAGCGTCCTCGCCGGTCTGGTCGGGACTGACCATCGCGGCGAACAGCACGCTCACGATCGCCTTCGACGCGAACGTGGCGGCGAGCGTTCCAACCGGTGAGTATGAAAATGAGCTGGTCGTGTCAGGCAGCATCCCGTCGCTCGTGTTCGACAACCTCGGCACGACGGCCGAGGACGTGCAGGTCTGCGATCCGGCCCCGACGATCACCGCGCCGGGCCCGGTCTGCGCCAGCTCCACCGGCAACGTCGCCTCGGTTCCCCGCACGCTCGGAGCGTCGTATGCCTGGTCGATCACGAACGGCACGATCACCAACGCATCCACCCTGACCATCGATCGCGTGACCATTGGCAGCGGCGGCTCCTTATACACTAGCGCACCGGGGGTCACGTTCACCGGCGGGGGCGGCAGCGGCGCCACCGCGACTGCGACGATCTCCGGGGGCGTCGTCACGGCCATCACCATCGTCAACCCCGGCAGCGGCTACACGTCCGCGCCCACCGTCGGCTTCACAGGCGGTGGCGGAGGTTCGGGCGCGACTGCAGACGCCGTGCTCGGCACAGGCATCATTTACACCGCCGGGACCACGAGTCCTGTCATGTTGAACCTCACCGTGACGAACGGGAGCTGCTCGGTGACCAGTGTCGCGGCCAGCGTGACGATCAACGCCTCGCCGGTGGTCACCACCGACATCAGCGACAAGAACGTATGCAACGGCAGCACGCTGACGCTCTCGCCGGCCTTCTCCGGCACACCGAGCTTCCAGTGGCAGGTCTCGACGAACGGCGGCGTCTCGTTCAGCAATCTCTCGAACAGCGCCGGCGGCTGCACGACGAACTGCGTCGCCGGCGCAACGACTACGACGCTCACGATCACCAACGTTCAGTCGGGCATCGACAGCAACGTCTACAAACTCATCGCCACGAGCGGAACTTGCAGCACGCCGACCAGCGCCTCGACGCTGCACGTCACCTGCGCGCTCGATCTCGAGATGACGACCAACACCGCCTCGCCGAATCCGGTCAACGCCGGCCAGAACATTACCTACACGCAGAAGATCTCGAACCTCAGCGGCAGTCCCACGTCACAGCCAATCACGGTGTGGCAGGCCATCCCGGCCAACACGACCTTCGTCTCCATGACGCCGCCTTCGGGCTGGTCGTGTGCCACGGCCACCGGCGTGACGACGATTGCCGTCACCGCGGGCGGCAGCGGCTACACGACCGCCCCCACCATCTCGTTCACCGGCGGCGGTGGCGGCAGCGGCGCCACGGCGACGGCCACCGTCTCCGGCGGCGTGGTCACGAGCATCACCGTCAACAAGCCGGGCAGCGCCTACACCTCCGCGCCGGCGGTCGTCATCACGCCAACCGGTGGCGGGAGCGGCGCGAGCGCCACGGCGACGACCGGGCAGGTCGACACCTGCACGACCAGCAGCGTGCTGGCCGCCAACTCGTCGACCACCAATTTCACCTTCATCGTCGCCGTCAGCGCCTCCACGGCCGACGGCGCAACGATCACCGACACGGCCACGGTGGCCGTAACGCCCACCGACACCGACTCGGTGGCCGCGAACGACACGAAGACCGTGACGACGGCAGTGCAACGGCGCATCGACGCCGCCGTCGTCAAGAGCGACAACGCCTTCAACGTTCAGTACGGTAACGGCTTCATCTACCCCGGCAACCCGCCGACGCCGCAAGCGCTGACCTGGACGGTGACGGTCTACAATCTCGGTCCCTCGCGCGCGTCGGGCCTCACCATCACCGACCCGCTGCCCAGCGGTTTCACCTATGCTTCCTCGACGACGTCGCAAGGTAGCTGC
>WNFI01283272.1_pt2 | contig 11221 bp, 11 predicted proteins | sample 5400471 | NCBI WGS metagenome assembly WNFI01 (sample SAMN13153348, study PRJNA577476) | soil metagenome | isolation source: 100 cm saprolite on Douglas fir-dominated hillslope | place: USA:California | collected 2013-09-17
GGCCGGGGTACCGCCGGCGGCGGCCGCCGTCGTGGTCGTGTCCGTCGAGGGCGGCGCGCCGCTGGTCAGCAACCAATCCGAGGCGCTCGTGAATCCCGCCTCGCTGATGAAGCTCTTCACCTCGTACGCGGCGCTCGACCTCCTCGGGCCCGCGTTCACCTTTCGCACCGATTTCCTCGTCACCGGCGAGATCGCGGCCGGGGTCCTCGACGGCGACCTGGTGATTCGCGGTGGCGGCGACCCGAAGCTCACTTACGAGCGCCTCTGGCAGGCCGCGCACCAGTTGCGCGCGCGCGGGCTGCGCGAGATTCGCGGCGACGTCCTCGTCGACCGCGGCTACTTCAACGCGGCCGCCTACGACCCGGGCAAGTTCGACGGCAAGCCGCGCCGCGGCTACAACGTCGGGCCCGATCCCCTGCTGGTCAACTTCCAGGCGATCCAGTTCACGTTCACGCCCGACGGCGGGGGTGTGCGCGTCACCGCCGACCCCGACCTGCCCAACGTCGAGATCGCGAGCCGCATTCGCGTGGTCCCCGGCGCCTGCGGCGCGTGGCGCGGCAATCTCGAGCACGATGCCCTGCGCAACGGCCTCATCGTCGCCGTGTCCTTCGCCGGTACTTATGCCGCGGACTGCGGCGAGAAGACGCTCGCCCTGTCGGTGCTGGACGCCGCGCCCTTCACCGAGGCGGTGTGGCGCTGGGCCTGGAGCGAGGCGGGCGGCGTGCTGCGTGGGCGCGTGCGCGACGGGCCCGCGCCCGCCGCGGCGCGCCTCCTCTATCGCCACGAATCGGAGCCGCTCGCCAACCTGGTGCGCGACATGAACAAGCACTCCAACAACGTGATGGCGCGCGAGCTCTACCTCGCGCTCTCCGCCGAGCTCGGCGCGCGCCCCGCCGATGCCCCGGCGAGCGAGCGCATCGTGCGCGACTGGCTCGCCGCCAAGGCAATCGCCGCGAACGGGCTGGTGCTCGACAACGGCTCGGGGCTCTCCCGCGAGGCGCGCGCCAGCGCGGCGATGCTGGCCCTGTTGCTGAGGAGCGCGTGGACGAGCGCGCTGATGCCCGAGATCGCCGGCTCGCTGCCGGTGTTCGCGATCGACGGTACCCTCAGGCTCCGTCCGGCGAGGGGCGCCGCGGGCCAGGCGCACCTCAAAGGCGGCACGCTCGACGGTGTGCAGGCGATCGCGGGCTACGTGCTCGATCAGGGCGGGCATTGGTGGATCGTGGTCATGATCGTCAACCACGCCAATGCCAACGCCGCGCAGCCGGCGCTCGACGCGCTCGTCGAATGGGTCCACGACCTGGGACGCAAGTCCCGATGACCGACGAAGTCCTGAACCAGCCGCCGCCCCTCGAAGGCTACGACGCCTACGCCGCCGATCCCTGGCTCAAGGCCGCGGTGCGCCGTGCCAACGTGCCGTGGATCGCGGGCGCCGCCTCCGACCTCGGGAGATTCGTCGCCTCGGCCGAAGCGCAGGCCCACGCCGCCCTCGCGAACCGCCACGTCCCGGAGCTGCGCACGCACGATCGCTTCGGGCGGCGCATCGACGCGGTCGAGTACCACGTTTCCTACCACCACCTGATGCAACGCGCGGTGGGCGCGGGGCTGCATTCGCTCGCGTGGAAGCGGCAGGCCGGCGGCTTCTCCGCGCGCGCCGCGCTCTTCCATCTGTGGAACCAGCTCGAGCAGGGCACCTCCTGCCCGGTCACCATGACTTTCGCCTCGATCCCGGTGCTCGCGCACGCGCCCGACATCGCGCGCCTCTGGCGGCCGAAGGTCCTCGCCGACGCCTACGATCCGCGCCCCCTGCCGCTCGCGGAGAAGGCCGGCGTCACGATCGGCATGGCGATGACCGAGAAGCAGGGCGGCTCGGACCTGCGCGCCGTGCAGGCCACCGCGCGGCGCGACGCGGACGCCTTCCGCATCGACGGCCACAAGTGGTTCTGCTCGGCGCCGATGAGCGACGCATTCTTCACCCTGGCGCGCCTTCCCGAGGGCGTCACCTGCTTCTTCGTGCCGCGCTCGCTCCCCGACGCGACGCGTAACGAGTTCCGCATCCAGCGCCTCAAGGACAAGTGCGGCAACCGGTCGAACGCCTCCGCCGAGATCGAGTACCGCGACACGGCGGCGTGGCTCGTGGGCGAGCCCGGACGCGGCATCGCGACGCTGATCGAGATGGCGCACCACACGCGCTTCGACATCGTCGTCGCCGTCGCGGCGATGATGCGCGCTGGCCTGAACCAGGCGATCCACCATGCGCGCCACCGCAGCGCCTTCGGGCGCCGCCTCGCCGAGCAGCCGCTGATGGTGAACGTGCTCGCCGACCTCGCCCTCGAGGCCGAGGCGGCGACGCTCCTCGCCTTCCGCCTCGCGGCGGCGTTCGACGCGAGCGCCGCCGACCCGCGCGAGCGGGAGCTCCAGCGCTGCCTCACGCCGATCGCCAAGTACTGGCTGTGCAAGCGCCTGACTGCGTTCGCCGTCGAGGCGATGGAGGTCCTCGGGGGCAACGGCTACGTCGAGGAAGCGCCACTCGCGCGCCTGTATCGCGAGGCGCCGCTCAACGGCATCTGGGAGGGGAGCGCGAACGTGATCTGCCTGGATGCGCTGCGCGCGATCGGGCGCGGGCGCGACGGGCTCGCGGCGCTCGCCGACGAGATCGGCGCGGCGCCCGACGCGCGCGCCTCGCGTGCCCTCGATCGCGCCCGGGCCCTCCTCGCGGAGCCGGCGCGCGCCGAGGCGGGCGCCCGTTCCATCGTCGAGTCGCTCGCCCTCGCGGTGCAGGCCTCGCTCATGAAGCGCTACTCGGATGCCGCGGCGGGCGAGGCGTTCTGCGCCGCGCGCCTCGACGAGGCACGCGCACACGCGTTCGGAACGCTCGATCCGGGCGTCGATGTTGCTTTGCTGGTGAAACGCGCCGCGCTCGAGATCTAGGAGTCCCTAGGCGGCCTTGGCGTCCTCGAGGAGCGTGAGCTTGTCGCGGGCGAGCTCGAAGCGCCGTCCCATCTCGCGCAGTTGCGCGGCCTCGAAGCGTCGACCGAGCTGCTCGAACATGTCCTCGTGTTCCTTATCGATGTGGCGCGCGATGAGCTCGCGCGCGACGTTCAGGCGCGCGTTCCACTCGAGCGTCCCGGGACGCGCGCGCGACAGCTTCTCGAACAGGCTCTCCACGAGCTCGTGCTCGACGAAGCGCTCGTCGGCGCGGGTCTTCGATTCGATCGCGGCCTCCGCACCCTCGAGCGCGCGATAGACGACGGTTTCCTCCGCGAGCGCGTGAATCACCCAGGCGCGGCGCAGGCGCCGCAGCCTGAGATGGCAGCGATCGGCGACGCTCTCCTGCCGCAGCGCATCGAGCTCCGCCAGGGACGCTTCATGGTCCCTGCGGAGCTGGATGCGTACGTCCGCGGCCTCCGGCGCGTCGTCGCCGGACCTGAGCAGCGTGTCGGCGGAAATGGACACACTCATGACTTAACTCATGGCTCAGTAGTTCTTGTGCTCCTTGGCCTCGCCTTCGACCTTGTTGCCGGCCGCCTTCACGTCCTTGCCCGCGCCTTCGATGGTGTTGCAGGCGCCCAGCAGGAATGACGCGCCGACGAGCAATGCGATGAATGCCTTCATGGTGGACCTCCGGTTCTGTTGCGTTGATGGGGATGAAGATTCCGGGGGGAGACCCCCGAGGGGCGCTCCCCAGTCGCAGCCCCATCATCGGTTTCCGGGCCTCGCGCGTTAATCAGGCAATCGCGCCTGAGGTTGTCAGCTAGCTCCTACGGGCGGCGTCCTCAACCGTCGCGGCGCGGGTGACGGCGAAGAGAAAGGCCGGGGCCGCGAGGAGCGCCGCGAGGAACGCGCTGGCGATCCCAAGCGGCACGACCGCCGCGGCGACGACGAAGAAAAAGGCGGCGAACCCGCACAGGCCGAGCACGAAGCCGCGCATCAGGCGCGCGAGTCCCTCCGGGCCATAGAGGGCGAGCGTGAAAGGCGGCATGATCGAACCGGTCACGGGTACCGAGAGCAGCGCTCCGCTCACGACCGGTCCCAACGCGTTGGCGCTGGAGAGGATCACGGCGGCGAGGACGAAGGCCGCCACGAGCCGCAGGCGCAACTCGGCCGCCGGGACTGCGGGACGCGTGGCGAGGCCACCGGGGCGAGGCAGCCAGCGCCACGCCGCTGCGAGTCCCGCGGCGGCAAGCGACGCGGCCGCAACCGGAGTCGACGCGGTCGCGGCGACCGCGGTGGACACCACGGCATAGCTCGACCAGCCGCACGCGAGCGCCACCGGCCAGCGCGCGCGCCGCCCGGCGTGAGCGAAGGCGAGCAGGTCGCCAGCCACACCGCCGCCGGAACCAGCGCGAGGCGCAGCCACGTCTCGCCGGTCACCGCGACGCCGGCTTGGGCCCGGGCTTGCCCTCGCGGCGATTGCCCCCCGGCACCATCCGGTATTCGTACAGGCGGCATTCGAGGGCGCCGTTGTAGAGCACGGTGCGGCGCGCGGCCTCGAGCCGGATCCGCTTCGCGAGCTGCGGGTCGCCGGAGAAGATGAAAGCGGTCCATCCGGAGAAGCGGCGCTTGAGGACGTCGCCTAGCTTGGGATAGAACTCGGCGAGCTTTTCCGCCTCGCCGAGGCGCACGCCGTAGGGCGGATTGGTCACCAGCATGCCGCGCGGCGCGGGCGCGCCGAGCTCGAGCAGGTTCACCTGCTTGAGGTGCACGGCGCGCTCGAGGCCGGCGTCGCGCAGGTTCTGGCGCGCGGCCTCGAGCGAGCGGCCGTAGAGATCGGAGCCGAAGATCGCAAGCGGCCCCGGCTCCTTCTCCTCGCGCGCGGCGCGCGCGCGCGCGCGCTCCCAGGCGCCGACGTTGTAGCGCGCGAGCTTCTCGAAACCGAAGGCGCGTTCGCGCCCCGGCGCGCGCGCGAGCGCCGTCTCCGCCGCCTCCGACAGGAATGCCCCGGCGCCGCACATCGGATCGAGCAGCGCCATGCCGGGGCGCCAGCCGGCGATGCGCAGGATGCCGGCGGCGAGATTTTTCTTGAGCGGCGCCTCCCCGGTGCGGTCGCGCCGGCCGCGCTTGAAGAGCGGCTCGCCGCTGGTATCGAGGTAGAGCGTGCATTCGCGCTCGTCGAGGAATACGTGCACGCGGACGTCGGGCTCGCGCGTCGCGACCGACGGCCGGCGTCCCAGCGCGGCGCGGAAGTGATCCGCGATCGCGTCCTTCACGCGCAGGGTGATGAAGTCGAGGCTTTTCACGGGGCTGCGGTGCGCGTTGGTCTCGATGCGGAACGTGCGCTCGGCCGAGAAGAGCTCGCGCCAGCGCACCGCCTTCGCGCCCTCGTAGATGTCGTCTTCCTTCGCGTACGGGAAGCGCGCCACGCGCCACAGGATGCGGCTCGCGATGCGCGAGTGGAGGTTCGCCGCGTACACGAGGTCGAAGGCTCCGGTGAAGGCGACGCCCGCGTCGCGGGCCTCGGCGCTGGCGGCGTCGAGGCCGGCGAGCTCCTCGGCGAGAACCGGCGCGAGGCCGCGCGGGCAGGGCGCGAAGAAATGCTCCGCGGCCGGCGTCGGGCGACGCAATAATCCGCGCCGGGCGCTGTTATCCACGCTAGAACGGTTTCACAACCACCAGGACCACGATCGCCGCGAGCAGCACCAGCGGCGCCTCGTTGATCCAGCGGTAGAACACATGGCTCCTGCGGTTGGCGTCGCGGGCGAACGAACACCAGCGTGAGCGTCATCGTGGGCGTCATGATGCCGCGGTAGAGCTTGCGCTCCATCACCTTGAACCTCTCGATCGAGGCGGCATCGGAGGACTGGGCGTGGTAGACGAAGAGCCGCGGCAGGTAGAAGAGGCCCGCGAACCACGCGACCACGAAGACGATGTGCAGCGATTTGATCCACAGCATGGGACTATAATTTTACGTGATGTCGCTCATCCGCCTCGCCGCAGCTCCGCTTTTCCTCGCTCTCGCGCTTCCCGCGGGGTCCGCGCCGCTGGTGAAGACCGGCCACGTGGAAGCGGAGCTCGTCGCCGATCGCGCCGCGGCCGCGCCGGGAAAGCCGACGCTCGTCGGCCTGAAGCTGCGCATGGAGCCGAACTGGCACACGTACTGGAAGAACCCGGGCGACTCGGGATTGCCGACGCGCATCCAGTGGGTCCTGCCCGCGGGATGGAAGGCGGGCGAGATCCTTTGGCCCTTCCCGCAGCCGCTGCCGGTGGGCCCGCTGATGAACTACGGCTACGAGGACGAGGTGGTCCTGCTCGCCGAGCTCACGCCGCCCGCCGATGCGAAACCGGGCGCGGCGCCGCTGAAGGCGAAGGCCGAATGGCTGGTGTGCAAGGACATCTGCATCCCCGAGAAGGGCGAGCTCGATTTCACGTTGCCGGTCGCTGCGACCGGCGGCGCGCCCGACCCGCGTTGGCAGGCGCACATCGAGCGGGCGCGCAACATGTGGCCGGCCGATCCGCCCGGCTGGAAGTTCGAATCCTCCGTCCAGGGGCAGTCGCTCGTGGTGCGTCTCACGCCGCCCGAGGGCGCCCAGGTCCCGACGAAGGCGACGTTCTTTCCCGAGCGCGAAGGCGTGATCGAGCCGGCGGCGCCGCAGAAGCTCACGCGCGAGGGACGGGCGCTGCGCATCGAGATGAGGCTCGCCGACCCTCCGGTCGCCGGCCTCGCGTCGCTCAAGGGCGTCGCCGTGTCGCAGAGCGGCTGGGCGGGCAGCAACGGGCGCAAGGCGATCGCCGTTTCCGCGTCCGTGGCGAGCTCGCTCGCAGCGGCCGGCGCAACTTCGGGCGGAGCGACTTCGGGCGGCGTGTCCGCCGGCGGCGGCGCCCCGGCGGGCGGCAGCACGTTCGCGGCCCTGGCCTTCGCCCTCATGGGCGGGCTGCTCCTCAACCTCATGCCCTGCGTGTTCCCGGTGCTGGGCATCAAAGTGCTCGGCTTCGTGGAGCATGCGCACGGCGACACGCGCGCGATGCGCCTGCAGGGTCTCACCTTCCTCGCCGGTGTCCTCGTCTCCTTCGTCGCGCTCGCCGGCCTCATGCTCGCGCTCCGCGCGGGCGGCGCGCAGCTCGGGTGGGGATTCCAGCTCCAATCGCCGGTCGTCGTGACGCTCCTCGCCGCGCTCTTCTTCGTGCTCGCGCTCAATCTTTCCGGCGTCTTCGAGTGGGGCGCCTTCGCGCAATCGATCACGTCGAGCCTCTCGGCGCGCGGCCGCTACGCCGACGCGGCTCTCTCCGGGGTCCTCGCCACGGTCGTCGCCACGCCCTGCACGGCGCCCTTCATGGGCGCGGCCGTCGGCTTCACGCTCACGCAGGACGCGCTCTCCGCGCTCGCGGTCTTCGCGGTGCTGGGCCTCGGCATGGCCCTCCCGGTGCTGCTGCTCTCCTTCTATCCGGCGCTGCTGCGTAAGCTCCCCCGTCCGGGAGCGTGGATGGAGACCTTCAAGCAGGTGCTCGCGTTTCCGCTCTACGCCACCGTCGCCTGGCTCGCGTGGGTGCTCGGCGCGCAAGCGGGCAACGACGCCGTGCTGGCCCTCCTCGCCGGCCTGGTGCTGATCGCGATGGCGGCGTGGATGTATGGGCGCTGGGAGCACGAGCCCGCGATGTGGCGTTCCTTGGTCGCGCTGATGCTGGCGGCGGCTGGCGTCGCGGTCGCCTGGCCCGGGCCGGCGGCGCAGCCGGAGGCATCCCCCGTCGCGCGCGCGGGTGAATTGTCGTGGCAGGAGTGGTCGCCCGAGAAGGTGCTGAGCCTCACCGCGAGCGGCAAGCCCGTATTCGTCGATTTCACCGCGGCCTGGTGCGTCACCTGCCAGGTCAACAAGCGCATCGCGCTGCACAACGCCGCGGTGGTGAAGGAATTCGCCGCGCGCGACGTCGCCTCGCTCAAGGCCGACTGGACGCGCCAGGATCCGCGCATCACGCGCACGCTCTCGGAGCTCGGCCGCAACGCCGTGCCCGTCTATGCGCTCTACGTGCCGGGCGAATCCGCGCCGCGACTCCTGCCCGAAGTGCTCACGCCCGGCGTGGTGCAGGAAGAGCTCGCACGCCTGCCCGAGCGCACACCAACCGCGATCACGCAACGCTGAACGACCACGGAGCCTTTCATGAAACGCCTGTGCGCCCTCATCGCCGCCGCCTTTTGCGGCGCGGCCCTCGCCAACGCTCCCGCCGGCCAGCCCGCCCCGGATTTCAACGTCACCGACCTCGCGGGCAAGCCCGTCAGCCTCGCAGACTACAAGGGGCGGACCGTGGTGCTCGAGTGGCACAACTTCGGCTGCCCCTTCGTGCAGAAGCATTACCGCAGCGGCAACATGCAAGCGCTGCAGAAGAAGTACGCGGGCGACGTCGCCTGGCTCGCGGTGAATTCCACTACCCGCACCGTCTCCGACTACACGGAGCCCGCGAGGCTCGCGGGACAGCTGCGCGACTTCGGCGCCGCGCCGGCGAGCTACCTGATGGACGATCCGGGCTCGATGGGTCACGCTTACGGCGCCAAGGCCACGCCGCACATGTTCATCATCGATGCCACAGGCAAGGTGGTCTACAACGGCGCGATCGACGACAAGCGCTCGACCAACCTCGAGGACGTGAAGACGGCGAAGAACTATGTCGCGGCGGCGCTCGACGAGATCAAGGCCGGGAAGCCCGTGAGCGTGTCGACGACCGCGCCCTACGGCTGCAGCGTGAAGTACCGATGAGGGTCCTTGCCGCCCTCGCGCTCGCCTTCGTCCTCGCCGGCTGCGCGCCGCTCGTGACGCAGAGCCCGGGCGCGGGCCTGAGCCCGGTGAACGCGATCGCCGACGGGCCCGATCGCCACCTGATGCTGTTCGGCTTCGACGTCGTGAGCTATTTCACCGATGGGCGCGAGAAGGCCGGACTGCCCACGATCAAGACCGTCTACAAGGACGTGACGTTCCGCTTCGCCACGCCGGAGCACAAGGCGCTCTTCGACGCGGCGCCGGAGAAGTACATCCCGCAATTCGGCGGCTACTGCACCAACGGCATCGTCTACGGCATTCCGTGGGGCGGCGACGCCGATATCTGGAAGATCATCGACGGCAAGCTCTACATGTTCGGCGGCCGGGGCTCGTACGATGCCTTCATGCTCGACGTGCCGCGCAACATGGCGCTCGCCAACAAGTACTGGGACGAGGAGGTGAAGGGCTCGAACGCCTTCATCCAGCGGACCTGGCGCCTGGTCTTGCGCGTGCCGCACTACAAGACCGGCAAGGAGCTCGCCGAGGAAGTCGCGCGCGCGAAGGCGAAGGGCTAGCGCGCCCAGCGCGCGACGATCTCGCGCAGCACGTGGAGCTTGCGGTGGAAGAAATGCTCGCCGCCGGGAATCACGACCACCGGGACCTCGCGCGCGCCCGCCCAGGCGAGCGAATCCGCGAGCGGCACCGTCTCGTCGAGATCGCCGTGGATCACCACCGTGTTGGCGGCCGAGTGACGGCCGGGCGCACCCAGGTTCGGGTCGGCCGGATCCGGCGCCTCGCCCATCGCCTGGCCCGTGATGCGGCGAAAGCCCGGCGCGACCAGCACCAGCCGCTCGAAGTCGACGCGCCCGCTTGCGCGTACGGCGACCGCGCCGCCGAAGGAGAACCCCGCGAGCATCAGCGGCAGCGCCGCATGGCGTTCGCGCGCATGCGCGATGACCCGCAGCATGTCCTCGGTCTCCCCGCGGCCCTCGTCGTGGACGCCCTCGGAGGAGCCGACGCCGCGGAAGTTGAGGCGGCTCGCCGTCGATGAGCGCGCGGGCCACCGCGGCCGCCATCAGATCTTGAGGCGCTCGACCGGGCGCCCGCCCACCAGGTGCTCTTCGATGATCTCGTCGATGTCGTCGCGGTCGACGTAGGTGTACCAGGTGCCCTCGGGGTAGACGACCACGCACGGGCCTTCTTCGCACCGGTCGAGGCAGCCCGCGGTGTTGACGCGAACCTTCCCCGGCCCGGAAAGGCCGAGCGCCTTCACGCGCTTCTTGGCGTATTCGCGCATCGCCTCGGAGTCGTGCTTGGCGCAGCACGCCGCGGGAGGATCGCGCCGGTTGATGCAAAAAAAAACGTGATGTTTATAGAACATCGCAGGCCCGTTGGAGCGGACGAAAGGCGACGCCGCTCAACTGGGCAATTATCACACGGGGCGGCGCCGGACCACGAAGAAGATCGCGACCAGGAACCCCACCGCGAGGAACGGCCACACCTCGTGCAGGAAACGTGTGAGCGTCGCGAAGCTCGCGAGCTGCCCGTAGGGCCAGCGGAAGAGGCGCAGGAACTCGTCGAGCCCGCTGTAGGCGCCGAAGATCTTCGAGAAGAGCGCCCCGGCGAGGACGAATACGATCGCGAGGTACACGCGCGCGGCGCGCCCGATGCGGCGCAGGGGATAAAGGCACGTGAGGCCCACGACCAGGCCCGCGACCCGCCCGGCGCTCAGCCAGTCCTCGGCGAAGTGCGGCTGCAGCATGAACGAGGCGGCGACGAACTTGAGCCACAGCGCGAGGGAGAGCAGCGCGAGCGTGGCGCGCAGCGCGCCGGCGTCGGCGGCGAGGAGCGCCGAGACGAACAGGCCGAACCCGCAGACGCTCATGGCGACCGCCGCCCACTGCAGCACCGCGAGATCGTTCGCCTCCGGCTCGGCCCCGATGTTGCCGGCGCCGAAGAACGGCAGCGCCGGATTGAGCTGCGCGATGAGCCAGAGCATCAGCAGCACCAACCCGGCGTCGCCCCAAGCCCCCGCGAGGACGCGCTGCTCGCGCAGCTCGCCCAGCGGACGCGTCGCCAGCGAATAGAACGGATCGAGGAAAGCGAGCGCCCCCAGGAACGCGCCCCCGGAGTTGGCGAGCACGTCGTAGATCGACGCGACGCGGTTGGGAATGAAGAGCTGGCAGGTCTCCATCGCGAAGCTGAATGCCGCGCCGAGCGCCGCCGCGCGCGGGATCGCGCCCGCCGCGCCGCGCGCCTGGCGGAAGTAGAGGCAGGCGAGCGCGCCCAGCGGGACGTAGGCGAGAATGTTGAGGGCGATGTCGAACTCGGTGACGAAGCGCGGGCGCGAGAAGAACCCCGCGACGGCTTCAGGCGCGGGCAGTCGCAGCGGCAGAAACGGATACAGGCTCGCGTAGGCGATCAGGAGCATCCAGACCGCAGCCGAACCGCGATACCGGCTCGAGGTCACTCCAGGGGCCTGAGTCCCTTGCGGAAGCGCGCGGCGCGCTCGACGTAGTGCTCGGCGATCCAGG
>WNFI01028268.1_pt1 | contig 11220 bp, 8 predicted proteins | sample 5400471 | NCBI WGS metagenome assembly WNFI01 (sample SAMN13153348, study PRJNA577476) | soil metagenome | isolation source: 100 cm saprolite on Douglas fir-dominated hillslope | place: USA:California | collected 2013-09-17
GGCGGAGGTGTAAGTTGTGGGGCTACATCTTGAGCCAGTGGAGGGGTACTGGCACCGGGCGAGGTTACCTGCGTTGTTGGTGCCATTGGCACAGCCCCAAGGCCAGTGGCGTTCGTTGGTCCCTGTTCAGTTGGCTTGTTTATATCGAAATCCGTAGCTGTCCCACAGTTAGCACAGAAACGTTGTCCGGTTGCTAGGGGATTTCCACAGTTAGAACAGAAACGTGTTGGCCGCTGTGCCATATGAATGCTCTCCTTATTGCAATGTAGCAGAATGGCCTTCACACAATGTGTATATGCTACTGTAAAGTCAACGTTCAAACTATAGCATTATGGAAGGCGAATATCAGGCTTGAGCCAGAGTTTCTTTAGGACCTTTATGCCATCTCTGTGATCAGGTCTTACAAGTGGTATAATTTAGAGAATATTTGAAAATTTTTTCTATCTATTCTTTACTATCATTTAGGAGTGACAGGAAAACACAGCATGCCAGCATTTAAAGTAGAAGCCCCATTTGAACCTACTGGAGATCAGCCCCAAGCCATTGCTCAGCTCGTAGAGGGCATCCGTAACGGCAACAAATGTCAAACACTCTTAGGTGTGACCGGAAGTGGTAAAACGTACACAGTAGCAAAAATCGTGGAGCAGGTACAGCGGCCCACACTCGTTCTGGCCCCAAATAAAACCCTTGCTGCCCAACTCTATAGCGAGTACAAAGAATTTTTTCCTAATAACGCTGTCGAATATTTTGTCTCCTACTACGACTATTATCAGCCAGAGGCCTATATTCCACGTACAGATACGTATGTGGAAAAAGAGAGCATGCTCAATGAAGAGATCGAGAAATTGCGTCTCTCCACTACGCGGAGCCTCTTCGAGCGCCGTGACGTGCTGATCGTCGCCTCCGTCTCCTGTATTTATGGCCTGGGAAGCCCTGAAGAGTATGGAGAGGTTGTCCTCGTCCTCAAAGTAGGAGAAGAACGGCGTCGAGACAAAATATTGCGTCACCTGACAGATATCCAGTATGAGCGCAACGACACCAACTTTATTCGAGGTCGTTTCCGTGTACGTGGCGATGTCTTAGAGATCTTTCCAGCCTATGAGGACGTAGCTGTACGCGTCGAGTTCTTCGGCGATGAAATCGAGCGCATGACTGATATTGATCCGCTGACAGGTGAGGTCCTGGGCAAGCGTCAGCGCCTGGACATCTATCCTGCCAAACACTGGGTTACTACTCGCGAACGCCTGAATAATTCCATAGAGCTGATTGAGCAGGAACTAGAAGGACGTCTGGCAGAACTTGAGGCCGAGGCGAAGTTGCTTGAAGCAGCACGCCTTAAGCAACGCACCAACTTCGACATCGAGATGTTACGCGAGACAGGTTTCTGTTCGGGCGTTGAGAACTACTCACGACATCTGGCAGGCCGAGGAGCGGGAGAACAGCCCTGGACGCTCCTTGACTACATGCCCGAGGATGCCCTCTTGGTCGTAGACGAATCGCACGTCGCCCTTCCACAGGTGCGAGGTATGTTCGCTGGTGACCGCTCACGCAAGCAGGTACTGGTCGATTACGGCTTCCGCCTTCCCTCGGCGATAGATAACCGCCCATTGACCTTTACCGAATTTGAGAGCGAAATCAATCAGGTCGTATGCGTCTCGGCTACGCCAGGCCCATACGAATACGAACATAGTGAGGCAATCGTCGAGCAGCTCATTCGCCCAACTGGACTCATTGATCCCGAAATCAGTGTGCGACCAACCAGGGGGCAGATCGACGATCTCTTAGCCGAAATTCATAACCGGGTCTCTAAGGGACAGCGTGTACTGGTAACAACCCTCACCAAGAAGATGGCCGAAGATCTTGCAGACTACCTGCAAGAACTGAGTGTAAATAAAGAGGGCTTCTTACGCTCAGCGGGATCGCTGATCCAGATGATTGGCCGTGCTGCTCGCCATGTCGAGGGCAGTGTTATCATGTATGCAGATAGGACCACGAAATCTATGCAACGGGCAATCGACGAGACTAATCGTCGCCGCAAGCTTCAGATGGCCTATAACGAAAAACACCATATCACGCCACGGGGAATCCATAAGGAAGTCAAGACACTCTCAGAACGCATTAAGGCAATGAGTGGAGCAAGTAGCGAGGCAGCTGATGGGAAAGCCATAGCAACACTGGCAGGTATCCCCAAAGAAGATGCACTCCGCCTTATCAAGGACCTGGAGTCACAGATGCGGGCGGCAGCCAAACAATTAGAGTTTGAGAAAGCGGCCCAATTGCGTGATCAGATTATTGAGATCCGGCGACAAATGATCGAGTAAAATCAAGCTCGCTTATTTTAAAGGGACACATATATAATTTATCAATAGTGAGGCTACCACGGGCGCGATAAATCGGGCCCCTACGCTATTTGGCAATAAATTGCCTTTATCGTACAGGAATTGTAGATGTTTGACGAATCTTCTGTCTCAGATTGTCTGTTGCTTTAGGATTATGCTTATCACCCATGCAAGCAATTTATTGCCCGTAATATATGGTTCCGATTTATCATGCCTGCTTTGACCGCATATACTTCTGTGTCCCCACAATGACAGGATCAACTCGGAATCTACTTGCGCTCAACTGTACTTAGCTATTCAATAGGCAAGGCTTATGCTATTGGAATGTCTGTTAGTTCGCTATTAGGTAGATAGGAAACTACCCATTAGATAGATTGTTAGCTGGAGATTAGGTGGAACCGTGTTTGTCATTAGATACAAATTTCGCAACTTTTGTTGTCATTAGCTTGACAACTTAATGTATAATATCATCCAGTGCGTAAAATTTGAGCGCATGAACACTTTTTGCGGGAACAGCACCACTATTATGTGTGATAGCTGCGTATGTCAGTGATTTTTGCAGGAACAGCACCGCTATTACGGGGGTCATAGCCTGCGTAGCCTGAAAGACATTTAGGAGGAGAATGTGATGCTTGTCCATCTGATGCTGGAGCTTTATAATATCGAGCGGGAAACTCTAAGGACGAGTACCCCTCTCGTATCGGTATGGAGAAGGTCAGCCCTGTTCACCTGTATGATATCGAAACGTCTAACCCTTTGGACGCTGGCCTGTCTGGCTTTGTCGTGATTGCCCAGAGCCATGTCAGTCTCCATGCTTGGCCCGAATACGGCGAGGTGGACATCGATATTTGCTCCTGCAAGGAATTTAGTCAGGAAGATGCTATTGCGTTCGCGAAAGAGATCTTCCTCACGGACGACGTCGAGGCTCATTTTGTTGTGCGCGCAACACGCTCTCTACGCCCGCAAGAGCCCGACCCGGTGTGCTTAGAGCAGGCTCTGGCCGCACGATTAGCTAAAGCTGGTGGAGTGCGCTAAATGGATGAGATACCGATAACCCAGTTTGGGGCGCCAGACGCACCTGATTGCAATCCAGAAAGGGCGCGTTTTACGATTATCCCGGCACCACTCGAATATACTGTGTGTTATATGAAGGGAACACAGCATGGACCCCAGGCAATCCTGAACGCATCGAGCGAGATAGAACTCTATGACGAAGAACTGGATTGCTCTCCGATCGATGTAGGTGTGTATACTCGTCCTGCACTTGACTATCGTGGCCTAGACCACGCTACGGCACTCAAGGTTAGGGGAGATGCCGTTCGTGAGGTCCTACTGCGAAAGCAGATACCGCTAACACTGGGAGGAGAACATTCTCTCTCCGCACCTCTTATCGCTGCCGTGCATGAGCAGTATCCTGATCTGACAGAAAACCAAACCAAACGTAGCTGTTATATCGGCTTACCAACTGGCACGCGGCAACGTCACTATCCCATGGGAACGCCTCAGCCAACATACGTACGTCACAATCGATCTGGATGCCATCGATCCCAGTGAAATGCCAGCAGTAGGTACACCCGAGCCCGGCGGATTAAGTTGGTACCAGATGCTTGATCTTTTCAAAGAAATCTGCCGACATAGTATTATTGTTGGCATGGACGTAGTTGAGCTGTGTCCCATGCCTGGGCAGACGCATGCTGACGTTCTAGCAGCCAAGCTCGTATATAAGATGATTGGCTACCGCTCATTCCTAAAACCAATGAGCTAGAAAGCCGCATCGTTGATGGTAGGGAAGAATGACCTACCTTGTTGCTCTATTCTCTCAAATATGCTAAAATAGCTGTAACAGGGATTAGTTGTCACAATGTGCAAGTGGCAGGGATTGAATCCCCTACAAAATGCCAGAGACGTTGGCCAAAGGGCTAACCTTACTGGTAGCGGACAGGCTACCATTGGAGCAACTAGCTTAGCCAGTCAGGAACCCGATCCCCTTAAGGGGATGGGCTTGTAAATAGGGGGTGGCATCTGCCCGTCCGATTTGCAAGTTCACCTGACCAGACTCAGCCACCAGTCATTACGACTGACGGGGCTACGTTAGAGGCGAAATTAGGTACCATAGGGTGCGTGGGCCAGCCCGATGCTCTACGGTTGCAGGTTAAACAGGTGTACGAGGGTTAAGGGTTTCTGCCTATCGGCAGCTTTCTTTCCTCCCATCTCCTCAACGAGATGGGTCTCCAGAAAGATTTTTTTATGAATGGGCTGCCTGAGGCAGCCCCCCAACTGAGAAACGTTCGTACCCCAGACGCAAAAAGATCTGCGGGGATGCAGATTAGAACTCCTGCCATTGATTTCAAGGAGTCTCAGAGTACATCCCTATACGGCTAATAGCCGTCAGTAATCCGACCCCCTATTCTAATGGAGCAACCAGAAGCGAAACGGCATTTCTTTTCCGCAATCAATCGCGGGGCTTTCTTGCCGTTTCTCGATGAAAGGAAATATGACCAGACAATTCAATAAGGAACCACGAGATGACTCGCGCCCGCCATCTCGCAACATACCCTCCAGCAGATATCAAGAAGAGCAATCTTCACGCCCTGCACGGCCTCGTCTCAACCGGGCCATGGTAGATCGTGGCTGGGAAAATGGCACTCCGCGACATCATGCGGATTACCGTCCCCGGGTGAGCAATGGACGAGCCCCACATAATGACTGGCGCAAGAACCAGGAGACAGGAGACTCCTCATACAGTGGTCCTGCTGGCAACAGAACCAATGGCAATCGTCAGTCCCAGTCTAACTACAATAATCAAGCACAGCGCTCCGAGCCTTCATCCCAAAGCTACTCTACCCCTCGTAAGCGGCCTTTTGACTCCAAAGGTTATAATGCTGAGAATCGACGCTTTGACAACCAGCAAAGTGAGGAACCGTACAGTTACAACAACCGTCAGGCACAAAACAACCAAAGGCAACCACAAGGGCGTGGCTCCAACTTCCGTACTCAGGAACACAGCCGGGGACATTCCAATGACTATGGTGGCAATCGTCCACAACTAGGTCGGCAACATTCCGATGACTATGGCAGCAATCGTCCACAACGCAATCCGGAGCGCGACAAAGGCAAAGGATACACGAGCTTCAACGAAAGGTCAACCTACGGCAATCAGGAGCAGAGAGAACAGCATCCGCGTCTCCAGAGTCGGCCGGAGACATTTCAAAAACGGCAAGAGGATAGGAGACCAAAGGAAACTCATAGCGATGCGCCGCACAGAGAACAATTCAAAGGCGATTACGGACATTTTAGCTATGACATTCCTGATAAGCAAACAAAGCCATCTCCTGCTAATAAGCAGACAAAACCAGTTAAAAATGCGAGGAGAACAAAGAAAGCTGCAGTTGTGCAGCCATCTTCTGCGGGACCGAAGCCTTCTCAGCGAGGCTTCAAGTGGCCCGCACCCTGAACTCATTACCCGAAGCTAGCCATTTGCCCCGCCATCAATGACGGGGCAAATGGCTTTTCCTGCTGCTCTGTTTCCTCAACTCTCACAAATATGGGAGAAATCTGTGAATCTCTGCCCAGTTTATGTTTTCCTGCTCTTCATCCATGTCCTGACCCTCGTTTCGGCTTTTGGATAAGCTCTAAATAGATGGAAACGAAGTGATAAAAATGCTATAATATTGTTGTACTATATTAGGAGATTCTTAAAACAAGATGAGTAAGCAAAATAGTGATGAGAATACAACTCTCGCTAATGAGTTCTCTGCATCCTCTTACCTACCTGACCTGTCCCAAATACGAACCTACTACGACGAGACTTGGGCAGATTACCGTCTTATCTGGCGGACTCACCACAATTGGGCAATACACTTTGGCTACTGGGATGAGAATACCCGCAGCCATTCTGACTCGTTAATGAACATGAACAGAGTATTAGCGAGCCATATCGGTGTTGGGTCAGGACAGCGCATTCTTGATGCTGGCTGTGGTATCGGAGGCAGTGCCATTTGGTTGGCAAAGACCTTTGATGTCGAAGTTGTTGGTATCACTCCTGTAGCAAGTCAGGTTGCGTTTGCTCGGCGCTTAGCACAGAAGGAAGGTATAGCGGACCGTGTGTCATTCGAGCAACAAGATTATACTTGTACCACTTTTTCCTCAGCTAGTTTTGATGTCGTCTGGGCAATGGAAAGCATCTGCCATACTCCTAATAAACGGTTTTTTCTGGCAGAAGCACAACGCCTACTGCGCCCGAATGGTCGTCTTGGTATTGTTGAGTACATGCTTCCCTCTCGATCATACACTCAGGTTGAAGCTGATTTGTTACAAAGTTGGCTTTCTGGATGGGCTATCCCTAACTTATCAATCGCTCACCAGTTTCTCCAATGGGCACAAGAAGAGGACTTTCAGGATATACAACTGCTAGATATCACTAGAAATGTTAAACCTTCGCTTCGTCGCCTTTATCGGCTGGCCTTACTATCAAAGCCTGTTGCTTTTACCTTGCGTGCAACCAAATTGCGTTCAGAGACGCAGCAAGGCAATTTTAAGGGAGCGTTGAACCAATATCATGCTCTTCAACAGGGTCTATGGTTTTATGCATTGCTGACTGCTACTGCTACCTCCGGAAACTCATAATAAGGATGACTCTCTGCTTGCTCTATCTTTCAATAGACTAGACACGTTATAATCTGTAAAGAGGGCGATTACATGCCACAACAAGAGAAGTTGCAAGGGTCTGGCGCATAGAGCTACCTATGGATCATCGCCAGAGCTATCACTTTCACGTCCAAGAAGAAACGCAAATGGGAGAATGTCTATGAATACAGTGGCCACGTTGAGCCGACTATTTGCTAGTATCCAAGCAGATCTTGACCAAGTGGATACTACATTCCAGGAGCGGGCAACTTCTGAACTGGCGATTCTCAATTCCGCGTCAATGTATGCACTTAAGTCTCAGGGAAAACGGCTGCGCACAGCTATTACTCTGCTCTCAGGAAAGCTCAACAATTACCGTCTTGATAAGCTTCTTCTCTTGAGTGTGGCCTTTGAAATGGTGCATCTGGCAACGCTCATTCATGACGATATTGTTGATGAAGCAGCCACACGGCGCGACAGACCGACTGTCAATGCTCTCTGGGGCAATAAGATTGCAATCCTTCTCGGCGACTACTATTTCGCGAAAACTGCTGGTTTGATTGCCGATATCGATGATAGTCGTATTACCCAACTCTTCTCCGATACAGTCGCAGCCGTTTGCGAAGGCACTATTCTAGAAATGACGACCGTAGGACACATTGACTTGACAGTGGAATCTTATTACAAAAAAATCGAATACAAAACGGCCAGTCTCATTGCTGGTTGTGCTAAGGGTGGAGCTATTCTCAGTCAGGCATCTAATGAAGAGGTTGAACTTCTTTATAGTTATGGAGTAAATCTCGGTATCGCCTTCCAGGTTATCGACGATATTCTTGATTACACTGGAGATCAATCAACTACTGGTAAACCCGCTGGTAATGACCTGCGCCAGGGAATGATCACTCTGCCGCTCATATATGCTCTGCAAGATGTCTCACTCAATGGTCACCAGCAGAAAATACAGGATATGCTTAGCGGAGAGGTCAAAAAAGAAGAGGACATACGAGAAGTGGTCACCTGGGTAACGAGTAGTTATGGAATCCAATGTGCCATGATGGATGCTCACGTCTATGCCAACAAAGCTCGTGAAGCACTCTATCACTTTCCTGCTTCCCCAGACCGTGATATACTCGATGAATTGATCAATTTTGTGATTGCGCGTAACCGTTAGCAATAGTGAAATAATCATATATGACACAAAAGAACCCGCTGCAAGCTGCGGGGTTTCAACTCAAGCCGGATAAGCGGGTTTCTCGCGGACTTGAGCCATGAGCCCAGAAAGTGAGACGCGTGAGATTGTTAGACAAGATATTCAATGTTACTCATTTGAATATGCAACGTTCTGAATAGTAGAAGATATAGGCATGATTCAAACTGTTGAAGGTACGATCCTCACAGACGGGTAAATGGCTTTAGGAAGTAACGGTTTGTCTCTTGCATGTTTAAGAAGAAAATACTTTAGGAAAAGCCTCCGCCCTTGTGGGTACGTTCCCAAGGGAGTAGCATCGAAAGATGTGGGTGTTGGTCTTGCCCAAGGCGTCAAAAGCGTAGGGACTCAGCCATCTTCTGAAAACGCAAGACATGGCAATACCAACGAGCATGGCACCGCTCAGGATAGGTCGCTTAGGATGGATGAGCACCTATCGGATATTTCTCGTCCACTACGGCCCCAATGGAGGAGGAGCTACGCTCCACTTTCTCCGGGAACCGACTACACAGGAGTGTCAGAAGCTGCGGGGTTTTCACCCCGGAGAGAGTGTCACGACAAAGATATCTCTAGAAGAAAATTTTTGTGAAATGGGCGATAAACGTTCCTACGTGCAGCGCCTCTTTGGGCGCATCGCTCGCATCTATGATTTGATGAATTTCCTGATGAGTCTTGGGCTCGATCGTTACTGGCGAGCACGGGCAGCTCGCTATCTGGCCCTGGGAACGAGGGAAACAGCGCTCGATCTGGGAACAGGTACAGCTGATCTCGCAATCGCAGTCATTCGTCGCTCAAGCTCGGGAACACGCGTGATCGGCATGGACATTACTCCAGAGATGCTCGAACAGGCACGTATCAAAATAGCACGTCTAGGCTTGCAAGATCGTATTGAACTACGTGTCGGAAATGCAGAGCACATCGACTTACCAGATAACAGCGTTGATGGCTGCTGCTCTGCCTTTACTGTGCGCAACCTTACAGACATTAAGCAAGGCTTCCGTGAAATGCTACGTGTCGTTCGTCCTGGTGGACGGGTGGTCTGTCTGGAGATCAGTCATCCTCCAGGCAAAATCTTTGGTGCACTATTCTATTTCTATTTTTACAAGCTTGCGCCACTATTTGGTACAATTATTGGCAATGCATTTGAAGAGTACAACTACTTGCCAAACTCGCTCACCGCGTTTCCAGACGCTCCCAGGCTAAAAGCCATCATGAAGGACGCTGGCTGGAGTGATGTCCGCTTCTACCGCCTCAGCCGTGGCATTGTTGCTCTGCATGTCGGTACGAAGTGCTGATGCATGCACAGGGTCAAAAGCTGTACGTCACCTTTTCAACAGAACAGAAAATATCACGGGAAAATTTGATACTATGTCAGCGATAAATAAATTTGAAGCAATGATTACTGCTGAACCGAAGCAGCGGGTGGGAGAACAAGTGGGCGACTATCGCCTCATTCGTTGGTTAGGCAGAGGTACCTTTGCTGATGTCTATCTAGGCGAGCATATCTATCTCAAGACACAGAGCGCGATCAAGGTGTTGCATCTACATCTGCCGAAGAAGGTGCTGAAAGATTTTCTCAATGAGGCATGTACCGTTGCCGGATTGGACCATCCCAATATTGTGCGTGTACTTGACTACGGAGTCGAAAATAGAATCCCCTTCCTGGCCATGGCTTATGCTCCCAATGGTTCCCTGCGGCAGCGCTTTCCCGAGGGGACGCGTGTCTCACTAGAGCAAATTGTCCCCCTGGTGCAACAAATTGCTTCAGCGTTGGATTATGCGCACCAGCAAAGGTTAATTCACCGTGATGTCAAACCCGAAAATATGCTACTCGGACCGCAAAATCAGGTGCTGCTCAGCGATTTTGGCTTTGTCCTGGTAGCTCAGGACACGCGCTCACAGGCAGCCAACGCCATGGTTGGCACTGCCCTCTATATGGCTCCAGAGATGGTGGAAGGCAAGGTCCATTTCGCGAGCGATCAGTATGCTCTCGGGATCGTGACTTACCAATGGTTGTGTGGAGAATATCCTTTCACTGGCTCCTACATCCAGATCGGCACCCAGCACTTGTTAGTCCCGCCCCCTTCACTGTGCGAGAAAGTTCCCGGTCTGCCGCCTGATGTGGAACGTGTGGTGTTCAAGGCTCTGGCCAAGGATCGAGCCCAGCGGTATGAAAATGTTACCGCCTTCGCAAACGCCTTGCAGGATGTCTGTAAGGACCCTGCATCGATATCCGCCACTAATTTGGTGCCACAATTGCCATCTTCATCATCCAAACTGTCATTACAGCCCGCTGAAACCTCGTTCTTACCTATTGAGACGTTGCCAGAGTTCGCAGAAACGTTGCTTGAGCCTGATGAGACATCGTCAGAGCCAGCAGAGGCGTTGACATTACCTGAAGCGATCAAGCCTACTCAACCATCGCGACCTCCCGGCGATATCTGGCGAACCGTGCTAGTGGTAGTGGCTATAGTCTCAGTGATCGCAGCTAGTGTGCGCTTGTGGTACAACATCACCTCTTCGCCAGCTTCGATGCAACCTTCTGCTCAAGCTGTCACTATACCAGTAGTGCAACCTGCAGTGGATGTTACAAGTATTCCAACTGCACAACTACCAACGTCAACACCAACACCAACACCAAGATCAACGCCAACGTCAACAGTTACGCCGAGCACAAGCTATGAGGCTGAAGCGCCAAATAATACGAACAATGGAACAAAAGTCTTTAATTGCAACTTATGTTCTGGTGGATTAAGAGTCGGTTGGATTAGTTACAGCATCTTTCTTCAATTCAACAATGTCAATGTGAACCATGACGGGAATTACACTTTGACGATCTATTACCTTAACTCGATACCGAATCGAGTGACGTCAGCTTTCGTCAGTGTTAACGGAGGCCCTAATGTAGAGATCCCCGGAATTCAAGTCCTGACCGTCAATTGTTGTGACAATATCCCGCCCCAAGTTACACAGATGACCATACATTTACATGCAGGAAATAATACCGTTAAGATCTCTAGTCCGACAGATTATGCCCCTGATATCGAT
>WNFI01419980.1_pt1 | contig 11220 bp, 18 predicted proteins | sample 5400471 | NCBI WGS metagenome assembly WNFI01 (sample SAMN13153348, study PRJNA577476) | soil metagenome | isolation source: 100 cm saprolite on Douglas fir-dominated hillslope | place: USA:California | collected 2013-09-17
CTGATAATCTTCCATACACACGCTATGAAAACCCTCACCTTTGCTTTAAAGGCTCGTATGTAAAGCCCGAAGCAGTTTTCAGGGAAGTCGCGGGAGCAGCTGCTCCGCAGCCTAATCATCTCCGAAGGACTCAAGCTTGTCCTGTTCAGCAGCGGGGAGTCGGGCCTGTCAGGTACCGCCGTGACTATACGCTCTCCACATCGTAACGCTGCAGGAGGTTCGTGCATACAGACGACCACATGACTCCACGTCTTATGATGCTCAATGAGACTCGGTAAAATAGCGAGATGTAGAGTCACGTATATGGGCTGCGTAGATTTGGTCAAGTCCTGCTTGTGCCTTGAAGATGCCCGCGAACTTGGATGATAAACATGGCATGGGTGTGCTAAACACCACCTCCCGGAGTCGATTGCGATAGGAATACAATGGCTGGAGACGATACGATGCCGACAAGAAACTCAGTGCCGTCGGCGATGGCCATCCCAACCATCGTCCTCCCAGCGACGGTGACGCCACGAGCGGTCGCGCTCACGATGCGCATCCTCCACTTCACGTCGATTGAATACATCCGCATAGCCTGGACCGCCGTCGCCACCATTGACTGTGCTTGGTGTCGCTGTGGCTCTCTCCGCTTGTTCCCGCTCGCGTTGCTTGCGTCGCAAAAGTGCTAACGCGCGTTCCCGCTCGACTGACTCGCGAGCGAGGCGGCCTTCGCGCGAAGCCGAAGATGGAGGTGGCTTCTGCGATTGTTGTTGTTGTTGTTGTGAGTACGAGTGTGATTGCAGCGGAGGTTTTGTGGCATGCGAGTGCAAGGGTCGCTTGAGATGCGAAGGGATCGAAGAAAGCGGATCGGCTTTGAGTTGGCGTGCCAGGTCTCGCTGTCTGGTGACGTATAGTACATCAGGTTTGTTGGTGGGGACAATAACCAGCTTGGGGAAAGGTGCTGGGACTTGGCAATAGGACGCACCTCTTCGCCTCGGCGGTTTTGTCATCGTTGCCGCCACTGCCTGCAGCTGAGTACCACGGACGAAGATCTTCCTTTGTAGGTGCGAGGGGTATGCCACGGTCCGAATCAGTCATTGGGGGCTTGGATTTCGAGGCCCGTGCTGCGAGTGCCGCGGCGTGTTCTTCAAGGTCCGCAAAGAGATTGATGTGTCCATTACTCAAAGGATCTATATCCGTGCTGCGAGGGGGAGAGGATGGGGGCGTGATACCTGCACGAGCGCGAAGCGTGCTCAGACGGGACTCGGCGTCCTGGAGAGGATTTGAGGAAGTGCGAGTACGGGGAACGGGGAGAGGGGACGTACTGCAACGAGAGCACGGTCTGTATCCTCTGTCTGTTTTCTTTTTGCAGCTGCCTCATCGCGACGGACACGTTCGATGTTGTCAAGTCGATAGGGATGATACGACTTGTGGTGGGCGATGTTAAGTTTGCCCATCGAGTTGGGGGTGCCAGAAGGTCGCCTACACTGACCAATTAATTACCACTGGTTCCGGGGTCACAACACGTCACGACTCGTCCCGCTAGCTGGAAAGAATGGACTCGCAGGAAGTGCCCTCCCTCCTTGAAAAGATAGACACAATCGCACCCGCACCGCTCAAGAGTTTCGATGCTTTCCCGAAGCTTCCCTCAACCTATCGTGCACGCTCAAGCCAGCGTGGCTTCCTTACCCTCTTTATTGCATTCATCGCATTTATTCTTGTGGCAAATGATATCGGAGAGTTCCTCTGGGGCTGGCCTGATTTCGAGTTCGGCGTGGACCATGTACCTGCGAGTTATCTGGATGTCAACGTCGACATGATAGTTAATATGCCCTGCAAATGTGGGAAAACCATTCTCTCTGTTCCTATCCGAGCGAAGAACTGACTACTCTGTGTTAGTCCTAAGCGTTGACTTGCGTGATGCCGTTGGGGATAGGTTATACCTCAGTAAAGGGTTTCATAGGGACGGGGTGAGCGCTACGCTGCCTTGTTTCACCCTTGCCTGACCTCAGTGTAGACCTTGTTTGACATTGGACAAGCTACCGCACTTAAGTGAGTCCCTTATGGCACCCCCGATGAGCCTCTCTTATCTATTTCCGTTGTAGAGAGCACGCAGAGGCCCTCACCGCACGGCAAGCTGTTGCCGAGTCTCGCAAGTCGCGCGGTTTTCTCTCGGGCCTCTTCCGTCGCTCGCAAGACCTGTACAAACCTACCTATAATTATGTACCAGACGGCGGTGCGTGCCGCATATATGGCTCGCTCACCGTCAAGAAAGTTACGGGTGCATACCCCTGTTTTATTTATCTGTATTAATCATTCATGCATGGCCTTCTCACTAGCAAACCTTCACATTACTACCGTCGGCCATGGCTACAGTAGTAACTTTCATGTTGACCATAACCGTAAGTATCGCCATTTCTCGCGTCCTGTACGTCACGTTCATGTTCGTAGTCATGAATCTTTCCCATGTCATCACCGAATTTTCCTTTGGCAAACATTTCCCAGAGATTACCCAACCTCTTGATAATTCATTCGAGATTACGCATGATAGTATGTTGTTTTTTTATCTCCGGATGTGACCCTTGTAACATTTACAGATTTCATTGCATATCAATACTTCCTTCGAGTCGTCCCGACGACCTACATTGCACCACGCTCCGAACCTTTACATACGAACCAGTACAGTGTGACACACTATGAACGACAAGTTAGTCACCAAGGCGTTCCGGGTATCTTCTTCAAATTTGACATTGAGCCTGTCCGTCTCACCGTCATCCAACGCACGACTACCTTCGGTCAATTCTTTATTCGGTACGTTTGTGTCCTCGGCATCATAGTTCTTGATTCATACATGTAAATAGATGGGCCGGCGTTGTTGGCGGCGTGTTTGTCTGTGCATCCTGGGCCCTTCGCGCGACGAACCGCGTGATCACTGTCGTTGCAGGACCAGATGACACTGACAGTATCGCACCAATGTCCGATTCCGCACGCAGCGGAGGTCTGCGAGGCAAATGGACCGGCACAACCCTCCGCGCGCGCTCAAGCAACACCCCATTGCCACCCACAACCTGGGCCGATAGCGGTGTCGGATCCCCGTACGGCTCGACCTACAGTGGCTCCAATTATGCCGGCTCAGCTGCTGGTTCTCCGATGCCGTACTCCCCTTACTCGCCTGTCGTACCTCCACCACGCCTCCCGGGTCGGACGCCGTCGCCGTCAGGCTTCACGGTTCCAGGGCCCAGTTCTGGGCTCGGACTATCCCCCAGCCTTTTTAGCCCCGGCCTATCAGGTAGTGGACGTACACCGACGATGCCAGCTACGCTCAACTCACCTGCCCCTGGTCACGGCACACCCCTGTATGGGCACTTCCCCCCTACCCCGCGTTCGCCATTAAGCGGGCTAGCGTCACTGCCACAATTGAGGGACGAGAAAAAGGACGATTAAGAGGATCCAGTCGAGCCGAGAAGGACATTAGTCGTTGTGTTTATGACAAGAGGCGTTTAAACCAAAAAGGCTTCTGTCTCATCGGGTCTTCTAAGAAAAGCAGAATGATATCACATAATGCCATGGTAAGTTGAAATGCCGCGTATGCAAATAGTGGCCAATACGTTCTGTTCTGCACTAGGACTTGTACCTGACGTCTCAGATGATGATGACATCACCAACTCTCTAAGAGGCCACTCGGTACATGTTCTTCCGGTGATGCAGTGGGTCGTAATCGGAAGAGGTCCAAGTACAGTGCACCCCCAAAAAAACAAACTAATTCAACGACAATTGTCTGCGTTCCGTGAAATTTTTGGTTGATTGTTCTCTTTTAAGTAGAGAAAAGACGCTCTGTTTCGCTGAAAGATGTGAATCTAGTCTCAACCGATTGACACATTAGTTAAAGCGCAGCCTGGATTTGGGAGTGGAGTTCGAGTTCAATCAGACTATGGGCTCCATGTACTTCTCTAGATGGGCTTCTCAGTCGCCTGAACCGTCAAGTCCAGGTACCAGTGAAAACCTAGACTCAAGACTCAAGTCGTGGTTACATGAGAGACCGCACTGTCGCAACGTGCTGCAGACCAACTCCTGTAGCTTATTTTATATTCGGTGACGTTCCATGGTCTCTCAAAACCACAGCACACTTTTTATTACCGTCACTGTATGTTGTTCCCTGCGGCCCCTGAACACCAGCGGAAGGGGAACGGTACGCCTTCATCTTCGACGGCAACACCATCTCAGAACAGTCAGCGGTGTACAGGCTTGCGTTGTAATAATGAACTGAGAAACGTTTGCGTTTCTTATGCTATCTTTTGTTGGACCCCTCTACACAAGTCGTCTAGGTGCAGTTTAGTATATGCAGTGCAAAATGACCACACTCGCACCTTCCCACCAGGGCACTCAGTCCTCGAGCACAGACGGGATGTAGAACGTGAGGACACCACCCACGTCTGCCGAATCACCGATATACACAAATAAGATTAGACAGTGGCCTTGACAAATACCTACAAAACCAAGGTTGTCAGTGCGGAATAGGGCAAAGAAATAAAAGAATGGTATTTTCTTACACGCAATTGTTGTCTTGGATATAGTGTGTGCATTCAGAAACTTCGAGAAGCTTCGAGTGTGAACAAGCACGCTATAGAGCTTGTTTGGGTCAGGTTGTTCACGTTCCTGTTCATCATCTTGATCAACCCCATTGGCCTGAGATGCTCCATCCGCAGCTGGGGAGAATAAAGAAAAGAAAGAAAGGCATGAGCGTTGGACAGCAAAGCACATGTAAATGAGGAGCGGGGTGACAACCTACCTATGCGAGGGTGTGAACAATTAGTCCAGGTGATGTCCGCCTTCACGACTTCAGTACTGGCGGAAAGCTGCAGGCGACCTGAGGAGTTCGCTCGTACTGCTATCACATCCGAGAGGTTACGCATGCGCTCAACGACAGCGCGCATCTTGGCGAGAGGTGGGAGCATTATCTGGACCTACAATACATATAATTAAGGCCTATATTAGCGTGATTATTCCTTGTTCGATTACTCGTATTATAACGCACATCAGGCTCTGGGCATCGCGGTTCTGTGAGCATGGCCACATCGGCAGGTTTCATCACTTCGATGCACACGTCATGAGCCACTTTGACCCGGCGGCCCATCTGGGTGGTGCCAAAAATTTCGAAGCTCAAAACGGGAAGATTGTTCTTCTTAGCGAGTTTCATGACGACCTCGTTGGTCCCGGTGTGCTCCGCAGACGCTGAGCGCAACGCAGTAGATAATGCCTCGGTCGGCAAGTAGAGCGTGATTTCATTATTGGAGTTAGAAAGTATGCGATAGTCAGTGAAGAGAGCATCTACACGGATCTTCCTAGTTGTTCGTCAGAAAGGAGAGGGGGAACAGAAAACGGGCGACGCACGACCAGACTTGAACACCCCCTTCCTCATGGTTGCAAATGATGCGCATAGCAGTCTCGCTGAACTTGATGATGCATTTCTTCTGCAGCTTCTCAACTGTTTGAATCAAACCTGAAGCGCGTGTGAAGTGCGTTCACTGAATACGAAAGGGATGAACTGACGATAAAAGGTGAGTACATTCTGGACTGCAGCGCGGAACCGCATAACGCGCACGGGAAATGCCCATCGCCGTCAGTCGGCCCTCCTTCTCTCTCTCATCATCGCTCCCCCCTTTTGCTGCAGTTCCAAATGGTTGCAGACTCAAACCTCTATGAGGTCGAATCTTCCGATCAATTTAAAGAACTGCTTTCAAAAGATCTCCAGCGTGTTTCACTCCTTTACTTTTGGGCTCCATGGGCAGAACCATGCAAGCAGATGTCCGAGGTTGTCTCAGAGCTCTCAAAAAAGTATTCGAAATTGCTCTCTCTCCAGATCGAAGCAGAAACACAGGAAGATATCGCTGAATCTTTCGACATTGAGAGCGTTCCGACCTTTATTATCCTTCGGGTGCGCTGCACATCCATATTTCTGTGCAGGGACCGGGCCACTCAGATCCATCTTTTATCATCAATACAGGGCCACACTTTACTCGACCGCATCTCTGGCGCAGACGCCCGCGGCCTCACCGAGGCCATTGTGAAACATGTGGGCTCTGCAGAGTCCACCTTGCCGCTTTCCCATTCAGACAAGTCCCCCGCGGCGCCCTCAGCCGTGGAGAAAGTAGAGACGCCAGAGGAGCTCGAAAGGCGCCTTCGCGGACTCATGACCCAGTCGAAGGTAGTGCTCTTCATGAAGGGCTCACCCGATGAACCGCGCTGTGGCTTTTCGCGGAAAATATGTGGCCTGTTGCGTGACAATAAGGTCGAGTTTTCTCATTTCGACATCCTTAAAGATGAAACTGTGCGGCAGGGTGAGCCTCGTCCCGTCAAGTGTGCTCGTGTTGCGAGGACTAATGATGCCCCGTCTCAGGTCTTAAGAAAATTAATGACTGGCCTACCTACCCGCAGCTTATTGTAAAAGGCGAACTCGCTGGCGGGCTGGATATCGTGCAAGAGATGGCTGACTCAGGAGAGCTCAAGGAAGTGGCCAACTCCGCTTAATTATCTTAATTATCTGATTAGATTGGCCGATCATGAGTCTCTTTTGTACGTTCCAGAATGGGCTGGCTGATGTTGTACATGACCTTGCGCGTATTATCAATTCCCTCCTATGTGCCGTCGTTCAGTGTTTGAATGTTGCTCGGACATGTCCCAGCATTGCAGCGGTATTTTATCTACCCCTTGTCATGCAATATCTAAGCCGAGATATGTCGGTGAGTCTGTCCAACATCTTGCCCTTTTCATGCTTTACTTCACTATAGAAACACCCATGTCGCCAAACCAATGCGCCAAACGCTGCCATAATACGCTCCTCCGCTGCCAAATATTCGCCTTTGTCTGCGAGGTCTGAGGAGCGGGTGGAATGAGGCACTTGTAGTGACGCATCGCCATCTACTTCCGATACAGTAGTATCGAACTTCTCTGTGGGGAATTGGATGTGATGTATAATCATTGTTGTAAGCTTGGTCGACTAGTACTATGACTCAGTATCAGCTCTCATCCAGGTAACAGAAACAGATCTATTATGGAACGGCGAACGGTTCAGCGGCGGAGTCAATGGCAGGAAACGGAGAACCTGTTCGATCATTTCCACTAACCTCCGCTTTCAGATCTTTCCGCCGCAAGCTGGCCAAGGCTCGACGTGAGACCATCAGTGGCAGTCATAACCAATGGAGTGGAAGCGCCGAGACTTAAGACCCTTGACCGTGGGCCCTCTCATTTGCCCCTCCTGCCCCTACGAGTCCGCCAACTGAAGCCCTGCGGACCGGTGACTCATTCAAAGAACCATGACACACTGAAGGAACCTCGACTAGCGGTCCCATGGTCCCTCTGTCCAAGTCCATTCTCCACGGTGGCCTGCACGACGGTGGCAATATCGGAACTCGTGTAAAGGCGTGCATGGCTGATCTGCCATCAATTCGATACAATGTGATACAGTATGTTCAGTAATCCAAAACGGCGCTCTGTCGTAGTAGGGAAGGTGCAAGCCGTGATGTACAAATCATTATATTGGTGCTAGCTGAGCAAGTTGAATTCAGGTTGCGTACGCTCGCTTCCACAGGGTGGTCAAGCGTTTATGCTCTATCCGCGGGTTGTTTCCGTCGTTGTTAGAAGATTGCCAGTTTTTCAAAGTCACCCCTCACTTAACTTACGTGTCAGTCATGGAAACCTGATTAACCCAGTGAAGGAGGACCTCCTCTATACCGATGACGATGGGGAAGATACGACGAAAAGGCGAGATTATGAAGGATTACAGCTGAAATTACAGCTGAAAAATCTCAAAATCATTCTGATAGGGTGTTGTTGGGTCATGGACTCGAGCTGATGTATTGTCAATGTTTCATTCTTCTGTTCAAACCATACAGAGGCGAGACAAAGCCAAATGTCTACAGTAGCACGAGTGCCACAGTGGAGACGGCGGTGGCACCAAGGACCGCATAGCCTGTACGGTACGCACCCTTGAGGGTAAGGACTTATTTACATTTGTCAGTATCATCTCATCACAGACGAACGTATAGAGGAAGACAAACATTTTCCGGTATCCCAAGCGAGGTGACGCAACCCGTTGAGCGAGTGGAAAGCGAATGGGGCGGCAAGGATTGTCTTCTCAGCGACTTTGACCCACTCTGGCTGTCCCGCGGCAAATTCGATAATATTTGCGCTACTAAAAGTGGAAGGAGCGAAGAGATATGCGAGGGAGAAACCATAGAGGACTGGACAATACGCTGAGTTAGCGTTCGAGTAGAGAAAGATAGAAAGAGAGAAGACGCACGGAGAGAAAGCCCAGCACCTGTGACGCGATTGGCGATAGAAGCTATCCAAGTGAGCTGCGGTTGGTAAATGGTGAAATGGGGACTGGACGGCCGTGCAAGACGTTGGGTGTTCAGGATAACTGTGGCTTCATCAGGCTTGAGGGACTGTGTCTGAACAGAGCTGTATGAGGAGTCAGATCAGCGGGAGTGAGGAAGCCGGGAAGCTGATCGAACCGTTTGAGAAAGGCGGAGCGCACGAGGATGTTATGGACTGCCAAGGAAGTGGTTAGCGGATACGTTAGATAAGTTCAATAATTGGATTATACCAGGTCTAGTGGGAAATGCTGTTCGGGCAAGTGCAGACCCTAGGCCAAGAGCGCGGATGTAGCTCATACTTGATGTGATAGTCAGAACACAATCAAGTCAGGCTCATCGGACCAGCGCCCGGGAGTTCAAACTCCGACATCAGATCACATGACCCGATGTTGGGGTCATCTGCTCACGACACCTCAGCTCCGTGTTTATTTATCCGTGCAGACATCTCACAGACATCGAAAAATGTTCCCCTATGACGACTGGAACAAGCTTGGTGAAGATGAAGACGAGGAATTACAAGACGCATCGGTGCGTGCGCCCTTGCAATTTGCGCTTTGATGACCACCCCAGGCTCACAATCGGCCTTTTGCAGTACTTTGAGAGAAAGCACGATGTCATTCTGTTCGCAATTGACTGCTCAAAGTCCATGTTGACGTTGCACGATGACCCAGATTACGAAAACACAAGGACATCACGGCTTCTAACTGCCCTTGGTGCTGCTGTTCGGATACAAAAGAGGAAGGCCGTCGTAGGTCCGTACGATTCAGTCGGTATTATGCTCTATAACACAGTGCGCGCCCCTTCTCGTACTCTACACTCTAGTTAGTAACGACGTGGCCTCGTAGACGCGCAGAAATGAAACTGGACAAGGCTCAGAGATCAAGAAAGGAACATTCGTCTACCAACCTTTGTCCGTCATCAACGCATCCAAGATTCTGGACCTGAAGCAACTCATTGATGGTTTGCTGTTTGACTTCCGTATATCCGCCGTCATATCTCAGACTTCAGGTCCCAGAGGCACGCGATAATCCTGGTCTCCTGAGTGAGGATTATCCCTCGACAGACAAACATATCCCTGTGGGGGATTTATTCACGAGCTGTAACTGGGTTTTTCGTGACGGGTGCCGTCAATGCCAACCTCCACCGTGCGCAAGGTTGATTAACTCACCCAGTAGTGCGCCAAAGTCCGCAACAAAACGTGTATTCCTGATAACCGACAACGATGATCCATTCGCGGGTCTACTCAACCCACGGCTCATAACTTCCGCGCGCACCACTCTCGTTGTGAGTGAAAAGATTCTCCAGACAGGCAGTCAAAGCTGAGGATTTGATCTACCCAGGATCTGCTACAGGCTGGTGTAAGCGTAGAACCTTTCTTCATCAGTGCAGACGATAAGCCTTTTAACCAACACAAATTCTGGACTGTGCGGATTCTTTCCTTGCTATTGTTGGAAATTTTATTTCTGAACTTTTCAGAGCGTCCTTGTTTCGGACTCCGGGAAGGACGAAGATGTTGATTTTCTACCGGCCGAAATATCCATCTCTCGCATTAATGATCTGCTTAAGCAGATGCTATTCCACGAGGTCCCGAAACGAGCTCTCTTCAGCACCCCGTTCGAGCTTGCAACAGGACTTGTCATTGGTATCAAGGGATATAATCTCGTCACCGAGCAGAAAAAAGGGAGCTATAAGTATTTCGTGGACCTAGGAGATAAGATGGAGGTTGTGGAGAGCCGGACGACATATGTGGACGAGGTTTGTGAGAGTCTATATCTTTCTTGAAGATCCCCAATAATTTCGTAAAGGAGCGTGAGGCGGAGGTCAACAAGAGCGACGGGCTGTTTGGCATGACACTGGGTGCGACAGCTGAGGATGAAGACATCCAAGAACACGGCCTCGGGACACGCTCTGTGCGAGCTGGTCGGCGCGTATGAACGATCTGTACCCGCTTCCTTCCGTTTTTCTGACGTTCGTCCTCTCTCGCACAGGCCTTCTACACAGCAGAAGAAGTGCGCTCTCTGCGCACACTGGACCTCGAACCCAGTATTAAGCTCCTCGGTTTCAAAGATCGTTCAGAGCTTGCCTTTGAGGACAACGTTCGACACTCGTTCTTCATCTATCCTGACGAGGAATCGTATGCCGGCAGTCGGCGCACGTTTACGGCGCTCCTCTCTTCCATGGTGAAGAAAGGGAAAATTGGGCTCGTACGTGCGCTAACACGGAGAAATGCCTCCCCGATTTTCTGCGCGCTACTGCCCCAGGAGGAGGGCGAGAGCGATGGGTGGGCCGAGCCTAGCGGCTTTCACTTGGTTCCACTACCATTCGCGGATGACATACGTGCCGCGCCCATCAAGGAAGGATCTCGAGGTGCGCCGTCCCATTCTCCTATCCCATCGAAAGTACCCCTAGCGCTTAACAGCGCACATGTCTCACAGCGGGCAAAGAACTTATTGATGCAGCGAAATCACTTATTTCCAAGCTCGCGCTCAGGAATGGCACTTACCCACCTGACTCTTACCCTAACCCTGGTAAGTACCTTCCACGCCTTTTTCAGGTGCCCGCCCAACCCGCACGACTTTGTCAGCATTGGCCTTCCACTATGCGCAACTTGAGGCAACTGCGTTCCGCGAGGAGTTCAATCCAGCTTCGTTCGAGGATCACACCCTACCAAAGGACGACACGATCCGCAAGAAGGCAGGTCCATTGATCAAGGAGTGGATGAAGCTTTTAAAGGAAGACAAAAGCGCCGATGCTATCATCGTCCAATCAGGTTCAAAGCGCAAACCGGTTGGTCCTGCTCTCTCCTGATGGCAAGCGAGAGCTCGGCGGAAACTGACTTTCGAGTTACTGTGATATTGTGTAG
>WNFI01684743.1_pt1 | contig 11220 bp, 12 predicted proteins | sample 5400471 | NCBI WGS metagenome assembly WNFI01 (sample SAMN13153348, study PRJNA577476) | soil metagenome | isolation source: 100 cm saprolite on Douglas fir-dominated hillslope | place: USA:California | collected 2013-09-17
GGCGTTGAGCATGGTTCGTGGGAAATCTCCTCGCGCGCTCCAAAGATCAACCTGAAAGGCCAAGGTGTCGCGGCGCGGCTCGCTCTCGACGACCCATTGCAGCGGCGTGTTGGACACCAGACCTCCGTCCCAATAATGCTCGCCTTCGATTTCAATCGCGGGAAAACCGGGGGGAAGTGCGCCGCTTGCCATCACGTGCTCCGGCTGGATCGTGTGTGTCGTCGTATCGAAGTAGACGAAATTTCCCGTCCTGACGTTGACCGCACCCACGCTAAAGCGGAGCAAGCCGGCGTTGAGGCGGTCGAAATCGACCAAGCGCTCCAGTGTACGCTTAAGCTCACGCGTGTCGTAGAAGCTGGTTGCCTCGAGCGTCCCCGATGGCTGCAGCCATGGCGAGCGCGGCCTGGCCGTGAAGAAGCCGTTGGCCCCCTGCATAAGCGCCAGGTTCGCGCTGAACTGATTCAGCAGGTTGCGCGCGCCGTCGCCTTTTGCCGCTGCCCAGCCGAACCAATGCCGCGGCGCATCCGAAGTCACTTGGGTCCAGAACTCCCGAAGTCGATCAACCCTCGTGTTCGGAGGATTGCCGGCGATGATGGCCGCGTTAATGCCTCCAATCGAAATGCCGGCAATCCAATTCGGTTCTATAAGGGATTCGGCCAGGGCTTCGTACACCCCGGCCTGATACGCACCGAGCGCACCACCGCCCTGCAATACCAAGGCCACGCGCTCGAAAGGGAGAAGGCGTTGTGCCGCGCCGAGGCTCGGCTTGGTCTGAACATTCATCTTCGTTCTCCGTATCGCTGGTCTAACAAGTGCCTAGCGCTCGCCGGCGCATGAGTGGCGGCGTGTGCCTAATCGTCCTCTCAATGTCGATGCGCTTCGCCGACGGTCGCGTCAGTCTGGTCCGGCCGCGTCGGCCGTGACTCAGACTTCGCATGGGGGTCGTTGGGATTAGTGTTCGGGCTCGCAACGTCACGTGCTATTTCCAAGCAGGTCAATAGCTCGACATAGCTCGCGAAGCCGCTGGTCGTCGTCTCGCCCATGCAGATCTTCTGGTCGGCGCGGCCGAACTGAGCCCACTCCGCCCTGAGTTGAGAAAGCGCGGTCGTTTCGTCTCGCGAGCACTGCTCGAACACGGCGTTCGAGTCGCCCTCAAACCGGCATTCTCTGGCAATATCGAACTGCGGCACGGAGCTGGAGACGGCGATGGGTGAAAGCGCCGCCAAAATTGCGATGGGCAGATGCAGCAACATATCGACCTCCTCATTGCTTTGATTGGCCTCAATGGCCCATGTGGACGGGGCCGCCGAGCTTGACCTTGCGCAGGGCAAGCGCGAGCGGCACGGCGGAAAGCGAGATCAGCATCAGCACCCAGAACGCATCCATGTAGCCCAGGAACGACGCCTGCGCCTGCACCTGCGCGCCAATCCATTGAATGGCCTGGCCATGCGCCAGTGCCAGCGAGCTGCCATGGGCCGTGAAGTAGTTCGTGACCTGTTGCAGTGTGTCCTGGTACGTCGTGCTCGACGGGATCACCTGCTCGACCAGCCGGTTCTGGTGGAACTGCTCGCGGTGCGTCAGCACGTTGGAGACGATCGAGACGCCGATCGAGCCGCCGGTGTTGCGCGCCGCATTGATTATTGCCGAGGCTTGGTCGGTCCTGGATGGCTCAATGCCGTCGAAGGATGCGGCCATGATCGGTACGAAGACGAGCGGCAGTCCGACCCCGTATAGCATCCGCAAGCGCGCCATGAACCAGAAGCCGAGATCGCCGTACACGTTGGTCATGTCGTACATGGAAAACGCGACGATCACCGCACCGGCCACGATCAGATATTTGGGCTGAACCTTGGGCGTCAGGCGGCCGACCACGAACATCATCACCATGGTGACCGCGCCGCCCGGCGAGAGCACGAGACCGGCCCAGGTGGCGGTGTAGCCGAAATCCTGCTGCACCAGCAGCGGCAGGAATTGCGTGGTCGCGAGCAGGATGGCACCGGTCGCCAGCATCACCAGGAAGCAGGCGCCGAACTGGCGCGATGCTATCATCCTCAGGTCCACGGCCGGATTGCGGTGGCTCAATTCCCAGGGAATCATCAGCACAAACGCCAAACCGCAGATGATCGCGAACGTGACGATGAAGGACGAGCCGAACCAGTCATCCTCCAGGCCGCGGTCCATCACCACCTCGAGCGCGCCGAGAAAAGTCGCGACCAGCATGAAGCCGACGACGTCGAACCGGATGCCTTGCTGCTGCGCCCGGGCCGCCGCGCGCGCGGTCGGGGACTCGCGCAGGACCAGCGCGATCAGCGCCATCGCGATCATGCCGACCGGCACGTTGATCAGAAAGCACCATTGCCAGGAGACATTGTCGGACAACCAGCCGCCGAGCGTTGGCCCCACCACAGGCGCCACGACAACGGCGACGCCGAACACCGCAAAAGCCTGGCCGCGCTTTTCCGGCGGGAACGAATCCGCCAGGATCGACTGGGCGACCGGTACCATGCCGCCGCCACCAACGCCCTGCAGAATACGGAACAGCAATAGCGCGTTCAGATTGGGTGCAAATCCGCAAAGCAGCGAGCTTAGGGTGAACAGTCCAAGAGAGACCAGGAAGAAGGGCTTGCGGCCAAGCCTTTGCGCCAGATAGCTCGATGCCGTCAGGATGATGGCGTTGGAGACGAGATAGGTGGTGACTACCCAGGACGCCTCGTCCTCGCTCACCCCCATGCCGCCGGCGATGTAGGGCAGCGCCACATTGGCGATCGTGGTGTCGAGCACCTCCATGAAGCTCGCGAGCGCGACCACTACGGCGATCACCCAGGGGTTGACCGCGCGGGTGCCGCCCGCGGATGCGGGAGGGCCGGCTTGGATCGCTGCGGCACTCATAGGTACCTCCTCAGCCGCTCATACAGCGACGGCGTGGGATTGACCCGCACCGTCGGGACCACCGACATGCCCGGGCCGAGCGCGACGTCGGTCGGTGGATCGTCCATGATGAGCTTGACCGGCACGCGCTGGACGATCTTGACGTAGTTGCCGGTGGCGTTCTGGGCCGGCAGTAGCGAGAACGCGGTGCCGGAGCCCGGTTGGACGCTGTCGACATGGCCGTGGATCGTGCGTCCCGGATAAGCGTCGATCCTGAGCGTCACCGGATCGCCGGGCCGCATGCGGTCGAGCTGAATTTCCTTGAAGTTGGCCGTGACCCAGATTTCGTCAGGCACAAACATCGTCAGGCTCGTGCCCGGCTGTGCGAACTGGCCGACTGCGGCGCCGAGTTCGACGACAAGTCCCGGCTGGGCGGCCGTAACCGTCGTATAGGAAAGATTGAGTTTCGCCTGATCACGCTGGGCTTTTGCTTGCGCGAGGTTAGCGACCGCGCTGTTGTGTTGCGCCTTCAGCGCCTCGATCTGCCGCTGCGCGAGCCTGAGGGTCGCTTGCGCACTCTGCAGCGCAGCCTGCTGCTGATGCAGTTGCGACGTGTACTGCTGGGCGTTCTGAACGGTGCCGTAGCCCGGCCGCCGCGGCCGCAACCTGGGCCTCCGCCTGTTCGAGAGCAACGCGATAGTCGCGATCGTCGATGCGGGCAATCACGTCGCCAGTGGCGACATGCTCGTTATCGGTGACCGGGACGGCGGTGAGATAACCGGACACCTTCGGGGCAAGCGAGAATTGCCGCGCCGCGATGAAGGCATCGTCGGTGGACTGAAAACGCTTGGCGTAGTCGAGGTAGACATAGCCGCCGCCCAAGGCAGAGGCGAGAAGTATGGCCCCGATGGCGGAGACAATGGGGCGGCGATGCAGCACGCTGTTGCGGTGCTGCTTGCCGATCGGCGGCGGTTGCCGTCCTTCCGGCTCAGGGGATACGGGCTGCTTGGCGGCAGGGCTTTCCTGTCGCGAGAGAACCCGCGCCTCCTCTTTCCAGGACTCTCCGTTCGGCTGGTGGAGTGAGCCCGGAACGGATTGCGGGTTCTCAAGCTCTTTGAGCGCGAGTTCGTCGCTTTCCAGAACATTTTCTTCGAACATCACTACCGCTCCTTCGTGTTAGGCGAGGGAAAGAAACGAAAACGGTCCGCTTCGTTCAGTCGAATGGATCGAGCCGTCATCGGGACGACCACGTGGTCTGGTGAATTTGAAACCAGCGACCGCGATCGTTGCTTTCCGAAACCGCCACACTGTTGCGCGGCATCGTCTGGCCAATCGGCTTCGCACCGAGCTGGAGGTTGAATAGGACCGAGATCAGGATGACCGGGAGTATTTCACCGCGCGCGGAGGCAATGCTGGCCGCGATGAGGATGGCCTTCAGAGTGGCCACAATTGCGAGAAGTTTTGACATAGGACACCTCGCTTTATTCTTCGGACTGCGTCGCGACAGCAAAAGGCGACTTGGCTCACGTGCATCGCGATGGTATTGACATAGCCCCCTTGCATTGGCCCGATTAGTCCGCATCTACTTGAATGACCTTTGCATTCAGCGAGGAAATCCATGGACCTTCTGAGCGCGCTCGGAGTCCTGGTCCGCGTGGTGGAGACGGGCTCGTTTTCGGCCGTCGCCCGTGAACGCGAGCTCAGTCAGGCTGCGGTCGCTCGTCAGGTGTCGCAGCTGGAAGAGCATTTTGGGGTCCGCCTGTTTCACCGCACGACGCGAAAGCTCAGCCTGACCGACGATGGCGAGATGTTGCTGGGCCTGGCCCGGCCGGTGCTGGACGGTGTCGATGGACTGGAAGCAGCGCTCGGGCGGCAAAGCGCCTCACCGGTCGGGTTGGTGCGCGTAGGTGTTACGGTGACGGGCAGCCGTTTCCTTGCCCAACGTCTGCCGACCTTGCTCGCCGATCATCCAGGGCTAAAGGTCGAACTCGTGGTCGGCGATCGGTTCGGCGACATGATCGAAGACCGGCTTGACATCGCCATGCGTATGGGCGAGGTCACGGATGCTTCCCTAGTGGTGCGCCGATGGGGGACGGCTCCGTTTGTTGTTGTCGCAGCGCCAAGCTACATTGAGCGAAAAGGCAAACCCTCTACACCCGCCGACCTTGCGAGTCACACCTGCATCGTGCACGACGTCGGACCGGGTTCGAACGTTTGGACCTTTGTCACGTCCGACGGATCCCAGCAGTTCCACGTGTCCGGGGGATTTCTCGCCAATGACGTCAGCGCGGTGCACGCCGCCGCGCGCGGCGGATACGGCATCGCCCTGCTCCCGCTGTTCGAGGTGCTCGATGATCTGCGCAGTGGCATGCTGGTTTGCATGCTAAGCGAATTTCCGGCGCCGAGCATTCCGTTGAGCGCAGTCTATCCGTCGCGACGGCACCTGGCACCGCGCACGCGTCTCGTGCTTGATTTTATCCTGGAGCAGACGCGAGACGTCCAGGCGATGCTCACGACCGTAACGGACAAGGCGCGCACCGCGTAAGCGCCGCGCCGATCGCGCGCTCGCTCACGCGGTCGCATTCATCCCTCCTTGGGACCCTTTGATCGCGATATCACACCAGCGATCAGATGTCGTTGGCGGAACGAGTAGTGAGCTATCGCTGCTGAAGATTCCGAAAAAGCGCGCGGCGCTTGAAACACTTTTAAGGAAATCGGCCGAATCAGCGACTTGTTGGTGGTCTACCAGCTGAACGACGCCGCGGCGCTACTCAGCAGCGCCGGCAAACTGAGCTTACTCCTGTTGAAGCTCCCGAAGGGCTGCTGCTTCGTCATTAGAGCAGCGGTCAATCCGACGGTGCACCGCCCTCAACCGGCACTCGCCCGCAATGTCAGACTTCGGCACCACGTCAGAAGCGGCGCCGGGGCGAAAGCCTTGGCAAGATTGCGATTGGCAGATGAAGCAACGGTCAACCACGTTGCGAGAACTTTCGCCGAATGGGTCGACGCGCCGCGGGTCGCGATCGGCTTTCACTAGTTGGAGACGGCTTTGCCGCTCCTGGGTCTCCACCTGTGCGCGCGACTTGCATCGCGTTGTCACTTGTCAAGCCGTCTCCCCTCGGTTTCGAGAACCGACAAGGAGAGCCAATCACGACCAAGACCGGAATGGCTGTTGCCATGGTCGGCGTTGTGTTGGCTGACGCGATCTCGCGACCAGCGACTGCTGCGGCGGCCGAGAACAAGCCTCTCCACCACCCGCACCAGGACTCCGATCGCCCCAAGATGTCGATCGATTTCCTCGAAAAACGTAAAAGTCTTGCAACGGACAACGGAATTATCGCGCTGAGGAAAGAGGCCTAGTTCGAAAGCGGGAGGGCAACCAGAGCGAGGAAAACGCCCATGATGAATTACAAAATGCTTGCCGCAGCCTCAAACATAACGACAACCGCCTCGAAATTGATCGGGACCTTGGTTGCAGCTCTCTGCACATTCGCTCTTGTCGCAATCACGGCTCCGGCCGCGCAAGCCGGCGCGTATTGCAGCACTGACAGCTCGGCAATGCGCAGCTGCGGCTACGACACGCTCGAGCAATGCAAGGCCTCAATGTCCGGCAAAAACGGCACCTGCGATCGCGATCCGTTCCTGGCAGACGCGAGCAAGGCGCTGGCCTATCAGCCCAAGCATACCCGCTCGCGCTCCACGGTCAGGCATCCAGTTGCGCAGTAATCGGCCTGTCTCGCATCGGCGAGAGCGACGGCGATATAACGCAAAGGCTGCCGGCCTTTTCAGTCGGTGAAAAGGAATTTGTCACGGCCGCTGCACCGGCCGTGACATTTTTTCTGCTTGGGCATTCCTGCGCTGTCCCGCAGCGCGGCGGAATCGCGTTATCGCCCCGCGTCGTCAGAGGTAACAACGGAGTACGTCTTGGGGGTAGCGGGTGCGGGCTGGGCAATCTCCTTCACAGTGGAAGCCATACGTAGGGCAGCGTGTATGGTCGGTAGCGCTTAAGTGCTCCGCGGCGCCTTCACGACTGGTCAGCCGTTTGGCAGAGAAGATGCTGAGGCCTGGTGGCTGGCATACGATACATTGAGTTCTGTTGATCGCGAGCTTCGCGATGTCGATTTGCTCCTGCAAGGCCGCGGTAAGGAGGTCTTGAAGGCGAGACGTGTTAAGGGAGCAGGATCGCCCGAAATACTTGCTCGCTCGGTCCAGACGCGAGGCTGGCGCCCGGTCGATGCGCGCCTTCAAGTGTCGGATGTTCCGCGCATCGTAGAAAACCTTGGCGGGTCGAAGCTCTATGGCGATGATCCGACCGTGGCTCTTCGCGAACTCATCCAAAACGCAGCCGATGCGGTTCAGGCGAGGCGAAAATATCAAAAGCGTGCAGCCGACTGGGGCCTTATTACGGTTGGCCTGCTCGGCGAAGGCGACAATGTTTGGCTGGTCGTCGAGGACAACGGCATTGGCATGTCGGAACGCCGCGCTCGTTGAAGCCTACGCCAGAGAATGCGATGACAGTGCCCGCGCAGCCTCTATCGAAGGCGCTAGGGTCGATACGCGTCGATCGGTCGAGATCCAACGTAGGAACGACCGAAGCTTTAGGGCGCCAGCCAAAAGTCCTCGGCCAAATCAAGCCGCATGAGCACGCGGCTCATTCCCGAATCGGTTACCCTCACATCCTCATTCTAGGAGGGCGCTATGGAAGACGAAAAGCCAGTGCTTGAGCAGATGACCGACATGATGGCCGAAGCGGCTCATGTTACGAAAGAGACTGCCAAAAAGGCCGCGAAGAAGGTCAAAAAGGTCGCCAAGAAAGTTATGCCGAAGAAGTCCGCGAAGAAAAAGGCCGTGAAAAAGACTACGAAGAAAAAGAAGAAGTCGAAACGCTAAATCGGCTCTCGTCGTATTGCAACTATGCTGTCTCCACGGGATGCTCAGTTGGGAGGCATATGTTGTGGAATGCGAAGATCAAGCCCGAGGGTTTCTGTGCAGTGCGTCCGACCGAGTTCTTCGGCAAGTTTGCACCGTATAATCCTGGTGCACAATAATCCCACTCGCCGCCCATCTGCACGCACAATCATGGTTGACCATAATTTAGGCAGTGATTGAGCCTGTTTCTCAGTCCAAACTTGTGATTGGTTGAAAGAATATTTCAGGACTGGCGGCGTAGACTGGTCGTTGCCCTCCGAAGGCATGTGTCAGTGCCAATAATGCTGTACGGCGGACAGCAAACGAGAATTCGGAAGCAGGTACAGCTTGTTATTGGCACTCGGGACCGCGCGTTTCTGCACGAGAAGACGGCATCCGAATTGAGTCTGCTAATCTGCCGTCCATCCTCCGTCGATCACGAGAGACGAACCTGTCATCAGCGACGACGCATCGCCAGCGAGAAACACGACCGCGCCCATCAGATCCTCGACCGTACCAATCCGCCCGAGTTTGATCTTCGCCAGCACGCTCTCCTTGAATGCAGCGTTCTCGAAGAAAGGCTTCGTCATCGGCGTTTCGATGAAGGTCGGGCACAGCGTGTTGGAGCGGATGCCATGCGGGGCCAGATCGATCGCCATCGCCTTTGAAAAGCCCTCCATCGCCCATTTCGAGGCGCAATAGAGCGAGCGATTGACACCTCCGACATGCCCCATCTGCGAAGACATGTTGATGATCGAACCGCACGTTCCGGTTGCGATCATCCGCCGAGCGACGGACTGAGCCGCGAAATAGGCGGCGCGCACATTCAAATTCATGACGACGTCGAAATCTTCCACCGGCACATCGGTGAACGGATTGGGCCGATTGGTTCCGGCATTGTTGACGAAGGCATGACATGGCTCGCGCGCTTCCACCGCCGCACGAAACGCCGTCACGTCGGTCACGTCGACAGCGAGCGTGTCGGCCGAGAAACGCTTCTCGTGGAATGCCGACGCCGCCTCATCTATTTCGCTCGCCGTGCGCGCGCAAAGCGTGACATGCGCCCCCGCCTCCGCGAGCGCGGCGGCCATGGCAATTCCGATGCCACGGCCTACCCCGGTGACCAGCGCGCAACGCCCGTCAAGACGAAACGTCGGCGTTACCGGCAGCGTCTGAGCGCTCATTCGGCCGCGCTCGCATATGGCACGTTACGACCACCATAACGGCGGACGCGGACATTGGCCTGTTCGGCGTGACCAACAAAGCCTTCGAGCATGCAGAGCCGCGAGCAATACTCGCCGATCATGGCTGACGCCTCGTCCGTCAACACGCGCTGATAGGTCACGGTCTTCAGGAATTTTCCGACCCAGAGCCCACCGGTGTAACGCGCCGCCTTATGGGTCGGGAGCGTGTGGTTGGTACCGATTACCTTGTCGCCGTAAGCCACGTTGGTGCGCGGCCCCAGGAACAATGCCCCATAGTTGGTCATGTTCTTGAGGAAGTAATCCGGATCGCGCGTCATCACCTGCACATGCTCGGAGGCGATGAAATCCGCTTCCTTCACCATTTCCTCTTCGGAATCGCAGACGATGACCTCGCCGTAGTCTTCCCATGCCTTGGCCGCGACCGCACCGGTCGGCAGGATTTTCAGCAGGCGCTCGATCTCGGCCATAGTGTCACGTGCAAGCTTCTCGGAGTTCGTCAGCAGGATGGCCGGCGAATTCGGCCCGTGTTCCGCCTGCCCGAGAAGGTCGGTGGCGCAGATCTCGCCATCCACCGTATCGTCGGCAATCACCAGCGTCTCGGTGGGGCCGGCGAAAAGGTCGATGCCGACGCGGCCGAAAAGCTGCCGCTTGGCTTCCGCCACAAAGGCGTTGCCCGGACCGACCAGCATATCGACCGATGCAATCGATTGCGTACCGATGGCCATTGCGCCGACGGCCTGAATGCCGCCGAGACAATAGATCACATCGGCACCTGCAAGATGCTGGGCGGCGACAATGGCCGGCGCAGCCTTGCCCTGGAATGGCGGGGCGCACGTGATGATACGCTCAACACCCGCGACCTTCGCAGTAATGACCGACATATGCGCGGAAGCAAGCAGCGGATATTTTCCGCCCGGCACATAACAGCCAACGGAATTAACCGGGATGTTCTTGTGCCCCAGCACAACACCAGGCAACGTTTCCACTTCGATGTCTTTCATCGACTCGCGCTGGTGCTGTGCGAAATTCCGCACCTGCTCCTGCGCGAACTTGATATCGTCGATGTTCCGCTTGGAAAGCTGCGCGACGCAATCCTTGATTTCGGCATCGGTCAGCCGGTACTCCTTGCGGTCCCACTGGTCGAACTTCACCGACAATTCGCGCACTGCGTCATCGCCGCGCTTTTCAATGTCGGCAAGAATGCCTTCCACGGTCACGCGGACCCTGGAATCGTCCTCGGCACGCTGTGCTGCGTTGCGGCTACGCTTGAGATCTTTAGCCATCGTTGTTCTCCGCTGTTACTTGGTTGCCTGAGGATTGATTGGCGAGCCTGCCGCACCGGGCAAATGCATCGGCGGAGCGGCAAAGAAGAATTCGTAAACCTTGTCCTGCGCGCAATCTTCCGCAACTCCTTCAGGTAGAAAATCTCCATACCGATGAATGCCGAGAGAAAGGGTGACGCTCAGAACGGCTCGACCCGGGGCGCGGCGGCCAAGAGGGTGCTGACCTTGGGCCAAGGGTCGGGCTGAACATTCTTGAACGGCGCCCAATCGGCATTCGTCATGCGCTTCCACAGCGTCTCGTCGGTCGAGGGACGATTGCGCACGTGTTGCCACCACGAGGCGACGCCCGGACGGTCCGCCCACATCTTGGCGAGTCCAAGCAGCTCGAGCCGCGCGATGTATGGAATGACCGCGGCATCCGCGAGCGAATAGGCCTCGCCCGCGAGATAGGCGCCCGCTCGCGTCGATTCCTCGATCCACGACAGCAGCTTCTCGTAATGCTTCACCGATTCCACCACGTAGCCCGATTCGAGCCCGCGCGCGGTCGCGTCGCGCACGTACTCTGCGCGTTTTGGAATTAGCGTCTTAACCAGCTCTGCTTCCCGTTCCTCAGGGCTCATCTTGAGGAGCCTATCGCGGAAGCAGGTTGCAAAGCTCAGGATCGTGCAGGCGGGGTGGACATATTCGTCGATGAGCTTGTTGTAGAGCCGCACCTTGGCGCGAAGCTTGGGGTCACGTGGCATCAGCGGCGGCTCGGGGAAAGCCTCATCGAGGTGATAGAGGATGACCGACGATTCCACGACCGGATATCCGTTGTGCACCAGCGTGGGCACGGCCGCGTTCGGGTTTAGCCCCAGGTAGGCGGGGTCGAACTGATCGCCTGCGAGCGTCATCAGATGCTCCTTGGCTTCGAGACCTTTCTCATGCAGCGCCATGCGCACCTTCTGGGCGCTGAC
>WNFI01054157.1_pt1 | contig 11219 bp, 10 predicted proteins | sample 5400471 | NCBI WGS metagenome assembly WNFI01 (sample SAMN13153348, study PRJNA577476) | soil metagenome | isolation source: 100 cm saprolite on Douglas fir-dominated hillslope | place: USA:California | collected 2013-09-17
ATGTGGAATTACACGGTAGGTACGTTTGTTGACCCAGGTACATATTACCTGGTTGTGCTCATGGATTGGCAAGGCCAATCTTTTGATTGGAGTTGGAGGATTGTTACTATCTCGAGGTGATCAGTTCTACTCGTTCATTCATGGTTCGGTCATTTTTTCAGGCAATGATAAACTCCTGAAAAAATGACCGAACCATGAGGTCTTAACTGCCGTGTAGGCCATCACTTCAGACCCACCCTGCTATTGGAGTCCGTGCAGGGATTAGCCCTCTCCCCGACATTTTTCATCCCCCCAGGGCTTGCAAGAGTTGGTATTTTGGAGGAACACCGTTGGGAGCGGCCTGCTGCGCTCACTTCTCAACCACACCCAAAAGGGTCTGGGAGCGCGCGCCGGTCCCCCGCATAGCTTCCCATAGACAGCTCTCACTTAATTCCCCATGTAGCCAATCACATCACTTCCCCCCTGCGTCCCACCGGAACCGGTATCCCAGTACATGGGACGCTCTGCGACGAACACTCCACCCGTCGACTGCACCGTCATCGAGACCTCGTAGCCCCGGTAGCTCTCCCCGGGCTGGAGCAGGTGCTGGCTCACCAGCGCCCCCACATCGATGGTGTAGCGCGTATGCGCTCCCACCGCATACTGCTGGGAATACGTGTGCCCATCGTCATTGACCAGGATGACCCACATGGGTTCACTAGTGGCCGTCGGGTTCTGCACCGTCAACCACTCGTCGTAGCCCTGGTTGCTGTACCCCTCGGCAAAACTGTAGGCCGTCAGCCGGGCTACCCCCGCTTGCCCCGTGACATCCGTGCCCCCCTGCGCCAGGACCGTCCGACCCGTCAGCCGGTCGAAGTGGCTGTACTGGAAGAACATCTCGCGCTCGGCTACAATGGCCCCAGTGCTCATCGTGATCTCCGCGGAGACACTCTGGGAGAGCACACAGGGCAGGGGAGCACACGTGCCCTGCTTGCTGGCCGTGGCGTTGTTGACATCCAGGCTCAGCGCAGCGTGGGCGGGCACGTTGACCGTGTTGGTCAGCGTCGCGCCGGTGTCGTACTCCAGCACCACTCTGCCCGTGGCCGCCGTCGCGCCAAAGTTGGCCAGCAGCAGGTTCTCCTGGAAGCCTGCGCCGGTGTAGCCCTCGGCAAAGCGCCAGTCGTTGGCCGGGGCCGAGGCGCCCACCACCGAGGCCGCCCCCGAGATCGTGTGGGCGTTGCCCGAGGAGTAGGTGCTGAAGTAAGTCGGCCGCTCGACCACCACCGGCGCCGAGGCGTGCACCCAGGTGGCCACCCGCTGGCCAAAGCTCTTGGGAAGGATGGTGCCACGCGTGCCCGCCGGCACCGCCAGCGTATCGGTTCCCAGCACGGTCCCTCCCTGGGAGTAGGTGGCGGTGATCGTGGCGGTTGCGCCTCCGGGCGGGTTCAAAATGGTGAGATAGGAGTGGTAGCTCGGCAGACTGGACACATCGGCAAAGTAGAAATCGCTGCCGGTATGGGTGGCCCCCACCACATCGGTGCCGCTGCTGACGCCCTTGAAGTTGGTAAAGTACATCGGTCGTTCAGCCACCACCCCTGTGCAAGGGGCATTGGTGACAGAGACGATGGCCGAATCCGTTTGATAACCGCTACCGCTTGCGGACATATGCAGATCGTTATTGACCGACTCGGTGTACCGACTAAAAGGAGGCACAGTCACGGGCACGGTAACCGGTCCTCCGCTGCCAAGCAGGTACTGTATGTTGACAGCACAACTCACTGGACCAGGATTCTCGAGAGTCAAGAACTCGGTGAAGCCCTGGCCCACCTTGCCCTCGGCAAAGTACCAGGTCTTATTGACGGGTGCCTTACTGGTCCCTGGCGTAGACGAGGGAGGTGGAGGAGGAGTACCTGATACTCCGAAGTCATATAGAGAACCATCGTAGTTTCCCAGGTACAGATTGCCATTGATGATGGCGGCTGTGCTCACGAATTGTGAGCCTGCGGATGCATCACGGAAGGTGAAGACCTGCCTGCCTGTGGCTGCGTCCACCGCCACCACCTGGGTGCCTGTCCCTACCACCACCAACCCCGGCACAGCCATGATCGAACTGTTCACATCAGACCCCAAGCAGACTCCCCAGATGGGCGTCCCTGTGGCCGGATCCAAGGCCCGCAGGCTGCCACTGCACCTCGTGCCATTGATCGTGGTCCCCCCACCTGCCACATAGAGCCTGCTCCTGTCCCAGCCACTGGACGAGAAGTTGTTCCCTCCACCCCCTGCGATGCCGAAAGACACCTGGAAATGCCACAGCGGCCCGGCACTCAGGTTGGCGCGGTCGAGAGCATAATAGACGCCATTCTTATTCACCAGTCCCACCATCTGGTGCACCGTCCCTCCAATGGTGGCCTGGAAGAGGGTCGGCGTGCTGCCGAAGTCGCTGTCCCCAGGCCCCTGGGCCAGGGGCAACAACCACGAGCTGACCAACGACAGGTCCGTCGTGCGCAAGGCCAGCAGTCCCATCGCCAAATTCCCGGCATTCGAACAGTTCGAGTGTGTGCCGGTACTGACATAGAGTATACCGGTCGCCTGGTCGATGCTGGGCGTATCCCAGATCCCCCCTCCCACACAGCCGGTGGGGACCGTGTTGAAGGTATGGAGGACCGCCCCGGTCGAGGCATTCACCTGCACCATTTGGCCCTGCACCAGCGGACAATCGCCGTAGGACGACACACCAACATACACGCTCCCCTGGTAGAGGACTGGCCCATCCCACAGCATGTGGTTGGGGGAGCTACCCAACCTGGTATTCCAGAGGATGGCTCCCGTGCTGGCATTGAGCGCATAGAGTGTTGCGTTGCCCCCACTCACAAAGGCTACCGAGGAGGTCACGGCAGCCGCCCATGTTGGCCCGGCACTCGTCGGAAAGCAGGTCCCGCCCGGCGTCGTCGTGCCCACGTTGGTCGCCCAGACATCGGCTCCGGTGGTGGGATTCGATGCATGCTCGAAGCCATCCCACGAGCCCCAATAGAGCAGCCCATTGGCTTCCACCACCTGGGAACTGATTCTACTCGCCACATGACGCGTCCACAGTACTTTCATCTGGGATGCGGTCGTGGCGTTCAGGATGGTCTCAGCCCCGTTGAAGCCGCTATGGCCCAGGTCCCCCTGGAACATCGTCCACTCGGTGCTTGCTGCATGCGTGTGGGTCGGCATGCGCTGCAAGACGAGGAACGTCCCCACAAAGCTCGCCACAAACACGAGGAGGGTATACAGGATCAGGATCTTCCGTTTCATCATCTTCTCCACATAACAGTACATAAGCAAGGCTACAAACAGTCCCAGTGGCAAGAGCGATCGGCCTTGCACATGCACCAACCGTCATAGGTATGCCGACTGAGGACAGGGCATTGGCCTCTCTGGCTGGCCCCGCTTCCCCTGATGGTGTTGGAGGGAAGCGTCGGCCGGCAGACCAGGCTGCCTTTAGCCCAGTTGACGTCGGACTTCTTCCATATCGTAGTAGAGCGACTCGCGGACAATTTTGCCATGCTGCCGCACCACCACCGTGACGCCAGGTATGGAGAAGGCCCGACCCGTAGCCGCTAAACCGGGGTAATTGCCTGTATGGGTTCCGGAAGCGAGCCATTCCACGGTCAACTGGTTGCCCTGCACGACCCGATTGGTCACCGTGATCTTCAACCCAGGGATGGCCGACATGCCTACGCTTTTACGCGCCAGAATGGCAGCGCGACCAACGAACGGATGGGGGTACATACTGTCTTCGACCACCGCATGCTCAGCGTAGTCGTTTTGCAAGTGCTCTAGCTTGCCTTGTGACTGGTTAAAGACCCATCAGCGTGAGCTGCTTAATAAAGTGGCGGCGTTGCATTGTACCGGCACGAACATCGTCCACCATCTCGGGAATAGTGTATTCCTCTTCTTGCATATATCCTCCAGAAATCAATCTACATTACTACTGCTTCTAGGGCATACCACGCAAAGATACCTATGCAGAACATTTTTATAAAGCTTTCTTCTCTACGTTAGCAGGTTCAGGGGTGGAAACGAGTTGCAATTTTGTTAAGAAAAGGCAGCGGTTGAAGAAATATGGTTAAGCTTTTTCAACCAAGTGGCTTTGATGCCAGCCTAAAAGCAAGAACCAAGGAACTGACCAATGAGAGGTATTTCCTCTTGTAGGGGATTTTGGGGTAAGGAAAACATATCTGTGCCTGTTAAGATGCGCTTCTGCAACGCCCAGAGCGGGATGATTTGAATTCTATCTCATCCCCCGCAAAATCCCACTCACCAACATCGCAAACTTCGTTCGGGCAGCATCAGCTGTGGCCAATACTTCCGCGTGGCTAACCTTTTCCGTTTCTTCGCCTGTGGCCGTATTGGTAATCAGGCTTAACCCAAGGACACGCATGCCCATGTGACGTGCCACGATCACCTCTGGCGCGGTAGACATACCAACAGCATCAACACCAATTAGACGCAGGAACTTGAGTTCCGCGCCTGTCTCATAGCTCGGGCCACCCACCATGACATATACACCCTCATGCAACGTAATCTCAGGCAAGGTGGAAGCAACCGAGCGCGCCAGGGACCGTAGTTCGGCATCGTAGGCTCTGGCTAAAGGTGGAAAGCGCTCGCCAAGACGTTCATCATTTGGACCAATCAGCGGATTCATGCCTGTAAGGCCCGGGAAATTGATGTGATCGCGAATCAGCATGAAGTCGCCAGGGCGATATGCGGGGTTCAAACTACCGGAGGCGTTAGTGACAATCAACGTATGTGCGCCAAGTACTCGCATAACACGTACTGGGAGTGTCAGCGCCTGCAGCGTATAGCCCTCGTAGAAGTGAAAACGACCTTGCATTACCACCACAGGCACATCCTCCAGCATCCCTATCAACAAGCGACCAGCATGGCCGACAACCGTTGAACGCAGGAAATGAGGTATCTCCCCGTAAGGAATGGCCGTGGCATCTCGAACCCCGGCAGCCAGGTCTCCCAGGCCTGAGCCCAGAATCAAGCCGACGGCAGGTTTTAAGCCACTACGAGATTGAACAGTCGCTGCAGCCTCCACTACCTGCACTGGCCGATAAATCGGCGGTGGCCGCGATCAATCGGGCCCTACGGGGGCCGCGTCCGTTCACCATACCCCTGTTATTTCGTTAAAGGGCATCATTGCGCCCTACACTATTTCCTTCTTATGCCCAAATGCACATCGCTGATTCAATAAAGTCCCATACGGTAATTATATGCTTGTGGTGATGCTCTCGCGAGCAAGCTGGCTATACACCTGCGTGGTTGAAATATGCGCGTGCCCCAATAGCTCTTGCACCGAACGCAGTTCCATGCCGCCCTGGAGCATCATAATGGCAAACGAGTGTCGCAACATATGGGGTGTGATCTCGGTGATACCCGCCTGCCGCGCATAGCCCTTGATGATCAGCCAGAACCCCTGGCGGGTCAACCGCTCACCATGATGGTTCAGAAATAGCGTCTGCTCCTCTGGATGACGTGTCATCAGGCGAGGTCTTGCCGTCGCCAGGTACTGTTTCGTGGCTTCCACAGTCACGGGAGGGAGTGGCAACACCCGCTCGCGCTTGCTTCGACCATTACGCCCGGGACAGACTATCGTCGCCCCCTCCGCATTAAAATCATGCTGGTTCAATGAAATAAGCTCACTAACACGCATACCCGTGGCACAGAGCATATGCAGCATGGCAAGGTCGCGCATCCCTGCTGGAGTCTCAGCATCCACCTGGCGGAAGAGAATGGCAATCTGCTCCTGGCTCAAAACATGGGGCAGCTCCCTCTGTATATGTGGCGCAACCAGCTTTTCAATTGGGTCAGATGAAATAACACCCGTGCTTAGCATATAGCGGAAAAAGGTCTTCAGGGCAGCTAGTTTGCGTGCAATGGTGGATGGACGATACGCCTGGGCCTCACGCATCTCCAGGAGATAACCTTCAATATGCTCGTGCGTGACCTGCTGCCAGTTTTCTATCTGCTGCCGTCTGAGGTAGATACAGACCTGGTTCAAATCGTTACGATAGGCCACTATCGTATTCTGGTTGGTTCCATTTTGTCCCTGCCCCTTCAAAGAAAGCGAGGCAAAATACTCGTCAATAACTTCTTGCAACATAGAACACTACCACCTATCTTTAGGTATCCATATCCCTGGGAATGATGGATCTAAGTGACTTCGCAATTATAATCGATGGAATACAATAGAGCAAGCAAAATAGGAAGTATGGCAGAGCTTGCCCCCACTCTACTTCTAAAAGTGCTATAATAAACTCAAAGGTTTCCGCAAGGATTACCGTTACGCCTCGCACAACGACACACTGATCATCATAGAAGTGAGAAGCAGTCCAGGCTTTCTTTCCTTCCTTGGTGTTCTGTGAATCAATAAGGAGAAACATTATTAAGATGGGTAAATTGAATGATATGTTCACAAAGGCTCGCCGGGCCCAAAGCAGCGGAGGCATAGGTTTTGTAGGTAAAAATAAATCCCTGGCCAAACCACGAGCTGCGGCCCTCGTTGTCGAATTTCTGGATATTGACGCGGGGAAAGCTGAATCGGCTATTACATCCGGGGCCGATGGACTGCTCTTCACCTGGGACGGCAAAAAAGCGTCGTCGCTTGAGACACTCAAGCAAGCCATTGAAGCCGCTCAATCAAGCGGTGAAAATGTTGTCAGCGGACTACAAATTACAGGCAACTGGAATAAACTCGAACGCGAAAACTTCGAGCATCTCAAGGAACTGGGCGTGAACTACGTCGTGTTGCCATTGCTAGCTCCCGCACGACTACTCGCGCTCCAAATCAAGGATTTGGAGCTGGTTGTCTCTGTGCCGATGCAGGAAGGGGACATGTACCCGCTCTTCATACGCAACCTGACTGCTTTTGATAATATCGCGGGGGTGCGCCTGGACTTCTCACTGGCCACCGATATCGGCAGAATGTCTATTGAGGATGTTTTGCGCTACCGCGCCGTACGCGAAGCAGTGCGCTTCCCCGCCTTCCTGAACGTGAAAGGCGATCTAAGCGAAGACGATGCTTATACCCTTTTGACATTGGGCATTCAGGCTGTGATTCTCACGTCCAGCGATGCCGATGCCACTACAGAGCAACAGATCAAAGCGCTCCGGGAACTGTTGGAGAAGGTACACCACGAAGAGAAAGAAACTATGTCCGGCCTGACAAGCAGGGCTTAGGTAAAGCGAACGAGAAAATCAAATGCTGGGAACGCGCGCGTTCCCAGCATTTGATTTTCTCGTTCGCTTTACCTCACTCACTAAGCTTTCTTTTCCACTTGCTGGTCAGGTACCTGACCTACCAATACAACTGGCGGCGCGCTATGCGCCGTAACAACCCACGTGTTGTCTCCCAAACATGCGTTGGATTGACATTATTGCGCCAATAGTAATAACATCCCACCCCATCCGGCTCTACGTTCAGCATCTGGAAGAAAGCGGGCTCCAGTTCCTTCTCGCTGTTTTCGTCAAGATTAAAGTTCTGCAACCAGAGCTGACTGCGTTTATTTTGCAGGCGAGCCGTCTCGACAACGCTCCGACCCCACTTTTCTACTATTGTAACGTCCTCACTGAGCAAATTCCAGAAGAGATGACAGCCGATAGTATCCAGGTGTGGAAGCTGTGCCAGGTCCTCAACCTGGGAAATATCTTGCGGAAGTAATACCACCGTTGTTTTAATATGTTCATCGATGTGCTTGACGCGCTCGCACAACTCACCGAGAAAATCGATCATAGAGCGTCGTCGGAAACGCTCCAGGTCAGTCACATCAGGACAGAGAGCGCGGCATACCGAACAAAAACACGTCACCTCGAGACTGCAAGGCTCGTCAATCAGAATCCCATTTATAGGGTATTTGGTAAGGTAGTGCTCAATTTCTTTGAAAAGCCAGCGACGAAACGATTGGTGATTAAAGCAGGAAATTTCATGATGGCGTCCATGGCGATCCATCACGCGCGATTGTGGATGGCGAAATGTATACCAGCTTGGCATATGTGTTGGACCAGCAAAGAGATTTCCATAACGCCCAAGGCTTAAGTGTACTTTTAACCCCACATCCTGAGCCTGCTGTAGGCCACGTTCCAAATCACGGGGCCAGCGTTGTTCCTCCATTTCATGTATAGCGTAGACGATACTTCCTGCACCTGCCGCGCGAATCTGATCAAAATCAAGTTTTACAACATCGGGATGCAACAACGAATGATAATAAGCGACTGTAATTTCCATGCAACCTACCACAAGATGGATGAAGAGCAATACAGGAAAAAAGGGTCGTAGAATATACCCACCTGTATAAGGCAGAGTATAGCATAGAAACGAACGGATGCTTGATAGACAGTAATTTAGTCCTATCACAGATTGCCAATATGCCCATGCACTGGACCAATGATCTTATTTTCCTATGTATGCTTGACAAGTATCTCATTTCTATGCACAATGCACGCATGAGTCACGCACAGCGAGCACGAACTTCTAGCGACGTTTGCTTTGTTCGAGCGTACGCAAAGATCAATCTAACACTCGATGTTCTAGGGCGTCGGGCCGATGGGTATCATGACCTGGCAACGGTTATGCAGACCGTTGATCTTTACGATACTATCTGCCTCACCGCTACCGAGGACAGCCAGGTACAACTGGCATGTACAAAGCCTGAACTAAGTAACGGCGACAACCTGGTTGTACAGGCCGCGCACCTGGTGCGCCAACGCCTCGCAATCAGGCAAGGAGTTTTGATCGAATTGCATAAACATATCCCTATGGCAGCCGGATTAGGAGGGGGAAGTAGTGATGCCGCTGCTGTCATACTTGCTTTGCAGCAGTGGTGGCGACTGCACCTATCCCATTCAGACCTGCTCGATATGGCGACTTCATTGGGTTCAGATGTTCCATTCTTCCTGACCGGAGGTCTCGCGCTCTGCGAGGGACGAGGTGAACGAGTGACCGCTCTTGCTCCCTACTGGCCCAGGTCGATGCGCTGGTTACTTTTACTTAAGCCGGCTATCAGCATATCAACTGCGGCAGTATTTCGTAACCTGCCCGCCAGTGATTACTCTGATGATACACATAGCCGAGCGGTTAGCAGGGCATTAAATGCAGGGCAGACGCCACAGTTGGAAGACCTGCATAACTCTTTTGAGCGAAGTGTGCTGGGACGCTATCCAGAGGTCGCCCGTGCTAAGGGAGATCTACTACAAGCAGGCGCTCCATTTGTGCGCCTATCCGGGACAGGTCCGACGCTCTTCGCGCCGTTCTCTGAACTCGCCAATGCTCAAAGAGTGCAGGAACAATTGCAATCACAGGGATACGAAGTTTACCTGTCGCGTGCAATCCACCCTAATGTGGTGGATGTAAATGTTTATTAGAGCGAATATAAGGAGGCAACTTCACCATGGCTGATCAGTATTACTGTGTCAAGTGTAAAACAAAACGAGAGATGAAGGACCCACAGAGAGTTACCATGAAGAACGGTAAACCAGCGCTCAAGGGTCAATGCGCCGTCTGCGGCACAACTATCAACACTATTCTCGGCTCTGAGAAAAAAGGCTAAAACTCTTGGGTCGTGATAAATCGCGTCCTAAAGGGGAAGGGAAGGCGGACGTCAAAACAAACACGCGCTGGCTTCCCTTCCTCTTTTTGTCATGGTAAACTAAAATAACGAGGTGCAAACTGCGTCAGCATATTATTACCGTCTTATGTTACATACTACGTATTCCGTTTGCTCTACTTAATAGAGTCAAGCGACGTGCCAGGCAAAATCCACGTGCCATCGTAGTGATAAAGCCGTGTTGTCTTGGTGATTTACTGATGACAACTCCCCTGCTGGAAGTCATTCGTTCCGCCTATCCCAATGCCACTATCACCTACGTAGCAGGCTCGTGGTCGAAGGTCGTACCAGAACATAACCCGGCAGTCAACAACGTGATCGATTGTGGCACAGTTGGTATACCCAGACGCTATAGCATCTCTGACTATATGAAACTTGCACGCATACTGCGCAAACGCCACTTTGACCTGGCCTTCGTGCTGGATCGCTCACCCATGCTTACACTGCTGCCCTGGCTTGCAGGAATACCTCGCCGCGTTGGTCCTGATAGCCTGGGACGCGGTTTCTCGCTCACTGATCGAGTGCGGATCTCTTCTTCACCCGGCCGGCTGCAACACGAAGCTGAAATCTACCTTGATCTTGCCCATGCTATAGGATTACCCATCAACCATCCGCGCATGCATTTTGAGCCAACAAGTGAGGAAAGACGAACTGCGAAAACATCCCCACAACTTCAGGTGGCACTGTTTCCAGGTGGAGGTAGCAATCCAGGCATGGAATTGACTGCCAAACGGTGGCCGCTGGATCGATACAGGGAATTGGCGCGAAAACTCGTACTGGAGTCAGGTGCGCGAGTATTGCTGGTTGGAGGGCCGGGCGACTTGGCACTCAATCAACAAGTGCTTGAAGGACTTGATGTGCCTGCTGGCACAGTCGAGAACATAGCGGGGAAAACCAGTTTTGGAGAGTTGGCGGCACAGCTCGAATGCTGTGCCCTCTTCATCGGCAACGACAGCAGCCCGATGCACCTGGCAGCGGCTGTGGGTATCCCCGTTATTGCTATCTTTGGCCCTAGCAGCCCACAAGAATATGGGCCTTATCCACTGGACGACCCAAAACACATCGCACTCTGGCGTCACCCGACTGGTAAACCTTGCTTTTTCCAGGGCAAAATGCAGACGTGCGCGCAGTGCACATGCATGCAATCGGTGACCCTTGATGACGTGTGGAACGCGGTGCAACTCCTCATCCAGAGCACGCAGAACAAAGAGGTCGCACCTTGAAACGTCTCCTTCGCGCCTTGATTCTATTATTGGTACGCCTGTTTGGCGCACCGGGTGCGCATACAGCAGCACAAACAGCAAGAAAAAATCCTTCGACTGCACCACGCATCCTGCTGATACGCCCCGATCACCTCGGCGACCTGGTGATGACCACGCCCGTCTTAGCCGCGCTTAAACAACATGCACCCGGTGCGCATATCACCATGATGGTAGGTCCATGGTCAAGTGAGGTTATCGCTCGTCACCCTGCTATCGATCGCCTGATAATCTGCCCGTTCCCGGGCTTCCAGCGTGCAGCACAAAAAGCATTGGCCCCGTATGTTCTGCTGTTCAGTATTGCGAAACAACTACGGCGTAGGCAATA
>WNFI01669072.1_pt3 | contig 11219 bp, 9 predicted proteins | sample 5400471 | NCBI WGS metagenome assembly WNFI01 (sample SAMN13153348, study PRJNA577476) | soil metagenome | isolation source: 100 cm saprolite on Douglas fir-dominated hillslope | place: USA:California | collected 2013-09-17
ACACAATGATGCGAAAACTCCCGCGCGTGACCACGACATCCGAACAAGGCTTCGTGCTCGTCGCCGTGCTCTGGATTCTTGCGGCGTTGTCGGCGCTGGCGATGATCTTTGCGGTCTATCTGTCCAATTCGGCGCAGGCGCTGGCCGTCAGCGATGCCGGGCTTAAGGCCGAAGCTGTTGTTTCGGCCAGTGTCGAGTTGACGGTCTATCAGTTGTCGCTGGCCGGCGATAAGGCGCGTCCCATGGAGGGGGCGTTTCACTATCGGCTGGACAACGCAGATATTGACGTTTCCTTCGTCTCGGAGGCCGCCCGCATCGATCTCAACGTCGCTCCGAAGGAGTTGTTGGCCAATTTGTTTGCCGGCCTTGGCGCCAGTCCGGAGGATGCCGGGCAGTACGCCGACCGCATTATCGGATGGCGGACGCCCCCAAAGGCCGATGCTGCCGAGGACGAAGTGTCGCTCTACCGCGCCGCGGGGCTTGCTTATTCGCCACGACAGGCGCCGTTTGCGCATGTCAACGAGCTTGCGCTCGTTCTCGGGCTGCCGCCGGCGCTGGTCGATCGCGCGCTTCCGTTCGTGACGGTCTTCAGCGGATCGCCGAAGATCAATGTCCTGGTTGCAGCACCCGAGGTGATCGCCGCATTGCCCGGCATGACGCCGTCGGGCCTGAAAGAGTTTCTCAAGGAGCGGCCGGCACTGCCAAAGGACATGCCTGCGATCGCAACGGCGCTCGGTCCGGCGCAGGCAAATGCGACGATTGAAAAGAATGATTTCTTTCGCGTCCTCACCACGGTCAAATTCGACAATGGCCGCCGGACGGCTTCGGAGGTTGTGATCGGGCTTGGTGGTGAGGAGGATCCTTATCGCGTGCTGTCATGGCAGGACGAAGTGGAGGCGGCGGCCAGCCGTCCACCAAAGCTTTCGGATGGTGGCGATGATCTCTGAACTCAGAGAGCTGTTTGGCGAATGGATCGTGGCCGTCGACCGCGCCATCAATTCGATTGTCGGTCGTTTTGTGCAACAGCGGCAAATACTTCTCGTCGAGGGGGACGCCAACAGCTTTACGGCCAAGGCGGCGCCCGTGAAGAAAGGCGCTGCTTTGCCGGATGTTTCATTTCGACTGTCGAATGGCCGGCCGATCCCTTCTCTTCCGCCCGATTGGGAGGCTACGCTTCGCGGCAGCCGCGTCGAAATCCTGCTCAAGCCCGACCACGTCCTGTTCCGATCGCTCGACTTTCCGAAGCGAGCGATAGAATTTCTCGACGGCATGATCCGCGCCCAGATCGATCGTCTGACGCCCTGGACGGCAAATGACGCGGTGTTCGGCTGGAGTCCACCCTCCGACCTCCCAAACGAGCGCATTCAATTGACCCTCGCGGCGACGTCGAAAAACAAGATCCAGCCGCTGATACAGCTTGCAGGTAATCTCGGCGCGGCGTCCGTTACCGCGTTTGCCGAACCACCACCCGGCGAGGCCGCGCCCGCAAAATTGAGGGTCTTTGAGACATCGCTGCAAAGCGCGATTGGGCGCAGGCTGGATGTGCCGCGCCTTCTGCGCATCACGCTGCTATGTACTGGTTTGGCGGCGAAGCGCAAGCAAACCACGCCGTCCAGCGTCATGGTGCTTGAAGCGATCTCGCGGGTATTGCCCGACAGTACCTATGTGACTGAGCTGCGGATTGAAGGCGACAAGGTCCAGGTGGTCGGCATTTCGCAGGACGCCCCGTCCCTGATCAGATTGATCGAACAGTCGCCGCAGTTCTCCCGCGCTACATTCTTTGCGCCGACCACGCGGGCGCAGAACGACCCGGGAGAGCGGTTCCACATCGAGGTGCACATCACGCCTTATTTCGGATCGGGCACATGAATTCCGTCGCCACATTAAGAAAGACATTCGCAGCCTCGCCCTTGCTGGCGGCGTTCGCCTACGCCGGACTCGTATTTGTATTGCTGTTCATGGTGATCACCTCCATTGCCGATATTTTCGGGCAGCGGGCTGAGGTAGCATCCTCGGCGGCCATGCTGGAGCAACTCGAGGGCCGCCGTCCCGCCGCGGTGCGCGGGGAAGGCACCGACGTTTCGATGCCGTCGGGCTCGCCGTTTCTGGAAGGGGCTACCGTCACCATCGCAGGCGCGGCCCTGATCCAGCGCGTCGCCGGCGCCGTGACGAAATTCGGCGGCAACGTCCTGTCGACCCAGGTCGAATTGAAGGGCACGCAATCCAAGGCGGGATTTATCAGTATTCTCGCAAGTTGCGAGATGGAGCAGGTGGGACTGCAGCAGCTGCTTTACGACCTCGAAGCCGGAATGCCGTTTTTGTTCATCGATCAACTCGTCGTCCAGGCTCCGTCCACGCTCTCCAATTCGGGAAGCGGAAAGCTGCGGATCCTGCTCGCAGTGTCCGGACAATGGCAGGGTGCGAAATGATGCTGGGGCGCGCAATTGCCATGATGCTTCTGGTGGCGCCGGTGCACGGCGCGGCCGCGTTGACCTCCGTCGCAGCCACGGATCCGCTGGATGTCGATGCAGCCCAGGATACGCGCTCCGGACCTCCGGCATCCGCGATCTGGACGCAACCTGGCGCTCAAGCACCGGTGCAAACCGTGACCGCGCCGGCGGCGCCGGCGCCGGCACCGGAGCGGGCGCTGAGTGCCAATCCGCTATGGGCGATCCCGCTCACGTCATTGTCGGGCACGCGCGACCGGCCGATCTTCTCGTCATCGCGGCGGCCGCCGGCCCCAGCGGTCGCTCCTGCCGTCGTCCCGAAAGTCGCCGCTGTTGCCAAACCGAGGGAACCCGAGCGTCCGGCGCTGTCGTTGGTCGGTACGATCGCAGCCGAGGATGAGGGGTTCGGAATATTTCTGGATCAATCGACCAAGGCGGCGCTCCGCCTGAAGGTCGGCGAGGATTATCAGGGCTGGAAGCTGCGATCGGTTCAAGGCCGGGAAGCGACGCTTGAGAAGGATCAACAGGTCGTCACCCTTGCATTACCACAGCCCGGGGTAGGGCAGGCGGGTAGTGAGGCCCGTAACGAGGTTCGTCAGCCGCCGGCGAGCACCGGAAAACTGCTGTCGGTGACGTCACCGCGACCTAACAAGCCCGGTCGCTGATGTTCTGATGTCGCTCGGAAAACGCTCTAATATTGTTGAAGACCGGTCGCGAACAACAGGCCGATCGCCAAAAACGGTCCGAACGACATCGAGGTATGACCGGTCAATTGCCGTCCGGTCAATTGCATGACGCCGGCGCAGGCAAGCGCCGTCAGCGCGGCCACCAGCAGAAGTATGGGAAGCCCGGCGACGCCGACCCAAATGCCGGCGGCCGCCAGGAATTTGACATCACCCAACCCAAGGCCCTGGATTTTTCGAAGGGCAAAATAGAGCCGTCTCATCAGCCAGAAGATGGCCCCGATGGCCACGCCCTCGCATGCAGCTTCGAAACCAGCCAGAGGACCACCGAGGATCACGGCCTTCGACAGGCCAAGCGCGGCGATGGTCAGATTCAACCAGTCTGGAATGATCCCGTGACGAATATCGATCCAGGCAAGGACAGCGCTCAAAAGGCAGAGCAATCCAAAGGATACAACGACGAGCATGCCCGGTGCCTGGCTAAGCAAAACTGCCCGACCGCTTTAGCAGACTGTTGAAAAAGACGCCAAAATCATTCCCAGTGTGCCGCGGCGGGATGGAATCCACCCCGCCGCAACATACGATTGCGCTAGTGTCGATCGTGATCGCGATCGCGGTCGCCATCGGAAGCCGAGACCACGACGCCCGTCGCCTCGTCGAGAAGGAGTTTGCGCGGGCCCTCTTCATCCCGATCGTCGAAGTCGAACATGTTGTTGAGAGGTCCGGCGATGGTATCGAACGAGCCGCCCGGCTGGATGCGCTCACCCGACAGCCAGTTGTCCTCGATGAACCGCAGCACCGAGGTCTGGTCGGTCAGGGTGTGATCGACATGGTTCCGCTTCGCGAAAGGCGAAACCACCAGCAGCGGCATGCGGGTTCCGTAACCGCAACGACCCCATTCCGGCTGGCCGAAATTGCCGTTGAGCGGCGCTGCCGGCACGGTTTTTCCCTGCTGGAAGCCATTGCTCGTCTTGCACATTCCGGGGCCGTTGAGGGTATCCACCGCCGCGCTGAACGAAGGATTCACGATCGGAGGCATTTGATGGTCATACCAGCCGTCGGAGTCGTCATAGAGAATGATGACGGCGGTCTCCGACCACACCGGGCTCTTCTCCAAGGCGTTGACGACGCCCACCACGAAATGCTGTTCGTCGAGCGGGTCGGAATAGCCGGCATGGCCGTCTTCAAACGCAGGTGCTTTCAGGAAGCTCACGGCCGGAAGGTTGCCCGCCTTGAGGGCATCGAAGAAGTCGTGAGTGTCGTAGTTGTGATTGGCCGGATCAGGCGTGTTGGTGTGCGGGATCAGGCTGTGACCGATGGATGCGACCGAACTCGGACGGGCATGGGTCGGATTCCGGGTCGACGCATAATACTGGAACCAGGCGTGGTGCGGAATGTAGTCGACCGACGTGAACGCGGGGGTGCCCGGTGCGGTCGGGTTGGTTTCGCGCGCGCAGCCCGTCGTGCCGTTGGCATTGACGATGCCGAGATCGAACCCGCCCATGAATGAACCCCAGGTGATGCCCTTGTCGTTGAGGAGATCGCCGATGTTCTTGCCGGCCAGTGTCACTTGATCGCCACTCGGGTTTGAGCAGGCGTCCAGCAGGGGATCTCCGTCGCCGATCACGGTGATATTGCTGGTGGTTTGGCTGGTGTCGCCGAAAGCCTCGTGGGTGCCATGCAGCAGATTGTTGGAGGTGCCCAGAACGTTCAGCGTCGCGGCGATGCCGTTGGTCTGGCCCGAGATCAGGTTGAGCGCGCCCGGAGTCGATGGGCCGAACTGGGTCGTGTAGTTGTTGTCGTTCAATGCGAAGTGCTGGGCGTAGTTCCACAGCGCGGTGACGGTGTTGCCGTCGAAATACCCCATCACCAGCCCCTTGGTGCCGATGCCGCTCGGCGGCGGTCCCTGGGTTCCGACGTAAGCCGGGAAGCCGTCCATCTTGCCGTTGTCGTAGGCGCTTTCCTCAGGGCTTTCATTGTGGCCCTGGTCCGCGGTCAACACTTGGGCCGGCGACAACCGGAACGGGTTCGCTGCGCCGGTGCCATTGGTCTTGGCGTTGTCGGGGGCGGCCGGAGCGTTGGGATTGCTGTTGGGATTGTTGTTGAGAAGATCGACGCCCGCAAGCGGCCCGAAATCATTGTTCACGTCGAGCGGGTTGGCGAGGTTGTTGACTTTCGGCGTGTGCTTCGAGGCCACAAACGGCGTTTCGCCGGACAGGTTGAGCGCATTCGGATAAGTTCCGAAATAATGATCAAACGAGACGTTTTCCTGGAAGATCACGACGACATGTTTGATCGGCGTTGCGGTGCGGACGTGATGGAAATCGTCGGAATCGCGGCCGTGGTCATCGTCGGCGACGGCGCTTGCACCCGCGACCACGAGGGCCAGAGCGGATACCAAACCAAGGGCTGTTGGCAAACGCATTGGGGTTGCCTCCTTTTGGAAGAGTTGAATTTGAAGGATGACTGAGAGTTGCGTGTGGCGACCAAGTGTGGTGCCGCGCGGAATTTTTCAGAGCCGGGTCACAGCCGGACGAAAAATTTGTGACATCTGATTAAATAGGTCCGAGGCTTCAACGTCATGCGATGCATCATTGAATTTATTCCAGGAGCACGTTGAAAAATTTAGAGTCGCTGCGAAGCTGCTGTCGCAAATAATCCTTGAAATGGTCATGCAAAGCGAAAGGGCCCCGCGCGTGCGGGGCCCTCTGGCCGGAACGGAAGCCGCCGGCGGACCGGCAGGTCCACTCCGTCAGTCGTGGTCTCGGAACGGCGAGACGTAACCTTCCGGGAATCGCAACTGGAAGCGGCCGATCGAGCGATAGTCGCCGAGATTGTTGCTGGGCTGCGGCGTGTTGTAGCCGGCGAACACGATCGTCAGCGTGCGTTCGTCGGTGTATAGCGCTTGCGGATCATAGACGCGGCCGCTGAAGAAGTTCGAGTTGTAGCCGCCCGGCACCGGCACAAACGGCGCCACCTGTGCGCTCGTCAACGCGTCGGCGCCGCTGACGTTCACGACCGGGGCGTTCAAGGGATATGGCCGCAGGCCGGCGGGGTCGGTGACCGTGTCGGTGGACAGGATCGGATTGTCGAACCCATTGATTACGTGCCAGCTCAAGAGGTCGCTGGGCTGGTTGACCTCCTTGTCGGTCTCGGCATAGCCGATGAAGTGGAACCCGTCGGAGTCGTTGTCGAGGCAGTTGCCGGCGCCGAAGAACATGCCGTAGTGCCCGTTGGCGAGCTTGAGAATACTGCCGCTGCCGAGCCAGCGGATACCGTTTAATGCGACGGTGGTCGGATCGCTGAGGCCGCTGGCGGCGCCGACGTCGGTGAAGTTGATACCGTCCGTTGTGCTGGCGACGCGGACCGCGGTCACATCGTGGTTAGCCTTGCGCGGTTTGCCATTGACGAGGTTGGTCAGCGCGAAGGTGGGCGTCTTCGGGCATTGCTGGGCGGCCGGGAAACTGGTGTCGGCATTCAGGGTCTTTTCGACATAGACGACCATGGTCGTGTTTCCCATCGTGACCGCGCCCATGATCGCGTCGGGATTCTGCAGGCCGCTCGTTGACGCGGCCTTGGAATCCAGCGTCGGATAGCCGCCGGAAGCAAGCGGGCTGACGTAGCCGAAATCTGGAAGCGAGTACAGCGATCCCGTCTGCGAATGCGGGAGCGTGTGCACCACGAGCTGATCGGAATCGATGTGACCGTTGGCACGGTTCAGGCTGTAGACACGCTGTACGCCGTGCACGCTAACGACCACCGGATGACCGAGACCATTATCCGCGGCGTTGGCACTCGAGGAGCCATACGGCGTCTGAACGCCGTTCACGTTCAGATTGAGATTGTCCGGGTCGGTCGGATCCCACGGGCAATACGGATTGAGCGCGAGCGCCTCGCCGGTGAAGTGCCAGGAAGCACCCCAATCGCTCGACACCGCCGCGACCACCGCTTCCTGCTGGTTGCGCGGGCGGTAGTCGAAGAAGCCTTCGAGGACATCGCCCATGCGGCGCACGAACGGGAAATAATAGGGCTGCATCACGCTAAGACCGTGATTGATCGCGGGGCTACCAGTTGGGCTGCAATAGCCCGCATAAGGTACGCCCGAGCCTGAATAGGGCGGACCCGCCGTGGTCGGGACGATGCCCGATGCATCGTGTTTGAAAAAGTCGTTGTGGTCTTCGTGCTCGGGACGTTCGTCCGAACCCTCGTGCCGGAAATGGTCGCCCGACTCATCATGGTCAAAACGGTCGGCTGATTCATGCAGGGTCCATGGACCGTGACTGATCACGGACTGAGCCATGCTTCTCGGAACATAGGAGATTTTCGGGCCGGCGTCGGTGGCCGATGCGGGCACTGCAGCGAGCAGGGCGATGACGGCAGAAGTGCTAAAGAGCAAATTATTCATGCTGGAATTTCCTCCGTTGGATGCGCCGCCCTTTTCGCGGGGCGCGCCCCGTTGAACGAATGTCGGGATCGGAACTTCCAATTCTTTCTTTTCAAACCAACGACCCTTTTTTGACAATTCAGAATAGAGCGGCGCCGGGCTCGTTTTGCCCGCGTGCTGGATGACCCACCGCCGTCGCAAGAAAGCGAAAAGGGCCCCGTGGATGCGGGGCCCTTCCGAAATCCTGTCTTTCTTTCGTCGCTATTCGCGATTGTCCCACAGGCCGGGCAGCACGGGCGTGTGCTCGACGCGCACCGACTTCAGTTCGTCCGGTTCGATGTCGAGCGCCTGCAGGATTGTCGGCGCGACCTGCGAAGTCAGCACCGGGGTCTTCAACACGACGCTCGGAAAACGCGGGTTGGAAACGACCAGCCCGACATTGGTGTCGGCGAAGCTCATTCCGCCGTGCTCGGCGTTCTTCGCCGTCGATCCGGTATAGACCGTGCCGTAGATCGGCTGGACGATGACGTCGGGCGTCCGGCTGTCATGCGCCGGATCGTTGAATTTCAGCTTCAACTCATCGCCGCCCAGGACCTCATCGATGAGCAATGTGTTGGCATTGGCGTTCAAATAATCGATCACAGCCTTGGTCTGGCTCTGATCTTGCAGCCAGATCAGCGCGATGTCGTCGTCCTGGACGAAACCGCAGGGGCCCGTGGTACAGGCGGCGGCGTTGGCGATGGCGATCCCTCCGGGATTCGTTGCGGCGTCCGGCAGCGTCGCAACGAGGTCGGCGAAATGGCCCGGCTTTTTGATCTTGGTTGGGTTGATCGGCGACTGGCCGTGCTTGGCGCTGACGATGAACAGCGTCGAATTGTAGAGGCCGCGCTGCTTGAGCGCCCGGATCATGCTGCCCAAGGCTTCATCGGTCTTCAGCAGGCCGAAAGCCAGAACTTCGGTGGGGGTTCCGGCGCCGTCGGTGTAGCCGCCCGGCTTGCCGGTATGGGTGCTCTGAGGGCAGCTGCCGTTGCCGTTGTCGTGGGCCAGCTTTTGCCCGACGCTCACCGCCTGAAAATTCATCCCGAACACGGCGGGGGTGCCGCCGCCGGGCGAGCCGTCATGCTTGAGGCCGTTGATTTCATTGATGATGCCCGCGACCTTCAGCTGGTCATTCGCGACCGTGCAATCGATGCTGACGGTGTTGTCGAGGCCATTCACGTTGGTGATTTCAGGCGTGTAGAGATCATCGACGCCCTTGCCCGACGGGCCGTTGACGAGATCGTAAGCCGGGTGCTTGTCCGCCCAGGCGGTACGGCCACCCTTGCTCTTGACCACTTCGAAGACGGTGTTGGTCCTGATCGCATTGTGCGGAAACACCGCAACGCACTGGCCGAACTCGTTGCGGCCACGCGGCAGTCTTGCGGGATCGATTTTGTTCAATGAAACGTTGCCGTTGTACTGATCGACGCTTTCGTCGAACACCATCATGTTGCCGGCCGGGCCCTTGCACGTCACGTTGGTCGGATCAAACAGCGTGCGGTCATAGCTCACATCGTAGAACAGGCCGTGGGTGATTGGCGATCCGCCGGTCACCAGCGCCAACAGACCAGGGAACGAGTCCGAGTTCGCCGGCGTGCGGGCGTTGCTGTAGGTGACGCCGTGTTCGGACAATTCAGCCAGAGCGGAGTTTGGATGCGCTTCGACATAGCGCGCCACGTCAAGGGCGTGCAGGCCGTCCACGCTGATTAGCAGAACGTGATCGATATCGGCCGCCTCCGCGGTTGCGCCAAGGGCGACCCCGGCCAGCAGGCCGAGCGTGATTTTTTTCATTATCATAGAATGTTCTCCCCAATGATTCCGGTGCTATGACCGCGATAATCACTCTGGCAGTCACATATTTCACGCAGATGACCGGATGATGGGGCAGAACGGTCCAGAGGCCGGTGAGGCGTCGCCTCCGGAAACCGGCGTATTTGCGGATTCGTAAGGGAAAACCCACGGCTCCCGTCTGATCTTCGAAATTCTATTCCGCATATTGCCGTAACTATGAAGTTTATTCCCGCGCCAACCGCGTATCATCGGGCAAATCTGCAATCCCTTTGCACGACGGGCGGCCTTCATTCCGCTGACATCCTGATGCGTTCGGTCGATTTTGACACGATCGTCAGTTTGCAGGAACAGGGGCGCTGGGATGAGGCCTGTCGGGTTCTCGCCGATATCGCGCGCGCCTTGGAAGAAGGCGGCGCGGGTTGCTTGCTGATTTGCACGAACACGATGCACAAACTGGCCAACGAAGTACAGCAGGCGGTGTCCATACCGCTTCTGCACATCGCCGATGTCACGGCCGCGGCGGTGAAGGCCGTTGGCCTGGTTCGGCCGTTGCTTCTCGCGACCCGCTACACCATGGAGCAGGACTTCTATGTGGCAAGGTTGCGCGAGCGTTTTGAGCTCGATCCGGTCATCCCCGACGCCGGCGATCGGGCCGTCGTTCACGACATCATTTTCGGTGAATTGTGTCGAGGTATCGTTCGCGATGACTCGAGAAACCTCTATCTGGAGGTGATTGCACGCGGAAAAGAGCAGGGCGCGGACAGTGTGATCCTCGGTTGCACCGAGATTTGCTTGCTGGTTGGTCCGCAGCATATCGATCTGCCGGTGTTCGATTCGACCCTGCTGCATGCCGATGCAGCGATCGAGTTTTCCATGGCGAAGGAGGCGGCCCCGGCCGGCGTGCAGCCTGAAATCGCCGCCGCTAATCCGTGAAATGGCACCGATTTTGCTAAGTTATGCTATGACAAGCACGCTGCCATGGGGTTTTCGAGGGTATGAGTGACATGGTTGGTGTCATCGGATCGATACGGCCGGTTCTCGATCACGTGGTTGTCAACGTGATGGGGAACCTCGACGAGGCCGCCGCGCAATACACCCGCCTCGGCTTCCAGCTGACGGAGCGAGGCCACCACACGCTGGGTTCGAGCAACAATCTAGCGATCTTCGGCACCAATTACCTCGAGCTTCTCGGCTATCTGCCGGGGCGCGAGAGCATGCGTGCGGATCTCTGGGCGCATCCGCCGGGACTGACCGGGCTCGTGTTCAAGTCGGCCGACGCCGATCTGGTCTACTCGACCTTGAGAGAACGCGGGATTCAAGTGCAGGAGCCGATGAGTTTTTCGCGGCCGGTGGCGCTTGCGGATGGCGTCCAGGACGCCCGATTCAAGGTCATTCGCGTTGCAGGCGAGGAAGTCCAGAATGGCCGCACTTTCTTCTGCCATCACGACACGCCCGAACTGGTGTGGCGTCCGGAATGGCAGTCCCATCCGAACGGCGTCACCGGTATCGCCGAGTTCGTGATTGCCTCGCGCGAGCCTGCGCGCACTGCTGCGCTTTACCAGCGCATGTTTGGCCCCGATCTATTGGCCCCGATCTCGGGTGGCGTATCGTTTCGCGCCGGCACGGCAACCGTGCTGGTACTGGAGCCAGCCGCCGTCGCGAAGCGCTATGCTGGAACAGCCCTCACGAGCGAGGATGGTTCGGACCGGATGGTCGCGCTGACTTTCAAGGTCGCATCGCTTGCCAAGCCGCGCGCGCTGTTCGACGCCAGTGGAATCGCCTACCGGGCTTTTGCGGACGGCATCGTTGTGGCGCATGCCGACGCAGCCAATGTCGCCCTTGCGTTCACCGCGTGAGGCCGGCGATGAACCTCGA
>WNFI01583632.1_pt1 | contig 11218 bp, 9 predicted proteins | sample 5400471 | NCBI WGS metagenome assembly WNFI01 (sample SAMN13153348, study PRJNA577476) | soil metagenome | isolation source: 100 cm saprolite on Douglas fir-dominated hillslope | place: USA:California | collected 2013-09-17
TCGTCTCCTCGGGGAACTACGTGCTCCAGCTCTTGAACTTGGGGCTGGGGCCGGTGAGCGTGTTCACCGCGGTGACGCCGACCGGACCGTAGCGGGGCCGAGCTCTGAAGTGCGGCGCGTCAGTCAGGCCACGACAGCTGGTCTGCGTGGTCTGCTCAACCTGGGCAAGATCCTCCCGCCGCGGAGCGCCAGCCGAACTTGATGCGGGCCGCGCGCGGCGGCGGTCGCCCTACCAAAATGTCGCGACGGCCAAGATCTCCGACACGAGTGTCATTTCTGCTTCCAGCAGGGGCAGAAATCGTCCCGCGCAGTCCTCCGCGCGGTATCCAAAGCGGATTTGCGGGTGCTAGCGTTTTGCCTTGCCCAACTGCCGACCCGGTTCGGCGAGGTGACCCACGTGAACGATGACGTCAAACCCCCGGCCGCAGAGGATGCCGCTCCCCATGAGCACGAGCCCGAGGTGGATCCCGGCCGCAGGAGCTTTCTCAGGAGCGCGTTGACCGTGGGCGGCGCCGCGGCGTCGCTGGGCGCCGTCGGCGTCTCGTCGATCGGCACCGCCCACGCCCAGCCGGGGCCGATGCCCGGCGTGCCCAACCACTACTACGTGCCAGCCACCGACAAGACCGTGCACTGGGGCTACTTCAGCAAGCTGCTCAACCCGCTCATCGAGGTGCAGTCGGGCGACCTGGTCACGCTGGAAGTGCTGACCCACCACGCCAACGACGACGCCGAGCGGATGGTCAAGGGCGACCGCGGGGCCGAGAGCGTCTTCTACTGGGACAAGCAGCGCAAGGGAGTCGACCGGCGCGGCCGCGGTCCGATGAAGCCGACCCTCTTCGGCCGCGGCGCGGGCGAAGGCCTGGGCGTGCACATCTGCACCGGCCCGGTCGCCGTCAAAGGGGCCACGCCGGGCGACGTGCTCGAGGTGCGCATCCTCGACGCCAAGCCGCGCCCGTCGGCGAATCCCCAGTACAAGGGGAAGAGCTTCGGCAGCAACGCCGCCGCCTGGTGGGGCTTCCAGTACAAGGACCTCTTGACCGAGCCCAAGCAGCGCGAGGTCATCACCATCTACGAGCTCGACGCCGGCGGCGAGACCAACTTCGCCCGCGCCGTCTACAACTTCCGCTGGACGCCGCAGACCGATCCCTACGGCGTCGTGCACAAGACCATCGATTACCCGGGCGTGCCGGTCGACCATGCGACCATCCAGGAGAAGCACGGCGTCCTGAAGAACGTCCGCGTCCCCATCCGCCCCCACTTCGGCGTCCTGGGTCTCGCGCCGGCCGAGGCGGACATCGTCGACTCCATCCCGCCCAACTACGTCGGCGGCAACATCGACGACTGGCGCATCGGCAAAGGCGCCACCATGTATTACCCGGTGGCGGTCCCGGGCGCGCTGCTCTCGGCCGGCGACTCGCACGCCTCCCAGGGCGACTCGGAACTGTGCGGCACCGCCATCGAGTGCTCGCTCACCGGCACCTTCCAGCTCATCCTGCACAAGAAGGAGGCGCTGCCCAAGACCCCGCTCGAAGGCCTCGCCTTCCCCTTGCTGGAGACGCAGGAGGAGTGGGTGCTGCACGGCTTCAGCTATCCCAACTACCTCACCGAGCTGGGGCCCGACGCGCAGAGCGCCATCTACTCGAAGTCCTCGATCGACCTCGCCATGCGCGACGCTTTCCGCAAAGTCCGCCACTTCCTCATGGCCACCAAGGGCCTCAGCGAAGACGAAGCCATCTCGCTCATGTCGGTGGCGGTCGACTTCGGCGTCACCCAGGTGGTGGACGGCAACTGGGGCGTCCACGCCATCGTGAAGAAGAGCATCTTCGCCTGAAGCCTTCCGCAGCAGAGTGCCTGAGCGATTGCGGATGTTCTCAGCCGCCTCGGTGATAGACGACGTCTTCCGCCGCCAGCCCGATGGCCAGGATCTTGCGGTCGGTGTTCTGCACCCCGGCGATCATCAGGCCGATGGGCGCGCTGCCTGGCTCATGACAGGGCACCGAGAGAGCGCAGCCATCGAAGAGGTTCACCACCGACGGATTGCGCAGCATGCGACCGTTGAGCCGGACATAGCTCTCGTCGTCCTTGCTCGTTTCGGCGATCGTCGGCGCGGTCTCGGGGGTCGTCGGCATCAGCATCGCGTCGTACTCGCTGGCGGCAGCGTTGATGGTGCGGACGAATTGCCCGCGCAGTCGCATCAAGTCGAGATAGTCCGCCGCCAGGACCTTCTCTCCGCTGCGGATGCGGGAGATGACGCGCGGGTCGTACTTGTCGGCGCCATCTTTCATGTATTGCCGGTGCCACGCATACGCCTCGGTCAGGGTCAGCGTGCCGCGGGGATTCACCGCGGCGGCTTGTGCGAACTCGGCCATTGGCAGTTCGACGTTCCTGGCGCCGGCCGCCGACAGACGTGAGAGCGCCTTGGCGAAGGAGGCGGCGACGTCCGCCGACAAGTCAGCCTGGAACACCGTCTTCGGCACCGCGCAGCGCAGACCGCTCAGTCGGGCCGGCTGCGGAACGGGGCCGGCCTCGGCCGCGAGGACCTTGTCGAGCAGCGCGCAGTCCGCGACGGACTTTGCAATCGGCCCGGCGGAATCGAGCGTGAAGGAGAGCGGGAACACACCTTCCAGCGGTACCCGCCGCGCGGTGGGTTTGAAGCCGACGAGGCCGTTCAGAGCGGCCGGAATGCGGATCGATCCGCCGGTATCGGTGCCGATGGCGCCCGCCGCCATGCCATCGGTGACCGAGATCGCTGCGCCCGACGACGAGCCGCCGGGGATCCGTCCGGCCGCCCGATCGAAGACGTTCTTGGGCGTGCCGTAGTGCGGATTGATGCCGAGGCCCGACAAGGCGAACTCGACGAGGTTCGTGCGTCCAATGATGATTGCGCCCGCGCTTCTCAATCGTTCGACGACGGGGCAGTCGCGCGTCGCGGGCGGCGTCCCCACCAGCACTTTCGACCCGGCGAGGGTGGTGACGGAGCCTTCGTCGAACAGGTCCTTGATCGATATGGGAATGCCGGCGAGCAGGGGAAGCTTCGCGCCGCCGCGTCGCGCTGCGTCCGCGCGGTCGGCCGCGGCCAGCGCTTCCTTCTCGTGGACGAGAAGGAAGGTGCGAGCGCCTTCTCCCTGCGGGTCCTTGATTGCCGCCATTGACTGCTCGATGAGCTGCCTGCTGGTGATCTTCCGGCTGGCGAGAAGGCGCGAAAGCTCGACGAGTGTCATCCGCGCGAGCTGGTTCCCGGATGCGCTCTCCGCGCTCGCGGCCCCGGGTTGGACGAGCGCCATGCCGGCGACTGCGGCGGCGGAGCTGCGCATGAAGTCCCGGCGACCCTGATCCACGGCACTGCCTCCCCACCCGGACCCCCGCCTGCCTGGGCCGGGCGGCCATCATGCGAGGCTTCGGGGCAACATGACAATGGGGTCGAGAGCGGGACTGGACTCCAGTCTAGTCGAGCTGCACGCTCCCCAGATCGGCCGACTCCTCCTGAGGCGCAAATCGGCGGTACGCCCGCTCGAGCTCGGTGCGCGGCCAGTCCGAGAAGACGCCGTGGCCCACGTAACAGGTCCCCGACCGCAGCCCGATGGCAAAGATCGCTCCCTTGCCTTGGCTCGAGGCGATCTCCATGCGCCAGCCGGAGAGGGTGATGGCGGAGCCGGTCGTCCGGACCGGAACGAGCTCCATGGAACCGAGGCTCGCATTCTGCAGAGCCGCGAGATTGAACCGCGGCAGGCCGCGCAGGCGCACCGCGCCATCGCAGTCGAGCGGTCCGATGGCGAGCGGAGCGGCCCGAATGGACGACTCGGCGGTGAGCGCCGCCTGAGTCGGAGACACATACCCGGGCCGTTCTGGTGTCTTCGAGGCCGTCCCTTGAGCCTCCCGCAAGCAGGATGAACCGAATAGGGAACACGCAATCCCGATCATCGACATCGTCCGCATGGCAATCCTCCTTCGCATCCGGCAGCGACGGCGCCGCAAAGGGCACGGCCTTTCGTCGAGCGTCCGCGCCGGGATACCGAGCAAGCGCCGCGCCATGCCGTTGCGCGCCCTCCTCCTTTGGTGGATGCAGGAAGGCGCCTTCTACCGAGCAGAAGTGCCCTCTGGCGCCACTGTTGCGCCACCGCTGCACCCGTGCGCGCCGCAGCAGGCTTTCCGTCGCGCGTCGCCTCGCGCGCAGGGTGAAGTGCGCCCACAGAGAATGGATCTCTGCGGAAGGCCCGCGAATGGAGGCGGCGACGTGACGGAAGGCCGCTGAAGCGACTATCGCCCCAGCCGCCGGGCTGTCGTGCTTTGACGCGGCCAACGATAGCCGTGTAAACCTACAGACCGAATCGTTCTCGGGGGGTTCATGATTCACACGAACGGCTTCGTTCGACGGGCCTCGGCCGGCCTTGGGGTGGTCTTTGCTCTCAACTGCGGTTGCGGCAATGAGCACCCTGACACTGCGGGTGGACCGCCGCAGCCGCAAGCGGGACAGCATCAGCTGATCGCGGGCGGCACCCCAAGCGGCGGCAATGCCCATTTCTTCTTCCTGCCGCCGCTCGGCCCGATGCGCGCGTTCACAGGGGTGTTCGACGCGACGCTTTCGCCCGTCGTGACCGTGTGCGAGATGAAGGCATCGACGTGCGCCGCGGTGGTCGCGCAATTCTCGATGACGACGGGCACCGGGTCGGAGGTGGTGCGCGTCGATCCATCGACTCAGTACCAGGTAAACTGGCACACAGATCGATGCGTTCAGGGCCCCTGCAGGCTGTCCTCCGACAAGACCTACCGCATCCGAGTCGCGGTCGGGCTCGCCGAGCTTGGATTCACCGACGTTGCCCTCAGCCATCGGCGAACGCTGCCCATCAAGTTCCGCATCGAGAAGGGCGCTGTGGCCGTTCTCCCGGCGTCGGGCGGTGTCACCACGATCGGACCTGCAGGCGGCGCCATCGCGCTCGCGAACGAAGTGGGGCTCGTGATCCCCGCAGGAGCGCTGTCGACTCTCACGGCGATCACTGTCGCGCCCACGACGTCCTATCCCGCTACCGACGGCGAGGTAGGTACCGCCAGCGGAACGAAGGCGGTCGACTTCCAGCCCGAGGGTTTGACGTTCAACGGTGCGGCTACTCTGACCATTGGTTACGACCCGTCCACTGTTCCGGCCGATATTCCCGAGGACGAGCTGAGGCTGCACACCGTCACGGCAGGGCTCTGGGACGAGATCTCCGGAAGCGTGATCGATCTTGCAGACCATACTCTCACCGCACCGATCGAGCATTTCAGCATCAAGTTCGTACGCTCGGGCTTGGCGGGGATCACGAAAGTACAAGGCGTACTGCAGGGCCCGCCTCCGAGCACCGGCAGCGTCGTGCCGATCTTGCTCAGCGGCTTCACCGTCACTGCGGGTCGCTCGATGATGTTGTCAGCGCAGCCAACCATCAGTGTCTTGAGTCCATCCGGTGGAGCGCGCCTGCAGCGGACAACGACGAACCGCCTGATCTACTGGACCCTTCCCTCGTCGGCGCAAGGCATTGCGACAGTGACGCAGAATCTGCTCACGGCGGTCGCACCCGGAAGCGCGATGCTCGTCGCAAGTGGCGGGCAAGCAGTCTATCAGGCACCGCTCACCGTGGTTCCCGCTCCGACCATCTCCAGCTTTGGGCCGCCCGCCACCATCCGCCAGGGGGGCGCCGCATCACTGACACCAGTGTTTGCAGGGGGAAATGGCCGAGTCGATCCGGGTGGCCTCAGCGTCACATCGGGAGTGCCCATCCGGGTGGCACCAGCGAGCACGACGGCCTATGCCCTCGCGGTCACCAACCCCGCAGGCGACACGACGACGGTCACCACGACGGTGACGGTCCTTCCCATCAGCGAGAGCTGCGACGGGCAGATCCAGCTCAGCGCTTCTCACGACCGTTTCACGTCACTGAGTTGTACGCGCATCTATCGCTCCGATGGCTCATGCCCGCAGTTCCCGCTGAGCCTCGTTCTCGATGCCTACAACGATGGCAATGACTGGTGCGACTTCGTGATCCGCGTGAACGGCGGAGGCACTCGCGTGAACACCGGGCATTTCACGCGCGGGTATGCTCAAGCGGCCACCTTCGTCGCGGCAGGCGACATGCTCGACATCGATCTGTGGACGCCGGGCCTGTTCGGGTTCGCCGGGTCTGGTGGAGGAACGGCACACTGGCCGTCCATTCCACCGTGTGCAGACATTCGCCTGGTTGCGCATTGTCGGTAGGGTTCGCTGGGCGCTGACGCCCATCCCCCGACAAGGCCGCGCAAGGCGACGAGGCTGTGCGCCAGCCGGAGCTCGTCTACAAGTCGCCGCTCAGAGCGCGCGCTGGAGAAAGACGAGGTCGATCCAGCAGCCGAACTTGCGGCCCACCTCGCGCAGGCGCCCCGCGTCGGTGAAGCCGAAGCGGCGGTGGAAGGCGAGCGAGGCGGCGTTCTCGCCGTCGATGCCGGCGAGCATCACGTGCTTGCCCAGCGCGGCCGCGCGCGCGATCAGCGGCGGCAGCAGCGCGCTGCCCACGCCGCTGCGGCGCGCGCCGGCGCGCACATGGATGGAATGCTCGACGGTGTGGCGATAGCCGGGCCAGGCGCGGAAGTCGCCGAACGACGCGAACCCCGCCACACCGCCTTCGTCCTCGGCGACCAGCACCGGATAGGCGAGTGCGCGCCGGGCCGTGAACCAGGCGCGCCGCTCCTCGAGCGTGGAGGGCTCCTCGGTCCACACCGCATTCGAGTTGAGGATGACGTCGTTATAGATGGCGAGGATTCCGCCCAGGTCGGCCTCGCCTGCGTCGCGGACGATCATCTGCGCTTCCTCCGTGCCAGGCCGTCGAGCAGCAGCTCGAGGCCGAATTCGAAGTGCGCATCGACCTTGGCCACCTCGTACTCGGCGGCGTTGGCGGCGATGCGGGGCAGCGGGACCTTCGAGCGCGCGAGCCCGGCCAGCTTGCGCTTCATCGCCGAGGCTCCGCGCAGCGACTCCTCCAGCTCGACGCGCATGATCACGTAGGTGAAGAGCGCATTGGCGCTGGCCACCGACTCGAAGCCGGCCAGGCCCAGCTCCTCGCAGGCGGCGAGCAGCTCCTCCACCGTCTGCAGCGCCGCGGGCAGCTCGAACCAGTGCAATAACAAGTAATGGGCAAAGCCGGGATATTCGCGCAGCCCCGCGCGGGCGGCGGTGGCCCAGCCGCGCAGCCGCGCGCGCAGGGCGCCCAGACCGGATACGCGAGGCAGGGCGGCGAGCAGCTGCTCCACCACCGCGGCGGCGAGCCCGTCGCCGTCGGGGACGTGGCGGTAGAGCGCCATCGGGGTCACTTCGAGGCGGGCGGCGAGAGCGCGGATGCCCAGCGCGGAGAAGCCTTCGCGCCGGACCAGCTCGACGCCGGCCTGGATCACGGCGTCCTGCGAGAGAGCGCGAGCGATCATGCGATTTAGTATACACGTGTATACGAGAATAGTCAAGGAGGCTGACGGCGATGGAGGAATGACGTACACCTCGCCGACCGGCGTGACCTGGTCTGCTCGAACAAATCCGAATACGGGCTCGCTGGTGAGCATCGTCCATACCGGAAGGCAGTGGGTCGCGGTGGCGAACTCGTCAACGTTCCCCGTCGCTTCATCTATCGACGGTGTCACATGGAAGGCACGCCTGGTCCTGCCGATGATGGCTCCGTCCTCGCAGCCGCTCTGGGTTACCAAAGCCGCCTCAGCGCTCGTGGCCGTCGGATTCAATCAGACCGTCTGGACGTCGCTGGTCAGCCCGATAACCTGAACGGTTTGTGGGGGGCGCATGCTCTACTTCAGCTACGCGAGCCCCATGGCTGTTGGCCAAGATGGCGCAGTCTCGACGTGGTAGCGTTCGATGCGCGATGCAGATCCCGGAATATCTGCTGGCGGTCGGCGCCTACTGGCTGGAGTTGGCTGGAGGGTGCGCAGTGCTGACGTTGGTGGGTTTGTGGGAGCGGTACAGAAGCCGCCCGATCAGCTGGCGGCTTTACCTCGGTCTTGTGGCCGTCTTCGTGTTTGCTGCCACGTTCACAGCATGGAAGCAAAAGGCTGACGCGTTGGCGGCCACAACGGATAGCCTGGAACGAACGCGGCGGCTTCTTGATCGCTCCGAGGTGGAGACCCAGCGTTGGCGCTCGGTGGCCGACGACCGAGACAGGGCGAACGCGGACCTGCGTCGTGGCCTAACGGCGCTGGAAGCGGCTCTCCACGCGAAACCCGTTGACGTGCATCTAACGATGAGCGGCGGTCGAACGTCAGTCGAAACCTCGAATCGGCGGAACTGCAGAGCCAAACTGTCCGAGCTGCTCACCGAAGGGTCGGCTCTGAAAATCAAGCTGGAGGCTGATGACGCCTTCGAGAATGATGTGAAGGCGTGGTACGCGCGCACGCAGACCTACTTGGATGGCTCCGCCCCTGACGCTTCCTTCGGGGCAAGGTTTCGAAGGTCACCGCCGGTCCTGAAGAACATGAATTCGATAGATCAGCACGGCCGCGACATGCGTGTGTGGATCGACGGCCGAATCGACGCTCTCACGCGACTCGTTGAAGAGCTGAGAGACTAGGCGCCGGTCGCGACGCATCCACGAGAGCGATGAGGAGGCGACCCCACTACTCGCAGGGGTTGTACTTGTCCGATCCCTGCCCGCTCCTAATCGACAGCCGATCGCGCTCGCACAATTCGGCGGCCGCGCACTGCTTGCATGCCGTCATAAAGGCTTCCTCTGCAAGGTCCGCCCGACCTTTGGGTTCTTCGGCGCCGTTCTGGATCTTCCCATCGAGTCGGTAGGGATAGCGGTCGACCTGCTCCGCGACAGAGGCGCTCCCGGCGCGCGCCATGAAAACATACTTGGCCATCGCAACGTCCTTCGCTTCTCTCTCGTTATTGGAGCGGAGAATGAGAAGCACGACGCCACCAACCACGAGCGCCACAACCAAGAGGATCGCGCCGCCGGTTTTCACCTCGCTCGGCGTAGCAGAGCGATGAGCGACGTGCAACAACCTCCGTCGCGCACGCGGCTGCGGATAGTCATCGATCTCGAATTCGCGCCAGACCCGAGTGCGCGCATCCCGAAGGGCGCGCCTCTTGCGGCGCTCGAAGACGACGCGAAATGCGGCACGTTTTCCCGCCCTAAACCCGACGCGCAGCGCAGCCAGCAGGCCTGCCGCAACTGAGGCAGCAAGCAAGACAAAGCCTACCAGCAGCGCTACCGGCGACCGAACCACGACAAAAGCGATCGAGGCGTCGGCGAGCTTCTTGTGCGTTTCCTCGACCTGCGCGCGCAGGGCATGGTCCCGTACCTTCTCCAACATCGTCAGCGAGCTTGGATAGGACGCGACCGCCCGCCGAGTGAGAGGAGACTGGAGCACGATCCGCATGAAGGTCAGCATCTGCGCCACGCGAATCGCCGTGCAGATCTCAGCAACTGCATTCCGGTAGACAGGCAGGTCTTCCTTGTCGACGCCATGCCGGAGCGCGAAGAGCGTCAACTCGCGACGAATGTCGAAGAGTCGCTGCCTGTAGGTCTCCACAACGCCGGGCAGCAGAAACACCTGAACAGCGAAGACGATCCCGAAGTACGCGAAGGCCGCCCACGTGATGGAAGCGAGCATGTGCAGTTGGTCATTGCTCATCTTCGTCCCTGGGTGCGCCTGTTTCCGTAAGGCCACTGGAGAGGCGCTCCCCCACCCTTTGGCCTTGTTGATTTCCTCCTCCAACTCTCGGATGTGGCGCCCTAACCTCTTATTGGTGTGGGCCCTCAGTCGCAACCAGAAGCCATTACTTATAACGAGTATACCGGTCAAAACGACCAGTGGCCACTTACTCTCCCCCGCCTCGATGAGTAGATGCAACCAGCCCCGGACGTCGGCGTTCACCGTCGTCGAGCGTCCGGCTACGAAATACGTTGAGATGGAGAAGCCGGCGGCGCCACCAAGCCAGGGCAACGTCTTCATGAAGGCGCGCAGGACTCCGAAAAGACCGTCCCAGAAGCGAGCTCGGTGCATCGCATCGAGTCTGGCGATCTCGAGGCTACAGCGGAGGCCGTCGCGAAATATGAAGCAACTCAAGAGAGAGCTGCGGAGAGCGACGAAAAGCTGTTCAATCTTCTCTCGAAGATCAGCGTGCCTGAATAGACTCAGCCTGCGGCTATGCGCCGCCATCGTCGTAGCTCTCGGAGATCGCAGCGGCGGTTCGGCCCTATCTCCTCTCTGCCAGGAGGTAGACTCCGCGCGCACCGAGTCACGTCTTCTGACCGTGCGAAAGATGGATGAGCAAACGATGAACGCACCCCTTCCTGATCGCCTCCTGCCGGCGCTGCTTCTCACTCTCACCGCGGTGACGGGATTCGTCGATGCGGTGAGCTACCTGGCGCTCGGCCACGTGTTCACCGCCAACATGACCGGCAACGTCGTCTTCCTCGGATTCGCCATGGCGGCGGCGCCCGGGCTGTCGATCGGGCGCTCCGGAGCCGCTCTCGGCGCCTTCGCCATCGGGGCAACGATCGGCGGCCGGCTCGCGGCGCGGATGGCCAGCGGTCAGCGACTTCGTTGGATGAGCGTCGCGTTCGCGATCGAAGCCGTCCTGCTGCTCGCCGCAGCAGCGTTGGCAGCGGGCGCCGGCGACGACCTGTTGCGTGATCCGGCACGTCTGTACGGGCTCATCGCCCTGACCGGCCTTGCGATGGGCGTCCGCAATGCAGTGGTGCGGAAGGCCGCGGAGCGCGACCTCACCACCACCGTGCTGACGCTGACCATCACCGGGATCGCGGCGGACTCCACGCTCGCGGGCGGCAACAACCCTGGATGGACGAGGCGCGCGTTGTCGGTCGCGCTGATGTTCGCGGGCGCGGCGGCCGGCGCGTGGCTGCTCCGTTATTCGGTCGCGCTGCCCGTCGCGATATCCGGCATCATCTCGGGAGTCTGTGCGCTAGGTGCGCGCGTCGGTGGTGTTGCCTCGGGCACCTCGACCGTGTAGCCGCCGCCCCGCCTCTCGTTTCACGCCGGAAGACGGAGCGTTCCCTTCGGGCCGACCATGACGGCCCGAAGGGACGCCTGCTTCGCACCGACCACGGCCGCGTCGAGCGACAATTGCGAGAGCCGTGCGCGCAGCGGGGCGGGCTGCGGCGCTCCCAATTCGAACCGCTCCAGGCGGCACCCCGCCGGCGCGTCCGTCGAAGGATGCGGCGAGTCCTTGCTCCACTCGATGAAGAAG
>WNFI01658905.1_pt1 | contig 11216 bp, 7 predicted proteins | sample 5400471 | NCBI WGS metagenome assembly WNFI01 (sample SAMN13153348, study PRJNA577476) | soil metagenome | isolation source: 100 cm saprolite on Douglas fir-dominated hillslope | place: USA:California | collected 2013-09-17
CCGCATGGTGTTGATCGACAAAGGCAACGTCGTCGCCATCGGGTCCACCGAGGAAATGCGTTCGAGCACGCATCCGCGCGTGCGGCAGTTTCTCGACCGTATCGCCGAGCCGGCAGTTTCAGAAGAATTGGATTATCTGCAAATATTGACGGAAGAACACCGCCATCCTGGCCATTGAAGAGCGGGGAAGAGAGGTACGTGATGGAATCAAAACGCGAACAAGCCATGGTGGGGTTGTTTGTGCTCATCGCTGGCGCCGTGCTGGTGGCCACAGTCGTGGCCCTTACTGGCGCGTTTGCAGCCACAGGGACGACGTACCGCGCTTACTTTCCGTTCGCGGGCGGATTGGAACCCGGCGCGTCGGTCCGCTATGCCGGCGGGCCAAAAGTCGGCCGCGTCGAGAAGTTACAGCTAGACCCCAGAAATTCTACACGCATCGAGATAACCTTCAGCGTGAAGTCGGGCTTGCCCGTTAAGACTGACAGCCATGTGAAAATTATGAGTTTGAGCCCGCTGGGAGACAATCATCTGGAAGTTGTTCCGGGAAGCGAAAAGGCCGCATTGGCCGCTGCGGGAACCATCTTGCCTTCCGACCCTTACGTGGATTTCAATGCGCTCACCGCCAAGATCAATGACATTGCGCCCCAAGCGCAGCAACTTCTTCAGACGCTGAACGACCGCGCGAGCGACCTGAGCGTGACAATCGCGCGCGTCAACGATTTGCTGAGCGATTCGAATCGTCGGAACCTAGCGGGCACGCTGGCTGATACTCGCGGGATGATCGCGGAAAACCGGGCCCCGGTGAAGTCGACGGTGCAGAACTTGAACTCTGCTACCCAGAAGCTGGAGCCGTTACTTCAAGACTTGAGAAAAACTTCCGCACAAGCCAATGAAGCACTGAATCACATCGATTCCCTGGTCGGCGAAAATCGTCCTGATATCCGCAAGGCCGTTGGCGATTTGCGAGTTTCTCTTTCGAACATGACCGGCCTAACCGGGCGTCTGGACCAGACGCTTGACGTGAACTCCGACAACATCGACGAGCTGCTCGAAAATCTGCGCCACGTGAGCCAGAATCTCAAGGAGTTCACGAACACCATCAAGACCAGACCGTACACTCTCATTCGCTCGGCGGCTCCACGCGAGCACAAACCGGGAGAGCCGCAATGAGCCGAACTTCAGTGGACAGGGAATCGCGAAACTTCCGAAGAGCACCCATCGGGCGCAAAAGAACATCTCGCCGGGCACCCGGCAGGGAACTCCTCGCAACGGTTGCGTTGATGGCCGCATGGCTTAGCGGCTGCGTCTCCGCGGCGCGGCCTGCGAAGTATTATCAACTCACAGTCCCATCGGATGCTGGCGTCGTTGAAAAAGAGGACGCAGTTCCCGTGAGGTTGCTCGTCGGCGGGCTGATGACTTCCCACTTGTATCGCGAAGATCGAATTGTCTACGGAAACGGTCCCGAGCAATTGGGCACCTACGAGTATCAACGATGGGCGGAACCACCCAGCGAAATGATTCAGGAAGTCCTGCTGCGAGAGTTGCGCGCAACCGGCCACTACCGTGCTGTTCACGTGCGGCGCAGTAATATGCCGGGAGACTTTGCGATTCGCGGGCGCCTGTATGACTTCAAAGAGGTTGACGGCCCCGCGACGTCAACAAGAGTGACGCTCGAGTTGGAAATGCGTGACTTGAAGACTGGCGCGACCGTATGGCACCACTACTACACGCACGACGAGCCGGCGAGCGGAAAAGAAGTGCCAGCTATAGTCGAGGCATTGGACAAGAATGTCCAGCGCGGTGTGAAGGAAATTGTGGAGAGTCTGGACCAGTACTTCGCGGCCCATCCTCAGAAGTAGCGCGGCCATTTACGCGACCCGCCGGAGGGTTAGCAGCGTTACGTCATCCTCCAACTCGCGTTCCGGGCCGCGGTAAAGATGCACGCCCCCGAGCAGTGCGCGCGAAAAATCCTGAAGCACCAGCGGTTGAGGCAGTTTCCGAAACGTTTTCTCGGCTAGTCCCAGGAATCCCTTGGAAGTAAGTTGCTCCCCTTCCGGCGAGCGAACCTCGGTGGCGCCATCCGAAAACGCCAGGATCATGTCGCCGTGATTCAGCCGTACGCTCTGCTGGTTGTAAATTTCGCCGGTGATGTACCCAAGCGGCAGACCTTCTAAGCCTTCCCCTAGCTCCAGAAATCGTGCTTCGCGCTCGCGCCAGACAAGCATCCGCGGATGCGCCGCATACGCAAAATTAAATTCCCCGCTCGTGGCGTCAAAAGTCCCTGTAACCACTGTGGTCAGCCGCAGCGGACCAGCCGATTTTTCATTTGAGAGCGTAAAAGCGTCGTTCAGGGCCGACAGCAATCCCGCCGTGTCTCGGATGTCTTGAAATTTGTGCAATAGGTGATGGACGTGCCGCGCCACGCCTGCTGCCGTGTAACCGTGGCCGACGCAGTCCGCGAGAACCACTCGTGCCAAGTTGTCGCTGCAGGAGAACACCGCCAAAAGATCGCCGCCCCGGTGGCCGCCGGAAGGCACAGCAATAACATCGCTCTCTAGTCCCGCCAAATCCAGCGAACGGTGGGCCTTTTCATTCCCAGCCCACAGCTCCATGCAGCCGAAAGGCCGCATCGCCGTTCTGGTGCAATCAAATTCTTGGGGTTCAACCCTCTTGAACTTCATATTGGTTTTGATGCCTGAGGAACTTGCTTGGGTGCAACATCGGCCATCGAAGAGAGGCCGTCCACCTTGCCCTGGCCGGATGAATTGCCGAGGCCGAGGGAGGGCCGAAATCGCCTGCGGTCAGCAAGTATCTCACTTTTCCTCTCACCTGCCGTATGATGCTCCCATGCGGCTGCTGCTTGTCGAAGACGACGCGCGCATTGCGCGATTTGTGGCGATGTGATGATTCCCGGCCGCAACGGCTTCGAAGTTTGCCGCGAGCTGCGAAAATCAGGTCAGCGCATGCCCATTCTGATGCTGACTGCACGCGATGCCGTGGAGGACCGCATCACCGGGCTCGATCATGGCGCCGATGATTACCTCACCAAACCGTTCGAATTTCGGGAGTTGCTTGCGCGCCTCCGCGCGCTGCTTCGCCGCTCCGGTGAACTTCGCCCTGCCAAAATTTCTGTCGCTGATCTTGTCCTGGATACTGGCGCACAGGCCGTTTCCCGGGCCGGGCGAAGGGTGGCGCTTACCGCTAAAGAGTATGCCCTGCTCGAATATCTTGTGCGCAACGCTGGCCGCGTCGTGGGGCGCGCGGAAATCGCGGAACATGTTTGGGATGAGACTTTCGATCCCTTCTCGAACCTGATCGAAGTCTACGTCAATCGCGTGCGCCGCAAGATTGACGCCGACTCCAGCAAACCCTTGCTCCATACGCGCCGCGGCGCCGGCTACTTGTTTGGTCCACTGAGCGATGCAGAGGCCGCGGACGCCGCAGACGAGAGTGCTCTGCCACGGCAGCGTGCCAAAGCGGTTTCTCCCGCCCGGAAGAGCCATGCTTGATTCCATCCGCGTCCGTCTCACGCTTTGGTATACGGGAGTTCTGACACTTGTTCTGGTCGTTCTCGCGCTAATCACTTATTTTATTTTTTGGCGCAGCACCCTACAGCGCACCGACGTGAGTCTCTCTGAACTTTCCGCCGCATTCCTCACCACTCTCGATGCCGAAGTCAAAGATCAGAGCGGCCCCGATTCCCTGAAATTGGCGGGACAAGTAGCCATCACCGAACACCGTTTTCGCGACCACGTTTTCGCAATTTTTGATTCCACTGGGAATATCGTTGTCAGTTCCCAGGAGCTTCCGCCCGCGGCAGTGGGCTCCGCAGCTGACGTAGCATTGTCCTCGCCTTCGTTTCAGCGCTTTCTCGATGATTCCGCGCGTTCCGAACTTTTTTTTGCCAATGTTAAAGGAGGCAGAAGTGGTTACCGCGGATTTGCCCGGCATTTTTCCTCCTCCGGTATCGCATACACGCTGGTTATTCTGCAATCGCTTCACCCCCAGCAGGAGATGCTCGAAGAAGTCACCTCCACGTTTGCTTGGGTCATCCCCATCGCCATTGTGCTTGCCAGCGTCGGCGGTTACTTTCTCGCGCGCAAGAGTCTTGCCCCCGTCGTGGCCATGAGCAGCCAGGCCGGGCGCATTGGCGCCGCCAATTTGCACCAACGGTTAGCGGTGCAGCATGGCAAGGACGAACTCGGTCATCTGGCGCAGTCGTTCAACAGCCTGCTGGACCGCCTCAGCCAATCTTTCGAACGCCAGCAGCGCTTCATGGCCGACGCTTCGCATGAACTGCGGACGCCGGTGGCGATTTTGCGCGGTGAAGCGGAGGTCGCTCTCTCGCAACCGGCTCGTTCGCTAGAGGAGTACCGGGAATCGCTGGGAGTGCTTCATCATGAGGCCGAACGGCTCACGCACATCGTGGAGGATCTCTTCACGCTTACGCGAGCGGACGCCGGTCAGTATCCGCTCCAACCAGGCGACTTTTACCTCGACGAACTTGTAGCCGAGTGCATCCATTCTGCCAGAACGTTGGCGCTCGCAAAAAAGATTTCTCTGAATTTCGAGGAAGCGCCTGAGTCTCCCATCCATGCCGATGAATCCCTGCTGCGCCGCATGATCCTCAATCTGCTGGATAACGCCATTAAGTACACCTCGGAAGGTGGCCGCGTCACCGTCACCTGCGGCCGCACAGTGGGCGAATATGTCTTGAGCATCGCGGATACCGGAGGAGGAATCCCCGCGGAGCTGCAGCCGCGCATTTTCGAGCGATTTTTCCGCGCGGACAAAGCCCGTTCTCGTGCAGAAAACGACGGTCGGGGCGCCGGGCTGGGACTCTCCATTTCCCGCTGGATCGCTGAAGCACACCACGGTCGTTTAGAGCTTACCCGATCGGACTCGGCTGGAAGCACGTTCACCGCTTACCTCCCCGGACCGCCATCGCCTTCCGCATCAAACAGTTAATCCTCTGTTTATGTTCGCCTGGCTAAGTTAGATTCTTCCTTGCCGTGCGCCTGTTTGGTGCGGCCCAGGAGTCGAGATTTTATGAAATCGCGTCGCATGCTCGTTTTGTTCTGGGTCTCGGTTGCCGCCCTTTCTTTAGCTTCCGCGCGAAGGGCCGCTGCCCAGCAAGCGCCACCTCCAGCGAGCGCTCCAGCTCCACAAGCTGCACAGCAGACAGCAACTGGGGCATCGCAAACGCTCCGTCTAACACTGGAAGATGCGCTCGCGCGGGCCAGGAAGAACAGCACACAATTTCAAGCCGTGCAGACCGACGCCTCGATTGCGCGCCAGGATCGCTATCAGGCAGGCGCTGCGCTGCTTCCCAGCGTCACTTACAACAATGAGGCGCTTTATAGCCAGCTCAGCAACAATAATCCCAGGTTCATTGCCAACAATGCCGCACACGAATACGTCAGCCAAGCCAACGTGCATGAGTCTATCGATCTTGTCTCCATTTCCGCTTTCAGGCGAGCATCCGCGGCCTCCGCTCTTGCAAAGGCGCGCGCGGAGATTGCTTCGCGCGGGCTGGTCGTCACTGTCGTGCAGAGCTACTATGCCGTCGCTGCCGCACAGCTAAAGCTGGAAGCTGCAAGGAAAAATGGTGACGAGGGCGACCATTTCCTGAATTTGACGCAAGATCTCGAAAAGGGCGGGGAAGTCGCTCATTCCGACGTCATCAAGGCGGAATTGCAGATGCAGGAGCGCCGCCGGCAGCTGCTCGAAGCGCAGCTCGGGCTCCTGAACGCCCGGCTCGATTTTGCTGTGCTGATCTTTCCCGATTTCAACGACAACTTTGAACTTGCCGAAGATCTTCACGCGGGCGTTGCTCTCCCAACCCTTGCGGAAGTGCAGCAGCGGGCCGCCCGGGACAATCCCGATCTGCGAGCCGCTTTGGCTGCGGTGCAGCAAGCAGGACACGAAGTGACCGGCGCTCGTGGGGGATATCTGCCTTCGCTCAGCTTCGATTATTGGTATGGAATAGACGCTCCGCAGTTTGCCGTGAATGGTCCGAATGGATTTTCCAATCTAGGTACTTCGGCGGCGGCCACCGTGAATATTCCCATCTGGAATTGGGGCGCTACGCAAAGCCGCATCAAGCAAGCCGAACTGCGGCGCACGCAGGCACAACGCGAGCTCTCCCTCGCGCAGCGAAAGCTCCTCGCGGAAATAAAATCTCTTTACGCCGAAGCGGAAACTGCTCTGAACGAGCTCAGCGGCCTCAATCGTTCGTCCGAACTGTCTGCCGAAAGTCTGCGTCTTACGACCCTTCGCTACAGGGGCGGCGAAGCCACCGTACTGGAAGTCGTGGACGCGCAAACCACCTTTGCGCAAGCCAACACCGCCTATCAAGACGGTGCCGTGCGCTATCGCGTGGCCCTGGCAAATTTGCAAACCCTGACGGGGGTTTTGACGACTCCATGAAGCCAACGATGAACAATACTGTAAAGTTTCTCCGCCACTGGGCATCAATTTTCTGCGCTATCGCCGCGCTGCTCTGCCTAGCGAACGGCTGCGGTAAGGCAGAGAAAGAAAAGGACCCGGTTGTCACCGTGCAGACCACGGCAGTGCGGCGTGCCCCAATCTCACAAGCTGTTTCGGTGGAAGCGGTGGTCTATCCGCTTGAGCAAGCCACGGTGGCCCCCAAGATCAGCTCGACCATAAAGAAATTCCATGTCCAACGAGGCGCGCGAGTCAAAAAAGGACAATTGCTTGCCGAATTGGAAAACAGGGATTTGTCCGCGGCTGCGGAGTCCAGCAAAGGTGAATTCGAACAGGCGGAGGCCAACTATGTAACAACGGTTGGCGCTAGTTTGCCGCAACAGATTCAAAAGGCGGAGCTCGACGCTGTCGCGGCAAGGTCGAACTTCGCTGCACAACTGAAAGTCTACGAGAGCCGTAAGGAATTGTTCCAGCAAGGCGCGATTCCCCGCAAAGACATGGACGCCGCTGAAGTCGCATTTCTCCAAGCACGCAGCCAGAACGAGCAGGCGCAAAAACAGCTCGCCGACCTTCAGCGCGTTGGAAAAGAGCAAGCTCTCAAATCCGCCCAAGGTTCGCGCACGTCAGCGGAAGGTAAAATGAAGGGTGCCGAGGCGCAGCTTAGCTATTCGAGAATCACCAGCCCCATTGACGGCGTGGTCACCGATCGTCCGCTTTTCGAGGGCGACCTCGCCACCGCCAATCAACCCTTGCTCACAGTGATGAATACATCCCGCCTCATCGCCAAAGCCCACGTTCCGCAATCGGAAGCCGCCATTCTGAAGGTCGGCAACTCCGCGGAACTGAAAATTCCTGGCCTCGACGAGCCCATCAAAGGCCGCGTCAGCTTGATCAGCCCCGCTCTTGATCCCGGCAGTACCACCATTGAAGTGTGGGTGGAAGCGACAAAGCCGGACCCCGCTCTGAAACCCGGCATGAGTGTGGAACTTTCCATGACCGCGAAAATGGTGAAGGACGCGCTCGTCGTCCCCACTCCGGCGATCTACAAAAACTCCGAAGGTGCAGACTACGTTTTGCTCGCGGGCTCCGATGGCCATGCGCACGTCAAGACCGTCCAACTGGGCGTACGTAATCCGCAATTCACCCAAGTCGTTGCCGGAATAATCGCCGGCGATCAGGTGATCAGCTCCGGCGGCTACGCCCTGCCCGACAAAACACAAATCAAAATCGAAGCACCCGGCAAAGAAGAGAAAGAAACTGGCGACAGAGCCGATCCATCAGACAAGCCGGGAGGCACCACAAAACCTGACGCCAAGGAAAAGGATTAGACGCGCATGGCCCTCCCTTCCGATTCCCCGCGCGTAGCGCATCCATCCGACAAGCCGGACGCGCCCTGGTTCCAGAGGCTCTCTCGCCCCATCCTGTTCTTGATCGTCACCCTCATGCTCGTGGGCGCGTATCTCGCCTTCACCATCCCAGTCGCGGTCTTCCCGAACACCGACTTCCCGCGCATTGTCATCGGCATCGACAATGGCGTCATGCCTATCGACCAGATGCTCGTAATCATCACCCGTCCTCTCGAGGAAGCCGTCAACAGCGTGCCCGGCTTGCAGAAAGTCCAGTCCATCACCAGCCGTGGTTCCGCGGAAGTCGATCTTTTCTTTGACTGGAATAGCGACATGATTCTCACCCTGCAGCGTGTCGACGCCGTCGTTGCCCGCTTGCAATCTGAATTGCCGCCGACTGCCAAAGTCGAAACGCACCGCCTCACCTTCGCCACGTTTCCCATCCTCGGTTACAGCCTGACTTCCGACACCATTCCGCAAAATAAGCTCTGGGAAATTGCCACTTACGATCTGAAGCCTCGTGTAAACCGGCTCGATGGCGTGGCTTCCGTTCTCATTCAAGGTGGCCGCGTCCCCGAATTCCAGGTATCTCCCGAACCGGCGCGCCTTCTCGCGGCCGGTATCACCGTCAACGACATTCTCGACTCCATTCGCCGGACCAACCTCATCGACTCGCCGGGCCTCATCGAGAACAACCATCAATTGGTTCTCAGCCTCATCAGCGGCCAGGTTCGCACGCCGGAACAGATCGGCCAGATCGTGGTCAAGACCACGACAGCGGGTATTCCCGTTCGCCTCGGTGATATCGCGAAGATTTCTCCGTCCGTCGCTCCCGTCTACACCATGGTCACCGCCAACGGCAAACCCGCCGTCCTGCTCAGCGTGCATCGTCAGCCGGACAGCAACACTCTCGATGTCGCCAATGAAGTTCACGCTCAAATCGAAGAGCTTCGCCCTACTCTTCCCCCCGGCGTGCACATCGAACCTTTCTACGATCAATCAACCATCGTTCACGAATCCATCGCCAGCGTTCGCGATGCCGTGCTGCTCGGGCTGGTTCTATCTTCCATCATTCTCGTGCTCTTTTTGCGCGACTGGGGCACCTCTCTGGTTGCCGGCCTCGTGATTCCTGCCACGCTGCTCATCACTTTCATTGTCCTGAAGCTCACTGGTCAGAGCTTTAACCTGATGACTCTCGGCGGTCTGGCCGCGGCGGTCGGTTTGGTTATCGATGATGCGATTGTGGTGCTCGAAAACATCGTCCTGCACCGCGACGCGGGTCAGAGCCGCTTCGCGGCGATTCAAAGCGCGCTGAAAGAAATGACCATTCCTCTAATCGGCTCCACCATCACTCCGATTGTCGTTTTTCTCCCGCTGATCTCCATCACCGGCGTGACCGGAAGCTTTTTCCGCGCCCTCGCCGTTACCATGACCGTGTCTCTGTTCGCTTCGCTCCTCCTCGCTCTGTCCTGGACGCCCACCCTCAGCCAGTATCTTGTGCGGCGCAAAGTGGCCTCCATCGCTGGGGGCGAATCCTCTTCAGGCGACAACGCCGCTGCTCTTCTTGCCGCCGAAGAGGCCCACCTCTCCGGTTTCTTCGGTCGCATCATCGCTTTCTACGCGCGCTCCATGGAAGCGGTTCTCAAACGGCCCCTTCTCCTTGCCGCCAGCTCCGTCGTCATCGTCATTCTTTCCTTTGTTTGTTATAAGTTGCTCGGTTCCGACCTCCTGCCCGAAATGGACGAAGGCGGATTCATTCTCGATTACTGGACTCCCCCTGGCAGTTCACTCGCGGAATCCGACCGCATTCTGCAACACATGGAGGAAATTGTTCGCTCGCAGCCCGAAGTCGAAAACACGTCGCGCCGTACTGGTTTACAGCTCGGCCTTGCCGCCGTCACGGAAGCCAATCGCGGCGACTTCACTGTCAAGCTCAAGCGTGACCGCAAGCGCGACATCGACGAGGTCATCTCCGACATTCGCTCGGAGATCGAGCAGACCGAGCCTGCCGCCAAGGTGGAATTCATCCAGGTCCTACAGGACATGATCGGCGACCTCAGCAGCCAACCCGAGCCCATCGTTATCAAACTCTTTTCGCAGGATCCCAAGCTACTTGCTAATACTGCTCCGCGCGTCGCCGACGCCATTCAGAAGGTTCACGGTGTCGTCGATGTTCTCGATGGCATCGAGAACACCATCAGCGGCCCCGCTACCACTTTTCAAATCAATCCCGCCGTAGCTGCTCGCGCTGGATTCACGCCCGAAGAGGTTGCCGTGGATGCCTCTGCCATTCTCGAAGGCGAGCCTGCCAGCACCCCTGTCGTTGTGAATGATCGCGCTTACACCATCCGCGTTCGATTTCCAGAGGACGCCCGGGCAACACTCGAGCGCATGAGCAATACCCTGCTCACCAGCGCCTCCGGCCGCACCGCAACTCTCGGCTCGCTCGCAACCGTAACTTCCGATCCCGGTCAAACCGAAATCCGCCGTGAGAACCTTCAGCGTCTCGTGGAAGTCACCGGCCGCTTCGAAGGCGTGGACCTCGGCTCCGGCATCGCCGCGGTCAAAAAAACTGTCAATGATCTGCGCCTGCCGTCTTCGATCCGCGTGGAATACGGTGGCACGTATGCCGAACAGATGAAGTCCTTCCGCGACCTCCTGATGGTTCTCGCGCTTGCCCTGGTTTTGCTTTTCGCCGTGCTCTTGTTTGAATTCCGTACCTTTTCGGCCCCAACCGCGATTCTCGCTTCCGCTCTGCTCTCCACCTTTGGCGGGCTGCTCGCGCTGCTTATCACCCGCACGACGTTTAACGTCGCTTCCTTCATGGGCATGATCATGGTCATCGGCATCGTGGCGAAAAACGGCATTCTGCTCCTCGATGCCGAGCATCGCTTCCGCAATCTCGGCTTTTCCCCAGAAGATTCCATGATTCAAGCTGGCCGCCGCCGCCTGCGCCCCATCGTCATGACCGCCCTGGCCACCGTTGCCGGCATGCTCCCTCTGGCTTTCGCTATCGGGAAAGGCTCCCAGATGCTCAAGCCTCTCGCTATCACCGTCGTCGGTGGCATCCTCAGTTCCATGGTGCTCTCGCTCATCTTTACGCCTGCGATTCATTACTATCTTCGCCCCAGAACCGTCGCCCAGGAATAATCCAGGCTTCTGAAAACTTGTTGGCGAGCGCGATTCTCGCGGCCTGACAGCGAACCGTCACGCTCCTCGTTTTACATCCTTCTCATCCTCCTTTCATCTGCGAGTCATAAATCTCACGTTAACTCGCTTCGCCGCGCCTTCGGGGTGTACTTGGAAATCTGGTCGCTGAAATCCCTCGTCGAAGGTGAACTTTGCAGACAGTTCGCCCCATGACCGTGAGTTCTTTGCAATTCAAATTTGAAGGAGTCTCCATGCGAAGATTTTGCACTTTTC
>WNFI01135287.1_pt1 | contig 11214 bp, 17 predicted proteins | sample 5400471 | NCBI WGS metagenome assembly WNFI01 (sample SAMN13153348, study PRJNA577476) | soil metagenome | isolation source: 100 cm saprolite on Douglas fir-dominated hillslope | place: USA:California | collected 2013-09-17
CGAACGTAAATTCCCAGGCATGACGGATCGTGTCCGGCAGGCGTTGTGGCTGTGCGTGATACAGGGAATGCCCGCGCAGCTTGCCGCCGACGAGATGGGGGTCAGCACGCACACTGTACGCAGCTACATCAAAGAGGGATATCGCATCCTCGAAACCTACGACGACACCGATTACCCGGAAGAGATGGGGCCGCTGGAACGTGCCTTTATGCGCTTCACCGCCCTTGAAAGCGATACGGGCGATAAACCGGTGGAATAAGGAACGACCTGAACACTTTGTGATTGCGTTGGTACAAAACAGGCATACACTGAAATCATTTTTGCAGTTGTGTACGCCGGGGTTATCATGCCGATCACGATGGAGCTTCGTGATAATGACCGTGTAATCTATTATCAAATTACCGATCCCTGGCAGTTCGACGAAGCACTGACCGCGTATAAGCTGAATAACGATCTTCGCAATCAACACAAGCATAAAATCCATACAATTGCGAATATTTCCGGAACGCGCCACATACCTAACGATGTGTTACGCCTGCGATTATTCAGCCCGGATATTATGCATCCGCGTGCCGGGATCGCGTTTCTGGTGGGACCGTCTCCGTTCGCCCGAAGTATAATTGACCTGATTGTCCGGTTACTCAAAACTCAGAAAATCCGCGTAGTCGCTACGGAGGAAGAAGCATGGGTCGCCGTCCGCAAAATAATAAAAAGCGAGACTGCTGAATTGCCCCAAGCCGATGGATTAGTCTGAACGATACGGTGATCGTCGCGCTCTTTGGTACAAGTGTGTTATGTATGAAACCCTCTTTCGAGACATACAATAGCGAAATTTCATTGTGATCGCGTGGGAGCCACATCGTGAAGCGTCGTATCTTTTCTATCGCTATTCTAGTCATATCACTTACATTCTTCGTTAGCTTCTCGCACCCTTCCAAAGTGCAGGCCGCAGGTTATTTCTTGAATTTCTCTCTGGCTGGCTCTGCATCATGTAATACTACTGGAACACATATCCCCGAAACTTTTGTGTACAACCTTCCCGCACAACGGGCTATCCCTACACCTATACGTTTAGGCTCTCATTTAATTTCGGGGCCAGCGGAGTCTACACCGATACAATCAGGTTAGTTTGTAATGGTGGTACTGTCGTCAGCGTCTCCGTGACGAACGGAAATGGTTCCGGCGGTAGTGGCTCCGGCCCGATCTTCGATGATGGTCGCCTGAATATGGACGCGCTCGAAACTGCCGCTATCTATTGCATGGCTGACGGTTCTGTCAGAGTGTATGTACCTGGCGAGCCGCTCTGGGTAATCGCCTTCGATGCCAGCCCATCAGAGATTGCTAAAATACCTACCAAGCCGGACAAGAATACGCTTATCAAGTCCGGCAAAGGCGCATTCCTGTATCGGCTGACGACGGGCGAGTTGCAGATCAACGCGACATCAAACTATGTGTATATTTTTAAGGACTGTCCTAAGCCGCATTAACGAAGGCGAGCACTGGCTTCAGGAATTCCGGATCAATGACGACGCCATGCAACCGTAAATTGCAGGGATGACGGTGTATGTACGTGCGTGGCAGGCGATTTCCCGATGTTGAACTAGCCTTCACAACCTGCCAATCCTGGTACAGAATGTGCTAATTTGCCCGATGATCTTTCTTCCTCAGCGTGAACGGCGGACAAGTCTCAGAAGTCCGCCGTTCCGTTTGCAGGGTGGGCGGTGCGGTTATTTCGCCTTTAACTTGTGTTTCATTTCTTGAATGTGAACGTGCGTCGGAAAGATACGTTGTCCGTCAGCGTCATCAGGCGCTGACAGTAGCAGGTCAATAGCATGGGGCGAGATTGTATAGATCACATCGTCGCCCTGTCGCGCGATTGCTATTATGAGGTCAAATGTGCGCAAATAAACGAACGGGTCTGATTGCCACCTATCTGCGGGGACTTTGCGTCGTCCGTCTCTGCTCAGCACGACTCCTACTAGAATTGCCTGTTCCTGTCCGCTTAGATCGCGCCATGTGGTCATAACTATGCTCCGAAGGGAAAACGGCATCAACCGTTAAGCAAGAGCTATGCCACCGACGAAACTAAAAGGCCCTTTAGAGCGTCCATCCGCTCGGCATGAGTTTTTCACATGACGCAAGGCACAATTAGAAAATCTGTCAAGTAATCCAATCGAAATAGATCCCTGCGTAACCTATTCTATCGTTTTACGATAATACAAATGACCATCTTTGAGTTTTTTGCGGATCGTATGATGCAAGCGTGTATTCCTATGGACCAATATTTACAGCAGCGTCTTGAAATTTTGACAATAGCGGCGCGCCGTTACCACTGGTTACTAGATGGGACGCAGCAAGACTTAGAAAGTTACCCGAACAATTCGCGATTGCAAACGCGAAAAGCTGTTCTTGAGAATGAGCTTGATGTCACCCTTAACCGTATTGAAGCATTACTTTATCAACTGAACGTATTCCGTCAGGTTGCCTGACCCGCAAATATATTTTCTGTCTATAGTTCTGATAACCAAATAGCGTTTATGAGCGGCACCTGATTTAAACAGATTCGGTTGTGCGAGGGCGAATACCAAGCATCATGCCCTGAACGTCCAACCCTTCATCCAGGTCAGGCCAATCAATACTGAATGCGCGCAACTCAACATGTGCGCGTTGTTCTGGCGTTGCGGCAGCCAGCCACGGATGCCACCCAAGAGGATTGCCAATGGTTCGCCCGTCGGCAAGTGTTACCCATACCTTATGATCGTGAAATTCGACGGCAACCGGGCGATCCGTGTCATGGTTGTATTCAAAATCTGCTGTCATTGCTTGTAAACTCGCTATCGGTCAGGATGTATTCTATCCCATGCTACTAACAATATCGCTTGGTTTACTTGAATAATCTCAAGTATTCTTTGTAGTTCTCGATTGCTAAATCCCCAATTGTGCAGCAACTCAACGGGATCAAGTCTGATCCGGGCATCACTCTCAGCCTTCTTGACATGAACATGTGCCGGGGTGTGATCGTTTGGATAAATCATGAAGATGTAGCCATCTTGCCGCAGCACCGTTGGAGACATTATAACCTCGGTTTGCGTTTGCGTCTGATAAGGCTTGAGACGGGAATTAACTATTGTAACTAAGCACCCCTTTCAGCGCCCGTAATAATACGCCGCCGCGCAGCCTATCTCTGACACAACCGAGTCTCTGCGCGTGCCTAGGCAGTGGTCTAAACCAAATGCTAAGCAGCAGAAAAGTTTGTTGACAAAAGTAATTAATTTTGAGATCGAAAATCACTTTTCCTCAACACCCTCTTTACAAACGGGTATATAATGGAAATATTACCGAATTGCAACGTTTGCAACTTCCAATAATATTCGTTTTAGATCGATAAGACCTCCCATAGAAAGCCTCTGGAGGGTTCAAATGATGACGGTTACAAATAATATTTATCAAACGGGCCAACAAGTTCCGATAAGCGGAACATACGAAGTCGTCGGCGTCAACTTGACAGCCGCCCAAAGTAAGAAGGAAAAAGCGCTTCGACTGCTCCAACGAGGTGAAATCTTTCCCAATTACGACGGGTGGGAAGTGTGTTGGCATTTCGCCAGCGGCGAAAATCAACACAAACCTGAGAAGGCAGTGACTGGAGCCTAGCGCTATAAAGCGATAACCAGCATGAAGCCTGCTCCATACTCTAACCTTGCTCTACAGAAGGCACTTGACAATAACAATGCCCATTACGATGGACTGGTATTCTCGCTCAACTGTACTGGTCACCTACAGAGATATAATCACCGCCAAAGGACAGCATGAGGCAAACCTCAAATTTATTGCTTATCTTGATGCTGCTTCATACCCGTTACATGTCATTGCTGATTGGCGTGATGCCGATAATTACCCCATTGACTTCGACATTGTGCCGGACATGCTGACGATGCTGCGCCACAAAAATATGGGCTGGATCGTGGTCGTGGGCATGAATAATGTCCTCAGCTTTTGGGCCGAATTCTTCACCAAAATGGCAGGACTGCGTTACACCCAATGCCACAGCATTGACGAAGCCGGGCAGTTTCTGGCGCTACGCGAAAGCGATAAGACGGCGTAGCCCACGCTGCCCATCAGGGAGCGGTTCCCCTTGCTGTTTGCGGCGAGAGGAACCGATAACTTAGATTTCGGTACGCGATAAGACGCTCATGCGGACGAACTTGGACTAGGCTGCCAAGCGACGGGCGTAATACTCCGCGAGGCCAAGAACGAGGATCACGTCCGCGACCAGTGTAATCAGCCAGCGACCCTCGTTAGCGAACATATTCCAGTCCAGCACCAGCATAAGGGCGCTGATGGCGACCCATGCAAAGTTCAGGACAGCCACCAACTGTAGAGTCCCACGACTGGCGTTGCGCTGCGAGACATATAGCAGCCACGCACCAAAAGCTAACGCCACGATGCCGCTGATCTCGATTGGCGCGGCGCTCAGACCGAGCCAGCCCGCTATTGTTTGGGATTCCAGCACTAATCCCGCGCCAACGAACAGTTCAAAGATGCCATCGGCCTGCAAAATGCGCTGCGGAAAACGGTTTTCTAGCTTCTGTACTTGTGTAGCCATTTGTTGACTCTCCTGCTAATCGGATAATGGCTACAGCATAGGCTTTAGAAGACTGCCATTTCAACGAAAAACGCTGCCATTTACTGCCAGTTTTCACGCAAATTATGTGCAATCAGGTTGGCGGCGGCATTTTGCCAATTGTGCAGGGTGCGCTCCGGTACCTGACTCTGGAACCACGCCATTGCTTCCTGGGCATGAGGCGGGAGCGACTCGTTTCGATCTTTGCGGCTGTAGGGTTTGAGGCCGCACACATAAGGGTAATAAACCGCGTTATAGTAGCGCCATTCGTCTGAGGTCCCGAATTGACCGCCATCGCGCGGCTTCAGGCATTCGATGCTTTCTGCCAGCAGCATTTTAAGCTCTGCGGCCCGTTCAAGCGCACTCAGCGACGTGCTCCGATGCGCAATACGCTGTTCGATCTGCGGCAGCATGGTCTAGGGGTTAATTGCCAGCCTCGGCAAGTTGCCGTAATTGCTTAAGGCACGCCGCGTCAGCCGGACAAATTCCTCATCGTCAAGTTCCTGCAAATGTTGCGATTCGCTGAGGCGTGGCAGATTGCTGCTGATATCCCGCAGCTCGGTGCGGGATTGCCGCAATCCCGGCGCATTCAGAAAGGTCAGGTTATCCAGTAACTGTTGGACTGGATCGGCAAATACCTGCCACATAATCGCGGCACTGCATGTTGTCAGCAGTAGGACAAGCATGGGCAGTGTAATGCCCGTGCTGAGAAGTCAGTAGCGAGTGAAAGCAGCAGCAGCGGGCGCGGCACAATATTCCACACGAGGAGCAGACTGGCTGAGCCTAGCAAGACAAATAGTGTCGCCAGGATAAGCGCGTTTCGGGTGGGGCGTGGGTTCAGCCTCACCAGGACGACGACTGCCGCGACGAGGGGCAAGACAACGGCTCCAACAAAAAGAGGATAGCCGCTGGTGGGCACAGGCGGCGACACATCATAATCGAAGATCAGGCGCGTTCCGGCAGCAATGAGATAAAACACCCCATACAGGCCGAGCAGCACAGGTAAATATTTAGCCAGGGATGCCGCGCGGGGAATCAGCGCCAGGATCGCTAGCACCCAGAACACGCTCAACCATAAGGGCAAGGGCCAACTGATCGCGGCTAACAGGCGGGGCGCTGTTCCTGATTGATAGATCAGATCGAGGGCCAGCATCAGCGCATAAGTCACTGTGCCAGCGCCAGCGAACAACACGAACAGGCTCAAGCTGGCACGTGGATTGCGGGTCAGCAAATACAGTCCAAGCCAAAGCATGTAACAAAAGATAACCGTTTGAAGGATCAGTTGAATCGCGCTCATCATCTGAAGCTTGGCTGAGCCATTCGATTTATAAATGTTCTAGGCTAATTATACTGCGTCTACTGCTGTGTCGGCGTGAGGAACAGCTTGATTCCGGGTGTAGGCGTCGCAGCATCAGGTACCTTGATTGCAATCGTCGGGACAACGGTGAGCGGTGTGACACTTGCTCTGGACGGGATTGTCGGCCCCGTGGTGGAAAGCGGGACCGTTGGCGGTTCCACAAACGCGGTTGGCGCGGGCAGCGTATATTGAGCGGTGGCGATGCCTAGAGTCACTGAGGCTTTTTGGCATAAAAATTGACCACCGCTCCGCAGCCAATCGTCGAGCGTGGCGCTCTTCTCCATACCACGCACCGCGTCGTTATAGATACCCGTGCCCCATGTGTAATATTTCTGGGATTCGGCAGGCCAATTCGTCGGATCACGGCTGATGAGCGATGGACCACCGTTGTAGCAGGCCATCGCCAGCCCGACATCGCCGTCTGCGTAGCGTAAACAGTCGCGGATCACGGCGATGCCTGCCTCGGCGTTTGTCTCCGGATCGGTCATGTTCGTCGTGTCCGGGCTAAAGTTCATAGGCATAACCTGAAAGAGTCCCTGCGCCCCGGCAGTGCTGGTAGCGCCGGGATAGCCGCACGACTCGATCTGCATCAGCGTAGCGATCAGATTCGGGTTTACGTCGTATTTAGTCGCCCATTTTGATATTTGTGGTGCCCAATACTGAACTGACGGCGTATAGAACGGCGCAATCAGCGGTGGGTTCAGGCCAGTTCGCATGGACCGCAGCAGATTTGGACCAAACAGCACCAGCAGGATAATCACGATTATCCAGGCGGGCGCGTAGCGGTACAGTAAACCCGTCATCCAACGAATCCGCGTGATGCGTTCGTGGAATGTCGCGTTGCGCCATTTCCCGCGATCTACTGGGGGACGCTTTTCAGGTTGGGCAGGCTTTTTGCGTCCTTTAGCCGGAGCTGCGGGTGGCTGTGCGGCTTTGCGCCTGGGCTTTGGTGCCTCTTCTTCCTCGCCATTGAGGCGGGCCGAGCGCTTACGCCGCGCCGGTTTTGCGGCAGGCGGCGGTTGTTCCTCGTCATTGGCACGTGCGGTTTGTCGGCGTCGAGGCGGCGGTTCGCTGGCGGGCTGTTCGTCCTCATCGTCCAGGCGGACAGAACGCCTGCGCCGTGGCGGCGCAGGCGGGCTAGCTTCTTCCTGGTCCTGTGGCTCCGGTTCCTCGGAGCGTTTGCGACGGCGAGGCCGTGGCGCGTCTTCGTCGTATTCGTCGCTCATAAATTACAACAAGCCCTGATACGAGACTGCTAAAAACGTGATCCGACAACGATCTGTTGCAACGGTACCGGCATAAACACAAGAATGAACATCACCAGCGCAATGATGGCAATGACGCGTCGGCGTGTATCCAGCCGCGTAATGGAATCTAGGGGGGTCGCATAGACGCGGCCCAGCACCAACAGCAGAACTACCCACAGCAACCATTCCTGAAAGAAAATCGACAGCAGACCAAGTGCTGCGATGAGCGGAATGAACAATATCCGCGCCCGTTCTCCGATCAATGAATAGATGACATGTCCACCGTCAAGCTGACCTACCGGGATCAGGTTGAGGGCCGTTACCAGCAGTCCGGTCCATCCTGCCCATGTCAATTGATTGATCGTCACATCTTTCATACCATCGGGCAGGAAATGCCCAAACACCACGAACTTGGCAAGCATATACAGGATTGAATTGCCCTCAGCGATATAGCCAGCCATGTGCGTTTTGAGCAAAAATACATCCATCGTCGGGAGCGGCAGCACAGGCGAAGTTTTCAGGCCGACCAGCAAGATTGGGATGGCAACGACCAGCCCAACCAGCGGTCCTGCGGCTCCAATATCCAGCAGAATACGGCGGTTGCGCATCGGTTCGCGGAGTTGGATGAAAGCGCCCATCGTGCCAAACAGCGACAGCGGCATGGGAATAAAATAGGGCAGGGTCACGGCAACCTTGTGATAGCGTGCCGCGAAATAATGGCCTAATTCGTGCGATCCCAGGATAAGCAGCAGACTGACTGCGTAGGGCCACCCCTGCAGGATATCGAGTGGCGAAGTGGCCTGCACGCCTCCCAGGACAGCACCAGCAAACAATACAGAGAGAATCGTCAGGCCGAATAGCAACGCGTTGGGCCAGGTCGGACGCGGGCGCGGGTGGATGCGTCCACGGACTGCGCGGATCACTTGCTGCCCATTTTCTTCCAACATGACAGGTACATGATCCAGCGGCTTGAACGCCGCGTCGAGCTTGTCATAGGCAGCCATACTGTCCATTGAGAGATGACCCGTGTAGCTGGCAGTAATCGGCTCTGACAAATCGTCCGATTCAAAATCGACGAAAAACACATCATCCACCACATTGCGGAGTTGAGTTCGCAGATCGTTTGCAGGGCTGCTGCTACTGGCGATTTCTATTACCGGGGAATCACTCAGTCCACTTGGTTCATTTAGCACAACGCTATCCTCAGTCTTCTCTACACTGTAGCGACACGTCTAACCGTGCTCTACCGAAAATGTTCCATCTACTAGGGCGTAATCAACTTCCAACTATCGCCCTTGTTGAACAGGCCAAACACATTGTGGTCCTGCGCCCTGATATACATTACCCCGTTGTCAACCGTTGCGTCACCCTGGAAGGTGCCATCGAAAGGAATTTCGGGACTGGTCGCCCACCCCAGGCGATCCCTGACTCGCGGGTGAGAGCGCCACGCCAATCCAAACCCGCGACGAGGCTGCAATTTCCCTGAAGGTGGGTTGATTGACGGATCGGTTTCGGGCTGACCGTCCTTAAAGTCGTCCGGGTAGGTCGCCCAGGCCGGCTGCTGTCCATCGTTGAACAGCACGTAAACGCGCGCTTGAGACTGCACCCAGATCATCATACCCTTTTCAAACGGTTGCTGCACCTCAGTCGTAACTACCGCTGTTGATGCGGGGCAACCGTCGGGCTGTGGGTCAAAAAACCAGACTTCCGTGCAGCCAATGGGGACCGCCAGCGTTTGCTCCAGGTGCGTGCTCGCATCGCCGATGGACAGCAAGAATTGTACGGAGTTCCGGTCCTCCGGACGCGTCGTTACATCCAAAGACCCGGCCCGGCCCACATTCCACAGTTGTCCGCGCTTGCCAGCAGGGTCGAGCCTGTAAATAATCGCCTTTTCAACGCCCTTGGCGGACCAAAACAAGGTCAACTTGTCGCCGGGTTTTAGAGAAGTCGTATCCGTCGTAAAGTATTCGATCTGTAACTCTCCGGGCGCGTAGCTCAATGCGGTAGCGGTTGGCGTCCAGTTCGGACGGGTCGGCACGGCTCCCAAAATAAACGTGGGTGATGGCCCTGCTGTGGCAACCGCAGGCTGTAAGGCAGTCGGCGTGGGGCTGGCGTTGAATACACGTGTAAAAGTCGCGCTCGGCTCAAGGGACGGGGTGAAGGTGGGCCGGGGCGTCGGAAGCACCGGCTGTTCCGCCGCGCCGCAGGCAGCCAGCAACAGGATCACCATCATCACTGCTGCCCACCAGACCTTACCGATCCAATGTGCGGACATGCGCCCTCAACCTTCCGCTGTGTATCGACCACGATTGCGGGAACTCCAACAAGTTGTCCCCATCCTGAACCGTGTGTTAATCTGCCGGAGGCGGGACAGGCAGGTCAGCTTCGGCCACATCCTTGTATTTCGCGCCGATCTCGATGAGCATACGCGGGATACCGTCCACAATCGGATATTTGTAGCCGGAATCATCGCACACGAGCCACATGCCATCGTGAACCAGGCGCAGCCTGCCGGGGTCTTCACCTTTGTCCTTGTAATGCACAGCTACCGGGCAGCGCAAAATTTCCAGGAAATCAGGACTAATCGTACCGGGAGTCTTTTGATCCGTCATGCAATCCTCGTGAGGGTTCCACACATCAATAACACCGCGAAGTATAGCTATCCGGCTATGCAGCGTCAAGGTAGCCCCGGCTCGCTTAACGCTGCCAGACTACGCGGGCAAGATGCTTTTGTCGTCGGTTCGTGCTACTATGTGTCATCCATGTTTGCAGAAGTTAACGTAAATTATACACTGACGCATTCACTGGCTTACCAGATAGTTAAGTTGTGGAGGTAGGAATGGCTTCAACCGTAAAGCTGCCAATTAACGACCCGAATATTCTTGGGACATCGCGCGGCCTTGTCACTGTGTTATGGGCGATCCGTGAACATGGTCCGCTAACCTTTGAAAAGCTATTTGAAATGCTTTTTTCGTCGGCAGCAAATGTTTCGCCTACTTCGTCCGATGTGCGTAATCTGCGGACCACTGCAGTAAACATTGCTGAAAATTCACGGCTTCTAGCCGAGGCACTTGAACGGCTCCAGGACGCAGGGGTGATCAAGATTGAAGGCGGCGAACTTGCGTCCTTGAAGCACATTACAAGTGCCACGCTCGGCGCAGCAATCAAAGCCGCCAAGTTTCGGCAAACCGCTGGATGGGGATTGGTGCGAGGTTTTCATGGTGATGCCATTCGCGGCAGAACTGAAGCCCATTTATGAGCGTCATATCCTGCCAACTGTCACCAGCCTGGGACTGTCGTGCAAACGCGGCGACGACTTTTTCTCGGACAACTCGATCATTGATGAAGTGTGGTCAGCCATCTACTTCTCGAAGTTGTGCATTGTCGAATGTACAGGCCGGAACGCCAACGTGTTCTATGAAATGGGCATCGCTCACACATTAGGCCGTTCGTGTATCATGATTGCGCAGTCGATCAACGACATTCCATTTGATGTGCAGCAGCGTCGCACCATTACCTACGAAAATACGCCAGAAGGCCTACGCAAGTTCAAAACTACCCTGACCAAGACAATTCAAGCCGAACTTGGCCTTGAATCCGACAAGATGCAGGATATCTTTACCAAGCTGGATTCGTCAGGCTGGTCGAATTAGCAAGCGACAGTCGCCCTCTAACCCCTTTTCCCCAGCCCACAAAAGTCGTGGGGGAAAGGGGAGATTAAAAGCAGCCGTCGCTTAGCCATTTCCTCTGGGCCGAAGCTGAATATTGGCTGTGACCGTTTGCCCCACGCACTGCCCCTGACGCAATCCATTCTCAATGCCCGCCCGGAAGTGAATGCCACCATACAGGCGCGAGATAGCCGCTTCATTTGCCGCCGCCTGGAACGACGTGAAAGACCGGGCGGGCAAATTGTGGATTTTGTGGCTGTCGTCAGTAAAGGCGACGGTGCCAAATAACCCGGTAAGCACTTCGGCTGCCGCTGCCGACGC
>WNFI01305969.1_pt1 | contig 11214 bp, 12 predicted proteins | sample 5400471 | NCBI WGS metagenome assembly WNFI01 (sample SAMN13153348, study PRJNA577476) | soil metagenome | isolation source: 100 cm saprolite on Douglas fir-dominated hillslope | place: USA:California | collected 2013-09-17
CGGCGCCACCGTGGTCGCTGCGCACAGGCACGGGCTCACGATGGCGGCCGCCGCGCATCACGGCACAGTCGTGGTCATGCCGAAGGACGCGAGGATCGCTGTGCCCGGCTCGGTGCGCGCGATCACGGTCGGGTAGGCCTAGCGAGTATTGCTCCGGGGGGAGCATCGGTCTGCCGGCCGCCGTGAGGCGGCCGGCAGACCGTTTACACATCGGGCGGGCGGCCTTCGTAGGGAGTGCTCAGCACGATCGTGGTCCTGGTGGACACCCCGGCAGCCGCGCGGATCTCCTGCAGCAGGTCCTCGAGCGCGGTCGGCGAGGCGACCCGCACCTTGAGTATGTAGTTCTCGTCACCGGCCACGCTGTGGCAGGCCTCGATCGCGTTCAGTTGCGCGAGCCGCTCGGGTGCGTCGTCCGGGGCGGCCGGGTCGAACGGCTTGATCGAGACGAACGCGGTCAGCGGCAGCCCCGCTGCGGCAGGGTCGATGACCGCGCTGTAGCCGCGGATGACGCCGCGTTCCTCAAGCCGCCTCACCCGCTGTTGCACGGCGGACACCGACAGCCCGGTATGCCTGGCGAGCTCGGTAAAGCTCAGCCGCCCGTCGCTGGCCAGCAGCGCGAGGATCTTGCGGTTGGTTTCCTCCACCCGCTACCGTCCAGCCTGCCCGCTGGCCAGCGACCGGCCGATCACCATCCGCTGGATCTGGTTCGTGCCTTCGACGATCTGCAGCGCCTTCGCCTCCCGCATTAGCCGCTCGGCCGGGAAGTCCTCGACGTAGCCATAGCCGCCGAGCACCTGCACGGCATCGGTCGTCACCTTCATCGCCGCGTCGCTGGCGAACAGCTTGGCCATCGCGGCCTGCTGCACGTAGGGCAGGCCGGCGTCCTTGCGCCGCGCCGCCGACAGGTACAGGGCGCGGGCAGCCGCCACCGCGGTGGCCATATCGGCGAGCATGAACGACAGCCCCTGGAACTCGATGATCGGCTGGCCGAACTGGCGCCGCTGCGTGGCATAGGCCGTCGCCGCGTCGAGCGCGGCCTGGGCAACGCCAGTCGCGCAGGCCGCGATGCCCAGCCGGCCCGCGTCCAGGGCGGCCAGCGCGATCGAGAAGCCATTGTCCTGCACGCCCACTAGCTGGCTGGCCGGCACCGCCGCCGACTCGAAGCTCATCTGCGCGGTGACCGAGCCGCGCATGCCCATCTTGTGCTCGGGCTCGGCCGTCACGAGCCCGGGCGTCTGCGCCGGGACGTGGAAGCAGCTGATCCCCTTGGCCCGGTCCCGTCCCTCGGGTTCGCCCGACGTGCGGGCGAAGACCGTGTAGAAGTCGGCCAGCCCTGCGTGGGTGATCCACGCTTTGGTCCCGTTGAGAATGAAATCAGAGCCGGCCGCCTCGGCGCTCGTCCGCATTGCCGCGGCGTCGGATCCGCTGCCTGGCTCGGACAGGCAGTAAGCGCCGAGCAGGTCGCCGCCGAGCATGTCGGGCAGCCAGCGCTGCTGCTGGTCGGCGGTGCCCTCGGTGGCGAGCGCGAAGCAGCTCAGGACGTGCACGGAGAGGCCCAGGCCGATGGTCAGCCGGGCGGCTGCGAGCTCCTCGACCACTTGCAGGTAGGTCTCGTACGGCTGGCCCGCGCCGCCGAGCTCTTCGGCGTACGGCAGCCCGAGCAGCCCGGCCCGGCCGAGCAGCTTGAATTCCTCGCGCGGGAAGCGCCCGTCGCGCTCGGCGGCCGCTGCGGCCGGGCGCAGCTCATTGTCCGCGATCTCGGCGGTCAGCTCGAACAGCGCCCTGGCCACCTCGTCGCGGCTCTCGCGCTCGGCGGCGCGCATCAAGCGGGCACGGTGACCAGGTCGCGGGTCACCGTGTTGAGCCGCTCGCAGCCGGTCTCCGTGCAGACGACGATGTCCTCGATCCGGGCGCCGCTGCGTCCGGGGTAGATGCCGGGCTCCACCGAGAAGGCGTGCCCCGGCTGAAGCGGTTCGGCGTTCCCGGCCACGATGTACGGGTCCTCGTGCGTCTCAAGGCCGATGCCGTGGCCGGTCCTGTGCAGGAAGAACTGCCCGTATCCGGCGGCCGTGATCGGCTCCCTGGCGGCCGCGTCGACGGATTCGGCGCTGGCGCCAGGCCGAACGGCCGCGCACGCGGCGTCCTGGGCTTGCTTGAGCACCTGGTAGTAGGAGGCGAAATCGTCGGGCGGCTCGCCAATCACGTAGGTTCTCGTGCAATCCGAGCAGTACCCGCTCGGCATCGTCCCGCCGATGTCGACCACGACCACATCGCCAGCGCGTAGCACCCGGTCGCTGGCCGTGTGGTGCGGGCTGGCGCCGTTGGGGCCGGAGGCTACGATCGCGAAGTCGGTCCTGGAGTGTCCCTCGGCCAGGATCGCGTCGCTGATGTCGGCGGCGACCTGCTGCTCGGTGCGGCCGGTCCGCAGCCAGCCGGGCACGCGGGCGTGCACCCGGTCGATGGCCTGGCCGGCCTCCCGCAGCGCCGCCACCTCGGCGGGCGACTTGCGCGAGCGGAGCGGGCTCAGCGCCTTGCTGGCCAGTTCCTGCCGGGCGCCAGGCAGCGCCGCGGCGAACCTGAGCACCATCAGCGCCCACATCCGGTCGGCGAGGCCGACCGTGCCCGGGCGACCCAGTCGTGCCGCCACCAGCGCGTAAGGGTCGTCTGTCTCCTCCCAGGCGATCATCTCCAGATCGCGGCGGCCGGCGGGCGACGCCTGCGCCGCGGGCAGCTCCAGCCGCGGCACCACGAGGAACGGATCGGCGGTGGCAGGAACGGCCAAGCAGGTCAGCCGTTCCAGGGCGTGCGCGTCATATCCGATCACGTAGCGCAGGTCGGGTCCGGGAGTGAGCAGCAGCGCGTCGAGCCCCGCCTCGGCGGCCGCGGCCGCGGCAGCCGCCAGTCGCGTCACCGGGTACAACTCGTCTAGCATGGTCACTGTGACAGCTCTCTGGGAAGGTGCCGTTCGGGCCCGGTTAGGGTCCAGATCTCCGGCCCTCACCGGGTACGTATCTACGAAATCATCGCACCCGGCCAGGCCGCGTCGCATGTCGGTATCTAGACACGTGCACTCCGCATGCCTCACGATTAGGCAGCGACGTCTCACGAAATGTCAGCAGCGATGATGTCAGAGGCATCAGTGCCTCCGCCTGCTTCCACGGCGCGAGGGTCGTCCGGCGGTGCAGCCGTGCCCCCGGCGCCCCGGGTTCCCCCGGCGCCCCGGGTGCCTCCGGTGTCCCCAGTGCGTTTCCTTGGTGCGCGGCCCAGCGAGGCGAACCTGGCTGCGGAACTAGCCCAGGAGCGGCATATCACGCTCGAGCTGCAGCGGGCGATCCTGCCGCTGCATGACACGCCATTCGACCTTCCAGGGCTGCGGACCGTCGTGCGGTACCTGCCCGCGTCGCAGGACAGCAGGGTCGGCGGTGACTGGTACATCACCGCCGAGATGCCGGACGGAAGCGTGCTGCTCGCGATCGGTGACGTCGGCGGGCACGGGCTCGAGGCGGCCGCCGGAATGGCGCGGCTGCGCGGGGCCCTGGCGGGTCTGGCCATCACGGGCGCGCCGCCCGAGCGGCTGCTCGGCTGGCTCAACGACCTCGTCTGGCACGTATCCCCCGAGCACACGGCATCGGTGATCGCTGGCTACTTCGACCCGAGCGAGCGGGTGCTGACCTGGGCGCAGGCAGGCCATCCGCCGCCCGTTCTGGTTCGTGGTGCCTGGGCGCTGCCGCTTGAGCCCCCCGCCGGCATCCTGCTCGGGGCCGGCCGCAGCACCTACGACGCGGAGCGGCTCCTGCTCCGCGCTGGCGATCTGCTGCTCCTGTACAGCGACGGGCTCGTGGAGCGGCGGGACAGATCGATCGACGAGGGCGTCGCCAAACTGGTCGAGGCCGTGCGCGGGGTCGACGACCCGGAGCGGCTCGTGGCGGCAGCGCTTGACGCGCTAGGTCCCACGCATACCGATGACGACACCTGCCTGGTCGCGCTTGCCGTGCAGTGACGCGCGCAGGCGGCCGCGGCCTTCAGCGAGGAATAGTGGTTGGCTTAGCTGCCGTCGCGCAAGTCCGACGGGGCTCTTTGGCGCAGGCTGATCTGGTCGAACACAGCTGTGCAGCCTGCGCCGGTCGGAGACTGGGCCAGGAACCCGACCTTGACTAGGCCGTCGGCGACCGGTCCGCTCGCACCGAGCGAGAAGTACCGAAGCAGCCGCCACCAGTTCCCGTCGGCCGAGGCGTGGAACGCCCAGGCCGCGCCCGAGCGGGTCATCCTCAGCCACAGGCCGCTTTCCGCTACCTCGAAGGAATTGCAGTCGTCCGAGGTTTCGCGCGTGACCACAGTCACCGCCGTCGGCTTCTGCTGCGGCGACAGCTCGAAGCAGAGCTTGGCCCAGCGGCGCTCGCCCGCATACAGCAGCAGCACCCCCGCGTCGTAGGTGCTGGCGAATTCCACAGTGACACGGGCCGCCAGGGTGAAATCCCCGCCTGGCGGTGTGCCGACCAGGCGCCCCGCGTCGGGCACGACGCCGGTGCCAGCCGGGTCCACGAACATGTCGGTCCGCGCGGCGCTCGTCAGGATCAGCGCGCTCCCGTCCTCGACGCGATGCTGGCACGGCGGATAGCCCTCCGGTGCCAGCGAGAACGATAGCCCGGGAAGTGTCAGCTCGGTCATCGTGTCAGTCTGGGCAGCCGCTCGGGCCGCGTCAAACCCTGCGTGCCTCGCGTTCGCGGCCCGGTCGTGACAATCGCCAGCGGAGCACGATCTGCTCGCCGCCGAAGTCAGCGATCACGTCAAGCCGGCCGCCAAGTGCCTCGATGTACGCGGCAAGCGTGCGGACCTCGATCGCGCCGGCGTCGGCGCGCTCAATAGCCGAGACCTGCTCCAAGCTCACTCCGATCCGCCCGGCGACTTCAGCCTCGGTAAGCCCCAGCCTGATCCGATGGTCGGCCAGCGAACCGCGCCTGGCCCTGGCTACGAGGGCGTCCGCGCCGGCGCGGACTTCACCCGCTGAACTGGGGAAGTACTCGTCGATGAACGGCTGCGCGCCGGTGAATGCCACGGCCGCAGCCTCAGGATCCTGCCCGGCCCTGACCTGCCGCAAGACATCGGCCGAGACCGCAATCGCTTGGTTGTGCTGGCCCCGGGCGGCCGAGCCGCCCTCGATCACCGAAATCAGCAGCGCCGTACCAGGGGGCTCGACCGCGAAGATGATGCGGACATCGCCGCCCGGGCTGCCCGGAGCGCCTGGCCGCAGCTCCATGAGCCCGTCCGGAGCCGCCCCGCGCCCAAGTTCACTTTCGATCTCAGCAGTGACGTCCTCAACGCGCTCGGCCGCTTCGGCGATCGTGAGAGAGTCCCGCGCGAGTTCCTCGTCGTCATATGCGCCGGCCGCGTCGGCGAAGTACTCGGCGATGGCCTTCCTGGCCTCCGCGGCGGAGTGCTTTGCCTTCAGCGTCTCCTTGCTCATGCGAAACGCGTCGACATCGGCCTGCATCTGCTGGGAGGCCGCAATCAGCCGTTGCTCCGCCCGGTCCAGGCCTGGGAGCAGGCGGCGTAGCTCGGCCGCATCAGTTGCTGCCTGCGACGCCTCAAGCTCGGTGATCTGTGCCCGGACCTCGGCGCTGAGATGGCTCACATCCGCGACCGCGCGGCGGGATGCCTGCATGCGTTCGAGCCGGTCCTGGTAGTAGTAGTCCAGAGCCTCGGCTGGGTCCGCTGCGGGAGGCTTGGTATCGAGCGCCACGACAACTGGCGGGCCGAGGTCAGGTCCCGCATCGGCGAGCGCGATCAGCGCCTGGCCGACAACGATCGCCGCGTCAGGATCGTTGGCGCCCAGGCTGGCCAGCCATTCTCGGATCTCGCCGGACATGCTCAGCACGTAACCCACGGTTCAGCCCAGCCCGCCTACTCGTTAAGTACTATCGCGATCGGCGTCCTATCAGCACTATCGCGCGAGGGCCCGCTGTCGCACAAGCACGTGGGACCGCCAGATCTTCTCGCGAACGGCTAGATCTTCCCTGCCGGCCCGCTCCGAGGGCGTCCACGCAGGGACACCAGGGACTAAGTTGTTCGGTGATGAGCATCGTGGCTGTATCACCCCATTTGGATGACGCAGCCCTGTCGGCCAGCGCGGCGCTCGGTGCCGGCGACGCGACCATCGTGACCGTCTTCACCGCCCTGCCCGCGCCGGATAGGCCAGCTAGCTGGTGGGACAGGCTCACGAGCGCAACCAGCTCACTGGAACGCCAGCGCGAGCGGCTAGCCGAGGATGCCGAGGCGGTGCGGTTGCTGACCGCTCGGGCGCTGCATCTGGACGAGCCCGAGGCCCTCTACCGGGACGGCGACCCAGACCTTGGCCGGGCCGTGGAGCGGCTCACCGAGGTCCTCGCAGGAGCCGGCCAGATCTGGCTGCCGTCGGCGATCGGCGGACACCGCGACCATACGTTCGCCAGGGATGCCGGGCTGCGGGCTGCCGCCGCGGCCGGCCACCGCGAGGTGATCTTGTACGCCGACTTCCCGTACGTAATCGCCTACGGATGGCCGTCGTGGGTCAGCGGCCGGCCGGCCCATGCCTACCTCGACGCCGCGTTCTGGCTGGCGGATCAGCTCGCTTTCAGCGGGCTCGATGCCCAGTCACTCACGCCGGTCGTGACCAGGCTCAGCTCGGAGCAGCGGGCGATGAAGACAGCGGTCATCGCCGCCTACCGGAGCCAGGCGGCTGCGCTGAGGCTGTCGCGGCACGATCTGGATGCCGATCCGGCGAAGCTCGACTTCGAGCTGGCCTGGCATATGCCGCTGGCCGTTGGATCGGGTGGCGCGACCGCTAGCGCCGGTCTCGCTCCGGCGGACGGTCAGCCTCGAGCGCCTAACGGGCTCTAGTCGGGCCGGAGCGCCAGAGCAGAGATCATCCGGCCCAATGAACTGCCGAGTTCCCAGCGCTCGTCTAGGGCCGCGAGCGCGGCCGGGTCAGGCGGTCGCACGGGCAACTTGCCGTCGGAAGCCGTCACCGGAGCGTCAGATGCAACCCGGACGACCGGCAGCACGGCCTCGAGGTACTTCCTGGCGGCGACTAGCTTCGCGCGGCTGCCGGCCGGCCAGCCGCCGTGACCGGCGTCGATCGCGGCGAGCATCGCCTCGACGGAGCCGAACGCGCGTACCAGCGCGGCGGCGGACTTCTCCCCCACTCCCGGCACGCCGGGCAGCCCGTCGCTCGGGTCGCCGCGCAGCGCCGCGAATGCCGCGTAGCCCCGGCCCGGTATCTGGTAGCGCTCGGTCACGGCGGCCTCGTCGATGACCTGCAGCCTGCCGATACCGCGCGCGGTATACAGGATGCTGACTCCTCGCGCGTCGTCCACAAGCTGGAACAGGTCCCTGTCCCCGGTCACCACCTCCACCGGGCCGTCCGCTCGTGCGGCCAGCGTGCCGATCACGTCGTCGGCCTCGAAGCCCTTGGCCGAGGCCATCGCGACGCCTGCGGCTGCGAGCACCTCGGTGATCACCGGGATCTGCGCATTGAGGGCGTCGGGTACCTGCTCAGAGCCGTCGGGATTCGCCCGGTGTTCCTTGTAAGACGGGATGGCAGCGACCCGGAAGGCGGGCCGCCAGCTGGCATCCATGCAGGCGACCAGGCTGGCCGGGTGACGCGCGCGGACCAGCCTGGCGATCATGTCGAGCAGTCCTCGGACCGCGTTCACGGGTTTGCCGTCGGGCGAGGTCATGCTCTCCGGCGGGATCCCGAAGTAGGCACGGAAGTACAGCGAAGCGCTGTCTAGCAGCATCAGCGGGGCCATCTAGGCATCCTGCCAGACAGCCCCGACGGCCGAATGGCTCTCGCGCCCCGACGGCCGAATGGCTCTCGCGCCCCGACGGCCGAATGGCTCTCGCGCCCCGCCGAGCCCGTCGGCGTCGCGCACTGGCAAATCGCGATTCGTCGGCGTGTCGCGGCTGGACTGTCGGTGGCCGGTGTTACGATACGAATAGTTGTTCGAGAGAGATGGCGTGACCGGGGCCGTATGTGGAAAGCGCGGCCAGACAGGCGATGGGTGTCCCCCTTTCTGGGGAGTTAAAGCCCCGGCCATCGGCCCTCCGCAGGCAGCATCCTTCGCAGCTAGCTGCATGACTTTCTGCGCAACAAATTCGCGATTGTGACCGCCGCAACCACGGCTAGTCGCGTTCAGGCGAATGCCGCAAGGTCGTTCACCGCTGAAGGGAGGTGTCCATGTGCGTTACGGATGAGCTGGGCCAGCCTGGGCAGCTGCGTCAGCCGGGCCAGCTTGGTCAGGCGGGCAAGCCGGCCGCGCCACTTGCCAGTACGGGGCAGGCGCTCGCCGCGCTGCAGGACGCGCTGGCCTTCCTCGCCGCCACGGACGCGACCGCGCTGACCGCCGCTGAGCAGGCCGACTGCCTGCGTGGCCTGCAACGGGCCGAATCGGTCAGGATCGCCGCCCAGACTGCGGTCCTCGATGCCTTCGCTGACGGCTGCGGCTACACCGACGACGGGCAAGGGAGCGCTAGGACCTGGCTGCGCTGGCAGACCAGGATTACCGGCGCGGCGGCGTATGCCGTGATGGCCTGGACCCGGCGCCTCGCCGGACACCCGCGCCTTCGCGAGGCGCTCGCCGCTGGCATCATTTCCCGAGTCGTGGGCGCGCCAGATCAGTGAGTGGACCGACCTGCTGCCAGCGTCCGCTAGGTCAGACGCTGATGCGATCCTGCTCGCTGCCGCCGCGGCGGGCGCGACGCTGCTAGACCTGGCTGGGCTGGCCGAGGAGATGCGCAACCGCCTGGCCACCCCGGATCGTGACAGCGGCGACGACGGATTCGGTGACCGCTCGCTCCGGCTGGACCTGCATTACCGGGGCGCAGGCCGGCTCCGGGGCGACTTGACTCCACGGTGCGCCGCCTCGCTGCAGGCCATCCTCGATGCCCTAGGCAAGAAGAAAGGCCCCGAGGACATTCGCACCCAGGCCCAGCGCAACCACGATGCCCTCGAAGAGGCCTGCCGGCGTTTGATCGCTGCCAAGTGCACGCCTGATCGCGCCGGGCAGCCCACCCAGATCCAGCTGCACATGACGCTCGACCAACAACTTGGCCACGAGCCAGGCACCGGCGGCCAGCCCGGCCCCACCGGTGCCCAGTCCGGCACCGGCGAAGTAGTGCGCCGGATCCTGTTCCCCGGCATCGATGACCTGACCCGCCCGCAACCGGACGGCTGGACGGGGCCGGGCGCGCTGGCTACCGCCGGCGATTTGTGCGACGCCTCGATCGTTCCTATCGTCACCGGCCACGTCGACCACGAACTCCTCGACAAGCTCGCTGCCACGCTTCTCGGCGAGGCGTGCGGCCCTGGTACGCAGTCCGGCATGGCAGGCGAGGGCGCCACGGAAGGCGGCTCGGCGAAGGCGGCCCGCCTTGGTGCCGACTACGCGAGGGAACTGGTCCTGCGGAACGCGGTCGCCCTGCTGTCCGGGCCAGCCGGATTGGCCTCCAGGCTCCGGACAGGCCAGTTGTGCGGACCCGCTGCTTCGATCAGCCTCCCGCTCGACGTCGGCGTGGCAACCGACACCATTCCTGGGCATCTGCGCAGGGCCGTCATCCTGCGCGACGTCCACTGCGGATTCCCGGCTGCACCGACCCGAACTGCCAGGTGCACCACATCATTCCGGTGTCAGAAGGCGGGACCACCAGCCTGGACAACATGACGCTCGGCTGCCTGTTTCACCACCTCATCGCCATCCACATCTGGGGCTGGAAGCTGATACTCAACGCTGACGGCACCAAGACCGCCATCAGTCCCGATGGCAACCGAATCTTGCACAGCCATGATCCGCCAAGGGTCGCATAGCCCGGGTCCGGGCTTTGCGCCGATCAGCCGAGCTGGCGGATCATTTGCTCCTCCCAGAGCCCGGGTTCGGATGGTCTGACGAGCTGGCGTGCACCGGTGGGCAAGAACCCCATCCGCTTATAAAAGGCGCGAGCCCTGTCGTTGACCTCAGTGACCCACAAGACCAGGCTCGCCGCCCCTTCGGCCATGGCGTGGCCGGCGACCGTATCGACCAGTTCGTCGGCGACTCCCAGTCCGCGAGCGCGCGGATCGACCCACATGCCGACGAGCTGCCATGCACTCGGAACGGCATATTCGTCCGCCGAGTCGTCCACCTTCCCGGTCGCCGTCCCGGCCGGCTCGCCGTCCCGCCAGGCCAGGAACGTCGCTGCCGTCGGGGAGCCGAGACGCTGGCGCCAGATGTCCTCGCCGAAACCCTGCTCCCGCTCCAGCGTGGACATGAACGCATACGGCGCCTCGGCCAGCGCCGTGAGCCTGACCTGCCGGTAGACCTGCCATTCGTCGGGCAGGATTCGCCTGATTGCCGGATCGGCTGGTACGCCTTTCACTCCGCTCCCTGTCATTGTTGCTACTGGATCGAATTGCTACTGGATCGAGGAATACGCGACGACACCGCGCCGCAGGGCCGCGATCGCTGATCGTGCCGTCGTGGCGAGCGCGGTGTCGCCAGCGGCCACCCGGATCTGGTCGAGCAGGTCGATGAGCTGCTTGACAGCCCTGACGAAATCGCCAGGGGTCATGTCGTTGTCGAGCAGCAGCTGGAGGGGCTGGCCCGAGGCCCAGGCGTGCGACCTCGCGGCGAAGCCGAAGTCCGGCTCGCGCAGGAACGACAGGCGGTGCCTCTTCTCGATGCCTTCGAGCTCCGCCCAGAGCCTGGTCATGGCCGCCAGCACGGCGCTGACCTGGCCGCCGGGCAGCCGTGGTAGCTCCGACTCCTCGGGTCGGCGGGCCTCGAAGGTAAGCCCGGACACGCAGGCAGCGAGCTCAGCAGGGTTCAGGTTGTCCCAGATTCCGCGGCGCAGGCATTCAGCGGTCAGGAGGTCGAGATCGGAATAGATCCCGGCCAGCATCCGGCCGTCGGCGGTGACCGTGTCCCCGTCGGTGTAACCGAGCTGCTCCAGGACTGAGCAGACCCGGTCGAATGTCCTGGCGACCACGTGTGCCCGGCCGGCCACGCGGCGGTCGAGCGCCTCGACCTCCCGTTCAAGCCGCAAGTACTTCTCGGCCTGCCTGGAGTGGGCCTGCTCGTCGGGGCATCCATGGCATGGGTGCTTGCGCAGCCTGCGGCGCAGGCCTGCGATGTCAGTCTGGGCCGCTACGACTTCGGCTCGGTCTTGCCTGGCAGCCTGGCGCAGCTGCCTGGCACTGGTGCC
>WNFI01666117.1_pt1 | contig 11214 bp, 3 predicted proteins | sample 5400471 | NCBI WGS metagenome assembly WNFI01 (sample SAMN13153348, study PRJNA577476) | soil metagenome | isolation source: 100 cm saprolite on Douglas fir-dominated hillslope | place: USA:California | collected 2013-09-17
CTCGGCTCGCTTCTGGGTTTTATTTGCTTCTACGTCGATGGATCCCCGCTAACGATCCGCGGGGATGACATCAGGGGCGGCTTAGTGGATTATTTGGGCTGTGGATGGCGCGGCTCAGCTTGGAGAGGACCCGCGCGGGAATTTTGCTGACGCGAACGGCGCGCAGGTGCCACTCGGAGGGCGTGCCTTGAATGTGTCCGTGCATCGGCTGGATCTGGGGTTTCCCTTCGCCCTTATCCACATACGAAGGTGGTAGCTCGTTTAAAAGCGCAGGGTTCTTTTCATGGACCTGCACGCGCACGTAGGCGTCGAGGCCGTTGCGGGGAATATCATATTGACCGACCGAAGCGACTTGAATATCGCCCAAACGGCAGAAGGCGTCATCGAAAGACAGCATCCCCCGCCGTATCTGCCAGTGGGCCGCCGCTTTGCTGAACGGCAGGCCGCTTGCAAGAAATCCGGGAAATTTTTTAAGCACATACCGCATGGTGTGCGCTTTCATCAAACCCTGCGTCGAGCTCCCGGGCAAATAGTATTGACCGTCCTTTACATCCAGCGCGCCCTGCCCGTTCAATGTGCTCCACGCGCCCAACGAAAGTGCGACATCGATATGCGCGAGCGCGGTGACGGTTCCTTCCAGGGGCGAACTTCCGAAGAGAACTGCTTCCAACGGCTGTACCTTGGCGTTCTGCAGAGCCAAATCTATGCGCGCCACCGGCAAGGTCGCTTGGGATACGATCGACCCATTGGCTTCCGCCCGGCCGCCGGCGAGCGTGGCATTTTGCGTAAAGCTCAGGGTACTGGCCTGCCAATCAAAATGACTTTCCCATCCCTGAAGGAGAGCGGAGGGAGTGGCGGAAACCGGCGCGACCGGCAGGCGGCCGTAAAATCGCAGGAACGCGTACGCCGTGTCGAAACGCCACGGATCGGAACGGCCGGCCGCTTCGGCGTGGTCCCCGGCAACTTTAATGTCCCATTTCACGTGGCGGTTCTCGTCGGACAGATCCAGGACCCCGGTCCAATTCCCATGGGCGATAAAGTGGCCGGTACCTTGAAACAGGAAACTGACGGGCACCGGCAGGCTGGTCAAGATCCCGTTGATCGAGGTGTACTGCCGGGCGCTCTCCCATGCCCCTTGCTGGACCTGAATCACAAATTCCTGCGGAGCCGGACCATACGGATCGACCGCATGGCATTCGCCACGATCAAACGTGATCACCTGGAGGGGCCAGCCCGCTTTCTCGGCGACATGCGTGGCGGGGTCAATCCATTCGTCCCAGGCCCACGTTCCATTCGGATGGCGATGCACGGTCGCGGTCCACCCGCGAAGGTTCAACGTCTTTGGAGCGGTTTGTCCCTTAAAAAGTCCCGCTAATCCGATCGGCGCAAGAATTTCGTCGACGTGCAGGAGCGCGGCATCACCGGCGGGGTTCATGATAGCGACCTCGCGGAAGCGCATCGCGGGCGGGAAGATCACCGCTTCAAGGCGGCCGATCACGACTTTCCGATTCAGGCGCTGGCTCAGATCGGTAGCGATCTGGGCGCGGTAATGGTCGAGGCGCAGCAGGAAAGGAAGGCAAGCAGCCAACAATAGGACAAAGAGAAAAACAACGAAGAGGAAGAACTTTTTCATGGGTCCCATTCGTCATGCCGGCGGATCGTTAGCCGGCATCCAGATCTGGACCCCGGCTTACGGCCTGCCGGGGTGACGACGAAAGTTACGGAATCACTTTATTCAGCGGGTATTCGATGATGCCCTGTGCGCCAGCGCGTTTCAGTTGCGGCAGCAGGCGCTTGACGGTTTTTTCTTCAATGATGACTTCGACGGCTTGCCAGCCGGAATCGCTGAGCGACGAGATCGTGGGTTTTTTCATCGCGGGCAGGAGTTTTAAAACAGCCGCGAGGTCCTTCTGTTCGACATTCAGCTTCAGGCCGACCATGCCTTCGGCCGCGAGCGCGCCTTGCAGGAGCATCGCGAGGTTTTCCATTTTCTCGCGCTTCCAGGTATCCTTCCACGCGTCCACATTACTGATAAAGCGGGTGCTCGACAGCAAAAGTTCTTCTACGATGCGCAGCTTGTTAGCGCGCAAGGAACTCCCGGTCTCGGTCAGTTCGACGATGGCATCCACGAGAAATCCGGCCTTGGCTTCCGTAGCGCCCCAGGAAAACTCGACCTCGGCCTTCACTTTGTGCTTCGCGAGATAATTTTTCACGACGCCGACCAATTCGGTGGCGATGCGTTTGCCTTCCAAGTCCTTCACGGATTTGATCGGAGACTCATTGGGGACGGCCAGGACCCAGCGCACCGGCCGGAAACCGCTTTTGGCGTACAGAAGCTCGCACACTTCGTGGACTTTTACATTCGCTTCCAAAACCCAGTCATAGCCTGTCAAACCGGCGTCGAACACCCCGTCCGCGACGTAGCGGGCCATCTCCTGCGAGCGGACCAGCATGATCTCCAGTTCATCGTCGTCCGAACTCGGGAAATAGGAACGATCAGAGGCGTAAACGCGAACACCCGCCTTCTTAAATATCTCGAAGGTGGATTCTTGAAGGCTGCCTTTCGGCAGGCCAAGCTTCAATTTTTTGTCGTTGGGCATGTCGGGAATTATAACAAAAGTTCGAAACCAACTTCTTCGTCGGGGCCCAGTCCTGAGCTAGGTCCTTTAGTCTCCCGTTTTTAGCCCTCTGGCCTATGGATCGACCGACGAGAACCCGGTAGAATTTACCCTCTGAAACTCTCCACTCGCATCATCTCTCTTCTTCTGGTTGGCTGCCTCGTGGCGGACCCTGTCGCCGTTTCAGCGATCTCTCAGTCGGCTGTTCCCTCTCGCCCAGCGGCCTTGCCTAGCGACGTGTTCAGCGAACAAGCCCTTTCCGAGGTTTCCTTAGTGGATCATCCCTATCGAATGCTTCCGAACCCGCCTTCGCTGGTCCGCCAACTGAATACGTACCAGGCGTCGCCCCAGGTATCCGGCAAAAGCGGGGGGCGACAGGCGGATCTGCCGCCGCTTCGCGTCATTCAGTTTCCTCTGAACCAAGAAATCGAGGTCATCGTGGTTGAGGAAGGAGCGCTGGGCGGAAATCCGATGGCTCGCTATCACGAGCCGTCGCTCGGGCGCGGAGTCATTGCCATCGATGCGAAATTTTATGGCCTCACGATAGGAGAAGGAAAGGATCGAGCGCCCCACACAGACATTGATACCCGCGCCCTTCGGGAACGACTCTTTGTCGAACGCTGGCTCCACGTGTTGGGGCATAACAACCGGCGAGGCTGGTACCGCGACGCATTGGGTGAAAAAATCTGGGTCCTGCGCCACGTGGACTGGGTGCTTTATGACTCCATGGACGATCGCACGCGCGCCGACCTTAATTGGTTTTTTGAAAATATCCCGGATGACGTCAAACGGGTCCTTACAGGGAAGGCTAAATTCCGGCTGTTTGAAACTCTCAAGGGCCAAACCGAATATGAGCTTCTGAAGGGATTGACCGCGTACGCGAAAACCGTGGTTAGCCCAGACGGCAATTCCTTCGGAAAAGCCTACGGCCAGCCGCTACCTATAAACCGCTCTCCTGTGGAAACAGTCGTGGAACGACTCAAGGCTGTTTTAATGCCTTTTGATAATCCTTCGATTATTCTCGATCGTTCCGTCTTTGATGAAGGGTTTCATCTGCGCCCTGATGGAAAAGGATATCAATATGAATTGTCGCACATCACGTTGGCCATTTTGGCCGAGTCGGTGCGCCAAAGCATGTTGAGTCATACGGCATGTTCTCTTCTTGAAATCTATTGTGAGCATATCGCGCTCTGGGCGCGCGGCGTAGATTTTGCTGAAGATCCAAGAGTTCTAGAGCTCTTTGACAAGGCAGCAGCTGACGAACGAACAGCTCGAGCGGCTGGGCCTACTGATCCCGGCCCAGCGTTGGGCGTAAATGATTCGGACAGGCACATCATAGAGACTCCAACGAAGCGCCCCCCTCCGGCGGCGGGCGGAGGGGGTCAGGCGATGACGGAGAAATCGGGAATCACGTTGCCGCCGTATGGAGCACTGACTACTCATGAGTATGCAAAGCTAGCGATCAATCATGAGGCATTAACAGATCTCATAAAATTATTGGGCGAGCCACCCCCCCTCGACTCAAAAAGAAAGAGCCCTCGAAGTAGCTCGCGTTTTAAAGTTGAATAGCAGGTTCCTGTCACGTATTGAGAAGCTCGCGACATGGTCCCTGGGGGGCCTCTGGCAAGCGCTCCATGGTCCGGATAAACGTGCAAACAAAGCCGCCCAAGCTTTGATCCATAAGATTCTTTTAGAAAATACCGTCAATATTCATGGCATTACGATCCAGCTAAATTCGTTCAACCTAGACAGGTTAGAAAGCATTCAATCCGCATGGTATCCACCGCCCGGACTGGTTGAAGGAGATACCGAATCAGCCCTCGCCACCCTCCAGCGAAAATTCGACACATACCATTCCCTGATCAGAAGCGAGCCGAAGTTTCTGGACCGGCACACCCCGCACATCGTTGTACCCATCTCTTTTCTAGATAGTCTTAAACATAGCTTTCAAGTTCTTCGACCCTACCTCATTCAATGGCAGGAGGAAGGCCGTTTCGAGCTACCGTCCGGGTTCGCGTCCATCGATGACTTATTGGAGACTGCGGAAGGACTTCAAGCGGCCGAACGAATTTGGATTCATGAAGCATCACATCAACCCGTAGGGAATGCGCTTGAGGACCAGCAGAACGAAGAAGAACGCGTCATGGGAATTGAAGGCGAATTCCTCAAAGCGAGCAGCGCGCTTCTAGGTACGCAGGTTGATTATCGAAACCCTACGCAGAGAATCGGGACGCACGAATTCCTAATGCATCTTTTGAAGGACATCTCAGAATACGTGCCGGAAGAGGAAGGACTCTATGAAACCGTTTCCGCTTCCAGCCGATATCGCGTCCTACGTGGCGGCAAAAGGACAAAGCCCGAGGAACACACGCCGCAGCAATTCGTGCAGAGAGTCTATACCCAGCCTCAAGAGCACGGCGGCTTGGCGATGGCCGATTCCGCCGACCCGCCGCCTTCTGGGAAACGACCTGCGCCCCAAGACACTACGCAGGCGCCCCCGGCGGCGGGCGAAGAGGGTACGACTCCCTCTTACTCGAAAGAACAGCTCCAAAGCGTGCGAGACATGGCGCACGAGCTCTACGTGAAGGCCGCTCCACTTCTGCATCAAATGGATACGCTTCCCCTGGAAACGCCCGGCCATATACTCTGGGATCAAGTCTTGATCATGGTTCTTACCCTCGACAGTTTGATCCCGAAGTCTCAAGCCTCGGACCCTCCGGAAAAATTGCTCTTTACTCGTACTCTTGAAGATTCAGTGAGATCGCTCTTAGGTACGGCGTACAATTATTACGAGGACGTTCGGACAGGGTGGAAACATCCTTCAGACAAAAAACATTTAGCCAAATTGCGAAAAACTCGTACTACACTTTTTAAACGTTTCGCTGCGTTGCTGGAGCTACCGGATGATCCTCCTCTTTTAACAGGGGTTTTCCATGACGATATTCTTGACGTGGCAGTGTTAGAAAAGAAATTTCACAAACTTGATATCCGGCCTGAGGTAGTCATTCACCTCCCCCACGGCGGAAGTCGAATCCGCCGGGGGTGGACGGCCCGGGAAATGATCGAAAAACTCCGTGGCACCGAGCTCCGGGATGAGCTGGGCCACATTGCCTGGTCAAATTTTGATGTGTTTGAAGGCGGCCATAGGATTGAAGACTTGGATCAACTCCGCACAGAGCGAGTCGGAGCGCTAACGATTGTTGAAAAAAGGACAGGCCTCGGCGGTATCGTCGAGGGTTTAGGCCAGAACAACATCCTTCTCGTGGTGGGCTTGGTCGCAGCGGCTGCGGGGGCGTTGGGTTGTTGGATGGGGCATCCCGAAATGATCGTCCTGACGGGCGTGCTGGTCATGGCCTGGTCATCCGACCCGAAAGAAAACCCCGAGAAACGTACGGACACGCCTCAAGGTCCAACGGAAGAGGGACTCAACGACCCTTCCGATACCTCACCGAAGTCATTGCCCAGTGGAATCGGGCATCCGATTCATCACGATAAAGATGGGTTTGGCGTTCCCTTGGACCCAGCCGCCCGCAGCAAACCTCCGTTGCCGCCACCGACAAATCCGGTCAATCCGGTGTCTGATCCCGCCGCCCGGATCGCTAGAGACAGCGCGACCTCCGAGGCATTAATCAAAGCGTCCAAAAAGGCGGCGGCTGATATTAAGAATCCTCATAATACCCGTGTTAGCGTGCTGGGGATTAAATCCGGTAAACCTTTAGCGGACAGCTCACCGGCTGAAACCCCCCAGCTTGACACGAAACCGGCCGTCAGCGATTTCATCGCTCTTTTACAAAAGTCTTTGCTTCCCCCGCTGGAACCAGGGCCGTTGGTCGAGCTTCAGCAGGGTCCTAAAGCCATCAATGAGAAATTCATCGAAACAGAGCGTCAAAAATTCATCTCCGGCGTGCAGGCGTTGCTCGCGGCCTACGAAAAACGCCTGCATAGAAAACTGCGACCGTATGACATTATTCTGCCGAAGGAACTTTTAGGGCTACCTGAATTTAATCTTCAAGAAATAGATGATGTTGTGGCTCTGGTAGGAATTGGGGATCTGCTGGGCCTTTGGAAAGCTAAGCCGTCGGACCCCAGGTCTTTGAATTATGGTCCTAAGCATCGTATTACGTCGTTCAATTTAAACGTGCTGGGCCATGGGAAAAAGAAGGCGGCTCAATTTCCCAAACAATTCGAGGCCGGTGATCCACAGGGCAGCCTGGTATCGTCCAAGAATGCAAAGAAAGTAGCCGAAACAGCGATTAGTCACGCCTATAAGTTCGACCGCAAATATGGGGCAATCCGGGTATTACACGAACAACCCTTTATTTGCGAATATGCCGGAAAACCAAGGCAGGTATGGGTATTTAATCGCCGTAGAAAATTAAATGGGCGTATTGCTATGTATAACCCTCATTCTGACCCCTCTGCCCAATGGGTTGTATGGCCTCTCGATGTAGATTCCACGCGCGTCGATGTTGACAGCCTAAACCAACAATTAGGCGAACACGGGATCCGTGTTCTCGCCAGCGGTTCGCCGGGGGCGGGTGGGCCAGCAGCCACTTGGCGGCCCGAGGATCACCGAGATTTGAATACGAATTATCAACGCAGAGCCATTGAGAGGGGATTACCCCCATTCGGAAAACCCTGGGATGTACGAGGAAATAGCGACGCGGACGAAATCAGAAAAAGACTCGCCGGCCGGTCGCCAGAAGGCCGATCGCTGTCTGCCAAACGCTCTCCCAAAACAACCAGTATGAGCATCCAGGAAGCTATCGGTTTCCCATCATTTATGACGAGTGATTGGATATCTCATCTGATTTTCCGCTGGAGAGAGTATGGAGAGAGTATTGATCGTAATAAGGAACCTTGGATTGGGGTGGATAATACTACGGGGGAACCCATTTTGATTTTTAGAGATCACCGACCTATTCAACAGGACCGACACCGCTTTCAACATAAACTCTTCATTGTTACCAAGGATCAAAACGTTATCCCTGTTATAGCGTGGAGCGAGTTCGATAGACTAGATATAGAAAAAACGACGCCTCTTTACCATCGTGAAAGTCGTGAGAGGCTTCATATTACTCTCATCTCCGATGCATTTGTTCATGGGATCGATTCCTCATTGTCTGAGCTTATCCCTGAAGACCCTCCCATCATGCGGTTGATCCATCCTGGGAAATTCCGAGCTGCGCGAATTGCCATCTGGGCCAATTTGACATCTGCTTTTGAAGGGATGCATTCAGGTCAAACACTGTCTATTCCAACGAAATATTGGATGGTTATAGGACACGGGGATGCGCGTCGCGCCAAAAACCGAATAGTCGAACTTGCGCGAAAATTTGGTGTTGTGCCACTTCCGGAGCCCTTATTCCGTTTTAAGCCCTTTTTCAGTTTTATCAAGCCGTTCCCTAATACCGGATCCACAAAAAAGCATACGCCGGCGGCGGGCGGGGCTCCCCGAATCCTTCTTGTGGATGATTCTCATCCGTTCCGCGAAAGTACCGCTGAAATCTTGAGGCTACAAGGGCTTGGGGTCACGGAGGCTAGAAATGGCCGGGAAGCTCTTGAAATTCTCGGCACATCAGAACCATCTGATCTCTTTGATTTAGTGATTACGGATCTGAAGATGCCTGAAACAAATGGCGAAAGATTCATTCGAGAACTCGTTGGTAGAGGGTTCGATCCAAACCGCATTATTATACAGTCCGGGTCCGTGGATGAGCTAAAACTGGCGGAAACATTGCGGGTACACTTTTTTTCGCCCGCAGCGGGGCCACAGTATTTCATACAGGTCGTCGTCGTTACGCTTCTTACATCTTCCCCCGGTGGCTCGGCGGTGGGCGGGGCAGAAGGCTCCACACCGAACGGCCACGCCACTGATCCCAATGCGGTTAATTTCCGAAGAGGCGTCGGCACCCCCGTGGGCGCATCTGTTTCAGGCCGCTGGATTGCGAGAAAGAGACAGGGATTTCCGGGTGTGACTAGAACTTATATTCTTGATCCTGAACGTGTTTTTACGGAGATCAGTAGTGATGGTGAACGATTACAAATTGAAATCCGAGATACCTCCAATCTCGCTAGAAACGGGGTTGGTGTTGGCTATTGGTTGCGACCGGATGGAAAATACGATTTCCATTATGCGTCACGACGTCCTCGGTCAAAGCCGTTAAAAGTATCTGCCTATGAACGTGTATCGATACTTGTCCCGCTCGAAAAAAGGCCAGACATTCGCTTTCAAGTAAACGACCAAAATCGCTCGCGGCCGGAAGTTGTCATTAGTATCGATCAAAACTCGCTGAATGAATTAAGGTTGAAAGGTCTCGATGTTACAGAAGGCTCTACGGCCGTCTTTGACTGGAAAATACTCCCTCAATTGCCAGCGGGCGGAGCGCGGAAGGTTCTGGGGTTAGTGGTCGCGGCCGGGCTGGCAGGATTGCTTTACGCTATCACACACCCAACCGGGCTTACGCCCACACTGGCCGCGGCGGTAAGTTTTGATTCCCCGCTCAACCTACTGAATTCCCTTCTGCTCCTAAGCGGAGCGCTGTCTCTCTGGATGGCCGCCGGCCAGCCGCCTGCGGATTGGCATTCTTTGCAGTTTGGCAACATGGTGCGCAAGTACCAAAAAGAAAAGGGCTGGTCTCAACAAGAACTCGCCGACCGCGTGAATGCGCTCCGGGATAAATATCCGGGCTTAACATTGATGTCGCAGAAAGCCATCTCCCGCCTAGAAAACGGCCGCCTACAGCTCAGTGATGCTGACGTTGACGCATTGGCCGAAGTTTTAGGGTTCGACAAAGAGAAGATCCAAATTCGGACAATCCCTGCCAGCGTCCTTAGCGTCAATGCCGGCGATGTTGTTCGAATCGACCGCAAGCTTCATCGTGTATTGCAAAGGGTGTTCGTTAAGATCCATGGGAAATGGGTGGTGGAAGGTGTCAAGTTGCGCTCGGAAAAAGACAGTTCTCTCAGGAATCGTTTTGCTCCGGGGGCAGCCACCTTAAAACCCGAGAAGGACGATCCAGCTGCCCTCATCGAACGCCTGCGCCAGGAAATCGTTGATCCAAGAAATTCCCCTGACGTCGTCGAAGCTATGACGAAGCGATTACACGAGGTTTTGAAGGCCGAAAATCCGTCGGCGGGCGGAACGCATCTCCAGCCTCCGGCTGAAATCGAATTTAACGAAACGATTCCCGATAGCCTATCCTCCCTATTGGATAAAGTCGTACGAAAGGTCCAATATCGCGGCGTCGTTATAAAAGATGGGGAAAAGTTGTATCTCTACACGCATGAAAACCCAATTCACCTCAGGAAGATGCATGACCCGGAATATATTCTCTTTGCGGCTCTGCTGTTAGACAAAAATGGTCAACGTACTAGGAAATTTATACTGCAGGCCCGAGGCGTTCCTTTTGAACCCAACAATTCCACCGTTGCCCAACGTCTGAATGCGTTAGGCGTGAAATGGCCTCGTGGAGGTGAAATTCATGCCTGGGCGTTGCTCAGGTATCTCGAACAAAACAATATTGTCAAAGTCGAATCCCAATTGACCTCTCCCGATAGCCCCGCCGGTAAGCCGCCGGACAAGGACTTTAATAACGACAAACATCGAGCGGCGTCTGATCTTTTGGTCGCGTACTACACCTTCGGTGCCAAAGTCTTTGGCGAGCGAACAGCTCGCAAAATTCTGGATTCCATCTCCAACGATGACTTACGGTGGTTCATGAGCTACCAGCAGGAATCGCTCGCAGGGATGCACGGCACCCCCGTGTCCGATGATCACCTAATCGAGACCGCACGTCGCCCGTTAACCCCTGGAAAGGACTCGGCGATCATCGCAGCAGCGAAGGCCGCGCGGGATAGAGCTGATCAGAATGAACCTGCGGGCGCCGTCGTTTTTCGACTGATTTACGACCGTATGCAAGACGAACTTGGACCCGTTGCGGATAATGCTGAACTCCATAACATTCTAGGATTCGCGATTTTTAATGGTGTCATGGATGAAGTGGAACGCCGAATAGCGGCTGGTCCGGAAGCTCCTGCCTACGCTAACCCGGAGGACTCCGGCGTGCCCAGCCAGCCGCCGGCGGACCCACTTCATTCCACGGAGGCTCCTCGATCAATTTCCGATGTATTCGATCTCTTCCTATCACGACCCGAGTTGCGCATCGAAGCGAAGATCGCGGCCGAAGCCTGGGGGCTGCCTGTCCAAATAACGCATCAATGGTTCTCCCACTTAACCCAAATGAAACTGCTTCGGCGTCAAAAAGCAGCGAAGACCAGGGGTTATGAATATCGGTTGTCGCCGCTCGTGAAAATGACAGGATCGGAATGGCAAACGCTGGCGGATAAACTTTCTACTTGGTTTGCCAGCGCAATGGATTTCAAGATGTCTGAACGCGCTGCGCACGCGCATCTCCGTCAGATGGGCATCTCTGCCGAAAGAGCGGTCCTTGAATTCTTCATAGCCCACCCGGATGCAACACGAACTGTCCGACAATTAGCGGATGAACTTGACCTGGAACCCACGGAGGTTCATCATGCTTTCAAATTACGAGGACATACCGATGTATTTGAAAGGAACCAGGGGCAGAGGGAA
>WNFI01038152.1_pt1 | contig 11213 bp, 12 predicted proteins | sample 5400471 | NCBI WGS metagenome assembly WNFI01 (sample SAMN13153348, study PRJNA577476) | soil metagenome | isolation source: 100 cm saprolite on Douglas fir-dominated hillslope | place: USA:California | collected 2013-09-17
AACGCCTATCCGGCGGATCAGACCGCACTCGACATCTTTGGCGAGCTGCGCCGCCAGACCGAACAGGCCGGCCGCGACCCGGCCCAGATCGGCATCGAGGTGTGGGTCTCGATGGGTTCCGGCAACGAGGCGGAATGGGCCAAGGACGCACGGTTCTGGAAACAGGCCGGCGCCTCGCATCTCTGCCTGACGACGACCTTCAACCGCCGCCATCACAAACGCATCAGCGGCCACACCCTGTCCGACCACATCGGCGCCTTGCGCCGCTACCACGCCGCCATCGCCGACGCGCTATAGGAGAAAAGAAAACTACTCAACGCAAAGGCCGCAAAGGGCACGCAAAGGTCGCGAAGCGCTCCGATCCCATCGCGACCATTGCGTATCCTTTGCGTCCTTCGCGTTAAAGCATTCTCTTTTTTACCTGTTCTGCCAATTCGGCTTGCGCCGTTCGGCGAAGGCGCGCGGGCCTTCGATGTAGTCCTGGCTTTCCAGATTGGCCTTCACCGCCGGATAGGTCGTCGTCATCGCCGCCTGCAAGGTCGGCTCGTCGAGACTGCGATAAACCGACTGCTTCGAGGCGCGGATCGCCATCGGCGAGCATTCGAGGATCTGTGCCGCCCACCGCTTCGCCGCTTCCAGCGCCTGCCCCTCTGGCACGACCTCGTTGATAAAGCCGAGGTCCTTGCCCTCGGCGGCTGATACCCGTCGCCCGGTCAGGATCATTCCGAGCGCCTGTTTCTGCGGGATCATGCGCGGCAGCCGATGAACGCCGCTGCCGGCGATCAGGCCGACCCGCGGTTCCGGCAAGGCGAAGACCGCATTCTCGGCTGCAATGATAATGTCGCAGGCCAGCGCCGTCTCGAAGCCGCCGCCCATTGCAACCCCATTGACCGCTGCGATCAGCGGCTTGTCGAGATCGAAGCGCTGCGACAACCCGGCAAAACCGGTCGCCGGACGCGGTCCGCGCCGCCCGGCGGCCTGCACCTTGAGGTCGTTGCCGGCGGAGAAAGCGCGCTCGCCGGCGCCGGTGATGATGCCCACCCACAGCTCGGGATCGGCGGCGAACTCGTTCCACATCCGGTCGAATTCCCAATGCGCCTCGCTGTGCAGCGCATTCATGACCTCGGGCCGATTGATCGTGACGATGCGCAGCCGCCCTTCATCGGCGACGGTGCAGAAGCGGTATTCGGTCATCGCTGGCCTCGCGCGCGGATCAGAGGCTGACCATGCCTCCTAGCGCCCGGGCCGGCAAGGTCGCCTTGCGGGCCTCCCGACGGTCGGGCACAGTCGCTCGTAAGCCGAGAAGGGGGAGGCTCGCCGCTGCGGTGCGCGACATCGTCGAGAAGCAGATCGCTTGCGGCATCGACAGCGTCTGTGACGGCGAGCAGAGCAAGATCTCCTACACCTTTTATGTCCGTCACCGGCTCGCGGGCATCGGTGCGTTCCGCGGTGCCGAGGTCGACAAGCCGCCGCAGACCGGCGCGCATCGCGATCTCCTCGATCATCCCGACGCCGCCGAGCGGCTGATCCCGGGGCGCGGCGGGACTTCGTGGTTCGCCCGAGAGGCGGTGCCGTGCTGCATCGGCCCGGTGACGTATCGCGACCGCCATCCGCTCGACACCGATCTGAAGAACCTCGCCGCCGCCTGCGCCGCGGCGCATCCGGGCGAAGCCTTCATGAACGCCGCCTCGCCGGGCGTGCTGACCAAATTCGTCCCCGACACCTACTACAAGAACGAAGATTCCTACGTCGAAGCCCTGGCCGAGGCATTGCAGCAGGAATACGAAACGATCATCCGGGCCGGCTTCATATTGCAGATCGACGCGCCCGATCTCGGCTCGGCCCGGCACAACCAATACCAGCATTTGTCCGACGATGAGTTTTTGCGCATCGCCGACCGCAACATCGCTGCCGTCAACCACGCGACCCGCAACATCCCGCCGGAAGCGATGCGTCTTCACATCTGCTGGGGCAATTACGAGGGCCCGCACACCCACGATATCCCGCTCGCCAAGGTGTTCGACACCTGCATGCGGGCGCGGCCCGCGGCATTGCTGTTCGAGGCCGCCAACCCGCGCCACGCGCATGAGTGGGAAGATCTGCAAGCCGCGAAGATCCCGGACGACAAAATTCTGATGCCGGGCTGCATCGACTCGACGACCAATTTCGTCGAGCACCCGCGGCTCATCGCGCAGCGCATCGGGCATTACGCCGATCTCGTCGGGCGCGAGCGCGTCGTCGCCGGCACCGATTGCGGTTCCGCGACCTTTGCCGGCCAGACCAATCCGGTCGTGCCGTCGGTCGTCTGGGCCAAGCTGGCCGCCCTCGCCGAAGGCGCGGCAATCGCCACCGATCGCCTGTGGGGCAGGCGGGCCCGCGCCTAGCCGTCCGCTTCCTGCCGCAGCCAGTCGCGGAAGGCCTTGACCTTGGCGCGTTCGAGCGCGCCTGGCGCGCTGACGACGTAGTAGGCGAAGAGGTCGGGCAGCGCCAACGAGAACAGCCGCACCAGGCGTCCGGCCGCGAGATCGGCGGCGGCGATCGTGCTGGTTGCGAGCACGACCCCGTGTCCGGCGATTGCCGCGTCGAGCGCAAGATAGCTGGCGTTATAGGTGATTCCGGAGGTGCCGCTGAAATCGGTGACGCCGGCCGCCTTCAGCCACATCGGCCAGCTTGGCGCCAGCGGGTCGCGGTCGACCGCCTGATCGTGTATCAGCGCATGCCGGCGCAGATCGTCCGGCGTCCGCAATGGCGGTCCGGCTTCCAGCAGCCGCGGGCTGCAGGCCGGAAACACCTCGTTCTTCATCAGCGGTTCGACGCGGAAATCCGCACATCGATCTCCGGCCAGCGCTCCTGGAAACGATGCAGCCGCACGACGAGCCATTTAGCGGCGAAGGAAGGTGAGGCGGTCACCGTCAAACTGCCGGTGTCGTTATGCGCCCGCAGCCGCCGCACCGATGCCTGGATGCCTGCGAAGGCGTCCGACAGCCCTGGCAACAGCACCCGCGCCGAGGCGGTCAGTTCGACCGCGCGGTTGAGCCGGCGAAACAGCTGTACCCCGAGATCCTGCTCCAGCGCGTGGATCTGATGGCTGATCGCGGCCGGGGTGACGCTGAGCTCCTCGGCGGCCTTGCTGAAGCTCTTCAGCCGGGCGGCCGCTTCGAAGGCGCGGAGGGCGCTGAGCGGCGGCAGGTGGCCATTCATCTGAGATGAGGATTTCTAACGCGTCGCTGAAAACTTCTCGTTTGTAGAATGGTGCTGGTGTGCTCAATTTCAACGCAACAGGCTAGGCCGCGGGATCGCCGTGCCGCCGAGCCGATTTAGGAGAGTTCATATGACAACGACCCATTTCCCGGCACCCCGGTCGGCTGCGGCGGTTGCCGCGACCCGCACCCGCACGGCGTTGGACGACCTCGGCGACGCGGCGCAATCATTTGTCGCCACGCTGCGGGTCTGGCGTCGCCGCCTGCGCGAGCGCGACCAGCTCAGCCGCATGGACGACCGCCTGCTGAAGGATATCGGCATCACCCGCGCCGAGGCGCTGCGCCTCAGCGACAAGCCGTTCTGGAAGGAGTGACGCAGATGAGCCTGCTGCACACGGTCACCACCCCGGGCGAAATCTCGCGCATCGGCATTTTGGGCCGAGCAACGCGACACCTTTTTGGGGTATTCTTCCGGACGGTCTCATCCGCCGTCGCACGCGTGGCGACGAGCGGGCGCGAGGTGCCGCCGGAAGTCTTCAGATTCCCGTTATTTTAACCCCGCGACCGCTGCAATCCTGAGGAGCACCACATGAGCACCCCCGATCGTCTGCCTTATGTCGAAGCCGAGCTGAACTACATCGTGCCGATGCCCGAGCGGCCGCGCTATTACGCCTACGAGCCCGGCCCCGGCGACGCGCCGCCGAACATGGTCCACGAGCCGCATGTGATGCGGATCCGCGACATGCGGCCGATCTCGCACGAAATCGGGCTCGACAACCAAGGCTTTGCGCTGGTCGAGCAGCGCAGCGCGGTGCGCGATTTCTGGGACGATGACGAGGTCCGCCAAGTCTACTATCCGGAAGCCGAGCGCTTCATCGCCGACGTCATGGGCGCCAGCCGCGTCTTCATCTTCGACCATGTCCAGCGCCGCCGCGTCGATGGCGTCGACCGCCGCCAGGCCGGCATGCCGCGCCAGCCGGCGACCCGGGTGCATGTCGATCACACCGCCCGCTCCGGTCCGCAGCGGGTTCGCGACCTGCTCGGCGACGACGCCGACGAGTTGCTGCGCGGCAGGGTGCAGGTGATCAATCTGTGGCGGCCGATCCTGCCCGAGCCGTTGCGCGACTCGCCGCTCGCGGTCTGTGACGCGCGCAGCGTCGATTTCACCGATCTGGTGCCGTCCGATCTGGTGTATCGCGACCGGGTCGGCGAGACCTATTCGGTGAAATACAACCCGGAGCATCGTTGGTACTACGTACCCGAGATGCGGCGCGACGAAGCATTGCTGTTGAAGTGCTGCGACACCCTGACCGACCGCGCGCGCTTCATGCCGCATACCGGCTTCACCGACCCGACGACCCCGCCCGACGCGGCGCCTCGCGAGAGCATCGAGCTGCGCTCGCTGGTGTTCCACCCGGCGTAAGGTTCGGCACGCAAAAACCCCTCTCCCGCACTGATGGGGGAGGGGTTTTTCTTTGCATCCTCGTGACAAAGCCCCTCTCCCGCGGCGCGGGAGATGACACGCCCTGGCATACGCCTTGGATGAAACGGGTGCTGCCGGCGGTGATCGAGATCGCGGAACGGCATCCCGAGCAAACCATCTTCACCCGGTTCATCCCGGCGCGTCATCCCGACGAATTGCCGGGCAGCTGGCGGCGATACTATCGGCGCTGGCCCGACCTGACGCTGGAGCGGATCGACAGGCGGCTGCTGGAAGTGGTGCCGCTGCTGGCCCGCCTCGCGCCGCCCGCCGCCGTCATCGATAAGCGCCTCTACTCGCCGTTTGCCGAACCGTCCTTGCACGCGTTGTTGCGCAAACGCGGCATCGGAAGCCTGGTCATCACCGGGGCCGAGACCGATGTGTGCGTCCTCGCGGCGATGCTGGATGCGGTCGACCTCGGGTACCGCGTCGTTCTGGCGAGCGACGCGCTGATGACGCTTTATCGGGAGCGCTTCTCCCAGCAGATCGAGACGGTGGAAACCGCGACTATCCTGGCCGCTTGGCCATCGTAATCGCGGTATTCACACCGGCCGCTACATCGCCCGCGCCATGCGGGTGGCGCGGCGCTTTGCGTATGCCGCGGCGCTCGGCCCGGTCGGCGGCGGGACATCCGCCAGACGCTCGTTCTTGCGCGGCAATTCCCAATCCCACGCGTCGCCGCCCATCTGGTAGTACTGCTGGCTCTGCGCCGGGTTGCGGTTGACCAATGGCCGCGCATAAAGCGGATGCGTCATGCTGCGGATCTCGTGCTCGATCTCGAACACTGTCTCGTTGGTGTCGAGATCGACGATATTCTCCCAGCGGTACTGGTAGGCGTTGCTCTCCTCGGTCATCAATTCCCGCTTCTTCAGCTCCTTGTAGGGACCGGAGAAGTCGCGGACATAGACCTGGATGTGGTGCCCGTCATAGGCCGGTATCTTCCGCTCGGTCTCGCGGAAGCGGAGCTCCTGGTCATGGCCGACGCTGACCCGGGCGGTACGCCCCGAGCCGTTGCCCTCCAGCTTGGTCTGGGCGCCGAACAGCTTCTTGTAAAACTTCTCGATCCCCTTGGCGGCCCCGGCCGGCACGTCGAATTCGAGGTAGGGCATGCCGAGGTTGATCGCGCCGAACCGCTCGACATCCGGGCTGTGCATATTGAAGCGGTTACCCCACGGGCAGGTCACCGCGACGTAATCATTGTTTTCGGCGACCTTGAATTTGGTGCCGGCGAGCTGTTTCTTGACGCCGTCGAGACGCTTCAGCAATGCCTCGCGGTCCGGCGACACCAGGCCGATCGCGCCGCGCAACACCCAGGGATCGCCGGTGGGCAGGTGAAACTGGCTCTTGCCGACATTGATCCACATGTTGGCGAGGCCGGTGTTCATATAGGGGTCGCGCGTCAACCCGAGCCCGGTGATGTAGAATAGCGTCCCCTTCGCCTGATCCGGGATCTGCAGATTGACGTGTTCGAGCATGACGATGTTGCCGAGATCCTCGGCAGCGCGGTCATAATGTTGTGCCATGGTCTCCTCCCGATTTACCAGGTCAGTGCTGAGGGTGTGTTTGTCACTCGATCGTCATTCGACTTTTGTCACCACTTGTTCCGCAGCTCGCGCAACTTCAGGAACACGGTTTTCGGATCCGGATTGTCCGGCAAATCCGGGAAGGCCTCGCGCAGGCGGCGGATCACGCTCGGGCTGGTCAGCCGGAAGAAGGTGTTGATCTCCTTCTCCAGGCTCAGCGTCGTGACCAGCGCCTTCGTCGTGTCCTGCCGTTCCATTCCCGGCAGCATCGCCTTGGCGGAGGCGTTGTCCGGCTCGCGGTCTAAGGTGAAGCTGAGATTGCGCGCGATGTAATCGTGACCGGGATAGATCAGCGTCTCGTCCGGCAATTTCGACAGCTGTGTCGCAAAGGTGTTGTAGAGCTCGTTCGGATGCCCGCCATTGTGGCAATTGCCGGCGCCGGCGTTGAACAGCGTGTCGCCGCAGAACAACGCCGCCTTGTCGCCATGCGCCAGCACGCAGATATGCGACATCGTGTGGCCCGGCGTGTCGAGGCATTCGAGCTCGACGGTCTTGCCGATCTTGATCGCGTCGCCGGCCTTGAGACCGCGGTCGATTCCGGCGATGCGGTCCTTGGCGCCGGCATGCGCCAGCAGTTTGGCGCGTGTCGCCGCGATCACCTGGTCGTTGCCGCCGGTATGGTCGCGGTGCTCATGGGTGTTGAGCACCTGCGTGATGTTCCAGCCCTTGGCCTTGGCCGCGGTCAGGCATTTCTCGTGGTCGAGCGGATCGATCGCCAAGGCTTCGCCGGTCTCGGCGCAGGCGATCAGGTAATTGAAGTTGCGTCCGGCATTGGCGGTCCAGATCTGTTCGACGATCATCGCTCGCTCCCGGCGGTTCAGCCCAGCGCAGTATAGGACCACACCGGCCAGCCCGCCATCCCGGGCACGACGGTTCAGACCTGCTTGAAGAAGCGGGTCGCGTTGCCCCAGAACAGCTTTTCCCGGATCTCGGGGTTGAGGCTCGTCCAGGCCAAGACATTGTCGACCGACTCCGGGAACTGGCACTCGGAGTGTGGATAGTCCGAGGCGTACATCAGCACCTCGTCGCCGAGAAAATCGGTGACGGTGTTGAACATGTCCTCGCCTTCAGCCCGCTCGATGCTGCAGAAGAACCGGCCGCTTGTCAGGTATTCGCTCGGTCTGCTCTTGAGCTCGGCGGTCGAACCGACATAGGCGTACTGCTCGTCCATGCGGCGGCCCCAGAACGGCAGCCAGCCGAAGCCGCATTCGAGGACGCCCATACGCAGGCTCGGATGGCGGTCGAGAATGCCGCCGCCGATGAACGAGGCGACAAAGCGCATCGCGCCCCAGGGATGCGACGCCAGGCGGCCGAGAAAGATGTTGTCCCAGACGTCGCGATAACCGGGATAGTAGGGCGGGTTCCAGGTCGAGCTGTGGTGCACGATCGGCAGATCGTGATCGGCCGCGGCGCGCCAGATCGGTTCGAGATCGGGGTGATCGGCCGGGATATGCTGGCCGAGCGACGGTTGGGCCGCCACTGCCCAGCCCGAATTGCCCCATTCGCGGATTTCCTTGACGGCCGCGTCGACGTCGCGCGCCGGAGCCCTGATCAGTCCTTTCAGCCGGTTCGGGAACTGACCGCAGAAATCCGCCATGTGGCGGTGATAGGCGCGGCTCAGGCCGACTTCGAGCGTTGGGTCGGCGAGGCCGACGGTGCCGACCCAGGAGCTGGGGATCAGGAAATGGACGTCCGTCCCCTCATCGTCCATGTCCTTGACGCGGTTTTCAGCCTGGTCGTCCTGCACGCCGGGCCGCGGCAATTTGCTGCCGCGCCAGTTCGACTCGCGGCCGCTGTGGTCCTCGCGAGGCGCCGCCTCGCCGAGGATGCGCCGATAGTATTTCGTATTGACCCGATAGGCCTGGCCGCCGCCGGAATGCTCGGCCGATTGCCGGATCGGGACCCGGTAGGGTTCGAGCTCGGCAAGCCGCGGCCGAAAATCGGGGTCGACATACCGCTCCAGAACCTCGGCGGTGGGCATGACATGCGTGTCGGAATCGTAGACCCGGAACCCGTTCCTCATCGCCTCCCTCCCGGGGTTCGTTTCTGTACCAAGGAAACCATACGATTCTAAGCTGTGCGCCGGAGCCGTGCAACAAAGTGCGCCAATGGTCGGGTAGCCTGGCGCGGGTAAAATGCCGGACCGTTAAACTAGGTTAGAGAAACACGTCGCGACTCGGAGGATTATCGACTGACTTGCCGCGGGGTGGTGAACCCCGGTTGCCCTGAGCGCTTCCGAGAGAGAATGCGAACAGGTTCGGTCCATTCTACAGATACAGATGCGCTGGCATTTCTCCCTGCTGGCGCCAAGCTCGCCGATGCTTCCGAGAAGTTAAAGACTATCACGGCTGTCGGTCAGCATCAGCGAATAGTCCTCCTCGACGTCGCTAAAGGAACCGGCATACTTCTGGTCATCTTGGGCCATTGCTCGGGCGGGTTGCATGCCGCCGGAATCGTGGAAGAGACGTCGATTGCGTGGTTTGCTTTCTATCTCATCTACAGCTTTCATATGCCTTTTTTCTTTTTTTTGAGCGGCAGCCTCGTAGAACCCCGCATTCTTTCACGGCCCCTACATTTTCTGAGAAGCAGCGTCACCGGCATCGCTTACCCGTACTATTTATGGGGGGCGGTGCAATTAGCTGTTCTATCGCTCGCCTCGAGCGTTGTTACTAATCCCGTGTCACAGCCGCTGACCGAACAACTCGTCAGTATGCTTTGGGCTCCGCCTGGACCATTCTGGTTCCTTTATGCGCTCTTCTTCTTGCATGTGATCGCCTTTCTTACGATTTCGATCGGAGGCAGGGTACTCTTTCTCTTCGCATTCGCTTTGATCTATGCCGTATCCTCGGCTTTTCCCCCTGTTGCAGGTCTCATCTCCTCATACGTCTCCGGCACCGACATCCTGTTCTATGTGCTTGGAGTCTCCGTCGGCGGCCTCCTTGTGGGGTGGCGCGGAAATCTGGACCAACCCTACGCGTGCGCTCTGATTGCTATCATCGTATTCGTCGCTGTTGTTTGGGTGGGTTGGAACACCGGGATAAGCGTGGACACTTATACTGTTACTGCGCTCCCAGCAGCATTTGCTGGGACCGGTGCTATGTTGCTGCTCTGCAGGCTCGATGCTCTGCGAGAGAACCGCTGGCTCGCTTATCTGGGCCGCCGAATACTGCCGATCTATGTATTGCACGTAATGTTTGTCGCTGGCGCCCGCATCGTGTTGGTAAAGGGCTTCCACGTGGATGGCTTGGCCGTCGTCCTGCCCATCATTTTCCTGGCAGGGGTATTCGGGCCTCTTCTCGTATATCACGCGGCGCGTGCGCTGCGCCTCCAGGGTGTGCTGGGACTGGGATAAATAGCACGCTCCCGCATATCCTGGCGGTGGCGGCGCCGAGTTTAGGTTTGTCGTCGTGCTCTGTGCAGTGGCCCTTTTGTCCATCAGCGGCAGTGCGGCATCACCTCTTCGGCAAATAATGTCATCGATTGCCGGACCATCGCATGGTCCATGATGCCGCCCTGGTTGAAGTAGCAGATGAACTCGTCCATGCCGTAATCGCGCTGCAATGATCGGACCCGTTCGACGCAATAATCAGGGTCGCCGAACACTCCCATCTCTCGGTCCATATCGGCATAGGTCACGCGCTCGATGCGCGCCAGCACCTGGCGAAACGCCTCGAAGCTTTTGATGTCGTGATCGCCGAGCGGCCTTAACCGCTCGGCTGCCTCGCGCAGAAAGCGCAGCAGGCCGGGCTCGCACTCCTCGCGCGCCTGCGCTCGGCTCGCCGTCACATGCACCGGAAAGGCGAGGGCGGTGTCGCCTCTAGCACCGCCGCCCAGTGTCTCGCGATAAACCGCGAGCCCCTCTTTCAGCTTGTCCGGCGGGTTGATCAGCGGCGTCGCGAAGATCGGCATGCGGCGGCGCGCCGCGAACGGAAAGGTATCGGGGCTGTTGGCGGCGATCCGTACCGGCGGGTAGGGCGATTGCACCGGCCGCGGCGCCAGGTTCAGCTCGCGCGCCCGGAAGTATTTGCCGCTGAACGAGAAGGATTCGCTGCTCCACGCGCCGATGATGAAGTCGAGCGCCTCCTCGAACCGCTCGCGGCTTTCCTCCATCGGGATCGCGTAGCCTTCGTAATGCAGGGGCGCGGTGCCGCGTCCGACGCCGAGTTCCAGCCTTCCGTTGCTGAGGATGTCGGCGATCGCGGCCTCTTCGGCGATCTTGACCGGGTTGTGCAGCGGCAAGAGCGTCACCGCCGTGCCGAGCCGGATGCGGGGTGCCCGCTGCGCCGCCGCCGCCAGCACCATCAGCGGGTCGGCCAGGATCGAAAACGCGCGGCTGAAATGCAGCTCGCCGAGCCACACCGTATCGAAGCCGAGCTCGTCCCCGAGTTCGATCTGACCGATGATGTCGTGGTAGCGCTGCTGCTCCGAATAGCCGGGCGCACAGGGCAATTGGTCGAAAAACCCGAAGCGCATGGCTCCTCCCCCGGCCCGATTCTTGGCTTCAGCCGGGATAGCACGGGGCGCGATCGGCGAGCAAGGCGGGCCGGCCGGGCCCGATGATCCGCCGTCAAGCCGTAGCAGCTTCAGGGCTACGCAACCCCACCGATGGTAGGCGAAGCTGCGAAAACTTGTCGCCGGTTGTCCGATCCGCTATCAAATCGTCATATTCGCGTGTTAATGCGAGCATAGGGCGAGATGAACAGTAGGTCTTGCGGTGACGGCCTTGCTCGATAGCTGCCCGGCCCTGGTGCTGAACGCGGATTTCCGTCCGCTCAGCTATTTCCCATTGTCGCTGTGGTCTTGGCAGGACGCGGTCAAGGCGGTGTTTCTCGACCGCGTCAACATCATCGACCATTACGACGCGGTTGTGCGCAGCCCGTCCTTCGAGATGCGGCTGCCCAGCGTCATCGCGCTGAAGGAATACGTCCACGCGGCGCGGCATCCCGCCTT
>WNFI01097921.1_pt1 | contig 11213 bp, 14 predicted proteins | sample 5400471 | NCBI WGS metagenome assembly WNFI01 (sample SAMN13153348, study PRJNA577476) | soil metagenome | isolation source: 100 cm saprolite on Douglas fir-dominated hillslope | place: USA:California | collected 2013-09-17
GTTGTCTCAGCCCAAGAGGAACGACAATATGCCATCAAATCCTTCAGGTCGGGTGCCAAGGATGTTATGGTTGCTTCTGGGATCGCTTCTAAGGGCCTCGATTTTAATGACATCCAACATATTATCATTTTTTCCATGCCGAAGGAGATCGAGGACTACGTACATCAGATTGGGCGCACGGGACGCAGCGGGAAGACCGGCATAGCGACAACATTCGTCAATATGAACACGCCAGAGCAGACCCTACTGGATTTGAAATACTTGCTCATGGAGGCTGGACAGAAGTGCGTATCAACCGGTATAGTACTTCGAATTCCTAAATCTGACGTCTGTTGTAGAGTGCCGCCCTTCCTGCAAACCATCGAGGATCCACGGGCTGCTCGAGGCGGTTCACTCAAGGGATGTCCGGTCTGTGGAGGTAGGTTTCACTTTCTTCCTTCCGGGTCGCCAGATTCCAAACCACTCATGCCTCATTTCAGGTCTGGGTCACGGCATTTCCAACTGCCCAAAACTCGAAGATACTCAACGAAGACAGATGGCTTCTCACCGGACTACGCACGACACTGGAGGGTATTGAGCACATGTATTTCCTTTATTTCATGTAATGTTACCTTGACGCCACTTGTCTCTCACGATAAATTCGTCAAAACGTGGCACTGAAATCATGATCTCACTTAGATGGCGTTGAGCGTTTACTCGATTTCCGCCGGTCGTATAAATATCGCAACGCCGAGGTGTGGTCACCGAGAAATGAAGCGGAAATGAGGGAAGCATGGCCGCCGAGGCGCGGCTGCGGCGTGCATCATGATGTTCATGAAGTTGATTCTGGAATCTAGATTGAGACTTGAGATTCGAAGTACACCTGGTTCGCCATCAGTTTCACGTGGTTCGTGTGTACGCCGCAGTGTCCGACTCGGACTCGGACTCGGAGTCCACTTCGGAGTCAAGACACCCCTCGGAGTCCCGAACCCGAAAGCGTAGGCGTACGGCCGTAGCGACGAGGTTAATGAGGGCAGCCGTACGTCCATCATCAACAAAGCGAAGGCGCCATGTATGGTCCAGCGTCGCCGCGGCACACGTCCAAATACGGTATCATAGTTCTATCTCCTTATTTTTAGAACTGGGCCAGAATGCAGCATCATAGCACTGACGCGACGACGAAAGAGTCAGCTACTCGGTTGCCGAAAACGAGGTTCAGTTACACTGAGAGTGTGCCACCAAAGGAGGTAAAATGGTGTAGCATGAAGATGGCAGAAGATGAAGCCCGTCAGGAAGGAAATTTTCGGGCTGGTTCTGTAGTGTTGGAATTCAAGTGTTGTTCCCGGCCTTGCTATCGCCCGATATTATCTTTGATGCATGTTTGACAAGATAGCATTGCTCGACAGCTGGAGGTATACAGTATATGACAGCAGGTACCCAAGGTGAATATTGACATGTATGTAGCATCTAATTGTCTGGGAAGCGTACGGTATATTTGCATTAGAATGGTGAGTGGGATAAATTGGTGATGTGATTGACATCATCGTTCTACTGCCCTCTGAGGGGTTTGCTGTTGGATGCACCTCGGTAATCAAAACGCTCGTGCATCTCAGCGGGTGAGAAGGCAGCGACGTCCGATTTGGCGCTGAATTTCAGCCAAGATAAGAGGGTAATGACCCTCAAAAGGGGTCGTGACTGCCTACCGCATGCGCATTGCATACTTTGATGTAATATCCAGACAGGGTCTTCCAAAGGCGATCCACTTCTTGTGGACTTCCTCAGGTTCTAGCCCCGTCCCAAGAACATTTTTGAAGGCGACTGCATCTACAATCGCGCATGTCAGCCCTAGAAAGGGCGATTGCGAGAAAATTACGGGTTACGGACCACTTGGCAGCATACAGCTTAGTATTTCTAGGGTTTCGTCCTCAAGGATGTCCTGCGTTTTGCAACGGTGCACCAGAGCGACCTACGATCGACATAATCTGAGCACATAGAAGACAGCGGATGTAAAAAGCCCAGACTTGATCGCGTAGGGTACAAAGCGCCTTGAAACATTCTTGATTGGGGTCCGAGGCGTCTTCTGTGGGATGTTCAACAACTTGGATGCTTGGAGCGGGCTCTAGCCTTTGCGCTTGCACAAGAGGCCGAGGAGACGAGTCTCGGGGTTCTGGTTCAACTTCTATGTCATCAAAGTTGGCCTCAGTATTGTCAGGAGAGAACGGCTCCACGGGGTCGTCAACCGCGTCCAATCGTGTGCGCTTCTTCCTGGTCGAGACTGTTGGTGGGAGAATCGCCGGCTGCAATCCCTTCTTGGACCTCGCTGCGCGAACGCCTGCCTTTGCGGAGCGAATCTTCAAGATACAGGTTGGTTTGCTCGCAAGAAACTCCTTCGCCTTGGGCCCGAGCTACAAGGGCCTCCTTCGTGAGTCGTAGCTTGACGAACGTAAGGGAAAATGTAAGTACATAAACATAGGAGATGGGAGGCCGGATCGGATCTTGCGCCTCTTCAAGTTCGGTAGTAAGAATTTCGCGGGCGATCAAGTGATCGAGTAGGCGTTTGACCAGTTCGGCCGGGCAGTCGGAGCCTTTAGTGAAGTTTTCGAGTGTGTCAAATTTCCTCTTCGCCATATCTTGCTTCGCTGTGCCACGAAAAGCATTCATGCTCTGAGGTCCAGTAATCTTCATGCATCTGTCCTCCAATTCTTTAATCATGTTTACAAATAGAGCGGCATGAGTCGTAAGATCGACGTCTATGACCTCGTCTGTTGAGGCGCAATTGTCGCATGTGCCCTTGCAAGAAACAGGGTCGAACTTTTCCGTGAAATGATTCAGTAATAGCATACGGCGACAATCGATTTCGTTGAGACAAAACTGATTGACGGCATGGACGCCCTGCTTCTTGCGATCTTTCTGGAAGCTATCGATTTCGGTATCCTTGTTAATTTGACGGATCTTTTTCTGTATATCTAGGTAGCTGTAGTCTGGTGAGAAATATGAGCGTGCGCTTCAGCTATCTTGATGGTGACAGTCTTACAAAGAATGCAGTCGGCAACTTTGCCATCTCGACCTGCGCGACCTGTCTCTTGGCAGTAGCTGTTCATAAACCTAGGTCAGCCAAACTCGTGTCTTGAGAACCTGACATACGCGTCAAGGCTTTCCGGTACATCGTAATGTATAACAAAGCGCACTATGGAAAAGTTAGGCAGAAGTACAGTATCAGTAATGGACCGCATTTACCGTTTGCTTTATCGACGCCCATACCGAATGCAATTGTGGCTACGATGATTTTACATTGTTCGTCTTGCCACTCTTGCTGGGTGCGTTTTTTGTCTTCATTGGCCAAACGGGCATGGAAGTGTTTCGTCAGCGTAAGGCCTTGTGTTCTCAATCTCATGGCAATCTCCTCAGCTTTCTGGCGAGTGTGGCAGTAAATGATCCCCGTATCGTTTGGATACTTCTCCTTGATAAACCGAACGATATCAGTTTCTAAATCTTTCTTCTTAGGAATGACCTTGTAGAGTAGGTTCGGGCGGTTGAAGGATTGTGAGAGAAGCACGTAGTGATTCAGGCCAAGGGCAGTAACGATGTCCTGCAAAGCCTCGGAAGTCGCGGTTGCGGTGAGTGCAACAATCGGAACGTCTGGGTATTCTTTCCGAATATTATAAAGTGCGCCATACTAAGGCTTCCATTAGCATATTGCAAATTGTCAAGAAAATGAGGCGGCGTACCCCGGAAGAACGAAAGTCACGTCCCCAACTATTGATGAGATGCGCTTCATCGATCACGAACCTCGCAAGTTGCTGCTTCGCATGGAGGCCTTTCAAGGTCGCCTTCATGTTGTCGCTGCAGTCTAATTTCTCAGGAGTTACATAGACGAGGCTCGGCTTCTTCGAAGCAGATCGAAGCTCATGCATGGTGTTCCCATCCTGAGAATCCATAGATGCAAGCATCATCACGTCAATGCCGAGGGCACGGAGCCTCTCGACTTGGTCTGACATAAGAGCTCGCAGGGGAGAAACGACGATAGTTACACCACTCGTTTTTCCGCCCCTACAAACGGCGGGCAGCTGGTAGCACAAGCTTTTACCGCCGCCAGTTGGCATCAAAACGATGGCATCGCGACCTACGAGGGTAGATATTACGGCTGCCAGCTGGTTTTTCCTGAATGCTTCTAGGCGAAAAACATTCCTGAGTTTTTCTACGACTTCAGGGTAATGAGGACTAGCTTTGAGACTAGCCTCCGATGGAGTTGCCGCGGGAGGTGGTTGCAATTCGGCCACGGCCTTAAACAATGGCGTTGGCTGGTTGGCATCCGGGGAGACTACTTCGACGCTGTCGTCTTCACCATCTACGTATTTCCAGAGCTGTGACTCATCCTCGCTGGCTGGCCCATGTCGTTCGTCCTGCCAGTGATTGAGCTCATCAGCAGGGGCGAAAGCGGGAAGATGTGACGATTGAAGGCCCGCTGTTGTAGATGCGGATTCATTTACCCCAATGTCACCAGATAAGAAGGCAGGATTCGAAAACGCTGAGGTGGTGATCTGCGCACAGTGACTGACAGTCGCCCCAACTCCTGGAATATGATCGGGAATATCAGAAACGAGGGTAGAACCATGACTAGTGGTGGATAGGTGTGTGCCATCGTCCCCAAAATCTTCATCGATTACCTGGGTCTCGCGCTCAGAAGTCTCGTAATCACGAGCCAAATCATAAGAGTGTACGCAAGTCATAGAAGGCTCCGCTGGGGCAAATTCTGCAGCTGGCTTGCAATGGGTCAGAATGTCCTCCGAGTCGCTTCCGCATGCAGCGACTGCATTAGTGATGGCATGTAGCCTGTCCTCGAGCACGTCCCTTGTCGTCCACAAACCGTTGAGAAAAATTCAAGAGTCAGCGAAACGATACATACAACAGCGCTTCTAAGATGTACGGGTCAGAGTTGGAGGCCCTACGCATACGCCACTGATCTCGGTCTTTCCGGACTTGATAGAAGTGCGAGTTGTTGACATCGTACAATGACTGAAGTTGTTCAACTGTTTTCTGTTACCCCAAATTAGCATGAGACAAATAATGACAGCATGAAAGTTACGTCTTGTAAATCCGAATGAACTTTGTATTTATAAGTAAAAGGTTGAGGAACGGCAGCGGTACGCCTGGAGATTGGCGCAGCTTGAACGTGCACAGAAGATGAGGATGGAGTGGCGTCGGACGGGAAAGCTCGAGCATAGCTCATATGGTGTTGGGAAAGAGTAGGTGAATCTCTCTCCCTTTCTTTTCCCTTACGTAGCGCCAAGGACGAGCTTTCCTTGTCAGAAAAAGGGGTCATCCTCGGGCGCTTGGGGGAGTTAAAAGGCGCTGGCGCCAAGTCAGAAGATGATCGCTTGTACGGTACAGAGCATGCCGAGGTTGGAGAAGTCGTGCCCGGTGAGCTTATGTCAATTGTCTCATTGTTAGAGTGCGTATGTAAAGCTGATGAGGCAGGTGGACACGGCCTTTGTTTGCCAAACCCAGGTGTGGCAAAGGACGAAACTTGCGGGTGGCCAGTCTGACCTACAAGTTACACATCCTTGAGATGACTAGACAGCAAAAGCGGTGATCAGATCGTACCTTGGGGCTAGGAGGGTGTGCAAAAAATGGGGACTTTTGCTGAGGGCGAATCTGATGCTGTAAAGCCTCGAGATTATTCCTTGGTTGGGACATGGGTGGAGCTATTCAAGTAGCCATATAAGCGAGGAACGCGGTGTCCTATCGATAACGTACAGGTCATTCATTGGGTCAATCGACGCGTCGGTTCGCGATCACGTGCCCGTCGCGGGGTTCAATTACAGCCAGGCACGTTTATTATTGTAACTCGAATATCGCCAACCACCACCATGAGTCAATCAGACAAGAACGCAAAACAGTATTGGTATCCCAACATGGGAAATACGGATATCATCGACTCGCTCGACGGTTGGGGACTCTCTGTCACTCATCATCAGCTTGTCAAACCAACTCCAGAGTTCGTATTGAGTGTCTACTGCGCCTGCTTGCAGAAAGTCGTTGGCCTGGACGAAGATTCTCTTCAGGAATCCGTACAATCTGCCTTTTCTTCACTTGATGAGCCTAGCGTGGTGCGCGATTTGGATAACCTCTATGATGTGGGCTTACATCGTTGTAGGACATGTATAGTTCCGCAATCAGCACTAACTTCCTTGTATACCACATGTATGCTCGTTCGCCTCATATTTGTTTCATCATCTGAGGCTCTGCAGAGTACGTCTTGCTGATGCCGCAAAGGTGCCAGACTTCAGTAGCAAAGATATCTTCACTCCCACGTCAGAGCGAACACGCCTCATACTATCCGCCTTCATCAACTTCGTCAAGTTTTCCGAGCAGTGCATACCATTCGTCGAGAAGCTTCGCGGAAAGGCGGCGGATTTGATACTGGAACGTGAGGATGTGTCCCATGAGCGGGCTAGGCTCGAAGCACAGTTGGCACAACTCAAGTGCGTCCTTGCCTACTTCTCCATTAGCCTTGCCTAATGCGGGTCTTGTAGGGCGAAACGAGCAGAAGATGAGCCTAAATTAAATGACATACGACAAGAAAACGTGTCCATCACCTCACAACTCATCGCATACAAGGAGACGCAGACGAGATTACTGAAAGATATAGAATCTCTGAAAGCCGAGAAATCCGCTTTGGTTCAGAAAAAGGTCTGGTCATGTTCACGCTCTTCTAATGCATACAAACACTCAATCAACCTAGGAAGGCGTGTGTGCAGATGCAGCATTCGCGACAGACGGTGTTTCCCGTGTTCGCGCACGGGTGGTGCAGTCACCAGAACGAATTCGACGGACGATATCCTCGATGGGTAACACGGCGAATGAAGACAAGAGGACGTACATGTCGTGCCAAGTTACCACCGATGAGTTGCAGGCCAAGGTTTCGGCCTTGCTGAATATCGAGAAGGTGCTGAAATTTTTGGTTGTGAGTATATGGGATGATTCGAACCTTCTGGTCAGGATTTTCGTGCAAGTGTCGAGCAGCTACAGACCCTGGAAAAGGAAACGCATTCGATGGTAGTCGCAGAGAAGGTGCTGACGGACAGTCGCGATAGCTATGACAAGCAAAAGAACGAGCGGAAGGGAAGCTTACTTAGGGCCGAGGTCAGGACATCTCGACCCATTCCCATACTCCATTTCATTAACTGCTCCTTTGTTTAGCACATGGCTAAGCAGCTAGCCAACGCACGAGAGAAAATCGAACGTGCCCAGCAACACATAGAAGACAAGCGCATAGCAAGCCAACAAGCAATCGAGCGGCTAGAGAAAGAATATCAAAGTATGGCCATTGAACGGCGAGACACTGACAAACACAACGAGGAGCTCCGTGCGGAGGCAGATGAGATAGAGCGTAAAGTCAGTCGTGATTTGTCCCACTTCCCAAATGTCTACTTAGGCAACACATCTAGATGGCTGATCATCTTAAACGAAGCGAGGCGGAGCTCGGTGAATTGCTCGGTGAGTACTGGGCACTCCGCAATCGTACATGTGAGTGAACGTAGCTTCAAAACGTTACATCAAATAGCTAAGATTGTGCTTGACAGCCGCATACATGGAGACTATAGCCAAGAAACTGGGGATGCAGGTCTCTTCCGTTTGAGCTGCTGTGCCTTCTTTTTCAGTGCCCCTGTTCCTCGGCGGCAAGGGTGTTACACTGGCACTACCTTATGAGGGTACGAACGGCGCGCGTCGGTCAAGTCTGTGACGATGGAATATGCAGTACACATTCAAAAGCAAAGTGTTACAAAAGAACAAATGATCAAGCCATCAATACATGTCATCAGGGAAGAAACAAGGCGTTCATGCATTCTTATCATCGCCCTCTCTTTCTCGAACCCGAAGTCTCGCCCTTCCGTACAAGCGGCTCGCAATCCCGGCAGTACCACGTCCGAGATTGCGGCAGCTCCGTCAAACCTACGCAGTCGAGGTGGAACTATAAGGGTGAGGTTGTGAGAATGGCAAGGGACTGCGTTCATAGCAACGTGCTTACCCATTCTCGCTTGCATTGAGGATAGTCGCAAGCGACCATCTGAAGGAAGGGATCCACGGTTAGGATAGTATCGTAGCCCAGAGAGATGACACCTTACATTACCAAATGACACCCTATTGCAGTAGCAATACTTTGGCTCGTTGGGGTCAGCCGCTGCGTCGCCTTGTACCATGTTCAATGGAGGCACTTTAAGCCTCAAGCTGCGCGTGGAGGATGTAGTGGTTACCGGAGTCGCCTCCGCCTCCGAAACTGCTTTATCCGTCTTCCTCTTCTTGCTCTTTTTGCTTTTCTTGAAAGAAGAGGAAGAAGCGCGTGGTGCCTCGCTTCCCGTCGTCGTCGCCATCCCAATAGTGACTTCGCTACCAGCGCTGATCGCGGGGCCCGCGAGAGTATCCTCGTCCTCGCTGAGGCCTGGTATCGGGCTGTGCGTAACGCGTGTCGCGCGGGCCCACCGTGAGGGCGCGGCGAGGTCAGGGAGGAGTGAAGGGTGTGTGCCCTGTCTGAGGCCGAAAGAGATAGACATTTCCTGTTCGCGGATAGATTGGTCGAGGAGACGTATGTGTCTGTCGACCTTTGAACGGACCAGCATCGGATCAGGGGACGAACGAGAACTGGAAACTTTCTTTGTCACGCACCGAGTCGTAGACGGCTTGCGCGAGTCCGACCTTTTCTTGAGATCCGCGCACCACCTCTTCCATCAACCAACCCAGATGTCGTAAAAGCTCGCGTGTGGTACCTGGGGCCGCTGCTTTTGTGTCAGGACTAGTTGACTTTTCTTGAGTTTCCCGAGATTTGAGAGAAGACGGTTTAATATCCTTGGTAGTATCATCGCCAAGGGGTTGGACCTCTGACTCGGGCGGAGGACTCTGCTCATTCATAGCATTCGGGTCCTGTTGTTCTGCCAATGAGCGACGTAGGTTGATGTACTTCTGTAGGGTAGGGTGTATCTGGTTATAGTGCCCTAAATTAGAACGTCGTGATCACGCATCACTGACTAGCAAGTCAATTTACAGACGCGACACGCTTACCTGTGACCTGTTCGTCCAACTCGCGAAGTAACGCGTACGACCGGTGTAAGTACAAAGGGAGCTGTTCCACCGCTATGAAACGTGAATTCAGTCGGTGGCGAGCACATCATTGAAAAAAAGGAGACGAAGAGAACGGAACGTCACCTTCGTGGAACTCCTCCCTAAACGAACCCCATATCTCTGCTTCGACCTCGAACCGATGGCTCGGGTTGGCGTCGCCGTTCTCTTCTTGGCCTTCAGGCTTTTCGGTATCGAGTTCTGGCTCTCCGTCGTCATCTCCCCCTATCGAGACTACGTCAACCTCCTCTTCATCCGCGATCTCGGTATGTATGCGTAGAGCGCGCTTCCGTTTGCTACTGCTTCGAGGCATGATTAACGCAGAAAGAAATATTACGTGATAATATCGTGAACATTGCCTTCCAATTACGTCATCGGTGTCCTTTTCCCTTGCTGCATTGCAGCAGCGACAAAACTCAAGCAAAAATGTCGGGAAAGATGCCTTGGTTATCGTTGACGGTGGTAAGCGTGGGAAGTATGTACCTCGTTTGTTGGTTCGAATGCTTTACACCCTAACTAATATCTTGCGTGGATTTTCTAAGTTATGGGTTTAGGCTATGCTTTGTTGCGCGGTGAGCAGGGCTACTAAGTAGTGAGTTCAAGTTGATGAAGCGTACTCACCGAGTCATTCGATGCTCGAATAGCGACTGTGCCCACTCCAGAGGAGACATATAATGTGAGCTTGATACCAACGTATAGTTGTTCTTGAGTAACATAGCGTACTAGGCTATGGCACCTGATCTCAGGAGGAAGGTTGATGAGAACCGACGAGCAAGGCTGGCATTTGAAGAGGGCATGAGGCAACAGCAAAACGCGCAGGTAAGCTTCCCACTCCACTGGGTTTCTTATCGCACAATTTTCTTCGAACCCCCCTAGTTGGACCCAGAGTCCTCAAAACCGATCTGGGCAGACCCAGAAAAGAAGTAATCTACAGAGGGAAATGCTCCTAGTGTGCTTGGCGCTATTCTAATTCTGATGCATGATGCTACATGGTCCCACTATCCATTAACCAAACAATCTCCGGATGGCTGCATGATACTCGCAGGAAAATACAGTGTTCCTCGAGCCGTGTTATCTAGGATGTGACAGCTTTATGTACCCGCAGTGCCACCTCCAGAATCCAAAGCTCCTCATCTGCACCATCGCACAAGGCCTTGTCTGCCTCCGCCATGATGAGTGCACAGCTGGACTTTTGGCGCCCGGTTAGGGTCGGGTGCTCAATGATGATGTCGTGGAGCTGGAATAGATCTCTAAGCTGGCTACGATGGGATGTGAACAACAAAAGGAACAAACCTGAGTCAATATCTGTGATGCGGAATAACCTTCTCGAATGAGCGACCTAACCGTCTCTCGGATAAGGTCAAAACCACGGAGGGTAGTGGTTGTGGTCGAGGATGTAACGTCAGCCATCTCCACATCTTCATCACCACTCCCGTTGAGGGTTAACTCAACTCCAAGTGTCTGCGCAAACTTCCGTACAACGACATCGGGAACGACGCCTGCTATTTCTTGGATATCCCCTGTATTAATGGGAGTTGGCGGCTCCGTCGCGCCAGAGAGCCGTGCCGCTGACTGTAGATAAGTGATGGCGCGTCGTAGATCGCCTGATGAAGTAGAAATAAGGGCGGAGATGACAGCAGGATTCACTGGAACCTGTTCAGCGGCGGCAATGTGCTCGAGACGTTGTCTTGCTGATGAAGTATCGAGAGGCTTGAAACGAAACTTTGAGCATCGAGAGGCAAGGGGTTCGATGATCCTAGCCACACAGTTCGCGGCAATGTATAGACACATTATAAGCAACGGGCATACCTTGTGACGTAGTTACAGACTAAACAGAACCGGGTTATGCGTGCGTGGTTTTCCATAATTCGCCGCAGGGCTGCCTGCGCGTCTTGTGTCATACTGTCTGCTTCGTCTAAAATGATAATCTTGTACGGTGGACATGGGTACTTCTTCCCGTCCGATGCGATAGTTTCTGCGCGTGGCGTCTGGCGGGCGAAGTTCTTAATCTTCTCTCGCACGATGGATATTCCACGTTCGTCCGAGGCGTTCAGTTCAAGGACCCGTGCCCGAAAGTTGTCCGGCCTTAGAAGGGTTAGGCTTGTAGATAAACTCAG
>WNFI01246093.1_pt1 | contig 11213 bp, 5 predicted proteins | sample 5400471 | NCBI WGS metagenome assembly WNFI01 (sample SAMN13153348, study PRJNA577476) | soil metagenome | isolation source: 100 cm saprolite on Douglas fir-dominated hillslope | place: USA:California | collected 2013-09-17
CTAGCCCGGAAATCTCACAAGGAATAGGAACAAAGGTTGAATAGTAGTGGAAAAAGGCCGCTTTCTCGGGCATAACTGCGGTGTTCAGACGTAGTTAAAATCCCAGGAAAGGCGGCCTTTTCAATGACAGAGTGTAGCGAGACTCTCTTTCCGTTTGAAGCACATTTTTCTCGGCAAGTGGTAGCGCAGTTCGCGGGGGATTGGTTAACCACCGAGGGTGGTTCATTGCTGCTGCGCCAGGCCGATCGCAAGATCGGCTTGCTCCGGCGCGTTGCGAGTTGCTTCACTGACTACCGGCAGCCGGAGCGGATCGAACACCGGTTGGAAGAAATGTTGGCCCAGCGCATCTACGGGCTAGCGCTGGGCTATGAAGACCTGAACGATCACGAGCAACTGCGGCAGGATCCGCTGTTGGGAGTGTTGGCTGGGAAGAGAGATTTGGGGGAGCCGCTGGCCGGCAAGAGCACGCTGAACCGGTTGGAACTGACACCGGTTGGTTCCCCTGCCGCGGAACGCTACAACAAGATTAGCTATTCCGCCGAAGCGCTGGACGCGCTGCTGGTCGATCTATTTCTAGAAGCGCACGCGAAGGCACCGCGCGAGATCGTGCTGGACTTGGATGCCACCGACACGCCGCTGTACGGACGACAGGAAGCGCGTTTTTTCCACGGCTACTACGGGCACTACTGTTATCTGCCGCTGTATGTATTCTGCGGAGATCATCTACTGTGTGCACGGCTGCGGCCCTCGAACATCGACGCGAGCGCAGGAAGTCTCGAAGAAGTGCAGCGCATCGTGCGGCAGATCCGCGCGCGGTGGAAGGAAGTGCGCATCGTTCTGCGAGCGGACTCCGGCTTCTGCCGGGAGGAGTTGCTGGCCTGGTGCGAAAACAACGATGTCGACTATGTATTCGGCTTTGCGCGGAACAAGCGCTTGCGGAAGATCATCGGCCGCGCGATGCAGGAAGCCAAACAAGAGCACCGGCGCACGGGAAAACCGGCGCGGGTGTTCTGCGAGTTCGCTTATCGCACGAAGAAAAGCTGGTCGCGGGCGCGGCGCGTGATCGCCAAAGCAGAACAGATCGAGGGTAAGGAAAATCCCCGCTACTTGGTTACTTCGCTCGGCAAAAAAGCCTGGCCCGCGCAGAACCTCTATGAAGAGCTCTACTGCGCGAGAGGCGAAATGGAAAATCGCATCAAGGAGCAGTTGAGCTTGTTCGCGGACCGGATGAGCACGGAGACGCTGCGCGCCAATCAGCTACGGCTGTACTTCTCCTCGCTGGCCTATGTGCTGGTCGAGGCTTTGCGGCGGTTGGGCTTGGCGGGCACGGAGTGGGCGGAAGCACAAGCCGACACCATCCGGCTGAAGCTGCTGAAAATCGCCGCGCAGGTGCGCATCACCGCGCGCCGCATCTGGGTGCGCTACAGTTGCGCCTATCCTTGGCAGAATGTTTTCGCCGCGGCCTGGACAGCGCTGCGCTGCTGAAAAAGAAGAAAGAATAAAACCTTGTCTCGCACTCTCAGAAGTAGTCGAGGTCTGCCTGAAAAACGTTGCCAACAGGACTCGGGACGGCCGAGTGCTCCAACAATAGGTCGAAAGCAATTCAACAGAGAAAACTGACCAACACAAAGCCTGAATCGCTCACTCACCCTGCCCCTCGTGAGAAAAGGCGGCTAGATATGGCGATCCGCAGAACGGAAAGCGAGCGGGCCGCACAGTTTGTGAAAATACTGCCTCAACTGGAAGAACTGTTGTCGAAGTCAGCGAAAATCGCCATCAAGACGAAAGGAAGGATCCTTTTTGTCGATCCGGCCGACGTGGTGATTATCGAAGCTCAAGGCAATTACGTATTGTTGCAGCGGGCTTCAGGATCGTACCTACTCCGAGAATCGATTTCCACGATGGCAGAAAAGCTCAAACCGTACGGATTTATAAGAATACACCGCTCCGTATTGGTGAACGGTTCCTTCGTTGAAGAAATTCAGCCTTGGACTACGGGAGAGTACGTGCTTCGCGTCAAAGGAGGCAAGGAATACACGGTGTCACGTACTTACAAGAGCAGTTTGAAGTCCCTGGCAAAATTCTGGATTGGTACTGACACTTTCGTCGCGGATTAGCGGGACTCAGTTTCACATCGAGAGAGCCGAGTATAGAGAAAGAAATTGGCTCCCCATTGGCATTCGACGCGCTCAGGATTCGCCGCTTTTTTTCTTACAGAAAACCTACCAAAGTTAGATTGTTCCGCGTCCAGTTCGACTCGCATTTTGACGCGGAGCGAGCCTTCCGATGAGAGTGATTTTTAATTTACTTCCGAGCTTGTGCATCGCGAGGATCTACAGAATCTGGAATTCGTGGCCATGCGGCTTTTTTTGGTGTGTCTTCACAACCCAGCGTGACTGAGTCTCGAAAATGTGATGCAAGCCTCCGGGATATAGGGTCGAAGGCCGACTAACTCAAGTCCACAAACTCATAAGTCTCCATGAAGCGCTTCACGTAAATCATTGAAAAATAAGCTCTCTCAATTTGCGTAAACGTTGGAGGCCAACGTGCCTCACTAAGTCACATAGCATCGATTCCGGCAATGCCAGGTGAGCAACGAAATCGATGTCTTTTTAAATGGGGGGAGCACATGAATTGTGCGAGAAAGTATTGCTGTGGTGTGTCTAAGGGCCGCCGAAATCCTTCCGTGCGGTTTTTTCTTTATCTATTTGTGGCATTGATTCTCGCTGGAGTTTGCAGCGCACCAGCGATGGCGCAAAGGCTTGATGGAACGCTGCGCGTAACGGTGACGGATAAGATGGGTGCTGTGATTCTGGACGCCAAGGTCACGGTGACCAATGAAGGGACCAGTGTCGGGATCACGGCGACGGCTTCGAGCGCCGGGACGTATGTGTTCCCGGACCTGCTGGTAGGTTCGTATACAGTCACGGTGGAAAAAGAAGGATTCAAAAAGACCGTGAGCAAGGGCGTACAGGTGGAGTCCAACCAGGTTGCGGAGGTTGCCACGACGCTCGAAGTCGGCGACGCCACCGCTGTCGTCGAAGTCACCGCGGGCGCAGAGCTCGTGAAGACGGAGTCCTCGGAGCTGGGCTCCACCTTTAGCGGGCAAGCGGTTCACGACCTCCCCTTAAACACCTTAGGAGGGGACGTAAAGGAGTTTGCAGTGTTCGCTCCGGGAACAACGACGCAGCAGGGTGGCGTCTTGGGCTCGGGAGGCTCGATTGGCGGGACACGGCCGCGATTCAACGGCTTTTCGATTGACGGCGTGGATGACAACAAGGTGGATACAAACGGTCCCACGCAGCCCGTGATTCAGGAATCGGTCGCAGAGTTCACGCTGCTCACGAATCAATTCAGCGCGGAGTACGGACATTCTGCCGGCGGCCAATTCAACATTGTCACCAAGTCCGGCACAAACAGCTGGCATGGCGCGGGCTGGGAGTATAACCGCAACCGGGATTTGAACGCGGCAACCAACCAAGAGATAGCCGCTGCGACCGCCCTGTCGACTCCACCTTCCGATGTGAAGAATCGCTTTGACTACAATCGGCTGGGCGCAAGTGCTGGAGGTCCAATCCTAAAGGACAAATTCTTTATCTACGGCGCCTACGAATTTCAGAATCAAGGCTTGGGTTCGCAGGGCGCTACGGTAATCACGCCAACAGCCACCGGAATGTCCCAGTTGATGGCGCTCAATCCCGATTCGGCGGTAGTGGCGATTCTGAAGCAATTCCCTATCGCACCTGTGAACGACAAGGGTACGGTACCTGTGAGTTTGAATGGCAATGCGCAGAACATCCCAGTCGGCTCATTCGCGGGGGTTGCTCCGAGCTACACCAGGGAACACGATTTTACGATCAATGGCGATCTGAACTTGGGGAGGCACCAGCTTCGCACTCGTGTTCTTTACGACCGGCTGCGATTCCCGCAAGTGAACCCCATCCAGCCACAAAGTCAGTTTACCGGCACGCATCAAGAGGATGCGCGGAAGTACATTTTCACCGACGCCTGGACAGTCAGCAGCAAGGTGATTAACGACTTTCGTTTGTCCTTTTCGCGGTTGAACGGGCCAAACACTTTGCCGCCCAGTCAGTTTGCCAATTTTCCCAACGTGGAAATCGATCCATTCGGCAGCAACCTCGGTCCGTACAGTCTCTCTCCGCAAGGGTACGTGCAGAATGTTTATCAGGCAGTGGAGAACGTAAGTTACATTCGGGGAAAGCATACGTTTAAGTTTGGAGTCGAGGGGCGGAATTACATCACGGAAACAACCTCTTTGCCACGAGCGCGCGGCGAATGGGACTACGCCTCGCTCAACTCGCTCATCAATGACTTTGTACCCGACGGCGCGAATGGAGCGCTCCGCGGCGCGGGAACAGCAAGCTCGGCGAACAACAATCCAGCTGTTTACTGGATTGCGAATGATCCGGCGGTTGGTTTGATCTTCCGCAAGCCAACATCCGACACTAACAACTTTGGTCCGCACGTGGGATTTGCCTGGGATCCAACAGGGCACGGCAAGTGGTCCATCCGGGGAGGCGGGCAGATCGCCTACGACGTCATCCCGCTCAACTTTGCGATCAACAGCCTGCCACCGGAATTACAGACCGAACAGAACTCGACGCTGACTTGCAAGCTGTCGGGCGCGCCAGCATGGTGCACCTCCGGCCCCGGCGGCAATCCGGGCCCAGGCTTCCTCCAAACCGGCGGCCTCCTGCAAGTGAACGTGCCACCCACGACAACCGCTGACGCAAGGGCAGCTACGCAGGCATTGATCCTCGACATGGTGGACCCGAAGGTAATCACGTGGTCGCTCGGTGTGCAGCACGAGCTATTTCGAGACACAAGTATTGAAGTGCGTTACGTAGGCACGCGCAGCTTAGAATTGCCCGTGCAGATGCGCCTGAACTCGGCATCGGCATTTGATCCCAACGTGCCGGGCGGGGGCATCGTGCCTCTCCCGACTTACTTTAGTCCCTCGGCGATTCCTGCGACCGTCGCGGCACCCGCTAGCACACGAGCAAATTTCGCAAACTTCTTGGCGAACGGCCTGTTCCAGCCGTTGGCCACAGAAGGGTTTTTTGGCAATCTCACCGAAAACCCGCCCATAGGAGCGGGGATTTACCATGCCGGTTCGGTCGACTTCATGCACCGGTTTGCGAAGGGATTGTATTTCCGGACGAACTACACGTTCTCGAAGAACATCGACAATTCCACCAACGAACTGTTTAGCAGCCGCGTGAATCCGCGGCGAGCGCAAGACGGCTTTAACTTTGGCGCGGAGCGGGGGCGCTCGGCGCTGGACCTACCCCATAAGTTTGCTTTGACCTGGGTCTACGACTTCCCGAACGTCCATTCCGACAACCGTTTCGTCCGCGGGCTAGCTCACAACTGGGAGTGGAGCGGCAGCTACCTGGCACAGTCGGGCCAGCCGGTGACTCCGCTCTCCAATGTGGACTCCAACGCAAACGGTGATGGCGCGGGCGACCGGACAATCATTAACCCAGCGGGCCTCGGCCTGACCGCCACAACCGTTCAACAAGTTTGCAATGATGGCGCGGGGGGAGCGACACGGGTTGTCACGTCGACGAGCCTTGCGTGCGCTTCAAGCCATGTAGTTGGCTATGTGGCGGTGAGCCCGACCGCTCGCTTTGTCCAAGCGGGCCTGGGCGCACTGGCCAACGCCGGGCGAGACACAGTCAACTCACCCGGGCTCAATATCTGGAATATGTCGCTGTTCAAGACTATGAAGTTTACGGAACGCGCATCGGTGCAGTTCCGCTTCCAGACCTTCGATACGTTCAACCATCAGAATTACAGCATCGGCCTGCCGAGCAATAACGGGACGCTCGATCAGAACACAAACACCAACCCCTTGAACACGAGCTACATTTTCGTAACTTCGCCCCAATTCCTCAACAAATTCATCTTCAATGGCGGAAGCCGCACGGTGGAGCTCGGCGTGAGGTTTAGCTGGTAGATCGAAGCGCCAACGGATCAAGAAGAAGTGGAACGAGGGGGGCCTGCGGGCTCCCCAGTTTCTTGGCATCCCGCACTTATTGATAGCAACGTATTTGCCAAGCGGCACGAGGAGGAAAGCTTGCCGCAGCGGTTCGTATAACAAGGAGAATCCTATGTCTCACGAGAAATCAATGAAGCGAAAGATTCTCAGGGCGATCATACTAGGAAGCATCGCGCTGGTTGTGTTGCTGGGCGCAGCATGGCAAGAGCAAGCGCAGGACACTAAAGCACCGTATCCCAACATGGCCCCGCTTCAGCAATACTTGATCTCGGATCGGAATGCCGAGATAGCTTTGGCGCGGAGCGCGGCTCCGCCATCCATTTCCCACGACGCCACAGTTATGGTCCTCGGAAGGCATGGCTATGAAACTGCGGTCGAAGGCAAGAACGGCTTTGTCTGCGTCGTAGAACGCGCATGGACGAGCTCATTCGACAGTCCCGAGTTTTGGAACCCTAAGAATCGGAGTCCCCTCTGCCTCAATCCGCCCGCCGCTCGGACGGTGCTGCCGATCACTTTGATGAGGACAAAATTTGTATTGGCTGGAAAATCGAAAGATGAAATCCAGAAGAGTGTCAAGGCCGCGATTGAGAACAAGGAGCTGCCGGCGCTCGATCCTGGCGGGATGACCTATATGATGTCGAGGCAAGGGTACCTGAACGACTCCGCCGGGCACTGGCATCCCCATCTCATGTTTTACGTTCCCCTGACAGACAGTATGACTTGGGGTGCAGGCATGCCTGGCTCCCCGGTTCTGCTGAATCCACACTTTAATGGTGCTCCGGAGCCAGTGACCGAATTCATGATTCCGGTGCGCAAGTGGTCGGACGGCACGCCTGATCTCCCGACTGAACACTGACGTGAAAGAGCAACCCCCATGAGAATGCCGCCGCTGTCAACGCCCGTTTCATCTAGTATTGTGGCCATTATCTTCCGTAAATGGGTCACAGGGATGGCCTCCTTGTGACCCAAACTTATCTCAGCTGTTAGGCAACCACCGCTCCCTCAAGAAGCCGGCCTGTCCACTAAGCTCCGAGATTAGACTAGGCGGTCGCGGGAGAGAGGCATCAGAAGATATGACCAGTACTTCTATTACGAGCTCCTGGATTGCTATCACGAAGGTTTTTGAGGGGTTTATGCAAATTCATATTCAATGCGTATCACTGTCTTCCGAATATTGGATTGTCCTTAGTTTTGAATTCTAAACTGTTCCTAACTCCATTAAAGGAATATCTTTAGTTTGTGCGGATTCCCGCTTGATAGGAAGTCTACTTCACTCTGGTATGAGGGTTGCTCAGCAGTCACTGCCAGGTTTCTTTTCCATGACGTCAGATTCACCTTCAGTTCAGATAAGGGTTGGGAATGGCATCGCATTCCGAGATTTTACGGAGGACAGGCATGAATCCATCCAGAACATGCAGGATCCTGGGAACGGTTCTTACTGCAGTCGCTTTTGTGTTTGCCCCGATCGTCTCAGCGTCACCCACAGGAAGCATCGCCGGTTCGGTCAAAGACCCCACCGGAGCCGTGATTTCGTCCGCCAAACTGACGCTCGTCAACGTCGCGACAAACACTAAGGTGGAAGCCACCAGTGACAGCAATGGCGCATTTCAGTTCCTACAACTGGCGCCCGCCGTGTATTCGCTAACTGTGGAAGCCACCGGCTTCAAGAAGAATGTCATGGCAGGCGTCGTAGTCGAGGTCGACCAGATTACCCACCTGGACGCCAAGCTTGAAATCGGCAGCGTTACCGAGATCATAGAAGTCGCCGGCGGCGCGATTCCCCTGCTGGAAACGGACAGGAGCACCCTAAGCAACGTGGTCGAGAGCAAAGTGATATCGAACATGCCCCTGAACGCGCGCCAGTATCTGGACCTTGCTCTTCTGACGCCAGGCGTCTTGCCCTCGTCCGCGGGAACGCAAGGCGGCGGCTTCAACGTGTCCGGAGCCCGCTCCCAGTCCAACATTTTTTTGCTCGACGGCGTCAGCAACATCGACACGCAAATCAACTCCGCGCTCGGCAACTTCCGCATTACAGACGCCGTACAGGAGTTTGCTGTGCAAACCAGCGTAGCCACGGCCGAGTTTGGGCGCGGGACCGGTGGTCAAGTGAGCATCGTTACCAAGAGCGGCACCAACCAGTTTCACGGGACTGCATTCGAGTACCTGCGTAATTCCGTTCTGGATGCCGCCGATTTCTTCACCAACAAGAACCACGGAACGAAGAATCCCCTGCATCGCAACCAGTACGGCGCGACTTTCGGCGGACCCATCTACAGGGATAAGATGTTCTTCTTTCTGAACTATGAGGGCTTTCGCCAAATAGCGCCCACGGTCAGCAGCACCCGCGTTCCAAGTGTGGCCGAGCGCGCCGCTGTCACGGATCCCATCTCCCAGTCTTTGCTGCAATTCTGGCCGGCTCCCAACTTCACTCCGACCTCAGGATCAAACAATTTCATCGCCAACGTGGGTGCCACTACTTTCGACGAGACCGGCCTTGTGAAGGTGGACTACAACTTCACCCAAAGAGATCACCTTACCGCCCGGTGGGCCCAATATGGCGCCACCGTCTTTACGCCCGGTGCGCTGCCCTTATTGGGCGGCAATGCCAACTCCCCCTCCAGCGACTCCGGCGTCGTCGATTACACCCACACCTTTTCGTCGCGCTTCTTGAATGAAGTCCGTTTCGGTTTCTCCCGTAACAAGACCTTCATCACCGTTCAGGATTCTGGGTTTAACGCCGCGACGATCTTTGTGGACTCGAGTGGCAATCCACTCCCTGGCATTGTCGATGGCAGCACAAATAAACTGGATTCTGGTCTTCCGACGATCAGCATCCCTGGTTTCGCCCCCTTGGGCAGCACCAGCAACCTCCCTCAAGGTCGCATCACGAACACCTACGAGCTTTTTGACAATATGTCCTTGATCGCCCCGTTCGGAGCCTCCCGACACTCCTGGCGTTGGGGCGCCCACGTTCGGCGTGAAGATGCGCGCCGGTTTCTGGATGGATCGGCTCGCGGCCAGTTCAACTTCTCCAACATCAGCGATTTTGAGGCAGGCAGGGTCAATACTGCGACATTGCTCTTTGGTTCTACCCTAGCCTACTGGCAGCGTTATCCCTGGGATCTCTATTGGCAGGATTCTTACAAAGTGAAAGATAATTTTACCGTGAACTACGGCGTCCGCTATGAGTATCCTTCCGCCATTCACCAGGTACGCGACCAGGCCACCAACTTCATCTCCGGCGTCGGCCCGGTTCTTTTGGGATCTAATAAACTTCTCTCGATTGACACTACGAAGACCGGGCCGGGCTCTCTCATCTTTGCCCAGGCGCCTTTTACTCTTTCGGACACTGGCGTGAATTTGGATAAGAACAACTTCGCCCCTGTCCTCGGATTCGCTTACACGCCGCGTTTCGCCCAATCTCTATTCGGTCACGACAAGACCGTGATTCGCGGCGGCTTCCGCGTTGGCTACGACGAGATTTTCAACAATATCCCCGCCAATATGGCCCTGAACTCGCCTTTCAACTTGACCACGACACAGAATACAACCACTGCCAACGGGAAGTTCTCCTATGCCGTGGGCCTCAATCAAAACGTTGCTCTAGTCAAGAATATCGGCCAGCAAAACCAGGTTGGCTTAGTGGGCATCAGCTCCGAAGATCAAAACATCCGCAGTTCCTATATCTATCAGTACAGTTTGGGCGTTCAGCGCGAGATCGGCAGCGCGTTCTCCCTGGAAGTGGATTACCTAGGTTCCGTCGGTCACAAGCTTGGCTTGTTCATCGACCAGAACCAGCCAACGGTCATCGTAAATGATCCCACAAAGCGCGGCAGCGATACCACATCCACCAACGTTCAGGTATTCCCTTACCCGTTGTTTGGTTCGGTTGGGACAGGTGTGGCCATGGGAAACTCCAACTACAATAGCGCCGTTCTCACTGCCAGATACCAGGCACACCGGGGCATCTACTTTCAGGGTTCGTACACGGTCGGGAAGTCTATTGATGACGGTTCTTCGTACTTCGGCTCCACAGGCGAACGCGCCGGACTTGACGACCGCAACAATCTCGCTGCCGAGCGTGGCCCCTCCTCGTTCGACATTCGCCATCGCGCCGTGTTGACCTACGTGATTGACTTGCCGGTTGGCCCCGGCCACCGCTTCCTGGGCTGGAACAATGGAGCGAACCGGCAGGTGTTTGGCGGCTGGCAAGTCTCGGGGACCACCTCGATACAGTCCGGCACTCCTTTCACAGTGTTTAACAGCTCCGCCGACTATAGCGGCTTCAACCAATTCAATGACCGCCCCGACGTCGTTGGAACCGGACGATTGCCACAGAACAATAAGAATCCCGATGCTGCTTTTGATCCCGCATATTTTGGCTGCGTCATCGCACCAAAACTTGACTGCTCCCAGTTTGGTTTGGGTGCGCCACCTACCGGACGACTTGGCAACTCTGGCCGCAATCAGTACTACGGTCCCGGCCTCCAGAATTGGAATTTTGCCGTAGCTAAAGTATTCCCATTAGGCACGGAAAGAGTTCATCTGCGCTTCCGCGCGGACTTCTTCAACCTCTTCAACCACACCAACTTCGCCAATCCTGTCTCGAACGAGGGCAACAGTAACTTTGGCAAAATCACCGCAACGGTTGCCAGCGCGACGGCCACCGCCGTAGGCACTACCGCTGGCGTCGTAGGCGGCGGACCGCGAGTGATTCAAGGCGCTCTGCGCGTGGAATTTTAGTTCGAAACGTGTCTTATGGCCGTGGCCGACATCGTGATTCTGTAATTCTCCGACCGCTGGCAACAATACATGCCCTGGCGGGTAGTAAAAGGACTCGTTTTTCAGTTGCTGCTAATCGCGGCCGGATGACGAACACGGAAGTAATGATGCAAGTGAGCACAAGAATCCCCTCTTACTACAGGGCTTCACCCCAAACTTGGCAGGTACAAGTTAGGTACAACTAAGAGAGGGGAAATAAAGCTTTGGATCCCGCAAGCGACACCACATAAAGCATTTAGGATTTTTGTTACCCTGGTTCGGGACCAGGAGGTCGATGGTTCAAATCCATTCGCCCCGACCAATCTTTTAGAATCAACGATTTATATCACACGAGAGTGACGCGAAACTCATAAGAGCGCCTGGTCGGAAACCAAGCGTTCTTGTCTCATATCCGCTGGACGCTAGCGCT
>WNFI01048109.1_pt1 | contig 11211 bp, 8 predicted proteins | sample 5400471 | NCBI WGS metagenome assembly WNFI01 (sample SAMN13153348, study PRJNA577476) | soil metagenome | isolation source: 100 cm saprolite on Douglas fir-dominated hillslope | place: USA:California | collected 2013-09-17
CGCGAGCGCGCGGACATGAACCGCCAGCGCGTCGCGGCGACCGAGAACGTCCCGATCGCCGACTTCCTGAACCAGGGCCTCATGGAAGCCCAGAGCCTGCTGGTCCTGGACCTCGAGAAGTGCACGCGCTGCGATCAGTGTGTGAAGGCCTGCGCCGACGCGCACGACGGCGTCACGCGCCTCGTGCGCGAGGGGCTGCGCTTCGACAAGTACCTCGTGGCCACGTCCTGCCGGTCCTGCCGGGATCCGTTGTGCATGGTCGGCTGTCCGGTCGGCGCCATCCGCCGTCGCGGCTCGATGGAAATCATCATCGAGGACTGGTGCGTGGGCTGCGGGCTGTGCGTACGGAACTGCCCGTACGGCAACCTGAATCTCCATCCGTTCACCATGGACGTTCCGGATCCGGCCCAGCCGTCGAGGATGATCGCAGGGACGAAAAAGAAGGCGACGGGTTGCGACCTGTGCATGGAGCACGAGGAGCCGAGCTGCGTCTATGCCTGTCCGCACGACGCCGCGCACCGCGTGGAGCCGTTGACTTTCTTTGGAGGCATGTTTGGAGCCAAGGATCAGAAGCAGTCAGGATCGACTGAGGGTACAAGCAAGTGAGACGTGCCGACGGTTTGTGCAGCGATTGTCTACGTCCCTTACGCCCTTGGGTCTACGCCGCCGAGCGGCGGCAGCCCGCTCGGGCTGACGTACGGCATCGCCGGGTTCGGCGCGATGGTCGTCGTCACGCTGCTGGCGCTGCGCAAGAAGTTCCCGATCTGGCGGATCGGGCGGACGCAGTCGTGGATGCGCGCGCACCTGTGGCTCGGCGCGCTGAGCCTGCCGCTGACCCTGCTGCACGCCGGCTTCCTGTCCGGCCACGGCCTGACGTCGGTCCTGATGTGGCTGTTCGTCGTCGTATACGCCAGCGGGTTCTTCGGCGCGTACCTGCAGCACACGATGCCGCGGCGCATCATGCGCGAGGTGCCGATGGAGACGATCTACGACCAGATCGCGCACGTGCGGGAACAGCTCCTCGACGAAGCGGACACGGTCGTCGCCGACGCGAGCGGCAAGCTCCAGGTCGCAGTGCCCGTGGCGGCGTCGGGGGCGAACGCGTTGGCGAGCGTCATGCGCGTGGGCGCGGACGACACCGCGCCCCTCCGCGAGTTCTACACGCGCGAGATGCGCCCGTTCGTCGAAGCACCCTCGCGCGCGCACCCGCTCGCGGACCCGACGACGGCCGCGGCGCGGTTCGGGAAGCTGCGACCGCTTCTCCCGTCGGAGATCGGACCCGCGATTACCGATCTCGAGAGCCTCTGCGAGGAAGAGCGCCAGTTGCTGCGCCAGGAGCGCATGCACGGCCTCCTCCATGGCTGGCTCGTCATTCACGTGCCGCTGTCGTTTGCGCTGATGGCGCTCGCGGTGGTCCACATCATCATGGCGATGCGGTTCTGACATGAGAGTCCGCACAGCCAAGCAGCGCGCGCAGAGGATCGACCTCGACTACTTCAAGCACCCGCACGGCTTGAAGCGGTGGAGGATTCTGCTGTCGCTCGCGCTCCCGCTGGCGGCGCTGCTCTGGATATCCGCCTACGCCGCGGCGGGGAGCCGCAAGCCGTACAGCGCGGGGCCGGTGTCGAGCGCGCACGCGTTCGCGGAGATGCGCTGCGAGGTTTGCCACACCGGAAGCACCGTTCCGCGTGTTCCGCGTGATCCGCGGCCTGATCCGCAGCCCGACACCCCTGATCCGCGGCCGGCGACCGCCGGATTCCGAGCGCACACGACGGACAAGGCCTGCTTGACGTGTCATGACGCGCCGGCCCATGCCGTCAACCAGACGACGCCGCAGCCGTGCGCGACCTGTCACCAGGAGCACCGCGGGCGCGTCCAGCTCGCCAAGACGGACGACGGGTTCTGCGTGGAGTGCCATCGGGATTTGAAGACGACGCAGGGGGCGCCGAAGGTGGCGGCCAGCGTCCGCGGGTTCCCGGCCGGCCATCCGGAATTCGCGGCAGTGAAGCCGGGCGCGACCGATCCCGGGCGTCTGCGCTTCAACCACGCCAGCCACCTGAAGGAGACGGTCCGCGGGCCGAACGGCGCCGAGACGCTCACGTGCGCGAGCTGCCACAAGCCGGAAGTGGGGCGGACCAGCGCGAAGGCCAGGGGACCGGCGACGACCGGCCTGATGGCGCCGGTCAGTTACGAGCAGAACTGCGCGCGCTGCCACCCGCTCTTCTTCGACGAGCGCATCGAGCAGGCCGCGCCGCATGTCACGCCCGAGAACGTTCGCGCCTTTGTGCAGCAGGCGCTGGTCGGCTACATCCGCGAGCACCCGCGGGATATTTCGAAGCCCGACTCGGCGTTCCGGCGCGTGCCGCTCAATTTCCCGCGGACGCCCGAGCCGCCTGCCAGCAACGCGCAGGAGTGGGTCCAGCGCCGCGCGGCGGCGGACGAGCGCCTTCTGTGGAACAAGACGTGCGCCGAGTGCCACGAAAGAGATGCCAGGGCGAGCGAGCCGCCCAGGTCCGGTGGGCTTCCCTCTTACGCCCCGACGAACGTGACGAAGCAGTGGATGCCGCGCGCGGCGTTCGACCACACGCCGCACCTCATGATGAAGTGCAGCAGCTGCCACGCGGCGGAAGCGAGCACGAAAGCGTCGGACGTCCTGCTGCCGAACCAGGCCGTCTGCGCCACCTGCCACTCCCCGTCTAAAGGGGCCCTTCGACTGGGCTCAGGGCAGGCCGAGAGCCGCTGTTTCGAGTGTCATCAGTACCACGACTGGACGAAGAGTCACCCGGTCACGCCCGCGTATTCGCTGACGGATTTCAAGTGAGGATCTTATGAAAGCCATCGTCGTCAAGCCAGGCCAGAAAGACTCGATCCATATGCGCGACATGCCGGATCCGAAGATGAAGCCGGACCAGGTCGCGGTGAAGATGCTGCGCGTCGGGCTCTGCGGAACCGACGCGGAGATCAATCACGGCCTGTACGGCAAGCCGCCCGACGGGGACGAGTTCCTGATCCTCGGCCACGAGAACCTCGGGGTCGTGGAGGAGGTCGGCAAGAAGGTCAAAGGGTGGAAGGCCGGGGATCTCGTCGTCTCGACCGTCCGCCGTCCCTGCGGCGTGTGCCCGCAGTGCAAGGCGGGGGAGAACGACATGTGCAGCAGCGGCAAGTACACCGAGCGCGGCATCATGCGGCGCCACGGGTTCATGGCGCAGTACTACGTCGAGCAGCCGCTGTTCCTGAACAAGATCCCGGAGGAAAACTATCTCCTGCAGCAGCGGCTCAAGGGCTGGAAGCCGAAGTTCGGCATGGTGCTCGGCGCCGGCCCGATCGGTCTGCTGGCGGCGGCCGTCCTGCGCGTGCGCGGACTGCGCGTCGCCGTCGTCGGCCGCGAGGACCCGACCGACATGCGCGCGGGGCTCGTCAAGCAGCTCGGGGCCGAGTACGTGTGCGTCGCCAACAAGGCGCTGCCCGACGTCCCGAAGGAAACCGGCTATCCCGATATCGTGATCGAGGCGACCGGGGTGTCGAAGGTCGTGTTCGACGCGATGGAGATCCTCGGACCGAACGGCGTGCTGTGCCTGCTGTCGGTCACCGGCGGCGACACGATGAACTCCGAGCCGATCGATCTGATCAACCAGAAGCTCGTGCTCGGCAACCAGGTCGTCTTCGGCAGCGTGAACGCGAACCCGCGGCACTTCAAGCAGGGGGTGAAGGACTTCGTCACGATCAACAAGAAGTGGCCGGGCGTGATGAACAAGCTGCTGACGAACAGGATCCCCTGGCAGGATCACAAGACGTGGTTCACCGAGCGGGGCAGCGGCATCAAATCGACGCTCGAAATACAGTAAACGTTCGCAGTTTGTGTTCCGTCCTGGATTCTTGTGACTCAGGACGGAGCACATTCCCATATCAACCTACCTGTCAGCGTTTAGCTTACACGGAAGCATGTAATCGCTTCCAGGCAGCTCCATTTCGGCACACTTCTCCAAAATCCCACCGTTTGAACGCCTCGTCGACGTCATCATCTAAACCGTTGCAAGTCAGTAGTTTGGTGCCAGTGCTGACGATAGAGCCAAGCTGGACTGGCCTTTGCTGTTGGGCAGCCGCCTGATCCAGAACGGGACAACCACGGTCACTAAGGTCGCTGATATGAAACGCTCACTCTTCGCGCTCCCCGTCGCCCTCGTCTGCTGCCTCGGCTCGTGGGTGTCGACTCCCGCCGGGCAGGCGCCCACGATTTCCGCGGATCTCGCGAATCATCCGGCCGGCGTCCACATGCACCGCGTCATCGTGCAGGGGGACCCGGGCGCGCTCGCGGCGGTGCGCCGCGGCGTCCATGGCCTGCTGCGACGCGAGCTGGAAGGCGCGATGGCGATCGAGGTCACCGACGCGCAGCTCGACGCGCTGAAGCACAACCCGCTGTTCACCCATCTCTCGGGCGACCTGCCGGTCGCCGGTGACATGGCGATCACGAACCAGGTGACCGCGGCCGCCGTCGTGTGGCAAAGCACGCCGGGTCTCCTCGGGCTGGGGAGCACGCCCGGCTACACGGGGAACGGCGTCGGCGTGGCGATCCTCGACTCCGGGATCGCGACCCACACCGCGCTCGACTCGCGCGTCGTCGCGCACGTCAACCTGGTGTCGGACGAGCCCGCAATGACGGGCGATCCGTTCGGGCACGGGACGCACCTCGCCGGCATCGTCGGCGGCAACCGGACGGCGGCCACGTATGTCACGGCGGCGTTTGCCGGCGGCAGCGCCCCGTCGGTCCGCCTGATCGACGTGCGCGTGCTGGGGTCGACCGGATCGGGCCGCACGAGCGACGTCATCGCCGGCATCGACTGGGTCATCGCCAACCGGCTGATCTACAACATCAAGGTGATCAACCTGTCGCTCGGGCATCCGGTGACCGAGCCGTCGCCGGGAACTACGGCATGACGAGCACCGGGGCGCCCGTCCTCGGGGGCATCACCTCGCCTGGGAATTCTCCGGTGGCGCTCACGGTCGGCGCGCTCGACACGCACGGCACGATCGATCCGTCGGACGACACTGTCGCGCCGTTCAGCTCGCGCGGCCCGGCGCGCTACGAGATCGTCGTGAAGCCGGACATCGTGGCCCCCGGGACGCGCATCGTGTCGCTTGAGGCGCAGAGCTCCTATATCAGCCTCACTTACCCCCAGTGGCACATTGCCGGGAGCGGGAAGAACGCCTATCTGCGGCTGAGCGGCACGAGCATGTCGACCGCGGTCGTCAGCGGCGGCGTGGCGCTGCTGCTCAGCGCGCAGCCGGCGCTGACGCCGGCGCAGGTCAAGATCGCGCTTCAGATGGGCGCGCGTTACATGGCGCATGAGGGGCTGATCGGGGCCGGCGCGGGGAGCGTGAACTTCGCGCAGGCGCTGAAGGTCGCGCAGAACGGCCTGCTGAACAACCTGCTCACGTCGGTCAACACGATCCTGGGCAACGGTTCGGGCGCGACGTTCCGGGACACCGGTACGCTGATCGACCGCATCTACGATCGCACCGGCATCCGCCTGTTGCAGCTGCTGGATCTGGGCCCGCTCTTCCAGGACGCGAACAACATGGAGCCCGGCGTCCTGAACCTGCTCGGCACCAGCAACCCGCTCGGCTCCACGGCCGCCAACTACATCGTCTGGGGCAACGTCGCCGACTGGTCGAGCAGCTATTACATCGTCTGGGGCAACACGATCCAGTCGCCGTCAGGCCAGTACATCGTCTGGGGCAACAACGAGGCGTCCGACCCGAACTACATCGTCTGGGGCAACTCCGTCGGCGGCGGGCGTTGATGGAGGCGGGAACGTGAATCGGCCGGCGGCCCTTTCGGTGGGCGTCCGGTGCTATGTCGCCGCCGTCAGTGTTCTCGGTCTGGCGGTGGTCGCGCACAGCATCCTCGTCCTCGTCCGGTCCGAGCTACCGGTCCAGTGGGTCCTGTTCGCGGTCCTGACGATCGCGAGCGGCATGCTGACGGTCAAGGTCCCGTCCCTCGAGGCGCGCGTGTCGGTGTCCGAGGCGTTCGCGTTTGCGTCGGTGCTGCTGTTCGGGCCCGACGTCGGCGTGGTGACGCTGGCGCTCGAGGGCGTCCGGATCTCCTTCCGCTGGAAGATGAACGGGCAGCAGACCGTCTTCAACTTCGCCAATCTCGGGCTGTCGATGTGGACGGCCGGCGGCCTGTTCTTCTACTTCAGCCGTCTCACTCCGCTTTACCAGGGTCCCGCTCCCTCGTGGAGCATCGTGCTCTATCTGGCGCTCATGACCGGCGCGTACTTCGCGGTCAATAGCGGCCTTACCGCCGGTGTCGTCGGGTTGGCCGCCAAGCGGCCGTTCCGCACCGTCTGGCTGCAGCACTACTGGCCGCTCATCCCGAGCTATGTCGCCGGCGCATCCGTCTCGCTGCTGCTCGTCGTGGCGTTCCGGGAAGTGGGCCTGCTGGCCGTGGCCCTCATCCTGCCGCTGCTGCTGATTTGCTACCTGACCGTGCGATCGTCGTATGGCCGCGTCGAAGATGCGACCGTCCACGTCGCGCAGCTGAACCGGCTGCTCCTGTCGACGGTCGAAACGCTGGCGACGGCGATCGACGCGAAGGACGAAGTCACCCACGATCACGTGCGCCGCGTGCAGCAGGGTACGCTCGGCCTCGCGCGCGAGCTCGGTGTGACCGACGAGGATACGCTCAAAGGACTCGAGGCCGCGGCGCTGCTGCACGACACGGGCAAGATCGCCGTCCCCGAGCACATCCTCAACAAGCCGGGCAGGCTCACGCCGGCAGAGTTCGAGAAGATGAAGCGGCACGCGCCGATCGGGGCGAACATCCTCTCGTCGATTGAGTTCCCGTATCCGGTCGTCCCCATCGTGAGGCACCACCACGAGAACTGGGACGGCACCGGGTATCCGGACGGCCTCAAAGGGGCGGAGATTCCCCTCGGCGCGCGCATCCTCTCGGTCGTCGATTGTTTCGACGCGCTGACCTCCGACCGGCCGTACCGCAAGCGGATGACCGAGCAGGCGGCGCTGCAGATCATCGTCGAGCGGCGCGGCCAGATGTACGACCCGGTCGTCGTCGACGCGTTTCTCGCGTCGTACGGCCGGATCATGCCGTCGACCGACAGCATGCGCCACCCCGCCGCCCAGGTGATCGGCGAGGCCCGGTCGATGGACCGCGACGAGGCGCGTCTCCCGCCGGCGGCGCCGGCGGCGGACGGCGTGTCGGACGGCCTGCTCGCCGTGACGAGCCTGTCGCGCGCGGTCAGCGGCGGTGCGCGCGTCGCCGATGTCGGCGCGCTGATGTGGATGGTCGTGCGGCAGGTCCTGCCGTGCGAGGCGTTGGCCGTGTTCCTGCCCGACGAGCGCGCGGACCACGTCGCGGTGGCCTATGCGGCGGGCGCGCAGGCCGCCGCCCTGCGATCGATCAGCCGCGCGACCGGCACCGGCGTGGCCGGATGGGTGGCCGTCAACCGCAAGCCCGCGCTGAACGCGGATCCCGCGCTGGATCTCGGTCCGCAGGCGGCGCCGTTCACACTGGCACTCCGCGCCTGCCTGGCGGTGCCCCTCATCGAGGGCACCACCTTGATCGCCGTGCTGGCGGTCTATCGCGAGGCCGCGGCGGCGTTCTCGGAAGACGATGCCCGCCTGCTCGAGCTCCTCGCGCCGCGCCTGGCCTCATCGCTCGTCGAAGCCGTCAAGATCGAGGAGAGCGCGTCCCAGCCGGCGGTGGCGATCGCGCCGCTCAAGCTTGTCCGGCGCGCCACTTCCTAGTTCACGGTTCACAGTTCACAGTTGGCGTCGCGGATCGTGAGGGCGGAGCTCTCATCGAAAAGTGTTTCATGTGTGAACTAGTACATTACGCTCCATTATGGAACAAAGCATTTTAACTACAATAACTGCATATACTTAACAAGCATTTAGTGCTTCATTTACAGTATTTTGGTTCTAAAATGGAACACACGACACGTTTTTGTCGCTCTGAACGCTCCCGCCTTGATTAGCAACAAACCATTATTCAGAAGCAACTTGTGAGGATGTTTCAAATCTGGAATGGCATGGCTCGTCAATTGCTTTATAGCTTTCGGCTGCTCTGGAATTAGACACAAGAATCATGCAACGTTCCCCGCTGTCGACCCGATTGGACTCTGAACTGCACATCGCGCAGTTGAACGTCCTCGTCTCGACTGTCGACACCCTGTCGACCGCCATCGATGCGCGTGACGACGTGACGCCGCGTCATGTCCGCCGGGTGCAACACGGCACGCTGGCGCTCGCGCGCGAGCTTGGCGTGACCGACGAGGACACGCTGTGCGGCCTCGAGGCGGCGGCGCTGCTGCACGACACCGGCAAGATCGCGGTCCCGGAGCACATTCTCAACAAGCCCGGCCGGCTCACCGTCGCGGAGTTCGAGACGATGAAGCGGCACGCGCCCATCGGCGCGCAGATCCTGGCGTCCATCGAGTTTCCGTATCCCGTCGCTCCGGTCGTCCGGCATCACCACGAAAACTGGGACGGCACCGGATACCCGGACGGCTTGAGAGGCGAAGAGATTCCGCTCGGCGCGCGCATCCTGTCCGTCGTCGACTGCTTCGATGCGCTCACGTCGGATCGTCCGTATCGCGGACGCATGACGGCGCCGGAGGCGCTCGAGATCATCGTCGGGCGGCGCGGCACCCAGTACGACCCGGCGGTGGTGGATGCGTTCGTCGCGTGCTCCGAGCGCATCATGCCGCCCAGAGACGCGGCGCCGCGGCCGGTGGCTGTCGCGGACGTGCCGCGGCCGAACAACGACGAGGGGCCCGTCATCGGCAGCGACGGCGTGACCGACTCCATGCTCGCGCTCGCGAGCCTGTCGCGGGCGCTGGCCGGCGACGCGAAGCTCTGCGACGTCGGGGCGCTCTTGTGGATGCTGCTGCGCCAGATCGTCCCGAGCGACGCGATGGCGCTGTTCCTGCCCGACGAGGATCACGATCACGTGGTCGTGCGCTACGCCGCCGGCCTGCATGCGTCCGGCCTGCGCGGCGTGACGCGGCCGACGGCGATGGGGATTGCCGGCTGGGCGGCGGTCAACCGGAGGTCCGTACTGAACGCCGAGCCCTCGCTCGATCTTGGACTCCGCGCCGAGCCCGCCCCGGCCCTGCGGTCGTGCATCGTGACGCCGCTCGTCGAGAGCGACGCGCTGGTCGCGGTGCTCGCGCTCTACTCGAAAGACGCCGCCGGCTTCACGGAGGATCACCTCCGGCTGCTGGAGGTGCTGGGCCCGCGGCTGGCCTGCGCGCTCGTCGACGCCGCGATCGCGGACGAAGACGCGCAGGTGTTTCCGACACCTATCGTCCGGCCGCTGAAACTCGTGCAAAGCAGCTGACCCGAACGCCGTCGTCCTTCTGAAGACGGACACTCACGCCGAACATGATGCCCATCAGGCGATGGGTGCGTGTAACGAGTGCAATCGACGAAGTAGTGTCCGGCTTCAGGCGGACGACGTTCCGGGCGCGGCAACCGTCAACGAAAGAGAGTCCCTGGTGATCACCACGAACGAAGCGATTGTGGACGACGGGTTTCAGGCGATCACGAGCCTGTCGCGCGCGGTGGCCGACGGCGCGCGGCTGCCCGACGTCGGATCGCTGCTCTGGGTGCTCCTGCGGCAGATGGTGCCGTGCGACGCAATGGCGCTGTTCACCGTGGACACCGCCGCCGGGCAGGTCGTCGTCCGCTACGCGGCGGGCGCTCACGCGGGGGTGCTCCACGGCATCAGGCGTCCGGCGCGGTCGGGCATCGCCGGGTGGGTCGCGCTCCATCGGCGATCCATCCTGAACGCGGAGCCCGTGTTCGACCTCGGCCGGATGACGGCTCCGTCCGCGCTGCGGTCGTCGGTGGTGGTACCGCTGGTCGACAACGGCGCGATCGTCGCGGTGCTGTCGCTCTACTCGAAGGATCTCCTGGCGTTCACGGACGAACATGTCAGCATGCTGGAGCTGCTCGGCCCGCGTCTGGCGCTGGCGCTGGGCGATGCCGTGGTCGCCGCGGACCAGGACCGCGCACTGGACCCGAGGCCCACGCTCCACCTGGTGCCGCGGGAGGCCAGCCTCGATGCTGGCACGCCGTTGTTTGCCGCGGAGTACGCGGAACACGCGGATCAGCCGCGGAGTACGCGGAACACGCGGATCAGCCGCGGAGTACGCGGAACACGCGGATCAGCCGCGGAGTACGCGGAACACGCGGATCAGATCAGATCTTAGCCACGGAACACACGGAATAACACGGACGTGACGTAAGCGGCTGCCCACTCTGGTCATCCGCAGCGCGGCGCTGCGGACGAGCACCAACCAGCCGGCTCCGTGCGGTTTTTGTGTGCTCTGTGCCTCTACGTTGGGGTTTTGTTCCGTGTAGTCCGCGCAGTCCGTGGCTAGAGATCCTCCGCGTGTTCCGCGTACTCCGCGGCGAGAGATCCTCCGCGTGTTCCGCGTACGCCGCGGCAGCGGAAGGTCCGCGGCTAAAGCCCCGCGCTGCGGACGACGGCGTCCCACCAGCGGCGGAGCGTGGCGGCGAGGCCGGCGTCCGTCGTCTGCACGGGACGGCCGTTCGGCGTGTTCGTGACGGTGTAGACCTGGCCGTCGCGCATGAACAGCTTTTCCATCTCCGTCTTGGTGAACGGCCGCGCGCCGCGGCGGCCGAACACCGCGAGCTGGTTCCCCGACTCGTCGACGGCGCGGTCGCGGTCGATGCCTTCGGAGATCGCCAGCGCCTCGTGCATGGGGAACTGCGCGATCCGCTGGGGCGTCGGGTGCGGGCTGAACCCGAGGTAGTTCGGGTTGTCGGACGGCGAGAAGAGCTGGACGATCTGCAGGCCGTTGTGGCCGTCGGCGAGATACGCGAACTGGCTCGCGTTGGTCATGCCGATCTTCACGTCGTTCGTATCGCTGATCTTGCCGCCGTCGTTGTACATCAGCTCCAGCACCGGCCGCTCGGGCTTCTCGACGTCGACGATGCCGAGGCCGTCGTGGCCGGCGGCGACGAACGCGTACGTCCGGCCGACATACAGGTTCCGCGCGTCCTTGAACGGCACGAGCGCGCCCTTGACGACCCTCGGCTTGTCGAGCGCCGTGACGTCGAGGATCTTCAGCCCGTCCTTGTCAACGACGAACCCGTAACGGAACTGGATCTGCACGCCGCGCGGATCGACCAGGCCGTCCGCTTCGCCGAGCGTGGCTGTCA
>WNFI01059012.1_pt1 | contig 11210 bp, 6 predicted proteins | sample 5400471 | NCBI WGS metagenome assembly WNFI01 (sample SAMN13153348, study PRJNA577476) | soil metagenome | isolation source: 100 cm saprolite on Douglas fir-dominated hillslope | place: USA:California | collected 2013-09-17
CACCACGGCGACGACCTTGACGTCCCTGCTGGCATCCGGCAGCGGCAGGCGAAGCGTGCTGCCCACCGAGAGCCTGTGTATCCGGGCGAAGTTGGACGAGACGGCGACCTCATCAGGCCCCAGATTCCGGACCACGCTGGCCGACCCCTGAGTGGTCTTGATCTGCACCAGCGCGGCCTGGACCTGAGGCGACCCGCCCCAGTTCCACACCTGTATCCGGCGACCGTAGATGCCAACCTGGGCATAGCTGAAGGTGACGATCGCGTCGACGCCAGGGACGGCGGCCAGCTGGGACTGGACGGACGCGGGGAAGTACTCGTTCTGCAGGTTCTCCCCCGCCTCGGCGGCCTGGACGAACAGGTCCGCCTGCGTCCACCGGTCCACCGACTGGGAGACATCGGTCAGAATGCTTCCTGCCACGCCCGACATTCCGACGGACATGGCGACCGCTAGGCTGAACGTGAGCGCGAGCGCTGTGGTGCGGCGCCGGCCGACCTGGAGTTGTCGGCCGACCCCCAGCCGCACCGGACCGGGGTCTCCCCTGCGCAGCAGCAGGCCCACGGCGACCGGCAAGCAGATCGCGAGCAGCGCTGCCGCGGCAAGCAGCGGGAGCAGCGATACGACCCGCGCGCGCAGGGGCAGCAGGACCAGCGCCAGCACCCCGACGGCGAGCGCGCCGAGGCCGGCCGTCAGCAGGTTGGTGAACCGTGCGGGCCGTTCCGGCACTGTGTCGCGCCCGGTCACCGCGTCGATGGCGGTAATCGAGACGAACCGGCGGATGCCCGCGGCCCAGGCGATCGCGAACATCACCAGCGCCGCTACGAAGCCCTCGATCACCGGCATCACCCAGGGCACGCCCGGCGTGACCGCCTGCTGGGTCAGCACGGTGATCGTGCTGGTGAACGAGCTCATTCGGGCGCCGGTCAGCACGCCAAGCGCGGCCCCCACCACGTAGGTCACCAGCAGCAGCGGGATCATGGCGAGAGCCGAGCCCAGCGCCAGGCTCCGCGTCCGCACGCCGACCAGCCGCATCCGGGCGAGCATGGGCCTGGCGTCTTCGAGCGCCAGCCGCCAGGTGACGAAGAGCACCGCTCCGGCGGTGATCACCGCGATGAGGGCGAACAGCAGCAGGATGGTGCGTGGCGTCTGGAAGGTCGAGTTGTAGTCAGAGAACAGCGCCGATGGCGCGACGACCTGCGCCGAGCCGTTCGCTGCCGCCCGCGCCGCGGCGGACACCGCGGCCTGGCGCGCGCCGCCCGGCAGCAGCAGGACGTCAGTGTCCTGGCCGAGCAGGAACGCGCTCGCGATCGTCGCCCGGGGCGCGATCAGCACCGCGCCCTGGTTCGCCACCGTCCCGTCGAGCAGCGCGGCCACCCGCAGGTCATGGACCCCGGTCGGCGTGAGCAGCCTGACGGTTCGGCCGGCCGAGACCCCGTGGCTCGCCGCCCAGGATTTCGTGAGGTACACCTGGTCGGCCCCGCGGAGCGGGGTGGCGGCCAGTTGCGCGCTCAGCCCGGACCCGACGAACCGGGTGATGTCAGTGTCGGCTCCGAACACGATGACAGGAAACGTCTGCGTGCCGCCGGTCATCACCCGGCCGTCGGCCACGTCGACGCTGGCCCCGGTCACCCCCGCCTGATGCTCGATCCCGGCGACGAGCCGCGGCGACATTCCGGCGGGGGCAAGGGCCTTCACCGCGACGGTGCCGGAGATGATTCCGCTGATCGAGGCGCCCTGGAGTGCGTTGACGACGGCCGCCGAGATGAACAGCACGGCGGTGACGAGCAGCACACCCGCGATTCCCGCGACGATCGCCGCGACCGCCCGCGCGGGTGCCTGCCGCCAGCCGCGGAAGACCGACCGGGCGACGAGGAAGGATGCACCGCCCATCGTCACACGCTCCGGGTGGTCTGGCTGACGATCTCGCCGTCGGCGACGGTGATCAGGATGTCCGCCTCGGCAGCCAGGTCCATGTCGTGGGTGGCAAGGATCCCCACCGCCCCGCGCTTGGCGACCAGCTCACGGAAGGTGTCGCGCACCATTCGCCCGTTTTCCTGGTCGAGGGCCCCGGTCGGCTCGTCGGCGAAGACGACCGCCGGCTGGCCGGCGCAGGCCCGCGCCACGGCGGCGCGCTGCGCCTCGCCGCCAGAAACCTGAGCCGGCCAGGCGCGTGCCCTGCGGTCGAGGCCGACATCGGCGAGCACCTCGCGTGCTCGCGGCAGCGCCTGTGACAGCCGCATGCCCGCCATCACGAGCGGGGCGGCCACGTTCTCCTCGATCGTCAGCGACGGGATGAAGTTGTCTTTCTGTAGCACGAAGCCGATATGCTGCGCCCGCATGTCGGCCATCTCGGCCTCCGAGAGCTTCGCCAGGTCCTTGCCGAGCATCATGACGCGTCCGGAGGTTGGCTGATCGAGGCCGGAGAGCAGGTTGATCAGCGTGGACTTACCGCTGCCGCTCTTGCCGACGATAGCGACCATCACGCCCGCCGGGATCTCAAGGCTGCAGTCCTTGAGCGCCACGACGGTGGCCTCTCCTGTGCCGAATGCGCGCCTGAGGTGCTCAGCGCGGATCACCGCCTTGTCAGCCATGGGAGTTCCCCTGCACTGCCGACGTGGCGGGGGTGGCCGGCGATATCCGCTCGATCTGCTGCCGCAGGATGGCCCGGCGCACCTTGCCGGTGGCGGTGCGGGGAATGTCGGCCCAGGGGAGGAGCACGGGGCGCGACATGTCCGCCGGTGGAGCAGAATGTCCTCGAGCGCGACCGCGCTCGAGGCGCGGCTCAGCCGCTCCACCTGGCGGTCGAGCAGGTACACCTGGCGTGACCGGTCGAGCATCCCGTAGTCGCCGGTGTCCCACCAGCCGTCCGCGGTCAGGTTCTTCTCGAACAGGCCGGGCATGTTGAGATAGCCGCCGAAACGCCCCCGCGTCCGCGCCATGATCCGTCCCGGCTCGCCGCGTCCGACGTCCGCGCCGCGCTCGTCCGCGATCCGGATCTGGGAGTAGCCGGGCATCGCCCAGCCGAGTGCGTGGCCCTCCGGCACGGCCGGCAGCGGACGGGCGGCGCGGCGCTTGCCGCCGAGCCACATCCGGTTCGCCAGCCGGCCGCACTCCGACTGCGCGTAGAGTTCGACGTACATCGGCAGCCGCCGCGAGCCCGCGAGCAGACGCTCCACGGTGCGTGGGTGCGTCGCGTCAAAGGTGGCCAGGAAGACCCGGACCGACGCCATGGCGCCGGTCCCGGCGAGGTCCTCCCAGAGCACGAACGTGTTGGGGTGCGTCTCGAGGTAGCTCGGCCGCCAGGTCCGCAGTATCCGGCCTATCGATTCTGGCTCTTCTGACTGGCACACGATCGGCGTTATCGGCGCGCCGGACAGCAGGACCCCAAGGTATCCGGACAGGGTGCGGATGTGCACGGGCGAGACGGCGATCGCCAGGTTTCCGCGCAGCCGCATGAGTGCGATGACCTTGCGCTGCAAGTCTGCCTGCTCGAAGAAGCTGCGGACGGTGTGGATGGCGAGCTTGGGTATTCCGGTGGTCCCCGAGGTGTGCGTGACCACATAGGGATCGGCCGGAGCGCGGCTGACCCCGTATGCCGGGATGGCCTGGGCGTGCGCCGGTTCCCGCCGCGCCGCCGCGGTCACCTCTTCCCAGAGCAGCTGCCCGGCCACCGGTACCTGGTGGCGGCGGGCCGCGTCGGCCAGCGGCTGCACGGCAAGCAGGGTGATGTCCTGCCGCACCGGTTCCAGCGTCGCCGCGACCAGGGCGGGGTCGAGCCTGGGGCTCAGCGTCACGGGAATCGCGCCCAGGCCGGTGAGGGCGGCCATCGCCAGCATCACGTCAAGCGGCTTATCCAGCCACACCGCGCACCAGTCGCCGGCGACGACGCCCTGCCTGTGCAGTACGGCCGCGAGACGGCTCGCGGCCGCGGCGAGGTCACGGACGCTGACCGTCCCGTCCCCGGCCACGGGGACCGCAAGCGGCTGGTGATCAACGATCCAGGTCGCCGGCCGGGGTCTTGCTGACGCCGCCATTAGCGCCCCGAACAGGGTCTTCCTGCCGTCGACCGGCCCGGGCGGCACCTTGACCGGCAGCATGGAAAGGAGGGCGCTCGTCCGCGCGAAGCTAGGTTCGCGTTTCCGCTCTGCCATAACTCACCTGCTCTCATAGTCGTCATAAGCTCGCTGTCGATCGCGGGCCGGTCGCCGTCGGCGTCGGCCAGCCGGTAGGCGCGCATCGATGCCATCGCCTTGAGCAGCATCTCCTCGTACTCGAGCGCGGGATCGGAGTCGAGGACGATGGCGCCGCCCGCGCCGACCTGCCACTGGCCATCTGCCAGCACCGCTGTGCGGATCACGATGTTCAGGTCGGCGGTCTGGTTGCACCCGACGAAACCGATTGCCCCTGAGTAGACGCCTCGCGCCTCGGTCTCCAGAGAGTCGATGATCTCCATGGTGCGCAGCTTCGGCGCGCCGGTCATCGAGCCGCCGGGAAAGCAGGCGCGCACGGCGTCGATCACGCTGACGTCCGCGCGCAGCTGCCCGCGGATCGTGGAGACCAGCTGGTGCACCGTCTCATACGTTTCCGTGACCATGAGCCTCGGGACGTGCACGCTGCCGACCTCGCAGACCCGGCCCAGGTCATTGCGGACCAGGTCGACGATCATGAGGTTCTCCGCCCGGGTCTTGTCGCTGTCGGTGAGCTCGGCTCTCAGCCGTTCGTCCTCAGCCGGCGTGCGGCCGCGCGGGGCCGTGCCCTTGATCGGCTTGCTCTCCGCCGTACCGGAGCGGTCCACGCGCAGGAACCGCTCTGGTGACGAGGACGCCACGGTTATCCCGGCCACCTTCAGGTACGCCGCGTATGGCGCCGGGTTCACCCGGCGCAGCCTGCGGTAGAAAGCGTAGCCATCCTCCGCCGCGGGCACCCGCAGCGCGTTGGTCAGGCAGATCTCGTAGCTCTCTCCCTGGCGCAGCTTGCGCTTGCAGACGGCTATATCGTCGAGGTACTGGCGGCGGGGGCGCGCCGTCGCTCAGCGCGAGAAGGTAGGTCACCCCTTCCTCGTGGTCGACCGTCACCATCCGGTCGGGGAAGACCCACACGGCGTCGGGTGTCCTGGCACGATGTGCGTTGGGCGAGCCGCAGTCGGCCTTGAGCTCGTACCCGAAGTAGCCGACGTAGCCGCCGGAGAAGTCGAACGGCAGGTCGGGAGCGTCCACGGACCGCCTGGTGAGCTCACGCTCCAGGTAGTCGAAGATGGTGCCGGGCACGCTGACGACGGTGCCGCCCGCCTTACGCACCCGTACCGCGTTCTCTCCGACCCGGTAGACCGCGACCTCCGCCAGTTCTCCCGCCGCTTCCCCCAGCATCGAGAACCGGGCGAGTCCCGGCTCGGCTCGCGCGCTGTCCAGCCAGAACGCGGTAGCAGAGTGGGCGAACAGCCGGGTGAAGGCTGCTTCGGTGTCCACCGCGCGGCGCAGTGTCCGCACGTGCAGCCGGTAGCCCCGCGGGGCCGGCTCCGCGGCGTCCTGCGTGACGCTCGCACGCTCGCCGGACCTGGCGGCCCCTGGCTCCCATGCCCTGCCGGGGACCGCGATCTGGACCGGCGGCCGGTCCGACGCCCGCCGTCGTTCGCGGTCGGCCAGGTAATCCGCGGTCAGCCGCCAGAAATTGCCCACGAGTTCGGCGCCGAAGCGGGTGGCCACCGATTCCGGATGGAACTGCACCCCCCACAGCGGCTTGACCTGATGACGCAGGGCCATGATGATGTCGTCCTCGGCCCATGCGATGGGCTCGATGGTCACGGGCAGCGGGGAAAGCACGCACAGCGAGTGATACCGCACCGCGATGAATTCCTGGGGAATGTCACGAAATAGCGATGAGTCATTGTGCCGGACTTGCGTCAGGTGCCCGTGCCTGGCGCGCGGCGCCGGACAGATCTGCACTCCAGCGTTGGCCGCGATTCCTTGGTGCCCAAGGCACACGCCGAGCACGGGGATTTCAGCTGACGCTATGACGTCCGCCGATATCCCGAAGTCTCTCGGTTCATCGGGCCGGCCCGGTCCCGGCGATATTACGACATTATCGAAAGCCTCGGACCAGTCCGACGGCAGTGCTACGTCATTCGTCAGCACTGTGGGCTCGGCCCCGTTGACCGTGGCGATGAGCTGGAAAAGGTTGTACGTGTACGAGTCGTAGTTATCAATAAGAAGCGTACGCACGCTGCCTGGACCGCCTTTCGGTGTGGCTGCTGCTCGGCGGGCAGGTCATGCCACTCTTCCGACGAGTCCATTACTCACCGATCGCCGCGAGGATGCCATCCCACAGCCGGAGCCTTGCCTCCAAGGCAGTGTTGATGGTGCTGACGCACTCGTCCCACTTGCTGTCGTCGTCGCCGCACAGGTCCGCCAGCATTTGCATCGCCATCGGCGTATGTTCCTCGCTGTCCACCTGGATGTGGCGGGACAGGTAATCGCAGAAGGAACCGAGGCTCTCCTCCTGGCGACTCACCTCGACCACTTGGTCGAACATGTCGGGGATGAGGTCTTCCCTGCCGAAGGCGAACGCAGCGGCCTTGCAGTGCAGCGGCGCGGTCTCGATGAAGTGCCAGGTGGTGCGGACGAACTCGGCCGCCGGGTCAGGGACCCCGGCCGCATCCAGTGACGGCAGCACCGGCTGGCCGTCCCGGATCAGCGCCAGGAATGCGTCTATCGCGGCGCTGGAAGCGCCCGCTTCGGCCATGGCATGCAGGTACAGCTCGAAGTGGCTGATAAAGCCTTGACCGAGCTCATCGCTTTCTTCGACGAGGACGATATCGTTGATGAGCCGACGGCTTCCTGGAGTATCCGTGGGAATCCACGGGACGGTCACGCAGGTAAGCTCCTGTTGTAGGGACTTGAGAAGCGACATAAAATCCCAGACAGCGAATACGTGATTCTTCATGAAAGTGCGTATCGCGCGGAGCGTACTCAGGTTCCGGTAGATCTGATTGGAGACCACCTTCGACCGAAGTGGCTCGATTTCTTTGTTTAGCCGTTCGATCTGTGGATGACTCTCACCCCAGTCATAGCGGGACATTCACGTACCTCCATTGAGCATAGACAATCAGCGCACCGCGAGGATTACCGTAGGCAACGAAGGCTACCCGCAAGGCGCGAATAACACCCGGGGTACCTTCGTGATACGGAGAGTAGGACGAATCGGATGCGCCGCCACAAGCGAGCGAACTCAACCTGTCTCCGGGGAGCACGAACTGACAGGAAAAGCGTGATATGAGCGGCCAACGGTTGTCGAGACCTATTCGCAAATGACCTTTCCTTAAGGCATTCTAAAGGCATCCCAAAAGGCATAATGTGGTAATGTAACCGTTCTGTGGCTCATGATATGCTGAGGGTTTGTCGCCGGACGGGGTTTATGGCTTGCCTGAACTTCCCATGGGGATCCCTCCACTGGCGGTTGGACGCAGCCGGACGGCCGACCGGACGGCCGACCGGACGGCCGACCGGTACTTTCATGATCCGAGGGCGCGCTAAAGCCCTCCTTAAGCGGACCTTGCACCGTCACCGGAGGACCGGCCAGTGCCGCCCAGCCAGCAGGTCATCGCCAGCGCAGTGGCCGGGCCGACCCCATACAGCCGGTCGGACGGCCACGGACGGCGTCCGTGCGAGCCCCTTTGACTTGTTGCGTTGCAAGCTATGCCCAGTTTGAGACCTCAAGGGCAACGCGCACACGCCGATGGAGGCGAGAGGGCTGGTTACGTTGTGACTTGGTCTATGGCAATGCTGTAGAGAGTGGCGAGGAGCCGACCCGCGAGATAGATCGCGCTGCGCAGTTCGATGTCGCTGACAGTGGAGGCTCCTCCCTGGCTGGATGCGGACAGGAGGGCCTGGTCCAGGTCGGCGAGCTCGCTGGCGAAGGCACTGGGCCAGCGTGCCAGGCGCTAAACGTCAACGATCGCGACCACTTACTGCATTGACTATAATTATTCATCAAAAGTAGGTATCGTTAGAGGGTGGTTCCCGTCGGCATGGCTGACCAAGTGGGCTTGCGTGAGCGCAAGCGGCAACGGACCCGGCAAGCGCTGGTCAGCGCTGCCATGCGGCTGTTCGAGGAGAAGGGATACGAGGAGACGACGGTCGCCGAGATCGCCGCTGCGGCGGAGGTCTCTACGAAGACGTTCTTCAACTACTTCACTGCCAAGGATGAGGTTCTCTTCCCGCATCTCTCGGGCCGGATCCAGGGTGCGGTCCGGCTCATCGAGGAGCACGCACCCGGCGACGGCATGGTCGACGTGCTGCTGCGCGCGACCGAGCACATGCTGGCGGCGGTCGTTGACGACGAGCTTGGCAGCGGGCTCGCCTCGACTCGCTTGCGCCTCATCATGTGGGTCCCCGATGTCCAGGCCGCCACCCTGCGCCGCTATTTCGTGGCTGAGACCCAGCTGGCGCAGGCTTTGTACCGGGCCTTCCCGGACACCCTGGACTGGCCAACCGCTGCCGCCGCCATCGGCTCCCTCGTGGGCGCCGTACTCGCAGCTGCCCTGGTCAGCATGCAGCGCGGGGACAGCGCCGATCAGGTGCAAGCTGCGGTCCGCAGAGCCATGAACGTCGCCGAGTGGGGACTTCGGGCCGCTGATCGGGCCGCACCGTCATCCCGCTGCTGACGCTGCACGATCAGCGCAGCACGGGAGTGCCGAACACCGCGTCCCAGGCGTGCCCGGCTGTGCCGCCAGCTGTTCCACTAGCTATAAAACCACTCTCGGTGTAATAATCTACGTGATGTAGAGATTCTCCTGGCCGCGGCAGGAACCGGCCGCACGGAGGTCGCCGCCGCACCGCTGGGAAGCACTGTTGTTCGTAGTTCCATGACGAGAGGCCCTGCCATGACCGCAGCGGTACAGACCGAGAATCTGTCGAAGTTCTTCGGGAAGACGGCGGTGCTGAGCTCGCTGACCTTGGAGGTCGCTCAAGGAGAGGCACTCGGCTACCTTGGCCCCAACGGTGCGGGCAAGACAACGACGATCCGGCTGCTGCTGGGAATGATCCGCGCCAGCTCAGGACGTGCGGCAATCTTCGGTACGGATTGTCAGCATAATCCGGTCGAGGCACATCGCCGAGTAGCCTACGTGCCGGGTGAGGCCAGCCTGTGGCCGGGGCTCACCGGCGAGGAGACCCTTCATCTGCTAGGCCGGGTGCAGGGACAGGTGGATACCGCCTACCGGGATGTGTTGCTCGACCGGTTCCAACTCGATCCCACCAAGCGGGTTCGGGCCTACTCGAAGGGCAACCGCCAGAAGTTGCTGCTGGTCGCCGGCCTGATGACCCGGGCGGATCTGCTGCTGCTCGACGAGCCGACCAGCGGCCTCGACCCGCTCATGGAGGAGGCGTTCCGCCAGTGCGCAGCGGAGGCGCGCGCGCGCGGGCAGACGTTGTTCCTGTCCTCCCACATCCTGAGCGAGGTGGAAGCCTTGTGCGACCGGGTCGCGATCCTGCGTGCCGGGCACCTGGTCGAGATGGGGACGCTGGCCCAGATGCGTCATCTTTCGGCACTGTCCGTTGAGGCCGACTTCGATTCCACGCCACCGGATCTGTCCCGGGTGCCGGGCGTCAAGCTTGTCGAAGTGGATGGCAACCGGGTGCGCTGCCAGGTGACCGGCTCCATCAATCCACTGCTCGGCGTGCTGGCCACTGCCGGGGTGCGTAAGCTGACCAGCAGGGAACCCTCGCTCGAGGAGCTATTCCTCGCGCACTACGGGGAATCCGGCGCACCGCGGGAGGTCTCCCATGCCGCATGAGACCCGAGGCGTCCGCCGGACACGCCGGGCCGTTGCCGTGACCACCGCACGGCGGGCAGTGCGGTCAGCGGCCCTGTGGGGGGTGGTGTTTGGCGCATATGTGGCATACGCGGCACTGCAATTTTCCACCACTTATCCGACGGCGGCGTCCCGGGAAAAGGTGGCACTTGCGCTTGGTGGCAACCCAGGTCTTGTAGCCTTGTTCGGCGAAGGCCAGCGGCTTGCCACGATTGCCGGGTTCACGGCATGGCGCGCCATGGGAGTACTCACTCTAATCGGCGCCGTCTGGGGGCTGCTCACCGCCACCCGGCTGACGCGGGGCGAGGAAGAGGCTGGCCGCTGGGAACTGTTCCTGGCCGGCCAGACCACGCGGCGGCGAGCAGCGGCCCAGGCCATTGCCGGGCTCGCGGCCGGACTGGTGGTCTTGTGGGCGATCGCGGCCGTGATCATCGTCGCGGCCGGTTCGACATCCAAGGTGCATTTCTCCACGACTGGGTCACTGTTCCTGGCCACCGCCGTCGTCGCGGGCGCTGCCATGTTCCTCGCCGTGGGACTGCTGGCCGCCCAGCTGACGCCGAGCCGCCGCCAAGCCAACGGTATCGCTGCCTCACTCCTCGGAGCATCCTTCCTGATCCGCACCGTGGCCGACTCCGCATCCAGCCTTCGCTGGCTCAGCTGGGCCAGCCCGCTTGGCTGGGCCGAGCAGCTTCACCCGCTCACCGCGCCCAAGCCTTTCGCATTCGTGCTCATCGTGGCCTTCATCATCATCCTCGCCACAGTCAGCACGGTGCTGGCCGGGGAGCATGACCTAGGCGCCGGCACCATCCCCGCCCGGGAGGCGGGGTCCGCCCACACCAGCCTGCTGACTGGGCCCACGGGGCTGGCCGTCCGGCTTAACCGCCCGCTCATCATCGGCTGGGTTGCCGGCCTAGCCAGTGTCGGGCTGGTCGGCGGGCTCATTGCAAAATCTACCGCGAAGGCGATAAGCGGCTCATCGGCCATCCAGCAGGTGCTCGGCCGACTTGGCGGTCACGCGGGCAGCGCAGCCTATCTTGGAATCATCTTCCTGATCGCGGCCGCCCTCGTCTGTTTCGCAGCAGCCAGCCAGGTCGCTGCCACACGCGGTGAAGAGGCCGATGGCCACATCGACCACCTTCTTGCCCGCCCAGTCGGTCGGCGGCGCTGGCTGGCCGGGCGACTTGCCGTGGGCACCGCCCTGATCGTCGCCGCGAGCCTCGCCGCCGGCCTTGCCGGCTGGGCCGGTGAGACCGCCGAGCACAGCGGCCTCGGCCTCGCCCAACTCGTCAAAGCCGGCCTCAACATCGCACCTCCCGCGCTGCTCGTTCTCGGCCTGGGAACCCTCGCCTACGGCTGGTGGCCGCGGTTTGCCAGCACTGCCGCGTACGGGCTGGTGGCATGG
>WNFI01497588.1_pt1 | contig 11210 bp, 26 predicted proteins | sample 5400471 | NCBI WGS metagenome assembly WNFI01 (sample SAMN13153348, study PRJNA577476) | soil metagenome | isolation source: 100 cm saprolite on Douglas fir-dominated hillslope | place: USA:California | collected 2013-09-17
TGAAGGGATATAAATGTCGTAAACGAGGGCGGCTTTGGCCGTCGTATCGATTGTGGCGATCTTCCTTTCGAAAGTCGTAGTGGAAACAGCGCTATTGAAAATTTCCAGCTTCGCGCCCGTGGCCCCCGCGCTATTGACCGTCACCGCGTGAAGGATGATCGGGTGTGTGGAAAGTGTCACATTGCTGCCGCTCGTGGAATTGTTTTCATTGACATTGGATGAAATGTTGACAGCCTGCGACACGTAGTTATTGACCGCAGGGGTCCGGTAGGCCGTCATGTCCTCATCGGCATAGGATTTGGAAATGGTGGCCAAGACTATCAGCCCAGCTAGAATGTAAAGGGCTTTGCGCATCTTATTTCCCCCCAATTTTTGAGGCCAGCCCTTGCGTGGGCCCGGAGGATTCAGGTTCAGCGGACTCTTCGGCGCCTTCTGAAATTTCTTCCGTATCCACCTGGCCTTTGATGTCCTGGACGGATTTTAAAAGATCATCGATGTCTGAAGGCTGGACGTTGCCTTTCTTTTTCAAGTCCATTAATTTTTGGATTAAGGTATCAAAAGGATTGTCAAACTCCGTGCCTTCTTTGTCGTCAAATCCTCGGTTATTGTCCGACGAACCCTGCGTCGGTGGGGTCGTTGTTTGATTCACGGTTTTCCTCCTCGTGTAATTCCTTCTGTTTTAAAATATGCTTCACCTGCTCAGCGAAGATCTGTGGCATTTTCGAACATCGGTCGAATCCAGAAAGGACCCTGGACCACGCAGCGCAGCCTGCGGCCTGGTCCGGATTGATGGCTGCGGTCTTGATCTCATCCAAAATTTGTTCCCGCGCGTATTCAAGATAATCCTGAAACCTTTTCCATTCGGGGCTGGACACCAGGGTCATGAAAGCGTTTGCGTCCGCAATGTTTTGATCTGTCAATTCGTAATCGAAATTAAACCCGTCTTTACCGTCTAGTTTCACGTTCATGCGGCAATGGCCTCCGGAGCGCCCATGGGCGAAGTCGGCACCGGTCCAACCGGCGTATGAATATTGGACCCACCGCCAGACTCGTCGCCAGCCTTAAAAGCTTCGTTCTCCGCTCCCAGCTGAGGATTTTGCTGCATCCTCTGGTTTTGTCGGATCGCATACAAAAGTTGGTCGCCCATCGAAACCTGCTGGGTCAAAAGCCTGGGGTTCAAATCGTTGTTCCGGAAAATCTCCTGCAGGAGCTCGCGCTGGGTATTAATTTGAATGTTCGGGTCCGCAAAGACGTTCCGGATAGAGCTCGTGATCTGGAGCATTTCCAAAAGAATCTTGTTCCGTTCCGGCCGGAAATTTTTGTCCGTGGTCACGCGAATCTCAAAACCCACGTTCCGGGGCATATTGTTCCGGTCCAGGATCCTCGGTTTCTTGCCGCCGGTCATGGCGATCCAGATCTGGGCATCCAGATAATCCAGGTTATTGATGTGCATCTGAATGATATGTTCCCGAATCAGGGTTTCAGCGATGCACTCCGCATAAACGGAAGCCGCGCGGATCCCTTCAGTCTGGGTGAGCGAAGCTTCAGTGGCAGAAGCTTTCGTTTCAGCGGCCTGAAGAGTGTTGGAAGCCCCGGTCGAAGATCTGAAGTCTTCGATTTTCATGGCTTGCATGGAAAGCGCCTGGTTAATGATATTGATATCGGTTTTGAGCTGTTCCAGCTGAGAGACATCATCGAGCTCAATGGTTCCCCAGGGACGGATATTGAGCTGGTTCGCAGCGGGAATGCCAGGTCTTGTACTGTGTCATGTGAAACCGGACCGTTTTCTGGCCATCCAGGATCCCAACCGTGAAATCTGAAGATTGCGGGTCATCATCGCGGCCCAGAGATTCCCAATAAGCCTGGACCACTGAATTGTTGGTATCGAGTTTGCCATGGTAGGAGATGAGCTCCCGAATGTTCTTGTCTAGGACGCTATACCCGGCGCGTTGTTTGCGATCCTGCAGGCGCTGATAGACTCCGGTGTTAGTTTTTAGGGAATTTCCATTGGGACCGTAAGAAGCGTCCTGCAGCTGGCCTTCAATGGCCGACTTGTCCCAGATCTCGGGGCTGGACCTGGCCCATTCCCTGAGTCGCCAAACCGTGGGATAGTCCACCGTAAAAATAAAATCAGATTGTTCGAGGTCAAAAACGGTGGTATCGAAGCCGGTCTGTAAAAGGCTCCGGTGGTTCAGATCGGTGCCCTCAAAGAAGTGTTCCCCATTTCCGGAAGGCATAACCACCCAGGGCTGTTCAAAAATGATGGTCCCAAAGAGCGCCAGGGACCGCAACGATCGTAAAAGTTTCGGCTTGAAATGCAGCCAGCGCAGCTGGGTCAGGATCACTTTTTCAACGCTGTAAAGGTCCTCTTCGGTCAGCTCATTACCATCGGGGCCCAGGCCCTGCCTGACGGCTTCATAAAAAGAATCGGACGCAGTGAGCTCGCGGAACCAAAGCGTGGCCAGGGTTTCAGTGCCGCGATGGGTCTCTCCGGATTTGGAATTGAAAAGACCGGTGGGTCTCTTAGAAACCGGGCTGCGGCTCTGGATGCGCCAGGACTCCGCGTATTCCCGGAACTCATACCAGAACTGGTTCAAATTCGATTCCCATTGCTTTTCCTTGTCCATCACTTCATCGCGGATTTTTTCAAGGTCGCCAGTGTCCATCCGGGCAAGGGAAAATTCCTGCGGCACGATCATGGCCGGTGCGCCCAGGATCGCTGGCGCCTCCGCTGCGGGACTTAAAGGTTTCCCAAATTGATTTAAAAGGTCCATGGTTTACGCCGCATTGGCGTAATCAATCTCCTCTTGGATCCAGGCCATGCTGGAATTCTCATTGGACCGCCTGCGCTTTGGGAAAAGCGTGGTATCATAAAAGCTGCATTCGAAAGGGCTGGAGGGTTTGGGCGCTATGGCGGCGCTTTGGGCCTCAAAAAGTTCGCGGAAATAGCGGTCCCGGATTTCCACCAGGCCATAGCGCAGTGGATCTGTAAAGTCGTCTCCGGTTTTGTCATCCCATTGCAGAGTCTTCAATTGGTTGATCAGGTTCTTGCATTTCGGATGGATCATGACCATGTTTTTTTTGAAGAACATTTTCGTGATGTCGTAACCGGAAAAGCGATTGTTGCCCATGAGGCAGGGAATGCCGAACCGGGCAAACTCCTGGGCATCGCTGCGCGGGGTCTGGGAATTTCTTTTGTTGGTGGAAGGGTCAATGACAGACCAGGCAATGAGCTTGTCCGGGGTCATGTCGCGGATGATCCTGCAGGACTCTTCGATTAAGTTATTTTGGGCGCCAAATTCGTTTGAGACATAGACAAACGGATTACTGAGGTCAACTTCCCCAAAAAGGCAAGTGGTTGGGTGTCCAATCCCCCAATCGAGCCATCGGGTCAGGATTAAAGGAGATTTTGAGGCATAGACACCCACATGAAGTGATTCATTAAATTCGGTAAAGATGAGCCCTGAGTTTTCAGATTCGATCCCCAGGAATTCCAGGTTCCAGGTCCGGTCGGTCTTGTTGGCTTTTTCCTTGGCGACATCATCCGCGTTAAGGGTGGGGTTGTCATGGATGGTGAAGTGCCAAGCGGCCCAATCCTTGTCCCCGGCCTTCATCTTGGCTAAGGCTTCATCAAAGAAGTTGGAGAACCAGTTGCGCCCACGCTCGTTCGGGGACGAAATGAAATAGGCGAATCCCGAAGGTTCGCCGTTCGCGCCCAGGAGCTGGCTTGAGATGATGCCATCCCAAGCGTAAAAATCTATATATGCAGCTTCATCAAAGATAGCGCCATCGAGCTTAGGTCCCCGAAGTGCGTCTTTATTATCCGCGCCAATGAGTTGAATAACCGCGCCATTTATCAGTTCCTTTGTGAGTTCGTTTTCAATTGACCTTTTGACCAGCTCTTTGGGTAAAATCCAGTTCAGATCGCGCCAGGCGATCTTCTTGGCCTGCCCATAGGTGGGGGCGATATACCAGAAAATGCCGTTGGGTTTCATCCCGGCAGCCTTGCAGATTTCGTATAAGGCCCATTTCGTTTTGCCGAACCTTTTCCCGGCCTTCACGACTTTGAACCGGGCCTTTGAAGCGTGCAAAGGCTTCTGGTTCTCGTGAAGGATAATGTTCAGCTTGGCTTCGATCATAAATTTGTGGCCAGGTCCTGGGGGACCCGGCACAAAGAGCGACCCCTGTTAAAAGTCAACTCTCAAATTTGCAGAGTCGAACCGCTTAACAGGGGTCTTATGATCTGCGGTTTTTTAGGGATAACCGCTAAACCGAACCGTTACTTAATCTTCACTCTTGTTTAACATCCGCTCGCATTTAATACAAGTGCAGGGAGGTAAAAAAGTTGATATATTTATATTATCGTCGGTGATTTCTTCATTTTTTATTTCAGTTTCAAAAGCTTTTGATAAGCGCATGATGGCTTCTGATTTGGTTTTGGCAATAATTGTTTGCTTAAAACCTTTGTAAAAAATTATAAATGTAAATCTCATTTGAACCTCAGGAAAAACTGAATGACGGCCTGGCCTGAATCTGCGCAATACTGGTGATAACTCCTGCCTGCATCGTCCAACACGAACGCCAAAAACCATAACCCAAATACTATTGCTAAGATTATTGCGCCCAGAATTGAAAAGGTCAACCATGCGGGACCATTGTCATGGACCAGGAAACGGTGATGGCACCTGGGACACTCAATTTTGGGCGGTTCGCTATGTAATGGGGGGATCATTTTTTTGATTTAATCCTTGGGAACAATCGGGCAATAGCAGGCCGACCTACATAAACTTCGGTACCAAAAAAATCGACTCTGGCCCAATATTCTGGATTTGGCCGCCATTGCTTCTTACGCTTTACCTTGCGGCCGGTCTTCATTCTTCACCGTTCTTTTGCAGGAAGTTGATCTGGATGTTGGTGGAAGCCCCGGCTCCCTGGGCGGCCTCGAACCCCTTCACCCTGGCCAGCTGCTTGAAGATCTGGACCTGTTCCGGGTTCCACTTCACCTTGCCCACCAGGGCTTCTTTCCCCAGGGCCACATACTCTTCAAGCGTTAAACCTTCAAAAATGCCTTTTTTTTTGAACCGGTCCCGTAAACACTCCAACACATGGGGACGGTTCAACATCTGATTGATTTGGGCAGCCCTTGCCTCAATGTTGACCCTTTCCCGTAAGCTCTTAATGCAATCCTGGATCATAAACCGGACCAAATAAGCGTCCACCACAATCTTTTCCGTGAAACTGATATGATATTCCTTGTCGTTTACCCAACTGTACTGCAAAGTGTCCGGGTCAGTGTTCTGGAAATCGATCTCTCCCCCGGGGACCGGGGCGAGGGATGATGGACTCGAACCATCACTAGCAGTTTTGGAGACTGCCGTGCTGTCGCTAACACTTACCCCCCAATCTGGATCATAGTCAATCAGGAGCGGTTCGCTCATAGTTCGTCTTCCAGCTTCTTGGCGATCCGCTTTAGGGTCTCATTGATGCAACTCAAAAACCATTCTATAGCTAAGAGACAAAGAGCAATCGCAAAAAGTAAGGATTCCATTAGGGTCTTTTCCCAAAGTCTCTATACCATTTGCCTTGCCATAGATAAGGCCCATATGAGATCCGGTAAACTGCCATGAGTACAACCTCATTCCATTGTTTGCCATATGTTTCAAGAGCTTCAAGGCGTTTTCTTAAAAAGTAAATATGAATGATGAAAAGCCAGATCAAAATTAAAAACAAAATATCAATGAGAATCAATTTCGAAATGATGTCCATAAGTCTAAATTACCTCCCCGTTAGAATACTACGATACGACCAGTTTTGATGGGGGTAGGGGCAAGCTCCCCGCCCACCCATCGGGGTACTCAATGCAACGGTTCTGCCTGAATAAATGCGTTTAAATGATTCTTTTGCATTGGTAATGATGGCAGGGGGGATCAAGGCAGAGCAATGGTGAAAGTTCGCTAAAGATACAAAAGGCGAACTTGTATCGACGGAAAGTTTTAAGCTGACTTTATTGTTCATATGTTAGCACTCAAAAGCATTGCAAATTAAAGCTTTTCAATTTCAGGCCAAACAGTTTTGATGTGTGGGAGTATTTCTTTTAAAAAGACTGATTTACGCAAGAAAACACCTTTCTTTTTTGATGGTTTAAAGATGTTGTCCGACGGAAACTTGATCCAATAGCGAATATCGAGGAATTCAGATCCTAAATAATAGCCAGTCGAAACCACAATTCGACGATTTGTTGATATTTCAATTATTTTTTCGCTAAATTTTGTGAATGTTTGATCTTGAATCATCTTATTTCCTAGTTGTCTTTTTTATAAGTCTGTTATAATGCCGCAAGCAAGTAAGTAAAGAAGTAAGAAAGCAATAAGGCCATCAATTCTCCTGCGTGAGTTTATCTATCAAACTATGGATGATAGTCTCAAAAACAGTATGAAGCTCTCCAAAGCTCATATCCCTGGTGTTTGAAAACATAATCTCATTATTAACACACTCAATTTCAATCTTAAAGTCTTTCATAGTTCAAACTTTAAAGCACATGGATCAGAATAAAAGCTAAAAGCTTTATAAATTGGTTCTGGAAACGATAATATAATTCCTCTAATCTCAAGCTCTAAGTATTTTTGATTTCTAAACATTAAAGGCATATGATCAAAAATGATTATATGAACACCAGGATTTCTTAAAGCTTTTTCAATAAAACAAACAGCTAAAAGAAAAGTTCTTCCAGTTCTTCTGGGTCCACCAATGAGCCATTGTATTGCTTTATAGTGTTCTATCTGTGTTGGTGTCAGCCGTATTGTGATAAAATCGTGAAAATTGAATTCGATTGCTGGGTTATTGGTAGGGGGTTCAAAAGGGGGCTCTGGTTTGGGTTTCTTACGCCTGATCAGCATTTTTGACCTCAGATTTGGGTTTTGGCTGGTCCATGGTGGTTTTAGCCAGGAGCAAATCAAATTGCTGGCGTAAATGAGTAAAAGCTTGATCGATCCATTGTTGGGTCGTATATTGGAGCTCTAGCGCAGGATACATCCGAACCCATCTGTATTCCCCATTCATCTGGATCCGGACCACGATCGCCTTATTAATCGTATCCGTATTGATGTGCATCACGACTTCGCATTGGCTCAAGTCTTTTTTTGTCGTATTTTCCATGGCATATTTATTCATTTCAAACTACCGTTTTATCCAAAGTTCCACATTTATTGCAGACCAAAACAATTACGCATACTTTTGTCTTTGAGGAATTGATTGATTTGGATGAGGAAGCGCCATAACTTCCATTTTCTTGAGTACTTGAGCTTTCTTTTTCCAACAAGAGATCCTTTAAAATTTCCCATTTATGAGTGCATTGAATTTTAACATCCGGCTTTTTAAACCAACTCATGATTAAGCCGCCTTCTTTTGAGCCGCCCGGTCTTCCCGGAACGATTTCCCGCCAAAAAGCACAACGCTTTGATAAATCACCTTAGCTTCAGCCTTGTTTACTTTGAGATAAAGCATCGCTTCGTAAAGAATTTCATCGCATCGCTTCTTGCTCATCCTGGTCCTGCGGTAAAGATAATCATGCAGCACGGCCGCTTTCCATGGTTTGCCAAAGGGTGGGATCAGCTGCCAGATCAATCGGGGTGAGCTTAAGCCATCCGTATCGGCCCCGATCGGGATCGTGATGACTTCCCCATTCTGCGCGGTATATGTGAAAGCCTCGGTGACTTTAAAATTCCTTCCATCCCTGCCCTTAATGCTTAGCTCGTCAACAGAAAAGCCCCACTTGGGATTGATTAGCTTTTTAGGCAGCTGCTTTGGAAGCTGGACGTATGCGGCCGCTTTTGGTTTTGGCCTAATTAAATTTGTCATGATCATTAATGCGGTGCCTCTGTTGATGCGTCACATTCATAAGTGTCTATGATCCACGCTGTCCACAAAGGTCCGCAGCCGTAATCGCTATCGGACTGATGAATGCTATCGATTTTTCTTTCAATCAAAGTGTTATTATCTCTGCCATCTAAAAGAAATTGATTGAGTTTTTTCATTAAGTCTTTGTAATTTGAATCGCTGAAATTACAAGATGCGGTATATCTTTCTTTCGGTATTGTTTTCCAAATCACTTCTTTAGGCTTAAGGTGTTGGCCAAGGATCCAGCCAAAGGAAAATGTCATAAAAAATGCTAAGGTAATAACCGAGACTCTGAAATAAAAAATAAAAGGTTTCATGGCTTCATATCCTGGTACACCCTGCGGGCTCCGGTGGCTTTGATCGTTTCTTTGTTGATCTTCTCATAAATTCTGCGGCCTAAAGGGCTTCTACCGGTTAATCGCAGGACCGCTTTTCTCAAGGCCTTAGCTTTATGCCCGTTCATTTAGAAAAATTTCCTTTGTGTTCAAGATCAATTTTCCCAGCCTCCTGGTTGGTAATATCCTCAAAAGAATCTATTGGATTTGCATTGATGTAAGACCAATTGGTGATCCCAAAGAAATCAACATAAGCATTCCAGCCTATTTTTGCTGCAAATTCATTTGGAAAATTCTGCGACGTCAATTCGCCCGCAACTTTATCATCAACAACTTTATAAACGGTCCAGCTCCAATAAGTTTGGACCGGATGAGATATTTTTACAGAGAAAAAAACACCTAAAATCAGAAATAGATTTTTCATAAATTTCCCTCTATAACACGCCAACATGCCCACATGGCTACAAGCCCCATGCCGAGCGCAAAGAAATGGATGAGTTCGTCAATCGATAAGAACGGCCTTGGGTTTGGATCAAAGAAATGTAAGAGAATGCTCATTATGATAGAGATAATGGCATAGACTATTACATAAACCATCACGCCCACGCCAAAATATAAACAGAAGTTCATGGTTTTCCCTTTTGCTCGACTTGAGGATTTTTCTCAAAGAATTTCTTCCAGGCCCTGGGTTGAAAGAATTTGCTCATTTTTTCTGTGAAATTCTGCCAAAACAATGGCTTCGAACCCTTAGCATTGATCACGCGCAAATAAAGGCAATCTTTGACTCCATTCTTCATCTGAAGGTTATGGAGCTTCCTTCTCTTGATACGCCTGATGCGGCGTTTATTTAAAAGCTGTTCGGTTCTCATTTCAAATCAGCCCAACCTCCACTCAGGACATAAGCCCGGGAGCCGAATGCTAGAGGGAGGTTTGAGGCTAACCATTCTTAATATCCTGCCTGTGCTGCGGGACCCGATCCTGCGGGCGGCGGGGACTTGGGTTTTCTTTTGGGTTTACGGGCCATGGACGTCCTCCTCATTTATTGCTTTTTCAAATACTCTTTTTCAACTTCAGCCGGGTTCTTCAGGTAGCGCGAAATCTCCAGGAGCATTTTTGTTTCGTTTTCAAACACGACTGTTTGGCATCCGACTTCACAGACATATCCATTTAAAACCTTAACAATCCTTATGGGGTGTGCGTATGATCGTTCCATTGGTCTAATGATTCCTTCTGGTGTCGGTGCGTTTGCTTTACAAGAATTTTCTGTTGCTGTATTCATTCATATCCTCCATTTTATTTTGTTCAATTCGAGTTTAATGGCTCTACGAACCGCTTTAACAATCCGATAAAAGTTTTTCCAGGTCATACCCTCAGCTGCGACTTCCAGAATTTTACGCTCTTGCCCGCAATTGATGTGGCGTTCCACTAAGAGAGTGACTTTCATAGTTCCACGAACCGGCAATTGTCCGGTAGGTTTTTGATCAGCATTTTCTTTTTGATCATATAGTCTTTTGTGCGAAAACCTTTGGTGTCTTCAATCACAGTGATTCCATTCTGCTGATACGTGAAATCGGCCTCATAAGTGATGGGCCTATACTTCTTGCCGTCTTTTTCAAATGCGGCCTGTAAAACAAAAGTCTGATGGACCGTGATCGGTCCTATCTCATGCTTATTGAGCGCTTCTTTTAACACCAGGTAGCGCCTGGACTCTTTAATGGAATCGAACTTGACGCCATCGATCTCAACCTTTTTGTTCCGGTATTTATTTTTAAATAGAGCCATGTTTTTTTTCCTGATGCACAAATTTAGCCAGACACCGGCTGCCGCAATGAGGGCAATCTACTAGGCTAATATCGCCGTTCCTTGAGACCACTTCAACATCTTTCATGCAGTTCCTGCATTTGCCAGTGATGATTTTCATTAGACCTTTTTGTATTGATAATCGAGTGATAAGATTTCATTCACAGTTTTTCCGCTTCGGATTGAAACTCTGGTCCTTAAATTCTGAACGCTAATCGCTTTTTCAATCCGTGATCCTTCAAGGTTTAATCGTTCAATACATTCTGCGCAATTTATCTGGGCGGCTCTAATTTGATTTCTAGTAAGAGTGCTGCCGCACCTGGCGCAAAGGTCCGGGTCCTTATGCTTGTAATAAGTGGCCCGGTACTGCTTTTCGGATTTGGAGATCAAGACTGCGGGTTCCATTTAATGGCCTGAAAGCCGCTATTGAAAGCCAGTCGCCTATACTTCTCATTGCTAAAGATTGGAAACGTAGATTCCTCCGGACGCTGGACCACGTATTTCTTTTTTCTTTTTTTCATTAAAACTGTGGGGTAGACTTTCGCCCACCCACAAAGGGAAACCCCGCAAAAGTTCCCTTAAAACTGTCAGGGTCATCAACCTTTGCGGGGTTTCGGTGTGAAATGGTTTACTTCGTTATTGAGAGTATAAGTGGTGTTTTTTAATTATTCAAGTGTCAAAGTTTAAAATAAATATTTATTAAAAAACATCTTGACATTTATTTAACTATAGTGTACTCTATAGTTAAGGAGGGTTTATGAAAACTATGACAGTTGAACTTTGCAAGTGCTTACAGTGCGGCCACGAGTGGTTCCCGCGCTCAGAACAAACGCCTAAACGGTGCGGAAGATGTAAGTCCCCTTATTGGGACCGGCCAAGAAAGAATAAAAAAGGAGCTTAACCATGTATCAATATAAACGCGAACCCTTATCTGTTGAAGAAAAGCAGCTGCTTGAAAAGACGGTCAAAAAACCTAAAGAAAAGCTCATCGTTTACTTAATGATAGATTCCGGGCTCCGGGTCTCTGAAGTCGCCAACCTTAAGCTTGAGAATATCCAGTGGCAGGAACGACGCTTGATCATCTATGGTAAAGGTGGCCAGGAAGGGGCTCTTTCCAAGCGCCGGGTCGTTCCAGTGTCGGATCGAACCTTCAAGCTGCTGGAAAGGCTGTTTAAAGCC
>WNFI01110736.1_pt1 | contig 11209 bp, 8 predicted proteins | sample 5400471 | NCBI WGS metagenome assembly WNFI01 (sample SAMN13153348, study PRJNA577476) | soil metagenome | isolation source: 100 cm saprolite on Douglas fir-dominated hillslope | place: USA:California | collected 2013-09-17
GTCGTCCAGAATCCAGAGCGACCGCCCGTGCGTGGCGACGGCCAGGTTGTCGTCCTTCACGACCAGGTCGTGCACCGCCACCGTCGGCAGGTTCAACTGCAGCGGTTTCCAGGTCTGCCCCCCGTTCGTGGAAAACATCACACCGCGCTCGGTGCCCAGATAGAGCTGCCCGCGCTTCTTCGGATCTTCACGGACGGCGTGCAGATACACGTTTCCCGGCAACGAGGCGTCCAGACGCTTCCAGCTCTTGCCGAGGTCGCTTGTCTTGAACAGATACGGATGCATGTTGTCGAGGCGATGGGCGTCGACGACCACATAGGCCGTGCCGGCGTCGAAGGGCGACGGCTCGATCATGCTGACCGTCCCCCATTCCGGGAGGCCGTTCATCGCGGACGTGACGTTCTTCCACGTCTTGCCATCATCGGTCGTCACGTGCACCAGGCCGTCATCGCTCCCGGCCCAGATGAGGCCCTTCTGTTTCGGCGACTCGGCGATCGCAAAGACGGTGCCGTAAGTCTCGACGCCCGTATTGTCGCCGGTAATCGGGCCGCCCGCCCACTTCTGCTTCGATTTGTCGTTCCGGGTCAGATCGGGACTCATGACGTCCCACGTCTGTCCGCCGTCGCGCGTCCGGAAGATCACCTGTGCGCCGTGATAGACGAGCTTCGGATCGAAGGGGGAGCCGGTGATCGGGGCGGTCCACTGGAAGCGGTACTTCATGTCCTCGCCGCCCTTGCCGGAGGGGTTCTCCGGCCACGCACTGACGTTCCGCGCCGCCTTCGTCCGGTAATCGTAACGCGTGATGATGCCGAGATATTCGCCGGCGTAAACGATGTTGGGATCGCTGGGATCGGAGTAGACGTGGCCGGCTTCGCCGCCGCCAACGTTGTGCCAGTCGGTGAGATGGATGCCGCCCGCGAGGCTGTCGCTCGGGCCCTGCGCGGTGCCGAGATCCTGCATCGCGCCGGCCACCCAGTAAGGATGCCGGCTGTCGGTCGAGACATGGTAGAACTGCGAGATCGGCAGCGGCGGGGAGTACCAGGTCGCCCCCGCGTTGCGGCTGATGTGCACCCCGCCGTCGTTTGCGGCAATCATCCGCTTGGGATCCGACGGGTCGATCCACAGATCGTGGTTGTCGCCGTGGGGCAGGCCCTTCACGTGGTCGATCGTCTTGCCGCCGTCGATTGTCTTCAGCATCGGCACCTGCGGGAACCAGACTTCGTTGGGGTTCGCCGGATTGACGGTCATCGTCGAGTAGTACCAGGCGCGCTGGCGGAGCGCCCGTGACGGGCTCACGAGCTCCCAGCTGTCCCCGCCGTCGTCCGATCGGAACAGCCCGCCTTTTTCGGATTCGATCAGCGCGTAGATCCGGCGGCCGTCGGACGGCGCGATGGCGACGCCCACCTTGCCCCAGATCCCGTCGGGAAGGCCATGCGCGGTGAGCTGCTTCCAGCTGTCACCGCCGTCGCGCGAGACGTAGAGACCGCTGCCCGGACCGCCGCTTTGAAGGTCCCAGGGGAACCGCCGCGCCTGCCAGAAGCCGGCGAAGAGGGTATTCGGGTTGGCGGGATCGATAGCGACGTCGGAGGCGCCGGTGTCGCTGTCCTTCTTCAGGACCTGCTGCCAGGATTTTCCGCCGTCGCGCGTGCGGTACACGCCGCGCTCTGGGTTGGGTCCGAACGCGTGGCCGAGCACCGCGGCGTAGGCGATGTCGGCGTTGCGCGGATGCACCACCATCGTCCCGATCTGGCCTTCCTGGTCCCACACGCGCGTCCAGTGCCGGCCGCTGTCGATCGACTTGTAGATTCCGTTGCCCGCCGCGACGTTGCCACGGATGTTGGCTTCGCCCGATCCGACGTACAGGACGTTGGGATCACTAGGCGCCACGGCGATGGATCCAATCGAGGAGATCGGCTGATCGTCGAAGACGGATTTCCACGTCGTTCCGCCGTCGCTGGACATCCAGACACCGCCGGACGCGGTGGCCGCGTAGTAGATCAACGGATTGCCCGGCACCCCCGCGGCGCGCGAGACCCGCCCGCCGGCGGCGGGACCGATGTTCCGGTATTTGAGCGCTGTGAACTCCTTCGGCGACTCGATCTTATCGGCCCTGGGCGCGTCCTGCCCGTGGATGGAGACCGACAGAGCGACGGCAGTCGCTGCGGAGAGAATGACTCTGTGGAAACGCATGGGTGGGAAGTCTAGCGTACGGTACTATCCCCGGACATCAGGAGCGTGCATGAATCTCCGTTTCATCATCGGTTGTTTGGCGGTCGTGTCGGTGGCGGCGCAGCCGGCGCCTCCCCAGGCCGCGATCTCGAATTCGCGCGTCCGCGCCCAGCTGTACTTGCCGGATGCCCAATCGGGCTACTACCAGGGCACCCGGTTTGATTGGTCCGGCGTCATTTCCGGCCTGGAGTGGAACGGCCACAGCTACTTCGGGCAGTGGTTTCCGCGGTACGACCCGAAACTCCATGACGCGATCACCGGCCCGGTGGAGGAATTCACGGGCGTAGGGTACGACGAAGCCAAGGCCGGGGAGAGCTTCGTTCGCATCGGCGTTGGCGCCGTCCGGAAACCGGTCGAGCCGGCGTACCGCCGTTTCAGTACCTACGACATCGTCGATCCCGGCAAGTGGACCGTCCGGCGCCGTTCCGATCGCGTCGAGCTCGTTCAGCGGCTGGGGGACACCAGCGGCTACGCCTACGAGTATCGAAAGATCGTGCGGCTCCAGGGAAATACCCTCGTCCTGGAGCATCGATTGAAGAACACGGGTCGGAAGCCGATTGCGACCAGCGTCTACAACCACGACTTCTTCATGCTGGACCGTCAGCCGACCGGGCCGGACTTCGTGGTGCGATTTCCCTTCGAGATCACGGCGGCCGCCCCGCTCAACGGCGCTGCCGAAATCCGGGGGAAGGACTTCGTGTATCTGCGGGAGCTGCAGCCGGGAGAGAGCCTGCAGACCCAGTTGACGGGATTCGGCCCGACCGCCAGGGACTACGACATCCGTCTCGAGAATCGCAAGACGGGCGCGGGCGTCCGCCAGACCGGCGACCGGCCGATCGCGAAAATCAATCTGTGGTCGCCTCGTACCACGATCTGCCCCGAGGCTTACATCGACCTCACGGTCGCGCCGGGACAAACCTCTTCCTGGCAAATCAGCTACGAGTTCTACCAGGTGCCCACGGCCAAGTGATGAGGGCGCCGCCGCACGGTTGTTAGATTCTCGGGTCACGGCGAGTGTATCCTGGAAGGCGTTGGCAATCAGCTTCGTGGAGGTCATGCCATGAATTATCGAAGAACCGTCCTGCTCCTTTCCGCCATTCCCCTACTGGCGATGCCCATGGTGGCGCACGCCGACGATCCAGCGACCGAGTTCCGGGCTGAGTTGAGAGGTCGCAACGAAGTGCCGCTAACCCTTTCCGGGGGGCGCGGAAGGCTCAAGTTGACGGTCAATGACGACGATACGTCGGTGCACTTCGTCTTGCAATTCACGGGTTTGCAGACGCCGGTTGGCGCTTCCCATATCCATGTGGGTCAACCGAACGCCAACGGCGGCGTGACGGTCTTTTTCTGCGGTGGCGGTGGGAGACCACCGTGTCCACAGGAAGGAACCGTCGAGGGGGATTTTACCGCGGCCGACGTGCTGCCCCTCTCTTCACAGCAGCTCGAGGCGAATAACCTGGCCAAGTTGCTCAAGGCGATTCGCGCAGGAAAGACCTACGCCAACCTTCACACGATGACGAGCCCTGGAGGCGAGATTCGCGGGCAGATCCTCGCGGAGGAAAGGGAACGATAGACGCCTCACCGCCCGAAGAGCACTCGCCGCGCGCGGGCCTTGCCGAGGACGTTCACCACGAACGACATCCCGATAATCCGGCAGTCGAAGGCGAGAGACCGCCGGCGCGCGTAGCAGCGGTCCAGCCGCAGCGACTCGTGCGGTGACCGGCCGGCGAGTTGAGCGAGGCCCGTCAGACCGGGCGTGAGGCGCCAGCGCGCGGCGGCGGAGGGGCCGTTCCACCCGAAGCGCGGCGCGTCTTCTTCGGTGACCGGCCGCGGACCGACGGCGCTGAGATCTCCCCGGAGGATGTTCAGGAATTGGAGTAGTTCGTCGAGGCCTGTGGCGCGCAGGACCCGCCCGACCCGGGTGACGCGGCCGTCGCGCATCGAGCGGAACTTCACGATCTCGAACCTGCGACGTTTCCGGCCCAATCTTGCTTGCCGGAAGAGCACCGGCCGGCCATCGTCGAGCAGGATTGCGGCGGCGATGCCCACCATAAGCGGTCCGAAGAACAGCAGCCCCGCGACCGCGCCGCCGACGTCGAAGATCCGCTTCCCGGAGGTCACCGCTTTACATTACCAAGTTATACTTTACAATGCAAAGTATGACCCGCCTCCGTCCGCTCCGAGTGAAGTTCCTCCTCCCCGCGCTGACCGAGGCCACGAGCCCGTACTGGCGCCCGATCAAATACTCGCTCTTCCCGCCCCTCGGCCTCGCCACCCTCGCCGCGTACCTTCGGCCGGACGACGAGGCGGTGATCGTGGACGAGCACGTCGAACAACTGTCGATGGAGGACACACCGGATCTCGTCGTCATCCAGGTCTACATCACGAACGCCTATCGCGCCTACCGCATCGCGGACGGTTATCGCGCCCGCGGCGTCTTCGTGGCGCTCGGCGGCCTCCACGTGACCGCGCTGCCCGAAGAAGCGGCCGCGCATGCCGACGCAATCTTCCTGGGACCCGGAGAGCAGACATTCCCGCTGTTCCTCGAACACTTTCGTGCGGGGGCCACGCAGCCGGCGTATCGATCGACGTCCGGCCGTACGATTGAGGACGTCCCGCCCGTCAGACGCGATCTGATCAGGCGCCGGAACTACCTCGTCCCCAACTCCATCGTCGTGACGCGCGGCTGCCCGCAGCATTGCGACTTCTGCTACAAGGACGCGTTCTTCTCGGGAGGCCGTTCCTTCTACACGCAGCGCGTCGACGCGGCGCTCGCCGAGATCTCCCGGCTGCCCGGACGGCACCTGTACTTCCTCGACGACCATCTCCTCGGCGACCAGCGGTTCGCCCGCAGTCTGTTCGAGGGCATGAAGGGAATGAAGCGCCTGTTTCAGGGGGCGGCGACGGTCGACTCTATCCTGCGCGGCGACCTCATCGAACGCGCGGCGGCGGCCGGACTGCGCAGCCTGTTCGTCGGATTCGAGACGCTGACGCCGGACAACCTGCGACGCAGTCAGAAGCGCCAGAATCTCGGCCGCGATTATTCCGCCGTGACGGCGCGGCTGCACAGCCTCGGCATCATGATCAATGGCAGCTTCGTCTTCGGGATGGACGACGACAACGAGGGCGTCTTTCACCGTACCGTGGATTGGGCGATCGAGAACGGCATCACGACGGCGACATTCCACGTCCAGACACCGTACCCCGGGACCGGCCTCCACGTCCGTATGGTGCAGGAACGCCGGATCACGACGGGGAACTGGGACCTCTACGACACGCGCCATGTCGTGTTCCGCCCGGCGCGAATGAGTGCGGAAGCGCTGAAAGACGGCTACGACTGGGCGTACCGCAAGTTCTATCGATGGCCGTCGATCGCCGCCGCGTCATTCACGCACGGGACACTCAAGCACCAGACGAAACACTTCGCATACGCAGCTGGCTGGAAGAAGTTCGAATTCCTGTGGAACGCGATCATCCGTGCCAGGCAGCTGCGCGTGATGACGCCGCTGCTCGAGGCCGTCCTTGCCAAGGTAACCATTGCAGAGTGCAGAGTGCAGAGTGCAGATTAAACGGATTGACGATTGCGGATTGTCGATTGGGGCCCCCAATCCGCCAATCCGCCAATCGCCAATCGCCAATCGCCAATCGCCAATCGTCAATTCGTGAATCTTCAATCTGCACTCTGCAATCGCCAATGACATACTTCCCTTATGCGTTACCTGATCGGCACATCCGGTTACAACTATCCCGAATGGCGCGGCACTTTTTATCCGGAGAAGTTTCCGACCAATAAGATGCTCGCCTTCTACGCCCAGCACTTCAACACGGTCGAAGTGAACTACACGTTCTACCGGATGCCGACGCCGCCACTGTTGGAGGGATGGGCCAAGGGCACGCCGGAGGCGTTTACCTTCACGCTGAAGGCTCCCCGGCGGATTACCCACGATGCCAAGCTTCAACGATGCGAGGACTTGACCCAGGTGTTCTGCAAGACCGCGTCAACCCTGGGAAGCAAGCTTGGCGTCCTGCTGTTTCAGCTTCCTCCGACCTTCAAGCGCGATGATGCCGTCCTCGGATCGTTTCTGGATTTGCTTCCCGAGGGAACGAGAGCGGCGTTCGAATTCCGCCACACGTCGTGGCATGACGAGGCGGTGTTCGAGGCGCTTCGCCGGCGAAACCTGGCGCTGTGTGTCGCCGACAGCGAGAAGATGAGCACGCCCGTCGTGAGGACGGCGAGCTACCTTTATTTCCGCCTGCGCGACGAAGGGTATCAGGCAGCCGACATCGCCCGGTGGGCGTCGGTGATCCGCGGCCATGACGGAGCCGGGGAGGCCTTCGTCTACTTCAAGCATGAGGACCAGGGCAAAGGGCCGGAATTCGCCGCCGCCCTGGAGCGCGCGCTTAGCGGCGCGTGACCGTCTGTTACAATTCGTGCCTTGCCATCTCGGGTCCCCGGACGTTCTGTCGCCGCGTCGCTCGTGGCGCTGTTACGCTCGCGCGCCGAAACCGACGGCGCCAGGCTGTCGCACGTCTTTCTGCGCGACGGCGCCGAGGTCACCGGTGAGCTGACCTACGATGGGCTCGATCGTCGCGCGCGGGCGGCGGCGGTAGAGTTACTGCGGCATGCCGCGCCGGGCGACCGGGTCCTCCTTCTCTATCCGCCGGGACTCGAGTTTCTGGTCGGCTTCTTCGGCTGCCTGTACGCCGGTCTCATTCCGGTACCGGCGTACCCCCCACGGTCCACGCAGGCCGACGAGCGCCTGCAGGCGATCGCCGGCGACGCCAGCCCGGTGGTGGCGGCGTCGAGCGTCGACATGGCCGGTCGCCTCGGCGGTCGCGTCGCATTGGGGGACCGCGTGCCGCCGCTCGACTGTCTCGCGCTCGAGACCGTCCCGCCCGAGGCGGCGGACGGCTGGCGCGCCCCTGCCCTTGACGCTTCGGCGATTGCCCACCTGCAGTACACGTCCGGTTCCACCGCCACGCCGAAGGGCGTTGTCGTCACCCACGCCAATGTCTTGAGCAACCTCGCGGACCTGGATGCGGGATGGTGCCACGACGAGGCGAGCACGATCGTCAGCTGGCTGCCTGCGTTCCACGACATGGGCCTCGTGTACAGCCTGCTCATGCCCGTGTACGCGCGGATTCCGTGCATCCTGATGCCGCCCGTGGTGTTCCTGCAGCGGCCCGTTCGCTGGCTGCAGGCGATGACGCGCTTCAAGGGCACGCACACAGCGGCGCCGAATTTCGCCTACGACCACTGCGCGCGCCGTGTGAAACCCCAGGATCGTGGCTCCCTCGATCTCTCGGCCTGGCGGGTCGCCGTCAATGGTGCCGAGCCGGTGCGGGCGGACACCATCGATCGCTTCTGCGCGGCCTTCGCCGGAGCGGGTTTCCGCCGGAGCACCTTCGCGCCCGGCTACGGCCTCGCCGAGGCGACATTGAAGGTGACCGCGGCGCGCTGCGGCGACGGTCCAGCGGTCGGAACATTCGGTGGGCGCAGCCTCGTGGCCTGCGGCGAGCCGATGCTGGACACCGTGGTGGCGATTGTCGATCCGTCGACCGGCACGCCGATCGCCGAAGGGCAGACCGGTGAGATCTGGGTGGGGGGGCCGAGCGTCGCCGCCGGGTACTGGCGGCGTCCGGAAGAGTCGGCCGCGACGTTCGGCGCTCACACCACGACCGGCGCCGGACCGTTCCTGCGCACCGGGGACCTGGGATTCACCAGCGCCGGCCAGCTGTATGTCGCGGGGCGAATCAAGGATGTTCTCATCATCCGCGGGCAGAACTACTACCCGCAGGATCTCGAGCTGACCGCCGAGCGAAGCGGCGCGCAGGTGAGGGCGGGCTGCGGCGCCGCATTCTCCATCGATCGCGACGGCGAGGAGCGGCTGGTCGTCGCCTACGAAGTGGAACGGACGGTGAAGCCGGACGATCGCGCCGCCGAGATCGAGCTGGTCCGCGCGGCGATTGCGCGGGAACACGAGCTTCATGCCGAAGATGTCGTGCTGCTGCGCCCGGGCTCGGTGCCCAAGACCTCCAGCGGCAAGATCCAGCGCCGCGCCTGTCGCGCCGGCTATCTTGCCGGGACGCTCGATCGGCTTTCATCCGCCGCGCCGGGGGCGAAGGCATGACCTCGACGCACGACGAACCGGGTGGCACGCTCGACGCGGTCGAAGCGGCCGCCGGGGCCGGCAGCCTGTTCGGCGGCCTCGACGCCGATGCCCGCGCCGCCATCGAGGCCGAAGCCCAGCGGACGCGGCTGCAGAGCGGCGACACCCTGTTCCGTGAGGGTGAGGCTGCCGACGCGCTCTACGTGGTGATCAAGGGGCGGCTGCGCGTCCTCGTCGGCGGGCCGGCCGGCGGCATGCTGGTCGCCGAGATTGGCCGCGGCGAGGTCGTCGGGGAGATGGCCCTGCTCACCGGCGCTCCGCGATCCGCGACCGTCATCGCCGTCCGCGACAGCCAGCTGGTCCGTCTGTCGCAGGCCGCCTTCGAGCGCATCGCGTCGCGCTGTCCGGCCGCCATGCTGCTGGTCACGCGGCGCCTCGTGCAGCGGCTCCAGCGTACCACCCACACGCCGCGCGCGAAGGCCTCGTTGGCCACGATTGCCGTCACCTCGCTTGACCCGGCGATCGACGCGACGCACCTCGCCGGCGCGCTCGTGGCGGCGCTCGCGCCGGCCGGTTCCGCGCGCCTCGTGACGCGGGCGTTCGCGGCAACCGCCGTCGGCGGACCCGTCGGCGACGGTCGGGATAGCCGGCTGACGGAGTGGCTGGACGGGCTCGAGCGCGAGGTCCGCTACGTCGTCTACGCCGGCGACACGCAGGACTCGGCGTGGACCGATCGGTGCGCGCGGCAGGCGGACTGCCTGCTGTTTGTCGCGCCGGGCGGCACAGTGCCCGGGCCGGCCGTCGCAGGTATCGTGCAGCGCTCGGCGCGCTTACCGGCGGCGCGGGAGCTGGTCCTGCTTCATCCGGCGCCGCACGATCCGCCGCGCCAGACCGCACGCTGGCTCGACGCCACGGGCGCGCGGGCCCACTACCACGTGCGCGACGGAGTCGCCGCGGACATCGAGCGGCTGGCGCGGATGCTGAGCGGCCGCGCCGTCGGCCTGGCGCTCGGGGGCGGCGGAGCACGCGGTTTCGCGCACATCGGCGTGATTCAGGCCCTGCATCAGGCGGGCGTTCCGATCGACGCGATCGGCGGCACCAGCATGGGGGCGGTGCTCGCAGCGCAGTACGCCGGAGGAGCCGACGCGGCCGCGATGCGCGCGTTGAACCGCGATCACTGGGTCCGCCGCAACCCCCTGAGGGACAAGACGCTTCCGGTCGTCGCGCTGCTGACGGGACGGCGCCTCGACGGCATGATCGACGCGATGTACGGCGACACGCAGATTGAAGACCTGTGGACCACGTTTTTCTGTGTGTCGGCCGACCTGACGCGCGCCGAGATGCGCGTCCACTCGCGCGGCCCGCTCGGACGCGCGGTGCGCGCCAGCATGTCCCTGCCCGGCATGGCGATTCCGGTCCACGACGCGGGGAGCATGCTGGTGGACGGCGGGCTCATGAACAACGTGCCCTCCGACATCATGCGCGGCCTGTGCGGACGCGTCGTCGCGGTCGACGTCTCGCCGGCGAGGGATCTGGCGATCGAGACGCCGTATCCGGCCGCCGCCTCGGGCTGGCGCCTGCTCTGGGGCCGCAAGGCGACGAAGCTGCCGGGGATCGGGGCGATCCTGATGCGCGCGGTGATGCTCGGCAGCGCGCGTCACCAGGCAGCGATCGCGTCCGACGTCGATCTCTATCTCCACCCGCCAGTCGATCGGTTCGGGATGTTCGAGTGGGACGCACTGGACCGCCTGGCAGATGCCGGCCGCGACTGCGCCCGCGAGGCCCTCGCGTCCGGCGCCGCTGCACTCACGTGAGCGACGCCAGTGCGATTACCGCGTGGATCGTGGCGCAGCTCGCGCGCGAGCTGAACGTCGATCCCGCCGCGATCGATCCGGACCGCCCGATCGCCGGCCTCGGCGTGGATTCGCTGGCGGCCGCGACGCTCACCGCGGATCTCGAAGATTATCTGGGCCGTCCGTTGCCGGAGGCGCTTTTCCGCGCCGACATGACAATCGCGGACCTCAGCCGGCAGCTAACCGGGGCGCCGGCGGCGGCGCCGGTTCCACCCGCGGCGGAGGCCGAGTACGCCTTGCTCGACTACGGATCCTGGTCCCGCGTACAGCGTCTGCTGCGGGGCCTTGCCCGAGCCGCCGCGCGCGCGCTGACACGGCAGACGATCGAGGGCATCGAGCGGATCCCGGCCCGTGGGCCCGTCATCATCGCCGTCAATCATCTGCATATCCTCGACGCGCTGTGGGTGTTCGCGGTGCTGCCGCGCCGCACGGTCTTCATCGTTGCGAGCGAGTTCCGGCGGCGCCTGCTCGTCGGACGCCTGCTGCGGATGGGGCAGGCGATCTTCGTCGTCCGCGGCGCTGGCGATCGGCGCGCTCTGCAACTGGCGGTCGAGGCGCTCCGCGCGGGGGCGGCGGTCGGCGTTGCGCCGGAGGGACGGTTGACGACAACCGGCGGATTGATGAAGGGACACCCGGGATTCGCCCGGATTGCGGCCGACGGAGCCGCCCCGGTGCTGCCGCTGGCGGTCTCCGGGCAGGAGCAGCTATGGCGTTACTGGCGGCGCGGCCGCCGTGTGCCGGTGACTATCACGTTCGGGTCGCTGATTCCGCCACCTCCGGTTCCAACGACGGCCACCGCACTGACGCAGTACTCGGACCGCGTGATGCGAGCGCTGGCTGAGGCGCTGCCGCCGGCGTACCGCGGCGTCTACGGCGCGCCGTAACGTCGTCGGCCGGTGCGCCCATCGCGCCGTCGAGGCGTTCGAGCGCCCGGCGCATGTCGCGCTCTCCGAGCTCCATCAGGCAGGCGCTCTTCTTACCTGAAAACCACAGCGTCCCGGTGATGAAGTTCCCGAC
>WNFI01366671.1_pt1 | contig 11209 bp, 7 predicted proteins | sample 5400471 | NCBI WGS metagenome assembly WNFI01 (sample SAMN13153348, study PRJNA577476) | soil metagenome | isolation source: 100 cm saprolite on Douglas fir-dominated hillslope | place: USA:California | collected 2013-09-17
TCGCTGATCGTCAGCGTGATGGTGCCCGGCGCCGGCGCGGGCAGGTAGTAGTCGAGGATCGCCCCCTCGGGCGGGTTCTCGCCCACGACCATTTCGGGCGGCAGGGGCGTGTCCTGCGTGTTGTCCCACCGTATGCGCGACGCCGGCTCCGGGCGGAAGAAGAATGCGGGCCCGTTTGACGCCAGGGCCGCGCGGGCCTGACGCAATGGCGAGACGTCATCGAGGATCCAGAACCCGCGGCCGTATGTCGAGATCGCGAGGTCGCTGTCGTGGACGGTCAGGTCGCTCACGACGGTGGCCGGCAGATTGAGCTGGAGCGACTGCCAGTGGTCGCCGCGGTCGAACGAGACCCAGACGCTCGTGACGGTGCCGGCGTACAGGAGGTTGGGATCCTTCGGGTCCTCTCGCACGACCCGCACGATCTCGCCGTCGGTCAGGCCGGTCGAGATCTCCTGCCAGCCCTTTCCGTAATCGCTGGTGCGATAGATGTGCGGGTGCGCGTCGCGCGACAGGAGCGCGACGTACGCGGTGCCTGCGTTCGCGTGCGACGCGTCGACGATGTTGATGCCGCCAGGCGGCAGGTTGGGCGGCGTCACGTTCGCCCACGTTTTCCCCTCGTCGCGGGTGACGTGGACGAGGCCGGTGCTCGTGCCGACCCAGATCACACCTGCCGCCACCGGTGACGGGGCAAGCGACTGGATCGATCCGCCAGGCGCCGGGGCGCCGACGCCACCCGCCCCTGGCGGAGGGGGCTGGATTGTCACTCCAGGCGGGGCCGCGAGATCGGGACTGATGGTGCGCCATGTTCTGCCTCGATCGCTCGACGCGAGCACGTGCTGCGCGGCCATGTACAGCGTGTGCGGATCCTGAGGCGAGAAGGCGAGCGGTGGCGCGCCGCCGAAGCGCTCCTCGGGCGCCGGCTGGTACAGCACGTCGACCTGGCTCGTCGTGCGATCGAAGCGCCGTAGCACGTGATACCAGCCCTGCGTGTACATGTAACGGCTGTCGAGCGGGTCGGCGATCAGAAATCCGTTTTCGAAGCCGCCGCCCGGGTACCAGTCGTTCGGTCTGATCTCGCCGAAGTCGCTGCGGCTCGCGACACACGCCGTCCCTGAGTCCTGCTGCGGGCCGCACACGTGGTAGGGGAAGTCGTAATCGGTCGACACGCGGTAGAACTGGCCGTTCGTCAATCCGTAATACGGCGTCCACGACTCGCCTCCGTCGACCGAGATCGCCGGGCCTTGATCGACGCCCGCGATCATCCGTCTGGAGTTGGTGGGATCGATCCAGAGAAAACGCGGGTCGGCGCCGCTCGGCGCGCCCCAGAATGCCGCGACGTGCCGGCCGCCGTCGATCGAGCGGTAGATCGCGGTGCCCATCAGATACACCACGTCAGGATTCTGCGGATCGGCGTAGATCTTTCCGCCGGCGCTCGCCAGCTGGCGCGTTCCGAGCGTCCACGTCTCTCCGGCGTCGTCGGAGCGATACAGGGCGCGGCTGGCGCCCGCGCCGCGGCCGCCGCCCACGCCCGCGAGCGCGTAGAGCCTTCGGCCGTGGGTTCCCGACGAGACCGCAAACGCGGAGATACGCGCTTCGTTCGCCAGACCCCGTCCGCCGATCGCCTGCCACGTGACGCCACCGTCCGTGGACTTGTAGGCGCCCGCGCCCGGGCCGGCGGGTTGAGGCGCTCCAGGAGCGCCGCCCGGCGTCAGCAGCGCATAGACGATCTGCGGGTCGGCGTAATCGATATGCAGGTCGGAGGCGCCGGACGCGCCGTCCGCCGCCAGCACGCGCGTCCAGGATTGTCCGCCGTCGGTCGATCGATACACGCCGCGCTCGTCTCCAGCCGCCGCCGCGGCACGCGGACCGAGTGCGGCGACAAGCACATTGGCGGCGTTCCGCGGATCGACGACGATCGCGCCGATGTACTGCGAGCGGGACAATCCGACATGGGTCCAGGTTCGTCCGGCATCGATCGACTTGTAGATCCCCTTGCCGATTGTGAACGACCAGCCGGACTGATTACCCGTGCCGACGTACAGGATCTTCGGATCGGACGGCGCCACGGCGACGGCGCCGACCGACGCGACGCGCACGTCATCGAAGATCGGCTTCCATGTGGTGCCCGCGTTGGTCGTCTTCCAGACGCCCCCTTCCGGCAGGCCGACGTAGTAGGTCGTGGGATCGCCGGGGACGCCGGCGGGCGCCGACACGTAGCCGGATCGCGGCGGTCCGATCGACCGCCAGCGCAGGCCGTTGAAGGCGGTGGGATTTACCTCCTGCGCGCCGGCCGTGGCCAGAACAGAGAAGACAAGGACGGCAAAGTACAGCTGGCGCATAGAAGTGGTTTCACAACTGGTTCCAAGCGTTCTACGGTTCTACCTTCCAAGGTTCGACAAGAGCCAGCTCGAGAACTTGGGCAGCCGAACCTCAGAACCTTGGAACTGTAGAACTGTAGAACCGTAAGACTCCGTGCGGTGACGCGCGGATCATAGCATCGCCTGTTCAGGCCGGCTGGCGCGTCTGTTCACCGATGTATTGCCGTACGACCTCGTCGAAATCCCGATCGCTGCCGAATCCCAGCCGCCGCGCGCGACGGTCGTCGAGCGCGCCGGGCCAGGTGGAGAAGACGCGCGCCACGCGCGGGTCGAGCTCGCAGCGGACGCGCGCCCTGGCCGCAGCGCCGCCGGCGCGCTCGAGACTCGCGAGCATCTGCGCCGGCGTCACGCTCAGCCCGGGCAGGTTCACGGCGATACGGCCGTCGAGCGCCGACGCCGGCAGGCGGGCGGCATGCAGCAGATTGCCGGTCACGGCGCCGGGGGAGGTGATCCAGATCCGCGTGTCGGGCGGCACCGGGCAGACCGCGTCGATTCCCGCGAGCGGCTCCCGGATGATGCCGCTGACGAAGGACGACAACGCGGAGCTCGGTACACCGGCGCGAACGGTCACCGTCGGGAGCCGGCCGATGATGCCGTCCAGGATGCCGCGCCGCGTGTACTCGCGCACGAGCAGCTCGGATATCGCCTTTGCCGTGCCGTACGAGGACTGCGGCTGCAGCACGCTGCCCTCCGGCACCGGATCCGGCAGCTCCTCGCCGAACCCCGCCACCGTGCTGGCGAACACGAAGCGCGGCGCGCGACGCAGCCCCCGGCAGGCGTCCAGCAGGTTGCGGGTCGCATCCACGTTGACTTGCATGCCGACGTCGAGCTCGGCCTCCGACTGCCCGCTCAAGACGGCCGCCAGGTGAATGACCACGTCGATATCGGGTTCGACGATCGAGCGGATGAACTCAGGCTGGACGATCGTGCCGATCCTGGAGTCGACGCGCGCATCGGCGATCGGGCACGCGACGATGTCGGCCGCCACGATGCGGGACACCTCCGGCGCGCCGCCGGCGGGGGAGAGAAGGGCTTTGATGACGCGGCTGCCGAGAAATCCGGCGGCGCCGGTGACGAGCACTTTCATGTGCGAGGCATGTTACCGTTCCTCACGTGACCAATCCACTCAAGGTTGCCCTCGTCACCGGAGCTGGTTCGGGAATAGGCCGGGGTGTCGCGATCGCGCTGCTCCGGCGCGGCTACGCGGTCGTGCTCGCGGGGCGGCGCACGCATCTGCTCGAGGCGACGCTGCGGGAATCGGGCGAGGACCCGGCGCGCGGGCTCGTAGCCGCGACGGATGTCGGCGATGCCGGATCGGTGGGACGCTTGTTCGCGGCCACGCGCGCGACCTTCGGGCGCCTGGATCTGCTGTTCAACAACGCCGGCACCAGCGCGCCCGGCGTCGGGCTCGAGGAGCTGACGGCCGCGCAATGGCAGTCGGTCGTGGACGTGAACCTGACGGGCCCGTTCCTGTGCACCCAGCAGGCCTTCCTGCTGATGAAGGATCAGCGTCCGATGGGCGGACGCATCATCAACAACGGATCCCTCGCCGCGCACGCGCCGCGGCCGAACTCCGCCCGAGCCGCGGCTGGACCTGGCCCACGTCGTCGACGCCGTGCTGTTCATGGCGAGTCTTCCGCTCGACGCCAACGTGCAGTTCCTCACCGTGATGGCGACGAAGATGCCGTTCATCGGCCGAGGGTAGTCGTCTCTTTCAGAAGACGAATTTAATCGCGAACTGGAAGTTGCGCTGCGGATCGGCGCCGAAGTACGCCGTCGACGTGATCCGCCCCGCGTTGCCATTGTTGTTCCCTGGCACCCCGATTTCGGAATCGGGGTTGCCGAGGTTCACGTGGTTGAAGAGATTCACGGCCTCCGCGCGCAACTCGATCTCCTGACCCGTGGCGAGCCGGAATTTCTTGAAGAGCGACGCATCCGTCCGCCAGTAGCGGGGCCCACGCAGCGCGTTGCGCGGCAGGTTGCCGAACGTCCCGACGGCCGGCCGCCCGAAGGCGCTCCCGGTCGCGCCAATCGGCAGCGCATTGAACCACTGGCTGCGGGTGTGCGGTCCGTCGGCGTTGCCGATGAGGTCCGGACGGTTCGGACCGGTGTCGCGATCTCCCCCCGCGTCACGATAGTTGACATTGAAGGGGAGGCCGCTCTGGATGATCGTGTTCTGATTGACCTGCCATCCCCCGAGGAACCGGTTGCCCACCGCAAACGGCAGCTCATAGAGCGTCGAGATCGAGAAGTTGTGCTTGCGGTCCCAGTCGGCCGGCCCGTATTCGAGATTGGGCTGGTAGAAGTACTGGTCGCCGCCGTGCTGGCGCTCGCGCTGGAGCGTGTACTGTGAGTACAGCGACCAGCGGTTCGCGAACCGCTTCGTCAGCTTCGTCTGCAGGGAGTCGTACCGGTTCGTGCCGCAATTGCAGTACACGCTGATGCCCTGGTTCCAGCCGTACTTCGCAAAGTACGGCTTCCGCGCGCTCTGAGACAGGGCCGGAAACCCCGTGAGCGTCGGCTGGTTGGCGTTCACGTCCGGTCCGTCGCCGACGAACACTCTCGCGCCGCGATTGCCGACATACCCCACTTCGATCGACATCAGGCGGTTGAGCTCTCGCTGCACCGTGATGTTGTACGCATCGACGGCGGGCGGCCGCGAAGCTGTTCGCGCCGCTCAGATCCTGGGACGACAGCACCGGCAGGTTCTGCGTCACGGTATGACCGAAGAGCGATCCGAAGACCCCGATGTCGTAGCTGCGGCCGTAGCCGGCGCGGAGGACCGTCCGCTCGGTGAGCTGGTACGTCGCGCCGGCGCGCGGCGCCCAGTTCAGCGAATTCTTGATGCCGCCGTTCAGCGGCACGCCGCCGACGCCTGCCACCAGCATGTTCGGTGACGGGATGTTGACCTGATGATTGTTGACGTCCGCGAGCAAGAAGCCCCCCTTGCTCGCGCCGGTCACGGTCTGGGGGTTGATCACGTCCAGCCGCAGTCCGTAGTTCAGCGTCAGTTTGGGCGACGCGCGCCACGTGTCCTGCGCGTAGTAGAAGTGCCGCCACTGGCGCTCGCCCGCATCGGTGAACGGGCTGATGTAGCGGCCGATGTGCGTGACGTTGCCAAGGAGGAAGGTCGCCAGGCCGAGCCCGCCGCCGGACGGCCCGCGCGTGTTGTCGACGTTGAACGAGAGCTCGCCCGAACGGTGGCGGTCGCTCGGCACGCGCAGATTCCAGGCGCGCCTGACGTCCATTCCGACCTTCACTGTGTGGTTGTTCTGGAACAGCCGCGTCACGTTGCCGACCAGTTGCAGCTGCTTCTCGACCTGGTCCAGCGGACAGTTGCAGCGATTGACGCCGAGGCCCGAGCCGAAGTTGAACCCGCGGCTGCCTTCGACGAATCCGCCGAACAACCCCGACGTGAACGTGTTGTCCAGGTTCAGTCCCTGGATCCCCGCATCCTTCGCGGGCGAGGTCCCGTAATCGAACGGCAGCACCGCCACCTTGTACTTGAAATAGCCCAGCCGGAAATCAGCCGTCATGTTGCTGCCGAAGCTGCGGTCCAGTCCGAGCGCCAGACTCTGGTTCCGGACTTTCGACGTGCCGCCGAGCGACACCAGCTCCGGGCCGCCCCCCTGGCCGAACGCGGTCGGGCCGGTGCGCCGGAAGTCCGCAAAGCTGTAGCGGCCGAAGGCGTTGAGGCGATCGTTGATCCGGCCGTCGACGCGCACGTCGAACGTGTCGTTGTTGAACAGCTCGCTGCCGGACGCGACGAAGTTGTCGCGCGTGCCATTTTCGGTTCCCGGCAGATTGGGCATCGGGATGAGCTTGAGCAGCGCGAGCGCCTGTGGCGACAGCCGCCCCTGCGGGATCGCATTGTTGCCGAACTGCGTCCGATCGGCGGGCGCGCCCGTCTGCGGATCGTAAATGTTGATCCCGTATGCACTGAGATCGCCGCCGCGCGCCGCGGCGGTCGGCACCGTCAGCGTCCTGGTAGAACTCGAACCCGCTCCCGTGCAGCGTATTCGTCCCGGACCGCGTCTGGACCGACACGACGCCGGCGGTCGCCTGGCCGAACTCCGCGTCGTAGTTCTGCGACGTGATCTTCGTCTCGCCGATCGCCTCGAAGTTCGGGTTGATGACGATGATGCCGAGAATCGGATCGCGGTTTTCGGTGCCGTCGAGCTGATACCCCGTGCCGCTGAAATGCTGCCCGTTCACCATCGTCTGCGTGGACCCCTGCGGGTTTTCGCTCGCCGCATGCTGCCACTGCAGCTGCTGGGTGCCGGGCGTCAACAGGATGAATTTCGTGAAGTTCCGATCGAGGATCGGGAGATCCGTGATCTGCCGCGAGTCGAAGACCGTCGCCACGTCCGCGCGGTCCGTCTTGAGGATCGGCGAGAACCCTTCCACTCTGACGGACTCGCTGACGGCGCCCGGCTCCAGCCGCACGTTCAACGGCGTCTGTGTGTCGACGCTCACCTTGATGTCGGGGAAGAGCGCGACCTTGAATCCCGGCAGCTCCGCCTTCACCTCATACGTGCCGGGCAGCAGTCGCTCCTTCAGGTAGTAGCCGGACTCGTTCGACGTGACCGCATCGGCGGTCTTCCGCTCGACGCTGGTGATCGTCACCGTGACGCCAGGCACGACGGCGCCCGACGCATCGGTGATGATGCCGCTGATGCTGCCGTACACCGCCTGCGCCTGCGCGGGTGAGGACATCAACATGAAGGTGAGGAAGAGAGCGAAGAAAGGCGCGCACTGAAAAAGACGCGCGCGGCCGCGGACAGGAATCGCCATCGCATCCTCCAAGAGATCAGAGACCGCATCCCAGAGGCGCCCCTCGCGGGGTGCGCCGGGATACTAGCACCAGCGTCCGCGCGGTCAAGATAATTCGGAAGGGTTTGACGCCGCCTCGCGCGGCACGGCTGTGCTGGAAAAGGTTTACTTGGGCACGGAGTTCCCACGTTCGACGATCCCCGCGCCTTCCCTGATCGTGACCACGCGGCGTCCGGCGACGTCGTGCAGCGTCTCCACACGTCCGCTCGGCCAGCGCACCTCGATCGTGTCGGCGCGCGCGGCCGGCCCGAGCCCGAAGTGCAGCCGGAGGTCGTCGTGCGAGTAATAGCTGGACTGGCTCAGCGCGGCCCGTGCCTGCGTGCGGCCGTTCGCCGTCACGCGCACGGTGGCGCCAATGGCCGCGCGATCCGACTGCGTTCCCTCGAGCTTGACGGCAATCCAGCCGTTCCCGCCGCGATAGTCGTTCCGCAGCAGCGACGGCGGCTCGTTCATGTTGAACACGAGGACGTCCTCGTCGCCGTCGTTGTCGAAATCGCCGAAGGCCGCCCCGCGGCTCGAGTGCGGCGCGAGCGCGCCGGGGCCGCTTCTTGCCGACACATCCTCGAAGCGCGCGCCGTCGATGTTGTGAAAGACGATGCGCGGGCCGCGGTGGGGGTACTGCTTCAGCACCGCTTCGACTTCCGGGTACACGTTGCCGGTCACATAGACGAGGTCGGGACGCCCGTCGTTGTCCAGATCGGGCATGCCCGCGCCCCACTCGACATAGCGGTTCAGCACGGCGATGCCGGACGGCACCGCGACGTCCTCGAACTGCCCCTTGCCGAGGTTCCGGTATAACGCCGGCACGTCGTCGGCGAAATGCGTCTTCAGGAGGTCGAGGAGGCCGTCCCCGTTGTAGTCGCCCGCGGCGAGTCCCATGCCGGCCTGCTGCGTGCCGTTCCCGCTGTAGGCGACGCCGCTTTCGACGGCGACGTCGCGGAACGTCCCGTCATGGTTGTTGCGGTAGAGGATCGACGCGGTCGAGTCGCACGCGACGTAGATGTCGAGCCAGCCGTCGCCGTCGAAGTCCGCCGCGGCCGCGGTCATCGCATAGCGGCCGGTGACGGCGGCGATCCCGGACGCCTGCGAGACGTCCGAGAACGTGCCGTCGCCGTTGTTGTGAAAGAGCAGGTTGGTGTCGGTCGGCAGCCCGCGCGGACCGCAGTTCACCGGCACGCCTTTCCACACGCAATTGGGACCCTTGCCCACCTCGGCGGCCGCGGCCAGGTCGAACTTCAGATAGTTCGCGACGAACAGATCAACCCGCCCGTCGCGGTCGTAATCCAGGAACGTGCAGCCCGAGCCCCACCGCGTCGCGCCCGCCGGCAGGCCGGCTCGGCGGGTGACATCCTCGAAGGTCCCGTCGCCGCGGTTCCGATACAGCACGTTCTCGCCGTAATAGGTGATGAACAGATCGAGGAAGCCGTCGTTGTCGTAGTCCCCGGCGCACACCGAGGAGGCCCAGCCCGTCGCGCGCAGCCCGGCACGTGCCGAGACGTCCGTGAACGTGCCGTCGCGGTTGTTGTGGTAGAGGTGCGACACCGGCGCCGCGCCCGGGGCGTAGCGCTCGATCTCGCGGCTGTCCTCCTGCAGGCGGACGCCGCTCAGCACGAGCGCGTCGATCCAGCCGTCGTTGTCGTAGTCCAGAAACGCGACTCCCGCGCCGTTGGTCTCGATGATGAACCGCTTGCGATCGACGCCGCCGTAGATCGACGGCGCGCGCAATCCCGCCTGCCGGGCGACGTCCACGAACGACACCGCCCACGGTTGCGGCTGCATCGTCAGCAGGATGGCCGCGAGGCACGCGGCCGCCCACCTCACTTGACGTCTCCCTGGAGCCGCTCGGCGATCGCGAATTCCTTGCGCGCCTCCTCGGCGCGCCCGGTCTGCTGCAGGAGCTGCCCGAGCAGGTAGTGCGCGGTCTTGTTGTTGGGATCGTATTGGACCGCGCGCCGCAGCATCTCTTCGGCGGGCCCCGGCTGCCCGGTCTTCGTGTAGGCCTTGCCGAGGAGGATGTACGGACCGCTGAAGTAGGGATTGATCCAGATGGACTGCTGCAGCGCCGCGATCGCCTCGCTCCATTTCGTCTGCCGCGAGTAGACGTCTCCCATCAGGTACATCGCCATCCCGTGCGCCGGATTGATCGCGAGCTCCGCCCGCAACAGGTCCAGGCCCTCGTCGAAGCGCGAACGGAAGACCGCGATTTGTCCCAGCAGATAGTGCGCTTCCGGCAGCTTCGGTTCCTTCGCGAGCGCCTGCTTCAGCTCCGCCTCGGCGAGTGCCGGGCTGACGCGTCTGCGCATACGCCATGCCGAGGGCGTACGCGAGCTTGACGTCTCCGGGGACGGCGGCGCGGATCTCCTCGAGGTACGGGATCGATTCCGCGATGTGGCCGGCGAGATAGTGCGACAGGCCGAGCACCTGGACGGCTTCGCGGCGCTCCGGCGAGCCGGACGGGAGGCGCGTCAGCACAGGCTGAAGGATCTCGATCGCGTGGGCGGCGTCGTTGGCGTGATAGTAGGCGACGCCGAGCAGCTCCGCGACGCGGGGATCCGCGGATTCGCCGAGCGCGCGGAGTCTTTCGATCGCGGCGGCCGGCTTGCCGGCGTCGATCAGTGCGCGCGCCTCTGTCAGGACAACGGTAGCCGCGTCCGGCGAACCGGCGGGGTCCCGTGCCTGCTGCGCGGACACCAGGACGGTGGCCGTCCACGCGATGACGAGCGCCTCAACGGCTCGACGGGCGCGCACGGCCGCTGCCTTCCTTCAGGGTGTGAAACCGATCCGCGTCGAGCACCGCACACGCGCGCCAATCGCGTTGCGATTCGACGCCACGCCGGTCAGCGTCAGCGTCACCCAGTGATGCCGCGCGTCTCCCTTCAACCGGAAAAGATCCGGCCGATCGTTGACGTTCGCAATCGCGACGTCGATCTGTCCGTCGTTGTCGAAATCGCCGAAGGCCGTGCCGCGCCCCGCTTTCGGCGTCGTGACGGGCGGCCCCAGGCGCTCCGAGACGTCGGCGAACCGGCCGTTCCCCATGTTGCGATACACGACCTTGCGCTGCTCGTAACCCGCCTCGGCCTTGAGCTGGCGGACCTCCGGGTACACATGCCCGTTGGTCAGGAACAGATCCAGCCATCCGTCGTTGTCGAAATCCACGAAGGCCGTGCCCCATCCGAGCCACCGCGTGTTCATGCCGATCCCCGCCGCGAACGTCCTGTCCTCGCAGAGCCCCTCACCGGTGTTCGCGTACAGCGTCGCCGTGTCGCCGGCGAAATTGGTCTTGAAGATGTCCATCGTCCCGTTGCGGTCGTAATCGCCGATCGCGACGCCCATGCCCGCCTGCGGCTTGCCGTCCTGGCTGTACGCGCAGCCGCTCCGGACGCCGATGTCCGTGAAGGTGCCGTCGTGGTTGTTGCGATACAGCGCGCTGGGGTTGGAGTCGTTCGCGACGTAGACGTCGATCCAGCCGTCGTTGTCGAAGTCGATGGTGCTGACGCCGAGCCCGTACGTCCCGCTCGCGTGGGTGATGCCGGATTTCTCCGACACGTCCTCGAACGTGCCGTCGCCGCGGTTGTGGTAGAGCACGTTCTTTCCACCCGTCATGCCCGGCGGACCGCACGCGACCGCAAGGCCTTTGTACCGGCAGAGACCGGATTGCGGCGTCGGCGCCGTGGCGAGATCGAGATCGATGTAGTTGGCGACGATGAGGTCGAGCCGGCCGTCGCGGTCGTAGTCGAGGAACGCGCAGCCGGTGTTCCATCGCGTGCGGGATTGCTGAAGACCGGCCGCGCGCGTGACGTCCTCGAATCCCCCGTGCCCGTTGTTGCGATACAGGTGGTTCTGCCCGAAGGCGGTGACGAACAGATCGTCGTGGCCGTCGTTGTCGTAGTCGCCGACGCAGGCTCCCTGTCCCCAGCCGCTTGCCGCGAGCCCGGCCTTCGCCGTCACGTCCTCGAAGGTGCCGTTCCCCTTGTTCCGGTAGAGATGATTCGTCGGGG